>Ga0307374_10005137_pt1 | contig 21385 bp, 21 predicted proteins | sample OX3MG_FD_202532 | JGI IMG/M metagenome (GOLD analysis project Ga0307374, IMG submission 202532) | Soil microbial communities from Risofladan, Vaasa, Finland - OX-3 | ecosystem: Environmental > Terrestrial > Soil > Coastal area > Acid sulfate soil | place: Finland: Risofladan, Vaasa | collected...
GCACGGGCGATTCGATGAAAAGCACATAGAACGTTTCGGAGCACACTTGCGTCTCTTCAATCGCCGTTCTATATTATTCCACTATGAAACGCTACGCCCCGCTTCTTCTTATTCTGCTCGTTGCCGGCTGCTCGACATCGAATAATAACTCGCCCAATGCTCCATCCGGCTCGGAATGCGGCATCGAACGGTGGCACGTCAAAATTCTTACCGATCCCGCGGCCGCGAATATCGACTGGACGCCGGTGGGCACGACTATCGCGGAGCAAAATTCCTTCCCGCAACTCAATGTAAGCGAAGACACAACACGCATGGCCTTCGAAGAGCATGCCGTGAGTATGCCCTGCACCATCGTGGAATTTAAAAAAGAAGATGACCACGATATTCATCTCGTGCTGGTCGATCAAGCGCAGGACTCGATGATCGGCGAGATTCCGGGCACGAGCTGCGCGGAAGTAGCTGCGTCGCCTCATGCCGCCGATTTCGACGCGGCGGCGAAATGGGTCTCCGATCAGCTGGGAACCCCGGGCACCTATTTTAAGCATGTGAACGTGAATGTAACGATCACCGGCGTTCTCTTCCAGGATTTTCCGCACGGGCAGGATGGGCACGCGAAAAATTATCGCGAAATCCATCCAGTGACGAATATTCAATAGGATTCACAGAATCAGCATTGCATCGCCATAGCTGAAAAAGCGATAGCCGGCTTGGGTTGCATGTTCGTAGCATCGAAGAATAAATTCCCTATCCGCGAAGGCCGAGATCATCATGAGGAGCGTGGATCGGGGCAAGTGGAAATTCGTGACGATGGCGTCCGGAATTTTGAAGCGATAGGGTGGATAGATAAAGATGCTGCTCATACCGGAACCAGCGGATACCGGTGTGGCGCAAACTTTAGTTTGCGCGCCGGGGTCGCAAACTAAAGTTTGCGCTACACCGGCGAGCGTTTCCAGAGCGCGGACCGTCGTGGTCCCGACGGCAATGCATCGTCCGCCATTCATTTTTGCGTTGTTAATAATACTTGCATTTGCTTCATCGAGTTCGAAATACTCTTCGTGCATCCGGTGCTGCGTAATATCTTCCGACTCGACGGGACGAAATGTTCCCAAGCCGGTATGAAGGGTCACATACGCGAGCTTCACTCCTTGGGCTTCTATTCGATTTAGCAATTCGGCAGTGAAATGTAACCCCGCCGTTGGCGCGGCCACCGCGCCGGGCGTGGAAGCGTAAATGGTTTGGTAACGTTCTTTATCCGATTCTTCCGCCGCGCGATGGAGATAGGGAGGTAATGGCACCTGGCCAATTGCTTCGATTGCTTGCAAAAAATCCGGGCCGCTTCGATCGAAGCAAACGATTTTTTCGCCTTCGCCCAAATCGCGTTCAACTTGGCAAGAAAGTCCTTCGAAAAATAATTGTTCGCCTTCATTTGCTTTTCGTGCGGGTGCTACTAGTACTTTCCATCGTTCCTGATCTCCTTCCAAACGTTGGTGAAGCAGCACTTCGACTTTCCCGCCAGTCTTTCGTTTGCCAATTAGCCGTGCAGGAATGACTTTCGTTTTATTGAGAACCAGAACGTCACTGGGATTCAGATATTCTACAATATCGGCAAACATACGGTCGTCCCGCGTTTGCGAATCGCGATGGATGACGAGCAGCCGCGAATCGCCGCGCCGTGCGGGCGGGTACTTCGCGATGAGATGTTCGGGAAGCAGGTAATCGTAATCGGAGAGGTGGGTGCTCATCGGCGGCGTAATTTAGAAGCAACTTCCGCCAGGCGCTCTCGGTAAAGCGTTTTGTGAAAGGGATATTCCGCCAGCAGACACGCCGCTAAGATAACGATGCCGAAGAGGAGAATCCGCACGATCGGCGTCTCGATACCAATGGCTGCCGGGAGTGCATTAGCAAGCGCGGGTTCGAGCACGAAACCGACGAGAAGCGCGACGATGGCGCCGATTACGAGCGGCAACACAAAATTTTCGTTCCAGCGCGGATTCACAATCCGCTTCATATAAATCAGCATTCCGGCATATCCCGCAACATTCACGAAGGAAACGGCGAGTGCAATATATAAAATGCCGCCCCATTGAAACGTGGCGATAAGAATGACGAGCGTGAGTAATTGCAAGCCGCGAATCACGGAGATTTCGACAAGTTTGAGCGTCGCGCCCAAGATCATTTTTGCATTTTCGAAAAGCGGCACGGTCAGTACCATCCCCGCGAGCGCGGTGAGAGGCTCCGCCACGCCGCCCCAATTCGAAGAAAGAAATACGCGGACGATGTCCTTACTTTCGAATGCGATAAAAATCGTCGCGGGAATCATGAGCCGCACAAGAAAGAAATTCGTGATGGCAAATGCGCGTTCGAGTATCGTGCGGTCGTGCTGAACTTCGGCGTAGGTCGCGATGGAAACGCGCGCCACGATGGGGGCAACCGCCGTCGCTGGCAGGAGCGCAATCGAAAACGCCTGTGCGTAATATCCCAAATAAAATGAGCCGAAAAGATAAGCGACGAGCACATTATCGATTTTGAACAGCCAGCTTTCGAACACACGATTGAAAAGAACTTTCGTTCCGAATTTCCAGAGCCAGCGGGTGGTCCCCCGGTCGTAATATTTCCAGGGATGTTTTCGTAATATGGGAAGCCCGGACTTGTGGACGTAATGCCGGTCGAGCATGTAGCCGATAACGGTGGAGAGAATCGTTGCAATCGGTATTGCCCACGCACCGCCGCCTAAGAGCGCGAATGCCACCGAGGATGTATGAAGAATAATGTTGACGATAAGCGTCACGCGAGAAACTTTCGAGTAGGAAAGTTCACGCTCCAGAATTTGAGTGTAGAAGGTATCGAGAGACGACATGAAACGCTGCACCGCATACATTCCCACGAGCGCGGCGAGAATCACTCCATGCGTTTTGGGTAGAAGAAAAAGCCCAAGCGCCATCGCCAGCACGGCGAAAAGGCCGTGGACCACGACCGTCAGCACGAAAACATTTTCTTTCAAATTTGGGAGCGGCTCGGTGACGAGATTATCGCGCACGTTTATAATCGCGCTCGTAAACGAGAACGCGGCAAAGCTCACAACAAGATCGACAAAACTGAGCGCGGCCTGATAAAGGCCGACCTGCTCCGGCGTTAGCAAAAGGGCTAATGCTTTCCGTGCCGCAATGCCGAGCAGCATGGAAATATAGGTTGCGCCGGTAAGCAGCGCCGCACCGCGTACCGCGCGCGAGCCGACACTCGGCGCCAACGACGCCTCTTGTGGCGCGAAGGACGACAGGACACCTTTATCTTCGGTAGTTGGCATTAGTTTACTGCCGCGGTTTCATCATTCCTCATTGCCTATGCGGTTCCAAGGTAGGCATGCTTCACCTCCTCGTTTTGCGCGAGCTCCTTCGCGGGGCCGGAGAGAACTATTTTTCCCGTCTCCAGCACGTAAGCGGAGTGAGCGATGGCGAGCGCAAGGTTCGCATTCTGCTCGACCAAGAGTACCGTCACGCCCAGCGTGCGATTGATTTCGACGATGTTTTCAAAGATGGTGCGCACTAATTTCGGCGCGATGCCGAGCGATGGCTCATCGAGCAGTAGCATTTTCGGCTTCGACATGAGAGCGCGCGCGATGGCGAGCATTTGCTGCTCGCCGCCGGAGAGGGTGCCGCCGGGCTGTGAAAGCCGCTCCTTCAGGCGCGGAAAAATGGTGAAGCACTGCGACATATCCCTTTTAATTCCCTCCGCATCTTTTCGGAGGTACGCTCCCATGCGGAGATTTTCCTGGACGGTAAGATTGGCGAAGATCATGCGGCCTTCCGGCGCTTGCGCGAGACCAAGTTTGACAACATTATGCGGCGGGACGTGGGTAAGTTCGTGCTCGTCCCAGCGAATAGAACCGGAGCGCGCCTTCAGCAAGCCGGAGATGGTGCGGAGAAGTGTCGTTTTGCCCGCGCCATTCGCGCCGATGAGCGTCACGATCGTGCCATCCGGCACGTCGAGCGAGATGCCTTTCAGCGCCTTGATCTCGCCGTAGGAAACGTGCAGGTCACGAATTTGTAGCATGAACCGGGATTACTGTTGCTGATTTCGTCGATAAAGAATTAAAGCGCGCAAGGCAACATGGCTAACAACGCTTCCGCTAATTCGTCTCCGCACCGATGGGCCGGGCCTCGGAAATATCCAAAATTCGAGTGACCCAGGTGGAAGAATCTTTCGCGGTAAGCGGAGCCCCCAACGGCATTGGGAACCGAAATACTTCCGGCGCATAAAAATGGCCGTGCATGAGCGGCATCCATGGAAGCACCTCCTGCTTATGCGGCTCGAATAAATCCCAAGTCCAATTCCGTTCGTGAAATTCGCGGAGCGGATACGAAACGATGTAGTAATGCACGCCATATTTTTTAAGAGCTACAAGCAAATCCGCGCGCGCGGCAATCGAATCGACTAACGATTGATCTGCCGCGAGGCCCTCTATTTGCAGAATCGGCTGGCCGGTAATAAATGCGGTGAGGCCGGCGCGATCGCCCATCGCGTAGCGGCCGGGATGCGAATCGGTGAACGGCTTGATGCCGAGCGCATGAATATAGATATTCGGCTGTGCGCGCGTTTCGGACTCGACAAGGTTCAGGTGCGTGGTAAGACCCGGAATATCTTTATACAGCACAAATGCTGCAACACATAGAATAAAAATGAGGCCAATCGTTGAAAATCGATCCACGAATGCTTGTCCACTCCGTCCAAAAAGTTCACGAACTTCCAATAACGCGGCCCCTGCGGAAATCGGAAAGGGATAAAAATACCACACATACGCCGGCCAGGAAAGCCGAATCGCGAGCACAAGCGCGAAGAGCACCGGGAATGCAAAGAGAAGAAACCCGGCGCGCACACGCGCATCTCCACGGCGAATGTGGGTCAGTGTAAGCACAAAGCCGGCAATTGTTAACAGAAAATATAACGCGCCACGCGGCGTGCGGACGACCTCGATTGGCAGAAACGAAAAAGTGAGGCCGCTTCCAAGCTCTTTTACTTCCGCGCTCACTGGAAGCCAGTTGCCGAACAGCGCTTTGTTGAGGATAAAGTAGGCGACGATCGGCGAAAGCCCCGCGAGGAATGCCAACGACTTACGCGAACCAGCTCGGTGAAATAAAAAGAGTAGAAAGACGATACCGATGGCAAGCAGGGTATCGATCCGCGCCAGAAACAAAAGTGTGCCTGCCGCGCCACACCAAAAGGCTTCGCGAGTGCCGCTGTGATCCTTCATAGCGTAGAGCACAGTGAGAGCAAAAAGCAGGTAGAGTGGAATCGCAACTACCGTTTCCATGCTCAGAAGAATAAGGACCGTTAGCAAGAGCGAGACGAGCAGTGCGATAACGGGAATCCACGTTCCATCGCCATAAAGCCTACGAAACAACCGAAGCGTAAGTGCCGCCGTCACCACAGCGGAGAGTATCTGAATGGCCTCGATCAGAATGAAGGTCGTGGGGTCATTGCCGTGCGCGAGAAGGCTCAGTCCCGTGAGCACGAGCATCCATAACGGGTGGTAACCATTCGTTGGAACGATACCATCGAAGGAGGAGAATCCGGTGGCCGCGAAATGCTTCGCCGTCAGGTAATAATAATAAAAATCATCCTGCGGGATGATCGAATAAGCAAGCGAGCCGCGAACAATATGATAGAGCGGCTCATACGCAAGACCGCAGGCAAAAAGGAAAACAATTCCCAATACGATGGAAGGGGAACGAGCTGACGATTCTTTCATCCTTCATTCGTTGGCGGCGTCTCTTCCCCCAAATACGCCTCGATCACTTTCGGATCGTTCCGGATTTCGTTCGGTGAGCCTTCGGCGATTTTCAGGCCATAATCGAGGACGAGAATGCGCTCGCAGATTCCCATCACGAGCGACATGTCGTGCTCGATGAGCAGCACCGCGATCTTAAATTGCTCGCGCAATTGCTGGATGAGCCGCATGAGCGATTGCTTTTCCGCCATGTTCATGCCGGCGGCAGGTTCATCGAGGAGCAGAAGTTTCGGATTCGTCGCCAGCGCGCGGACAATTTCCAGACGGCGCTGGTCGCCGTATGGCAAACTGGTGGCGTGTTCGTTTCGCACTTCGCGAAGATGAAATAGATCGAGCAGTTCGTCGATTTTTTTTGCAAGCGTTCGTTCGTTCGAATAAAATCCGGTAAATCGCAGCATCGAGCCGAACAAGCCGAATGATGTTTGCGACGTGAGTGAAACGCGAATATTATCGAAGACCGAGAGGCCGTGAAAAAGCCGGATATTCTGGAAGGTCCGGGCGATTCCGCGATGGCTGATCTCGCTGGGTTTGAGTCCATTCAATCGCTCGCCGTGAAAGCGGATTTCGCCGATCGTCGGCTCATAGACGCCGGTGATGACATTAAAGACCGTTGTTTTTCCTGCGCCGTTCGGGCCGATAAGTCCGACCAAATCGCCCGGGCCAATCTCGGCGCGAAGTTCACCAACAGCCATCAGGCCGCCGAAGCGCATCGTTACGTTATCGAGCGTGAGACTGTCCATCATGATGTGTAGCCGTGGGCTTTAGCCCACGGTGTATTAAGGTTGTCGTTCCCGCGAAAGCGGGAATCCAGACCCCGGCGATAAAATTCGAGCGAGACGTAAAAAACCTGGATTCCCGCAGCATCGTCGGCGATGCTTTTCGCGGGAATGACATCGCTGGCTTGCAATGAGTTTTGCAGAGTTTTCAATTCGTTGCTTCGCTACCGGGACCTGAAGTCACGGCTACACTTTCACTGCGGTATTTATAAACGGCGGCTTTTTAACTGTGGCCTTCACACGTTTGCCAGGACGGATTTCGACGAGAATTTCCGTTCCCTCTTTCGAAAGCGCCGTCGGAACGTATCCCATCGCAACGGATTTGCCAAGCATTGGAGAGATATTCCCACTTGTCACTTCGCCGATGTCTGAACCATCTTCACCCACGATCTTATGCCCATGCCGCATGATGGCGCCTTTTTCATCGGTGATAAATCCAACGAGCTTGCGAGTAAGACCTTTTTCCTTGATCTCGCGCAACAGCGGAAAGGCATGGCATTCCGGCGTTTTATTTAATTTCGTGATCCATCCAAGTCCAGCTTCGAGCGGGTTCGTATCGTCCGTGATGTCATTACCATAAAGGCAATAGCCCATTTCTAATCGGAGCGTATCGCGCGCGCCGAGGCCGATGGGTTCCAAGCCGCCAAATTTCTTGCCCGATTCGAACACGGCGTCCCACACGTTCGAGGCATTCCCAGCGTGTGGGAACATAATTTCGAATCCCGGCTCGCCCGTGTAGCCCGTGCGCGAAATGAGCATGTAAACGCCCGCGAGTTCGCCGCCGGTGAAATGATAATACTCGATCGCGCCGAGATCGACTTTCGTCAGTGTTTGCAAAATATCTTTCGCGGCTTTGCCCTGAATGGCGAGGAGCGCCGTCTCGTCCGAAAAATTCTTGAGTTTAACATCGAATCCCTCCGCCCATTTCGAAAAATGCGCCCAGTCCTTCTCCGTCGTGCTCGCGTTCACGACGATGTTGTAGTGATTCGGCTCCAGATAATAGACGATGAGATCGTCGACGATTCCCGCGCGCTCGTTCGGAAGGCAGCTATACTGCGCCTGCCCCGGCACGAGCGCGGCGACATCGTTCGAGGTGATGGTCTGCAAAAACCGAAGCGCATCCGGACCGCGGACATCGAACTCGCCCATGTGCGAGACATCGAAGACGCCGCCCGCACCTTCGCGGACCGCCTTGTGCTCCGCGATAATTCCCTTCGGATATTGTACCGGCATTTCGTAACCGGCAAACTCGACCATCTTCCCGCCGAGCGCGAGATGTTTTTCGTAGAATGGAGTGCGTTTCAAAGTAAGTTATAAGTGGAATTTTGTGGTATTTTACGGATAAAGGGGAGGCATCATTCGCGCTTCTTCCAAGCGGAGGCAAAATCCCGTGACACATGAATGATGGCCGCTACTTCGATCACATCGCCCAACTCACGATACATGAGTCTATAGCTATCGACGAGCACCTCCCGGTAATTTTCGTCTTGGAGTTCGGGCACTCGCCAGCCTCGTGCGGGATGCAAACGTAGGCTCTCGACCGTTGAAAGGAGGTCCTCGGAAAATCTTTTCGCATACAACGGCGCATCGCGAACGAGATATTCGAAGATCGCTTCGAAATCATCCGCGGCCGGCAGCGTCCATCTTATTGTTGCAGCCATTGGCCGACGCGCGCTTTCATTTCTTCATGCGTGATAACTTCCCCACGCTCACTGGCTTCTTTCGAGCGTTCGATCTTTCGCCGAACATACAGATGGTATTCGATTTCGTCGAGCGTCGCCTCTTCGGGCAGCTCTTCGATCAAAGCCATAATTTGGCGCTTAATAGTCATAATCTCTAAACAGACTTCCGCTAAAAATAGGTTGCAAAATGGCAGCGGAGCCTGAAAGCTGCGACTACCGGCATCAACCGTGTAACTTTCCCTATCCTCCGGCGTTCTAATTTTAGGCGGATATTAAATTGAGACTTATGAAGAATAGTTTTGCGGCCGCAATTACACTGCTGAGTCTTTTGTCCACATCCTCGAATGCGGTGGCACAAGATGCCGATACGCTCAGGGCAAATGGAGCCATCCACTCGGATTTAAGCCTCAGAGCCGGGCTTATCGCCGGAGCGATAAATAGTCAAGTTATGGCCGGAGCTTATCTCGCAACGACAATTGGAAAATCCCGGATCGATCTTAATATTGGCGAAGAAATTACTACTACTCCGAGCCTCAATTTTGTCGACAATCTGCCCGATCCTGTACCCAGTTTCAAGAGAATTTCACTTTCATACGGGCGAGAAATATTCAGTGGCATTGCATCAGTCGTGCTGGCGGCCGGCCCGGAATATGCTTGGGGTATTGCGGACGGCAAGTACCTTCACACTGCCAAGGCGCCAAATGGGATTGGGTTCGGCACGGATTATTATGAGACTAATCCCTTTAGCCGTTTGGGTCTCTCGCTCGACGCGAATGTCGATATACCCATCAGCCGTCACTTCGCTTTTGGCCTTCGTTCGAGCCTCACGATCGATGGCGTGGAAACCTACGGGCTTTTGGGAATGACGTTCGGATATGTATTCGATTGAGACAATGAGATAGGTTCTGTAAAAGTCTTCCGGCTCATATTGTCTATACGAACTAACTAAGTACGGGAAGCATTCGGCTCGTTTTGCAGTTGTCTTTGGCATGCACACGTATCATGCAAGAACTACAGTAGAGCAGGATGGACGGCTGGTGCTCTCCGGTTTGCCCTTCCCAAAAGGCGAGAAGGTCGAGATCGTCATTCGCGAGGCTGCGAATGGGGATAATGATGACGCCGCGTGGAAACGCCTTGCCATCGAGTCCTTCTTCCGCGACGCGAGCGAGAAAGACGCGGACTACGATAATTACTGAGCGATGGCTTACGCTTTCGGGGACGTTGTTCTACTCGATTATCCGTTCACGGATGGAATGGGTTCGAAACGCAGGCCTGGCCTCGTTCTCCTTCCTGAAAGCGATGGCGATATTCTTTTCGCGAGAATAACAAGCAAGGAACGCGCGGGAGAATGGGAAGTTGCAATCCAGGACCGAAGTGAGGCGCGACTCTTACACGAGTCCGTTGTGCGAATGAGCAAGATGGTATCCCTGGAGTCCTCCCTTGTCGAGCGGCTAATTGGAAGGCTTTCCGATCGCGATCAGGTTTCGGTACAGGCCGCGTTCGAGCGATTGGCCAAAACCATTGGCAAAGCAAGGAAGTAATTTATGCGCCATTCTCACACAAACTTCCCCGCGTTGTAATCATCGAAGGCCTGGAAGACTTCGTCGCGCTCGTTCATTACGAAGGGTCCGTAGCGGGCGACCGGTTCGCCGATGGGTTTGCCGCCGAGCACGAGGAGTTCCGTTTCACTTTCCGATGCATTCGAAAATTCGATGCTATCTCCATTGGAGAGAATGCCTAATTCGCCGGCAGTCACTTTTTCATCGTTGCCGATTGTAACGTTGCCGAGTGTAACAGCACCGCGAAATACATAGAGCATCATATTATCCTTTTCCGGCACTTCGAGCGTGACGCGGCCATCTGGTTCGAGCGTATAATGCAAATAGAGGACGGGCCATGTTGTCTTTACCGGCCCCTGAACAGACTCCGCATCGCCGCCCAAAACTTTTACCGAATATCCCTGCTCTCGGTTCTCGATCACGGGGATTTGCACGGCGGTAATTCGCTGCGATTTCGGCTCGATCCATTTTTTCGAGCGTGGAAGATTAACCCAAATCTGAAATGCATGGACGTGCGAACTTTGCGAGTCCTTGGCAGGCCCTCCGCCGTGAATGATTCCGCGTCCGGCCGTCGTCCATTCGACATCGCCGGGATGGAAAATATCGCGGAAGCCCGTTGAATCATGGCTATCCATGTCGCCTTCGAGGATATAGGTCAGCGTTTCGAATCCGCGATGGGGATGGTCGGAAAGTCCGCTGTCTTTGCCTGGTTTGCGCTCGATGGGGCCGGCCTCATCGAGCAAAAGGAATGGGTCGACGTGATCGAGCGCATGAGTCGGAAATGGCCGGCGCACAGTAAATCCATCGCCCTCGACGGTGAGTTTTCCCTCGACGAGCCGGTTTAATGTTCGTGTTTTTAATGCTGTGGTTGTTTCGGCCATTTTTTATTACCTCCAACCTGCGTCAACGAGGAATTAAAATACTTGTTTCAACAACAATAATGCCGAAGGCCAAAGAAATGAGTTGGTTCAAAAATCAATAAAAAAGGGGCCGCAGTGCGGCCCCTTTTTTAGAAGAATAATGGGAAGCACGATTACTGACCGGCTTTCTCGATCGTGAATTCCACGCGGCGGTTGAGCTGGCGGCCTTCGGGAAGGTCGTTCGTGAACCGCGGGTCGCGGAGGCCATGACCGCGAACGGTGACGTTCGACGGCAGCGAGGTCATCGAGCGGAGCGCAGTGACGGCGGCATTCGCGCGCGCTTCGGAAAGCGTTTGGTTGTATTCCGGCGTTCCGGTGGCGTCGCAATAGCCATCGATGTTCACGCCCGTGGCGCCGGCGCTAACACTTTCGCTGATGAGTTGCAGCATTTGCTGAGCTCGGGCATTGATATCGGCTTTGTCGAAATCGAACGACAACATTCCATATTTTTCAAGATTGTTGTGATCGACCGTTTTCGACTCGATGCGCGTGTAGCCATCGGCATGTGCGGTCTGGCCCTGATCGTCCGTAACGGTGAGGGTGTAATGCACCGGCTGCCCGACATACTGGGTGGAATTCGGAAGGTCCTGGGTCGTGGAAGCCGGCGGCGCGCCGGTTCCCGTGAGCGGCGGCGCAAGTTGCACGCCGTCCTTATCGAGCGTAACGGTCCAGCCCGTGTACGTATGTACTGTGGGATCCGGTGTAACAGTCATATCATACCGGACGGTCGTGGCGCCAACGCTGACGGCCTGGCGGTTTTCGATCTTGACCGGCGCGGTGAGATCGGCGCTGGTCGAGGAAATCTCGACGCGGCGGTTCTCTTCGATGCCGGCTTTCGTGACGGGATTTGTCGGGAGTTCCGGCAAATCGCGCTGATCGACCGTAATGCGGCTTGGCGCGATACCCCAGGTATTCTCCAGATAATCGGCGACAGCCGTGGCGCGAGCCTTCGAAAGCTCGATGTTGTGCCGCTCGTCACCCGAATTGGAATTCGTTCCGACGATGGTGCAGGTCATGCTCGGGTTGTCCTTCAGGCGCTCTCCCGTAACATCGAGCACATCGTGGTTCGCGTCGAGCGCGTCCTTGCCGGCAAGGTCAGTCTGCTCATTGAAGCCGGTCGCTCCGCTGCGATTGTAGCGTGTACTGATAACGGCCGAATTGTTGTCGAAAAAGATATACGGCAGAAGCGGAATCGAAGCGCGCGTGTGAATGGCTTGCTGTGGCGAAACGAGGTCCGCCGTGAGCGAACCATCCGGCATAACACCGTGCGCGGTAATTGTCGCTGCGATCGGGGTGGGCGGCGGCGCGGCCGGTGGTCCGGCAAGCGCGAACTTCAAGCTGGCGCCTCCGCTGAGGGTGACCGGGAAGAATTCGTCACTCGGAGGATTGTTGTGTACATAGTTCGTCACGCTGTACGTATAGAACGCTTCTGGCGTAAGCCAGATCGTGTTGTTTGCGTTCAGCGGAATGTCATAGCCGATTCCGCCCTTGAGCCCCGCAAGAAACTTCGCTTCGTTCGGAACGTTGGTGCCGGGATTCGAAGCATCGGAGATGTTCGACCCGTAGGCATACCGCATGTGAAGCGGCGTGGAGAGATTCGCGCCCGCCATGATGTGGAAATTGCTCAACGCATACTTGAAGAGAAGGTCTGCGCCAAGGACGGCCTCGGAAATTTGGAGACCCAGATTAGAGGGCGCAACGGAACCGATCCCATTCCAATGAACGCTGTAATCATTATACGCGATGCGCGGCGCGAACATGAGGTTCGACGCGATCGGAATTTCCGCAAGGATGTGGAATTCCGGAGCCGCTAAACCACTGCTCTGCGTAAAGAGCGGGCCAGGCTCGGGGTTATAGCCGCCGGAGCCGTTCCAGTTATCGTTCGCTGCGGCACCGAAGCCGAGCGTAAACGTGGTCGGCCAGGTGACTTCATTATTCATAATACCCGTCCCGCCTTTTTGGGCGAACGAGTTCGGCGCCGAGAGAGCAATCGCGAGGAACGCGAACGCCACTGCGCCTGCGGTGATTAGACCCATCGCGTGACCGACGGTCTTTCGTAGTAAGTTAGGTGTCATGACACTGTGTCCTATAATTCAGTTTATACAAAGGCTCACGCGAATCTTTTGACGGCGCCGCTCGCAAAACCGCTCGCGAAACCGCCGGTGAGAAACTCGGTGAGGATTAATTATCAAAACCTTCGCACCACGAGCGCTGCATAACGATGCTCGTCGCGTTCGCTCGATGGAATCGCGCCTTCACGGCTCGCGCCTTAGAGCGCCTGGAGTTTGCAGGAATGCAAAACCCATCCATCGAGTAGTCGGAGTTAAATCAAATACCTCGCCAATCGAAGAATCATGGCACCGGTAAGTCATTTATTCATTTTGAGCGGATCGAAAATTCGGCGATTGCAGTGTAAAGAAGCAATTCCGCGTGTGTTTAAAGGAGCGGAGGATGCTTTCGTGAGATGCGTTTGCCATAGGGACTTTCGTTTACGGGATGCAATGTGGTAGTGTTTCTCGAAGCTCGGCCATAAAATCTCCAGTCCCGCCAGACTTGAATCAGGTTCCCGAATTACGGAATCTGGAATATCCCAATCGATTCCCGAAATTCTATCCCGACAACCCTTCCAATCCTTCCTCGAACCTGCTATTCCCGAAATTCCCATCTGAAAAATCCTTCCAATCCTGTAAATCCTGGTCAGATTTCAAGTTGAGATGGCTTTAGTCCACCTGTATTGAAACGATACATAGACATACGAGGTGTCTCAAATTGAGACGACGGCGATTATCATGTCCTATTTTGAGACAATCATTGATATTCAATGTTGCGTAGTCATACACCTGTACGATTTTGAGATTGGCAAAAACGTGCATTTATAAGAATTTCTGCTGATTTTCTGGAATTATCAGAATTTCTCACCCAAATTATTCGTCTATACCCGTGAAGAGACTGACTGATCGATTTTAAGACAGCTTCGCGAGCGATCACTTGCCAAAGCGATCACGGAGCTAACCACTTCAGCCAGGAGTCTATAGTTTAGGAATTGCCACATTAGTTTAGGAATTGCCATGAAACCCCTCATTGCAGCCATAGTAGTAATGATGTTCGCATCGAGCGCGAACGCCCAGGGCAGCGTATCGACCGCCGTCGTGAAAGCGCAGAGCACGGAAGCTCCGACGCTTCAGGCTACGAACGAGAGCGCCGATCCGTTGAGCATTCAGAAGGTTCTCGCGATTTCGCGGGCGGCCGAACGGGCCACGATCGCCGGCGAACTTCCGGCATTGGCCCAGAAGATGGTTTCGGAGCAAGGAGATGGCGCGACCGAACTGCTTCGTGCCGGACAGGTGCTCGAGTTGGCCGAGAGCGCCAGCGCTGGCACCAATGCCTTACAGCAGCGCTCCATCAACGTCCGTGTTAAGTATGACGCGCGGCCGGTCGGTGGGATTTTGAATATTCGTGTAGAACTGATTCCCATCTTTGGCGGCATCGGCTCGGCCGTAAGGCCCACGATAAGCCGGGAGTTCGCGGAAGCCGTCAATGATTTCGATGACGATTTTATTGGACAAACCATCGTCAAGCTTACCGATGAGCTTGCAGCCGAATATGCGGCAAAATAGATAGAAAGAGCGGCAAATTATAAAATTTCGGCTCGAAAGAGCCGGAGCACCAAAGAACTTTTCTCGATAACCAGCACAAAATCCTATTTATTTTATAGGAAGAAGCAATCTCGCGCCTTCGGACATTCCGAGGCGCGTTTTTTTTTGTACTAATTGCAATTTCGCTTTGAATCCGCGGAATTGCGTTCCGATTGCGGAATTCAATTCCGCTACTATCGGTGAATTTCTTTTATTTCTCGTTAGGCTCACATTTTGGAGCAATTTCCCTTATGGGAAACATTTCGCTCCGCTCGTTAGTAGTGGATATGGATGAGCGATCATCTGACGGATGAGCGATTATCCAATCCCTGGAAATCGGTGGTCGAGAGCGAGAGAATGAATTTCAATTACTAACATGCAACAATATTTCAAAGTGGTTATGCGGCGAGCGGCTTCACTCGCGTGGATGGCAGTTCTTCTGGTTTCGATTTTTTGCGGTTCGGGCACAGCCCAAACCCGAAAAGATATTTTTCAACCGGGGGAGCAACTCGTTTATAATGTGAAGTACGGTTTCATCAAGCTGGGGACGGTCGTCATTCAAACCGGAAGCATCTCGCCACAGGGCATCGTGAAAGCCCACATGGAATTCTGGACCGCCGATATTCCGTTCCTGCATGTCCACACCACCGTTACCGACCAATTCGCCACCAGCGACCTCACCATCCGAAGTTTCGAGCAGCACGAGCAAAATGGCGATTACAAATCCGATAAATACGCCAGTTACGATCCGGTTGCAAAGACGCTTACCTACTCCGATGACAGTGTGACGAACGAGATAAGCCGCAACATCGAGCCGTATGACGATGCGCTTGGAATTCTTTTCAATATGCGCGCATGGAGCGGAGCAGTAGGACACAAATATCTGTTTCATGTGCGCGATAGAAGCGGAGCGCGGCCCGTCACGCTTACCTTCACCGATCAAACTTCCAGTCAAGCCGTGCCGGCGCTGGACGATAAAGAAATTTCAACCCGCGTCGTCGACGGCATGATGGACTTAGGTAATTCTGCGCCACTCGGCGCCAACGGGGCCATAACCGCGTACGTCTCCAACGATGAAGCCGCCGTGCCGGTGCGTATCGATATGAGCATCGCCGTCGGCTCGATTTCGCTCGTGCTCGATAAAATCAAACGCCCTAATTGGACGGCGGTGAAATAAGCTCCCGAGCTTACGCGTGTGCCAATTTTCGACCGTCGGTAAGGAAATGAGATCCGTCGACGAAGAGAAAAAAGATTCTATTCGTCCGCGGCAGTGGCTTCGATCATTTCTCGCAGCTTGGCAAGGTAATGTTCATCGTGCGCAACAAGGAGCTGGACGATATGTAGAATGCAAATCTCGCCGAGCGCCTCATGGTCGCCACTCCGTTCCCAGGCATCGGGAGCAAGCTCGTTCAGCCTCATGGCATACCCCCACCGGTCGCGAATGCATTGCCCGAGGATGTCATCGAGCGGCTGCGATTGCCAGTCATGCGCTCGGACAAGTTCCTGGTGATCGACTTCCGCGAAGGAGGGATGTTCCTCGCGCAGCAAGGCTTCGATGCGTGGCCACCAAATATCGCGGTCGGAATCGATCAGGTGGCCGAGGGTTTCCTTTATGGACCAGGTGCCATCGGTTGACGGGGTAAGCGCGTTCGCTGCGGCGAGCCCGGGCCGAAGCCGGTCGAGCTGAATGATTAGCGACGCATAGCGGCGCTTGAGATCTTCGAGGTCCTCGATCGAAACGGGTTGAAGTTTTTCGACGAATTCCGGGAGAATGCCAGTCGTTTGCAGGCTTTGGACTTTCCGTTTGAGTGCCGGCAAATCGAATGGCCCATGCAGGGAAGAGAGATCCTCCTTCGTTTCCTCCCGGCCTTTACGTGGCAGGATCATAATTTTCTATCCCTGACGATTAATTAGCAAGTTCATTTGGGATCCTTCGGTGTGTTCCTATATTATCGCAATGGTTCACGAGCCGACGGGTCTATTTTTTCACATAGCACAGGTTCCTCCAGCCTATTCGGAGGAACTCCGGAACAGCCAGGAACGAGATAACTGGATTCAATATAAGAAAAAAATTACGAGAAGTCAAGGAGCAGGACCATTATGAATGCCCCGATAGCGGAAGCGGCGAAATTTACGCTATTATTTTTAATTTGCGTATAGCCAGCCACCAGATTCACCGGGCCGCTGCCTGGTTTGGCGGGGGGAGGATTTTCCAAAATTTCCGTGCTGCCGGGAACTTGATATTTCGCCTGCACGGAGCTGCCAAGAATACTATCGGCGACGGCTCCGAGGGTGCCGGCAATAACAATTCCCGCGAGCGCCCAGGGGTCTCCGGATAATGATTGCGCGACGGGAATCGCTGCCGCGAGCATGACGATTGCCGCGCCGCCCATTGACGCTGCCATGCCGCCAAGACTTACTCCGCCCGAAGGTCCCGGCATTAACGTATGGCCCGTCATGACATCCCGAACTCGCGTTCCGAACCGAGTGCCGATTTCCGTTCCCCACGAATCGGCACAGGCCGCGGCGACCGAACCATAAAATGCATGAAGGAAAAGTTCTCGACTCGGAAAAAGCCGATAGGCCAGAATCGCCGCAACCGGTACAAACCCATTGGCCAAAACTTGTTTCCAATTCCTCGCATACCCGCCGGCCAATTCTTTTTTCAAGAGCAGCGGTCCCGCAGGGCGATGTTCGGGAAGTGAAGATAGAACCGATCCGGTCAGAAAAAATGCGAGGAGTGCGGCGGTTGGTCCCAGCCCACCGAAGCCAAAAATAATTCCACCGGCAATAGTGGCCGCGCCCGCGCCGCCCGCGTCCAGCGCCCGCAGCCGCCAGGCTACGTAAGCAATCAGCGCCGCGAATGCGAAGCCCAACAGAACCGCCTGAATCATCCCGGAAAAAATCACGAATTTACCAGAGCCTGCTCCAGCTCCACCACTAATTCCATCATTACGGCGCGGAGTTGAAGCTGAAGTTTTACGCGGTGCATCGCACGATCGACCGAGGCGATGGCTGCGATGATGCGCCGCGGCTCGCCTAAGCGCGCGACGAATTTCGTCAGGTCTTCCAGTTGATCGCGATTGATGATCTCCCCTTCGGCTTTCGTCGAGAGCGCGAGCGCGTCGCGCAGCCACAGGGTAAGCAGCACGAGGCGCTGCTCGACGGCCTGCCGCTTCTCTAAAAACTTTCCGCCGCCGGAACGTGGAAGAAATTTATCGATTTCGAGCGCGGCGTTACGGCGGCTTTTCGAAAGACCCATGCGAAGAAATCCGACGATTTCCGTTCGCATTTGCTTTACGTCATCGCCGATCATGGCGCGGGCGCGGGAATAACTTCCCGCGGCGATACGAGCCAGAAAATCCGCATCGGCTTCAGCGAGCGATTCGCGGGCCATCAGCGCTTGCCGGATATCACCCACCGAAAGCACATCGAAGCGAACCTCCTGGGTGCGAGAATGGACTGTGGGAAGCAGACCGTTCGGATTCGAACTCGTAAGGATGATGATCGTATCGGCATGCGGTTCTTCGAGCGTTTTGAGGAAAGCGTTTTGCGACTGCGGGTTCATTCTGTCCGCTTCGCTAATAATCACTATACGTTTTTTTGCGCCCGAAATGCTTCGCGCAAGCGAAAGCCGGAGTTCCCGAATTTGCCCGATGTGAATCGCCTGAGCGCGCGGGATCTCAAAATTATAATACGGATCGGCGGCTTTCGCGGCTCGCTGTTCTCGCACGATGGCTACATCCTCTTCTTTTAGCTCGGCATCGTCCCCCTCCGATTTCTTCGGAAGCGCGTGAACAAATTGGATGGCCGTGGACGCGAAACTTGCAATGCTCAGGCAACTCGCGCATTCATCGCAGGCGCCGGCTGCGGTTGGCTGCTGGCAATTAATGGCTTTTGCAAGCTCGATCGCCGCGGCATCCTTCCCCGTACCTTCCGGTCCGGAAAAAAGATAGGCGCCCGGCAGCATATCCCGTGCAATTGCGCTTTGCAGAATATGCTTTACCCGCTCTTCTCCGATGACGTTCGACCACATATAAAAAAGTACCGAGGAATGAGTAACGAGTGCCGAGTAAGAATTTCTCCCGTCATTTTACCTTCCCACTCGTTTCTCGTTACTCGATACTCATTACTCGATACTCAGAAAAGTTTTCGCATGAGTGATTCGTAACCTTCCCTGAGACAGGCCAGAGCCATTGCTGGCACACGGTTCGAAGCAGAGAGTAGCATAAGTTAATTCTCAATTGATTCAAATCACCGCATCTCTGAAAGTGCTAACGTGCCGAAGTGCTAAGTGCCGAGCTTCCTCTCTTTGAGGAGGCGAAGAACCCCGTACCATCGCACCGGCGCTTTCAAAGGTGTACTTAATATTCACAAACTATTAAAATAGTTATGTCACTCAAATCAATCAAACGGATGCTCGCGCATTCGTTCCATTTCTTCACGGCAGCGGCGCTTGCACTTTTCGTAATGGTCGGGCTTTCGAGCCATGCCTTCGCGCAAATGGGCGGCATCGGGCAGTTGCATAATGAGATCACCTGGCCGACTACAATGACGGTCTCCGTCGGTGGCGCGGCAAACTCCAACTGGCAGTCATCCGGTTCGTTTTCCGTTGGCGACGGTCTCAGTTACGATCAATCCCACGGGCTTGCGAACCCGAACTTCAGCCTCGGTTTGGAAATTCCGATGCTCAAGAACACAATGTTCGTGATCCGTGCGGAATACAATGACTATAGCGTTCAGTTCGATCAGGCGGCCGGTGGAATTCAAACCCCGCTCGTCGTCAGTCTTCTGACGGTTGGTGGCGATGCTATGTTCAAATATAGCTTCAATAACTTCCACGTCATGGCCGGTGGCGAGCTTGCTACGCCCGTCAACGCGACCTACGCGCACTCCTATCATATCGAGGACGCGACGCATTCCACGGTCACGATTCCCGATAAGGAAAACATCCTTGGCGCGCTCAAGGGCGGCTTGGGATATGACATCCCACTCAATAGCAGCAACACGATGTGGTTTACCCCGGAAGCCTTCTATACTTATCCGATCAATAGCGCTTCGCGCATGTCGCAGAACAGCCTGTTTGTCACCGCACTTTCGGGCGGCGCAAGCTTAAAGTTCGCGCTTCCGTAACCTGAAGTAATAATGTTCTTAGCTTCGAGCGCCGCGAGCAATCGCGGCGCTCGTTTTTATTACGGTGGTTTTCTAAGCGCAAAAAATCGACTACTAAAAATACGCGTGCGCGTTTGTGCTTCATTAACTACGCTTTTTTCAGCCAATTTTCGCCATTGTGTCTTTCCGAAACCAGTAGAATGAATTTTGGCGGGATACGTTTAATTTTCATGTAATGAACCCAAGTTCCCGAATTTCCGGAAATTCGTTCTACCCAGTAATTTTTCATACTTCATCATTCATCATTGCCCAGTACGTCAAGCGATTCCAAAAGATTTTTTGAAAATTTTTTGCAGCACCAGTACCGGAGGGACGAAGGGTCAATAGCCAGGAGCGGAACCCCTGGTATGCGATTTTTTTAGGAGCCAGAGTCCCGAAGGGACGACAGGAAATAACCGAGAGCGTAAGTCCCCGGCTATTTCGAGAGGGGTTTATTACAGCTATGAAAACAGATGCACGCGCTTATTTGATGAGGGTCATCTGCCGCGTAAGCCGGACATCGCCGCTGGTGAGCATGTAGAAGTAGGTTCCACTCGGCAGGCCCTTCGCGTCGATCGTTACCTCGAATGATCCGGCATCCATCCGCTGATCGAGCACGTTCTGGACGACGTTGCCCGCCTGATCGACGATCAGCAAGCGGACGATGCCACTCGCCGGCAACGTGATTTCCACCTGGGTCTGTTGCGCGAACGGATTCGGATAATTCTGTTCGAGGCTGTAACCCTGAAGCGATGAAACATCCGCAACACCGGACGTTTGCGACGTGCCATTGAGGAGAACATTCGGGCCGGGGATCGAAGTACCAACCGCGCTCGGGAAACTGACGGGCACATTGTTAAATGTACTCACGCTCGTAGGCGTGAAGCTGAACATCAGTGTGCCCTGATTGCCGGCGGTGATGGGTGTCGAACCTCCGCTCACATAGCTGAACGGCGCGGCCACGGTCTCATTCTCGCCCGGAGTCCAGTCGCAAGTGCCGTTATTCATGACGGTCACTGGGAATTGAACCGTGTCTCCGACCATCGTCGTTGGCGCGTTGCCATTGCCCGCGATCGTCGCCGCGCCGCCGGTTGCCTTGAGCAAGACTATCCCGCCGTAACCACCGGTGATAGTCACCCTCGCGGTATCGGCGGCATTCGTTTGCGGACCGAACGCCACCGTGAACGTCGCAATGCCGCCCGCGCCTTCGATAGGGGAGGTCGCCGATCCCACAATCGAAAAGACTGCGGGGGAGACGCTCACGGTGTAGGGCGTCGCTACGTTTCCGCAGTTTGTCACGGAAACCGTCTCAAACGAAGTATCACCCGCGCAGGTCGCGGGGAAATTCCCCGTGAGGGAAGCGGATGAGCAGACCGATACCCCATAGGCATCGAGCGCCAGCGTGGCCGTGTCGAGCTTCTCGCCGGATGTAGCAACGCCGGTAAGCATCGCAAGCCGGTCGTTCATGGCTGTGGGTGTCGCGCAGAGGGTGAACGTCTGGTGCGTGCCCGCCGCGAGCACGAAGGGGATCGTGGGCGGAGTGACCAAAAACTCCGCGGAGTCCGCGCCGGAAACGTTCAGGCTCGTCACCGTCAGGTCCGCCGAGCCGGTGTTCCAGAGCGTATCGGTCTGGCACACGGTCTTGCCAACCGCGATGGTATCGACGCGGTTTTGTCCGAAGATGTCCACCGGACTGGTAATCACGAAGTTCCCAGCGGGCACGCCGATGCCGGTCACCTGGATATCGAATTCGCCGGTATCGCGCCGCGGCTTTTCGTAGGTCGGCGGGATGTTGGTGAAAAAGCGGAGCGTGGCGAGGCGCGTCCCATTCTTAAGCGGCTTGAAGCAGACCGTGGCGAAGACGGAATCGCCGGGAA
>Ga0307374_10005140_pt1 | contig 21379 bp, 15 predicted proteins | sample OX3MG_FD_202532 | JGI IMG/M metagenome (GOLD analysis project Ga0307374, IMG submission 202532) | Soil microbial communities from Risofladan, Vaasa, Finland - OX-3 | ecosystem: Environmental > Terrestrial > Soil > Coastal area > Acid sulfate soil | place: Finland: Risofladan, Vaasa | collected...
CGCTCGGCCGTCAGCTAGGGCCGCGGCATCGTGTCGGCGCGCACATGCACGACGGCAATCGCATCGGAATAGAGCCTGCGCCATCCCGGAAGGTGGTCCAGCAGAGCAACATCGGGATTTTGCGGCTGCAACAATGTCCAGGTGACGTGGTATTTTGCCAACAGCGCGGGGAGCGCGGCAAGGTCGCGTTGCCGCCGGAAGAAATCGTCGCCGAACATATCGGCGCGCCCGTCGATGAAGGTCGGGATGCCGACGAAAATGAGATAGCCGCCAAAGGCGTAATCGTTGAAGACCGGGCCTGAGACTCCCTTGTCCTTGACATAGGCGAGCGCGGCCGCGGGCGCGAACCGGGTGGCGTTGTCGGCAATGCCGATCCGGATCGCTGCCGCGGCGGCGGCAAGGACGAGACCGCCGGCGCAGACGGCCGGTGCGCATCGTCCGGCGAAGCCTTGCCGGCGCGGGAAGGGTCCGCGCCATGGGCGCGCATGAGCCAGGGTCGCGCCAAGCGCCGGCGCCACGATCAGCGGCGCGATCAGCCCGACAATCTCGCCATTGCGCAAATGCCCCAGCGCCAGGTGCACCAACACCAGCAGCATCAGGATGCGCGTGATCGGCAGGCGGACGCCGACGTAAAGGGCACCGAGCAGGACGAGCAGCAGCCAGGCCTCGAGCGGCTGCGGCTCTTGGAAGTTCGGACTGCGCCATTCCTGGATCGTGGACATGATGGCGTGCATGCGCAGGAGATCGAACGGCAGGAGCAGTCCCGACAGCCCGTTCGGCGTCGCCAGCGCCGCCAGCAGCGACAGCGCGCCGAACAGGCCCCAATCGCGTGCGGCGCGAAAAGCCGCGCGCGCGCCGGGCGCCTCGAACACCGCTTCGGCGGCGAACAGCCCGGCGAGTCCGAGACCGACCATGTACCCGCCGTGAAGATTGGCCCAGAGCAGCATGATGACGGCGGTCCACGGCGATGGCGCCTTCCCCGCCTCGCGCGCCGCCACGAGGCTGGCGCCCCACAGCACCAGTAGCGGAAACGTGAAGACATGGGGCCGCGCATAGAGATGCGGCATGCACAGTCCCCACGCGCCGACGGCTCCCACAAGCGCGTAAGCCGGCGGGACGTAGCGGAGCAGCGCCCGAACGAGAAGGGCAATCGCGGCACCGAAGGCAAGGGCGGCTGCGACGACGAGCCCCGCCCAGCCAAGCTTGCCGTAAGTCCACCCGATGACCACTTCCGCCAGCCATTCATGCGGAACCCACGGCGCGCCGTGCATGGTATGGGAAAACATGTCGCGGTGCGGAACCGTGCCGTGCGCGATGATCCACCGTCCCACCGCCACGTGCCAATAGGTGTCGGGCTCGGCAATGACGCCGCGCCATTTGATCAAGCCCGTGACGTAAGCCACCAATCCGGCGATGAACGGCAGCGATCTTGCGATCAGGACCGAAGGCGCCGGGCGGGAAATTGCGATGTCCATGTCTGCTGGCACAAGCGGAGCGTGGGGGCTTCCGGACAAGGTCGGGAGGGTCGGAGCGGTCGCCGCATTGCCGTGGCGCAATCAGCCGGCGAATCGTTGCGCGTTAACTATAGCGAAGGACCGGGAGAGCGACGACGAAAAATCCGGTGCCGGCTCGCTCCCGGCGCCGGGGCGGCATCGGCCGGGCCGGCCGATGCCAAAAAGTCGCATCGAAAGGCTCGGGCAACAATAGAATTCCTGTTTTTTCAATGATTCTTGCGGTAGCATGTTTCGGTCGAAACCATCAGTACCTTGGAGGATATTTATGAAGAAGGCAATTCTTGCGTTGCTCATTGCGCTCGGCTTGAGCGTCGCTTTCGTTTCGTCATCCCTGACGGTCCAGGCGCAGAACAAGTGCGACAATTGCTGATCCGCGCGTGACGGGGGGCCGCTCGCATTGCGGGCGGCTCTTCCCTTTTCCGTTGCGGCTTGCACCTTATCCTTGAAGCCTATTTCGACCGGGCGCCGCCGAGCCGGTCGAGTTCCCGACGGCAATAGTCCGTCACGTCCTGCGGCCATGCCGTCCGCGGATTGTAGACCGCCCGCTTCACCGGCACGGACGCGCATTGGTTGAATTCGTCGGCTGCGGCGGGACCCTTTCGTTGCATGAGCAACGTCAGCGCCAATCTCTGATGTGCCATGGCCAGGCTCTTTTGCCACTCGGCATTCGATTGGTCCTCCCCGGTCAAGCGCGTCATGACCGTCAAGTCCTTGCCGTACTCGGTCGCGGCATCGTCGAGCCTGCCGAGTTCGCGCAACGCATCGCCGACCTTCTCGCGCGCGTTCGCCGCATCGTAGAGCGCGCGACCTTGCGCAGGGTCCTTGGCGAGGACCTCTTCCGCCATCGACGAATAGGTTCGATATTCCTTCAATGCGCCGTCGAAATCCTTCTCGGCCATCAACACCTCGCCGATGCGCTGGTGCGCGATCTCCAGAAACTGATGCCAGCGAAAATTGGCGGGATCGATGTCGTTTACCAATTTGGCGGCCATCGCCTCGTAGACCTTGTATTCGCCGAGCGCTTCCGGGAATTTGGCCTGGGCGAACTGCGAATCGCCCAGTCTTTGATGGCTTAGCGTCAGGGCATCCTGGAAGATGGCGTTCTGCGGCTCCGCGGCGACCGCTTGCGCCGCCGCCGAACTGAACGACCGGTACTGGACATTGGCCTCTGCCGGCTTGCCCTGCGTCAGCAGGACGTCGCCGAGCCGCTCGTAACCAAAGGCCAATGCGCGCAACCACTGCGGGTTCCCCGGCTGGCGCGTATGCAGTTCGGTCGCGTGGTCGAGCCAAAGGCGATATTCCTTGGTCGCGCCGTCGAGATCGCCTTGCGTGCGCAAGGGATCGGCCACCCGCTCATAATCGAAGAAAAGCGAGCGCTGCATTTCCTCGTCACCGGGATTTGCCGTCACGATCTTGAGGGCGGCGTTCACCGCCTCGCGGCCCCGCTCCAACGCGCCGGGGACGTCGCCCTGATAGAGCAGCGCGTCGCTGAGCCGTCCGCGCGCGACCGCCCACAATCGCCGCCATGCGACGCTCGCCGGGTCCTTGCTCAGAAGACGGTCGGCGAGCGCGTTCTCGTCGTCGGCGAACTTGCGCGCGGACACGATGTCGCCGAAGGTGACATAGGCCAAGGCGAGATCGTCGAGCAGCCGGATCCGCGCGCTTGTCACGTCGTCGCCGTCGCCGCTGAGCCGACTGACGGTCTTGAGCGCTTGCGCCATCAGCGGCTTCATCAGGGCCGTCGAGATCGAGCCATCCTCGTAGCTGTTCGCCAGAAGCTGACTCGATCCTGCGGCCTGATCCACGGCGACGTGGTAATTGTTCGCGGCTTCGTCGAGGGCGACCGTGGCGACGCCGCGCTCATACCATGCGACCGCGCCGAACGAAGCGGCCGCCACGAGCAGAATTCCGGCGATGATGCTGGCATTGCGGAAGATCCGTGCGATCCGCTGCGCCGTCCGCAGCTCCTTGAGGCGCAATTCCTCCTTGCGCCGCTCCTCCTCCGCTTTGCGCGCCCGGTCGGCCAAGAGCGAGGCGTCGATATAAGCGGCCACCTCGGGATCGAGCGCGTCGCGGTGGTCCTTGCGGATTTCCTCGGCCTCGGCGAGCCGGCGCGGCGACAGCAGCAGGAGGTCCGGGTCGTTGTCGTGGCCGTCCCAGTTCGCCTGCTCGCCCTGGAGCCGCCGCCGCGCGATGAGGAACTCGCGCTGGTCGTCGATCAGCTCCTTGAGCCGCGGCCAACGCGCGAGCAATGCCTCGTGCGCGATCCGTAAGGTCCGCCCGGTGCCCGGGTCGTCGGCGACCACGAGCCGCGCCGCGACCAGCCGTTCGCCCAGCCGTTTCTGCAGCGGATCGGCGAACGAAGCCTCGCGCACCATGCGCGCCGTCGCCGTTCCCTTGAGCTCGTCCACCTCGACGAGGCTGAGCAGCACGGTGCGGAGCGCCTGCGCCAGACGCGGCGGCAGCTCGCCCGGTGGCGTGTCGTCCGTCGCTTCGAGCGCCATGGCCGCGGCCAGGTCGCGGACGAGTTGCTCCGCATGATTGGCGATCGCGCCCTGGAGCCCGCCGAGCTCGTCGTAGCGATGGAATGTCAGGACGTTCCGCGGCGTCTCCGTGTCGTCGTGCGACGCCGCGACATCGCCCGATTCGATGTCGCGGCGATAGAGCTCGTCGAGCACGAAGGAGAGGAGCGGCAGCGCGGCCGGATCGCTCGCCGCGTCGTCGCGGATCGCCTGGGCGAGGTTGGTTCCCGGCTCCCGCTTGCTCGCGGCGGCATCGCCCGGCCCGTCGCCGGTATAGACCTCGAACCCGACCCCGGCCGCCTCGGCGGGGAGCGTGATGATCTGCTCGATCTCCACGGTGCTGGGCGGCGCCAAAAGATATTGCCCTTGCGCCGCCAGCTCCCTGAGCGCCGGCAGCTCGACCATGCGGTGAAAGAAGTCGCTCCGCATGGTGGCGATGACCCAGACGAGGCCGCTGCGCGCGAGCCCGGCGACGAGCCCGTCGATCGCGCGGCGCGATGCCTCGTCGAAGCCCGGCGCGGTGAACAGCACCTCCATCTGGTCGAGCATGAGCACCAGCCGGGCGCACGACGATTCCTGCCGGAACGCGTCCTTCTCGGTGGCGGCAACTCGCTCGAGCGCAAGGCGCAGGGGCATGACGGCAAGGTCGTTGCCGCCCTTGAGTTGCGCCGCGACATCCTTGGGCGCGAACCCGACCGCGCGCAGCTCCGGCAGCGCTTCCGCCAAGGCGTTGGCGAAGCCTTCATAGGGATCGGGCAGGAGCTGGTCCGGCACGATGATCGCATGCCGCCACGCCGTCGCGCCGGCGACGATGCCGGGCGTCACGAGATCGGGCAGGATGCCGGCGCGCACGAGCGAGGATTTGCCGGAGCCGCTGGCGCCCAACACCAGCATGAAGGCGGCGCCGTCTTCGGCGCGGCGGACGAGCGCCTCGATGATCTCGCGCTCGGCCCGTTCGCGGCCGAAGAAGATCGCCGCATGCTCGCTGTCGAACGCCTGAAGCCCGCGATAGGGCGAGCCGTCCCACCACGAGACCTGCTGCGCCGCGTCGGTCGTGCGCTCGACCCGCAGCGGGCCGGGCGGCAGCCGGACGCGCAGGATTTCGCGCAGATCCCGCTCGATCAGCGCCTCGAACTCGTCGAGCGCAACGAAGCGGTTGAACGCCGCCTTGAAGTGGCCTTCGGCATCCTCGAAATGCCGGTGCCAGAAGCCTTGCAGCGCTTCCCATTGCTGCTTCGCCTGGTCGAGTTCCTCGGCGCGATCCCACTGTGCCTCGGCCTTCGCGATCTTGCGGTAGACGAGAAGATCGGGGACGCCGTGGCGGCGCTGGCGCGCAGCGAGCGCGTCCTCGTATTCCCACTCCGTGCCGGTGACGGGAACGCGGCCGTCGATGCCCCGGTATTCCGTCTTCTCGGTGCGTTCCGGCAGCGGCGTGCCGAGCCGCCGCCACAGGATCAGCACGACGATGTCGGCATTCGATGGCGGATCGATGATGTCCTGGAAATGGGCGCCGCCGAGCTGCGGATTGAGCTCCCACAGCACCGGCTGAATATCGAAGAAGCGGGCGAATTCACGCTGGAGCCGGGTGATGACCAGCGACGTCCGCCGCCGTTCCGCGCTCACGTCCGACGGCGAGGAGATGAAGATCTTGAGACGCGACTGCGGCATGGTCTCCTTGCTCCTCCGCGCTTCGGCCCATCCACAACTGTGCTGTCCCACCGACGCCGGGCGTCAGCCGACCGGCGCACAATGGACAGTTGTTGCGGGACAACCGCGGGTTCGTGTTATGGAAATCGTTCGCCTTATTCGACGCGGAAATGGTCCGGCAATGACTGTACGCAACGAGGGCATCCGGCGGATTTCCAAGGCCTCGATTATTTTGCCGCGCTTCCGTTACCAAGCAGCAAGGCCATGCTCCCGCGGTGCAGGCGGTTCGTCATCGTGGGCCGATCATGGTTAAGATTCCGTCACGATGGCGTTCGCCGCCGATGCAACAGAAACATGCGCATGTGGCCGTACTTCTTCGCTGCCTCGGTCATGCCGACATACTCGCAAACAAAATCCCGGCCATGCTCCAGCGCCACGACCGCAGCGAATGTCTCGGTGACATAGACGCAGCCTTCCGGCGTCACCGGCTCGATGCGCGCCGCTCGGCTGACGTGGGCGCCGAAATAGTTGATCTTCTTCAGCACCGGATCGACGGCCGGATAGGCGGGGCCGAAATGCCCGCCGACGCGCAGCGCCATGTGGCCGGGCAGGCCGAGCGCCGCCAGATCGAGCCGTCCGATCGCGCTCTGCAGATCGAGCGCGCAGGCGGCGGCCTGCCCAACGTCTTCGAACACGAGAAAGAGTCCGTCGCCCCACGTGTTCGCAAAGCAGACCGCGTTGCCGAAAGCGTCGACGACCTTGGCCATCTCGCCAAGGAGGCCCGCGATGTAGCGCGGCAATTCGACGTCGGAGAGCTTGCTGAACCCCTTGATGTCGCAGAACAGCATCGCGCGCGCCAGCCGCCCGCCGGGAGACGTCGTCGTCGTCGGCGTCGCGGCATCGGTCTTGTCAGCGACAATCCGCCGGCGCTGGTTTCGCGGCGGAATGATCGTCTGTCCCAGGCCGCTTGCGCGCCAGCGCTCCACATCGGCCGCGGTGCCGGCGACCCCTTCCGGCGCCTCGCCATCCCATACGCTCATCTGCTCGGCTTCGGTGCCGAGATGCCGCGCGCGCAGCACGGCAAGCCCCATCGCGATCCTGCTGCAATAGGCGAACAGGCGATCGTCGCCGAGATAGGCGTCCTCGGTGGCATAGCGCACGGTGTCGGCAGCGGCATAGCAGGCCTCGAAGCGACGGACCCAGTCCTCGCCCGCGGGTCGCACGGAGATGTCGACGAACTCCTCGCGCGCAAATGGCACGACGACATGCAAGCTCGCGCCCCGCCGCAGCAGCGATTCGGCAAAAAGAATGTCGGCCCCCGAGGCCAGCGAGCCATAGCCGAAGCCGACGCGCCCGCGCGCGAGATGCGCGGCGATCTGCGCCGCGACGGCAAGCTCGTCGGCGGCCTCGAAGCGACCGCGCTGGCCGCGCGGCTTGATGAGATGACCGACATAGTGGACCACAAGCGGTGGCGCGATCTCGCCGGCAAACCGGCCCGCGTCGATACCCTTGGCCTTCAGCACGAGCTGAAGCTGCTTCCACGTCGTTGCGAGCGCGGCGTGATCGCCGCCATTGGCCGCAAGAGCCCTGGGCACGAGCGCATGCGCGGCATCGACCGCGCCCAACAGCAGCAGCGCCTCGACGCGTGTCGCGAGACGGTAGAATTCGTCGGCTTCGATCCCCGCGACAGTCGCCGGTTCTCGCTCCGCTGCGTCGAGCTCGTTCAGGATCCGTCGCGCGAGCGCTGCGGCGGCGGCGGCGTCTCCCGCCAAGAGGCGCAGGGTCGCCGCGTTGATGCCGGGATAATAGCCGCGCGTGCGCCGATAGATTTCGCCATAGCGCTCGGCCGCCACGCCGAAGGCGCGGCGCCGATCCGCCTCGTCGAGGGTGGCGAGCGCCTGGTCCTTCAGCAATCGGGCACGGAGCGCCGCGATGTCCTCGTGATCGGCTTCGGCCGCGGCGAGGCCGTACGCGTCATACTGGCGACACGCGAGTTCGGTCGCTCCGGCGCGCGCCAGGCACAGCACGGCACGATGCCTGAGCCAGAGATCGTGCGGGACCATCGCCAATCCCTGGGTCGCAATGTCGTAGGCCTTGAACAGCTCGCCCGCGCTCTCGAACGATTTGGCTTCTGCCAGCCAATCGCTCGCCGTGTGCCGCGATCGATCGGGTCCGTGCTCATCCTGCTGCATCGCAATCCCCGCCCCAGGCAGCGAAAATCACGACCCTTGACCAGGTCCGACCCGCCCGCCCTGCCGCACCCCTCATTGGGAGTATATCACCGCTCTCGTTAATAATGCCGCCGAGGCGGCAGCCGGGCGGTCGTGTATCGCGGCGAGCTGTGCGGAAGATCGCCAAGGCGGCGGCGAAAGACGAGCTCGAAAGGCGCTAATCGTTCGCCGCCTCAAGCTGCTGAGCCTTGAGCTCGATATGTTTCGCCAGGAGGCGGCGGCTTTGCCGTTCCTCGGCGCTGCCCCCGAGTTCGGCCCACCCTCGATACCATGCGGCCAGCGCTCGAAGCTGTTCAATCTCGCGACGGTGCTCGGCGAGCTTGTCCATGCCGCCCAGGCTGGGCGTCAACGCCGAGCCATACAATGCGATAGATCAATCGGGGCGGCGGCCCGCCGGCGAACGGCAGCGGGTCGAGGGCTCAGGCGGGCTCGGCGGGCACCGATCCCGTCCGCCCCCCCCAGGCCTGCAGCAGTTCGATGGGGAACGGGAAGACGATGGTCGAGCTTTTCTCGCCCGCGATGTCGAACAGCGTCGCGAGATAGCGGAGCTGCATCGCCTGCGGCACCGGTTGCAGAATCTGCGCCGCCTCGAGCAGCTTTTGCGCCGCCTGCTCCTCGCCCAGGGCGTTGATGACCTTGGCACGGCGCGAGCGCTCGGCCTCGGCCTGCCGGGCGATCGCGCGGACCATGCTTTCTTCGAGGTCGATGCGCTTGATCTCGACGTTCGAGACCTTGATTCCCCAGCCCTCGGTCTGCTTGTCGAGCGCATCCTGAATATCGGCGTTGAGCTTGTCGCGCTCGGCCAGCATCTCGTCGAGTTCGTGCTTGCCCAACACCGAGCGCAGCGTGGTCTGGGACAGCTGGCTCGTCGCTTCCATGTAGTTGTTCACCTGGATGACCGCGCGCTCGGCGTCGACGACGCGGAAGTAGATGACGGCGCTGACCTTGACCGAGACATTGTCCCGCGAGATCACGTCCTGCGGCGGCACTTCGACGACGACGATGCGCAAGTCGACGCGGACCACCTGCTGCACCAGCGGCACGATCAGGACGAGGCCCGGTCCCTTGGTCCCCGTATAGCGGCCGAGCGTGAACATGACGCCGCGCTCGTACTCGCGGAAGATGCGGATCGCCGAGCTCAGGAACAGCACGGCGAAAATCGCGACGATGACGACGATCGAGATGCCGGTAATCATGGTCATGCCTCCCCTTGGCGGTGACGGGATCTTCTAGCGTTGCGGCTCGACGGTCAGGACCAGGCCGTCGCGGCCGACGACCTTGATGCGCGTCCGCGGCGGCACCGGCTGCCGGGCGCGTGCCTGCCAGAGCTCGCCCTCGACCCGGACCCTGCCGGCCGGACCGTCCCATGAGACGACCTCGCCCGCGGCGCCGATCAGCGCCTCGCCCCCCGTCACCACCGGCCGGCGCCGCGACCGGAGCAGCATGGCGAGGACCAGAAAGAAGAATCCGGCGGTGATGACGGTGGCGGCGACCACGACCGAGATCGACAGCCCGAACCCCGGCGCGTTGCCGTGGAACATCAGGACGGATCCGAACACGAACGCGACGATGCCGCCGACCCCGAGCACGCCGAACGTGCCGATGAAGGCCTCGGCCACCATGAGGGCGATGCCGAGCAGAACGAGACCGGCACCGGCATAATCGATCGGCAGCAGGTTGAGCGCGAACAGCGCGACGAGCAGGCTGATCGCGCCGATCAGTCCCGGCAGAACGGCGCCCGGGCTCATGAGTTCGAAGATCAACCCATAGGCGCCGAGCAGCATCAGCAGATAGGCGATATTGGGATCGGTGACGACCGCGAGCAGCCGTGTGCGCCAGTCGGGGGCGATCGTGACGATGTCGAGGCCGGCAGTCGCAAGGCGCTCCGGCTTGCCGGCCACGGTCACGGTCCGCCCATCGATCTGGCGGAGCAGGTCGGGCACATCCGTGGCGATCACGTCGATGACGTGCAGCGTGAGGGCATCGGCGGCCGGCAGGCTCGCCGCACTGCGCACGGCCGCCTCCGCCCAATCCGCGTTGCGACCGTTGAGCTCGGCAAGGCTGCGGATATAGGCGACGGAATCATTGAGGATCTTGCGGGTCTCGGTGTCCTCCGGCGCGGCGCCGGCGGGTTCGCCGGGCTTGCCCGCACCCGCGTTCTTGTTGCCGCCGCCTGGCGCGGGCGCTGGCGGCGGCCCGGCGGGCGCGAGCGGCAGCCCTTGCAGTTGAACCGGCGTCGCGGCGCCGAGATTGGTCCCGGGCGCCATGGCGGCGATGGCGCAGGCATAGGCGATATAGGTGCCGGCGCTGGCCGCGCGGGCGCCGCTCGGGGCGACATAGGCCGCGACCGGCACCGGCGTGGCGAGAATGGCGCGAATGATCGCGCGCATCGAGGTCTCGAGCCCGCCCGGCGTATCGATGCGCAGGATGACGAGGCCGGTGTCGCGCGGTCGCACCGCCGCAAGCTCGCGCCCGACATAATCGGCGACCGCGGGCCCGATCGCGCCGTCGATCTCGAGCACGACCGCCCGCCGATCCGCCGCCGCGGATGGCATCGCCAGTGCTGCCGCCAGGACGACGGCGAGCACGACGACGGCGTACCACCGCGGGCGCTGGTCCACGCGGGGTTATCCGGCCCCGGGTTCGATCGCGGGCGGATCGCTTCCGGTGACGAGCAAGGCCGCTTGCATGGCAATCTCCTGGTCGAAGTCTACCGCGCCGCCATCGAGTGTCGACATCGATGCGTCCCGCGTCCTTGATGCGGATCAAGGCGGGCGGCCGCTCGGCGCGATAGGAGAGGTGATCCGCGGCAAGACCGCGGTGCCGCCTCGCGCGAGCATGAACTTTTTGTCATTCGGCATGGCCGCGTGATCGACCCATGTCATGGCGGCAGGCGCCACCGGCTAACCGGCGTAACGCTGTCGATCAACGGCGGCACGTGCATGCCATAGGCGGTGCCGCCAATCCGAGGAGACTTTGTCATGAGCCAACCCATCGTTGTCCTCTGCGCGCCGGTTCGCACGGCCATCGGCACCTACAAGGGCGCACTGAAGGATGTCCCGGCCCCCGATCTTGGCGCGGTGGTCATCGGAGAGACGTTGAAGCGGGCGAAACTCGATGCGGCGAAAGTCGAAACGATCGTCATGGGGCATGTCATACAGGCGGGCGCCAAGATGAACCCGGCGCGCCAGGCGGCGGTCAAGGCGGGCGTTCCGGTGACGGTGCCGGCCATGACCGTCAATCGCGTGTGCGGTTCCGGCGCCCAGGCGATGGCAAGCGTCGCGCAGGAGGTCATGCTCGGTTTCGCGCGGTGCGGCGTCGCGGGCGGCATGGAGAACATGGACCAGGCGCCCTACCTCCTGTCCGGCGGTCGTTGGGGCTATCGCATGGGCGATGCCGAAATCTACGACAGCATGCTGCGGGACGGCCTGAACGACGCTTTCTGCGACAAGCATTCCGGCTGGGTCACGGAGGATCTCGTCGCGAAATTTCAAATCACGCGCGAGGCGCAGGACCGGTGGGCCTGCCGCTCGCAGACCCGCTTCAGCGCGGCGCAAGCCGCGGGGAAATTCAAGCCGGAGATCGTCGCGGTCAAAGTGCCAAGCCATAAGGGTCCGGCCGCGTTCGCGAACGATGAGCACAATCGGCCGGATACGACGCTCGAAACCCTGGCCAAGCTCAAGCCGGTGTTCCGCAAGGACGGGACCATCACCGCCGGGAACGCGCCCGGGCTCAACAGCGGCGCCGCTGCCATGATCGTGGCCGATGCCGCGTGGGCGGAAAAGCAGGGCCTCGAGCCGATGGCGCGCCTCGTCTCGTTCGGCGTCGGCGCGGTCGAGCCGGGCATGTTCGGCCTGGGACCGGTGCCGGCCGTGCGCCAGGCCCTGACGCGCGCCGGCTGGAAGATCGGCGACCTCGAGCGTGTCGAAATCAACGAGGCGTTCGCCGCCATCGCATTGGCGCTGATCCAGGAGCTTGGCCTCGCCGAAGACATCGTCAATGTCGAGGGCGGTGCCGTGGCGCACGGTCATCCCATCGGCGCGACCGGCGCCGTGCTGGCGACGCGGCTGATGCACGCGATGCGCCGCGACGGTATTCGGCGTGGCCTCGTCACCATGTGCATTGGCGGCGGCCAGGGCATTGCGCTCGCACTCGAAAGCATCCGCTGACGAGGCCATGAAACCGAGCCTCGCAGCGCGTGTGGCGCGCAACTTGTTGCCATAACCATGGAGTGACGCTCATGGCCACAACATCGCCTCATGAAGCGGAGGAGCGGCGGCTCGCCCAATTGGGCGAGCGCATCGTCGCGCTGAAGCGCCAACTCGCCGCCGACAGCCGATCCGACAAATCGGCCGAGATCGCGGCGCTGGAGCAGCGTCATGGCGACCTGACGGCCCGCCTGCACGCGCTCCATCTCGAGGGACCGAGCTTCCGCAGCGAGACCAAGGCTGCGCTCGTCCGGGTTGCCGACGATGTTTCCGCGAGCCTCGACGAATGGGTGTCGTGGGTCGATTCCGGTTACGCCGCGGATCGCCAGCCTTCCGACAAAGCGCCGCGGCGCCAAGGGTGAGCGGCCGCCTTGTCACAACCGCCTGCGATCAGCGCCGCCGCAGGGATGTCATGGAATCTTTGCGGCGGACAGGAAAGCCGGCGGCCCTTGCCTTACGCAGCGAGGATCGGATTGTGCGCCGCCTGCCAGCTGGTCTGGAGCGCGCCGACCGCGCCGCCGCCGATCGGCGCGGTCCCGTTCATCTCCCAGACGGAAATCGCGCCAGTCTGGGTGTTCTGCCACAAGATGTCCGACTTGCCATCGCCGTTGTAATCGCCGATGCCCGCAACCTGCCAAGCGGTCGACGGCGCATTGGCGATGGGGCCGCCGCCGATGATGGCGGTCCCGTTCATCTCCCAGATCGACGCGGCGCCCGTCTGCGTGTTCCGCCACAGAATGTCGGTCGTGCCGCCGCCGTTGAAATCGCCGAGACCGGCGATCTGCCATGGCGCCGACGGCGCGGCGATGGCGCCGCCGCCGATCACGCTCGTGCCGCTCATCTCCCACAGCCCCAACTGCCCGGTGCTCGTGTTCTGCCACAGGATGTCCGCCATCCCGTCGCCGTTGAAGTCAGCGACCCCTGCGACCTTCCAGCTCGGCGGCGGGGCGCCGGCGAGCGGGCCGCCGCCGATGACGCCGGTGCCGTTCATCTCCCAGATCGACGCGGCGCCGGTCTGCGAATTCCGCCACAAGACGTCCGTCTTGCCGTCGCCGTTGAAGTCGCCCAGGCCGGCGACCTGCCATGATGCGGGCGGCGCCGCGAGCGGGCCGCCGCCGATCACGCTCGTCCCGTTCATCTCCCACAGCGCCAAGGCGCCGCTGGCCGTGTTCTGCCACAGGATGTCGGCCGTCCCGTCGCCGTTGAAATCGCCGACGCCCGCGATCTGCCACTGCGGCGACGGCGCCGAGAGCGGGCCGCCGCCGATGACGGTGCTGCCGCTCATCTCCCACAGCGACGTGGCGCCGGCCGACGCGTTCCGCCATAAGATGTCCGACATGCCGTCGCCGTTGAAATCCGACGCGACGCGCGCGGGAGGCGACGATTGCGGCGCCGCCGTCGCGGTGATCGGCGTCCAGCCGAGCGCGTTCATCAGCGTAAGGTCGGCCGACGTCACCGGGTCCACGACGCCGGAATTGGTGAAGGCGAGAAACGCGTTGTTGCCGACACTGCCGGCCCAGTCGCCGAAATCGCCGCCCGGATTGGTGTTGAAGTTGCCGAGATTCGTGACGCCGCCGTCGATGGAGAAATAGCTGGTCTTGGTTCCGCTGAAGCTGCGGACGCCGGGGGCGGAATAGTGAAACAGGTCCAGCGGCTCGAAGCTGCTCCACGACCCGTCCATCATCTGCCGGCCGAGCACCTCGGAGATCTCGTGCGTCGCGACGCCGAAGAAGTCGAATGCACCGGGGCTCACCCCGTCGCTGTTGTTGTAGTCGAAAGCGAGGCCGCTGCTGAATCCGACGTAACCGTCGAGACCCTGCGACGACGCGGCGAGCCCCAGCGCCTCGGCCTCGGCGGTGGTGACCCAGAACTGGCCGCCATTGGTCGGGTCGGTGGCCGGCACGTCGGCCGCCGCGGTCGGGTCGGCGCGCAAGGCGGCGGCCAATTGCGAAAAGCTGTAGTTGTAGAGATACGTCTCGCTCTCGCCGAGCGCGCCGCCGCCCATCGACGATCCGTTGATCTCGCCGTAGCCGACATCGATGTTGATCGTGACCGGATTGGAAAAATTGTCTTCGAAGAACTGCGCGGCGGCGGTGACGGCGGTCTTGAACGCTGCGGGGGCGCTATTCGCGCTCGAGTCGAAGGTCAGGTTGATGACGAGATGCTGAGCGGCACCGGACCCGCCCGACGTTCCCGTCCCGGCCGAACCGCCGCCGCTCGATCCGGTGCCGCCCGAACCGCTCTGCGCGAGCGTCACAACGCCGGCATCGTCTTGAACGTCGGTGATGGCCGGGATGGCGGCGCCGGGCGCCGCTGCGCCGGGACCGGTCCCCGGCTGCGAGAGCGGGTCCTGCGCGCCGCCTGAGCCGTCGGGCGCCATGAGGGACCCGGGCCTGGTGTCGGCGGCGAAGCTTGGGTTCGATGGGGCGAAAGCGGCGGTGCCGGGGGCCTGGCCCGCCATCGGAGCGGACGGAAATCCTGCCGGCTCCTGGCCGTCGCTCAAGCTGGCGGGGGTCGTCCCGGTGCCGGAGAGGCGCTGCTGCGGCGCGGTCTGACCGAAGCCGCCGCCGGCGGCTCCGCGCGGGCCGGGGGAAGACGCTGCGCCGCCGGTGCCGATGCTGCCGTCGTCCGATTGATAGCTTGTGCCCGCCGCATCGGACGGCGCGCCGCCGCCACCCACGGTTGCCATGTCGAAGCTGCCGCCCGCGACATCGTTGGTCGCGAGCGCAAAATAAGGCTTCGCGCTTTCTTCGCCGGCGGCGGACATTGCCATGACACTCTTGGATCGATCGCCCGTGCTGCGGCACCTTCGATCCTTGGACTTACCAACGGTTTAACATTTCTTAGAGCTTTACGCATTAGTCGCGTCGAGAATTTATCGAATTTGACTGTACAATTGTCTCCGGCCGCCGCGCCTTTCTCGTACCGCAAGCCAGGAATCTTGACCGGCGCGCCGCGCTAGGACGGCTGGGGCGCGAGCTGCGGCTCGAGCACCGGCCGGGGATCCTGCGTGAAGCCGATCGCCACCACCATGACGACGCTCGCGGCGACGAAGAACCAGCCCAGCGCCGGATAGCCATAGCCGCCCGCGATCGAGCCGGCGACGAAGCCGGCGATGCCCGCGACGAGATGGCCCATGCCGCTGACCGCGCCGGAATGGACGCCGAGATGCTCGGCCCGGGCGAAGTCCTGCGCGTAGGCGACGCCGATCGGATAGAAGGTCCCGTTCGCGGCCTGAAAGATCGCGGTGAGGATCGCCGCCGAGAGGAACGTCTGCGGCAGGACGAAGAGCGGCGCCGCCATGACCAGCGCGACGCAGCCGAAAATGAGGAGCGAGCGGCGCCGGCCGATATGGTCCGAGAGATAGCCCGCGACGAAGCTGAAGGCGAAGGAGGACCAGCCCCCGATCGCAGCCACGTCGACGGCCATGCCGAACGAGAAGTGCTGCCGCGTCCGCAGATAGGTCACGAGAATGGCCAGGAAGCCGTATTGCGTCAGGCCCCAGAACATCATGGTGATGAGCAGCAGGATCATGTTGCGGTTGAAGAGCCACGCGGTCCGCGACGCCTCATGCACCACCGCCGGCGGCGGCAGCGCGTGAAGCCGCGTGTCGTAGATCCGGCTGCGACCCCGGCCGACCAGATAGATGGCCGCCGCCAGCGCCAGCCCGAACGCGCCATAGGCGATGAACGGCGTCTGCCACTGATGCGTCGCTTGGAACATGTCCTTGGTCAGGATCGGGTTCACCGCGACGCCGATCGTGAACAATCCGGCGAGCGAGCCGCACAGCAGGCCGCGGCGCTTGCCGTAGACGCCGCCGACGAAGGCGAAATAGGCGGGGATGAACATCGCCTGTCCGATGCCGAGCAGGATGCGCATCAGGTAGAGGGTCGGCAGCGTCGTCGCCGTCGCGGTCAGGATGCTGAAGGTCGAATAGAGCGCGACGCCGAGGGCGAGCGTTCCCATCCGGCTCCAGCGATCGGAGAGCCGGCCCCAGATCAGCTCGAAGACGCCGTCGCCCAGCAGCGTCGCGGTCGAGATCAATCCGGCCGCGCCGAGACTGGCGATGCCGATGCCATGCATCACCTCCTTGAGGATGATGACGATATCGAGCCGGGTCGGCGCGAGCAGCGCGAACCCGATGGCGACCAGAAGGACGGCCAAGCCGAGATGCGCCTTGCGCGATGCCGTGAGCGGCTGTGCGGAAGAAGTGACTGGTTCCATGGTCGCCTCGTCGTTAAGAGCGCCGCCGCGCGGCGCGGTGGATCAGATGCGCGACAGTTCCCGAGCAATCCAGGTGACGATCGTCGGGAAAAGGCTCGGGTCGTGGCCCATGTGGCCGCCCGGAAAGAACCGGGCGGATTTGGCGCCGCCGTGCCGCAGCAGCAAATACATGTCCTCGATCGGGAAGATCGAATCGTCGACGCCGTTGACGCACAGGAGCGGCGCCGAAGGCCGGTCGAGCACGCCCTGGTCGAGCAGCGACAGGCGCGGCGCGTAGTCGAGCCATTCGGCGGCGGTCGTGCGGCCGAACGCGCTGGCGAGCGTTTCGGCCAGCTCGAACGGATACTCGCCGCGCGCGGCGCGCGCGATCCAATCGGGGGCGAAGGCGAAATGCGCCGGACCGCCATGGGTCACGGCGGCGGCGATGCGGTCGCGATGGGTGTGCGCGAGCTTCGCCGCCCAGTATCCGCCGGTGCTCGCGCCGACGACGGCGATGCGCCGCGCGTCGAGCCCCGGCTCGGCCGCGATCCAATCGAATATGCCGTTCCACAGCTCCTCGCCGGTCTCGGAGCCGGGGATCGGCGCATCGCCGACGCCGGGCATGTCGACCGCCAGCACGGCCAGGCCCGCCGCCAGATAGGGCTCGGGCCGGCGGTCCTCCTTGAACGAATCGATGCCGCCCCACTGCACCACGACCGGCAGCGTTCCCGCGCGCAGCGGCCGATGGAGATAGCCCACGATCGTCGCGCCGCTGGCCTGGGCGCCGACATAGGGCATCGCGACGCGGGCGACGCCGGGCTCGGCCAGCGCGGCCGCCTTGAAATACGCCTCCTGCGAGCGGCGATAGGCGAGCCGCTTCGCCGGCGAATTGGGCGCGGGATAGCGGGCGACGCGGAAGAGGCCGAAGGCGGCGCGATATTCGCGGCGCGCGGATTCCCTGTCGCCGGCGTCCTCGGCCGCGAGCCCCGCGGCGAAATGCGGCTCGGCCGCCGCGCTGAATGCCTGGGCCCAGCGCTCGCGGTCGAGCGTGCCGAGCCGGTCGAGCACCGCATGCGCCTCGGCCGCCGGCACGTAGTCCATCGGATTGCGCGCGTGGCGGGCGCGCTCCATGAGAATGTCGCGGACTTCGCCGTAGGTCCGGACATAGAGCGCCGGCTCGCTTTGGCCCACCATGGCAGCCCGATCCTCCCCGAGCGCCGCTCTTCTCTATTATTGGCGCGCCCATGATCGTCATACGCCGGCCGGGGCCGAAAGCCAAGGCGCTCGATGCGGGACCGGGTCCGGTGGCGCGGCCGCCCGCGCGGGCGGCCTCAGGCGGCGCGGCGGTAGGGGACGGTCAGCGCGACCGGCGCGGTCTGCCGCCCGACCAGGCCCGCGACCGCGAAGAACGCCAGCAGATAAGGCATCATCACCAGCAGCGCGGTCGGCAGCGGAATGCCCATGTCCGGCAATTGGAATTGCAGCGCCGTCGCCGCGCCGAACAGCAGGCACGCGCCGAAGGCGCGGCCGACGCGCCAATTGCCGAAGATCACGGCGGCGATGGCGAGATAGCCCGCGCCGTTGGTCATGCCTTCGGTGAAGGTGTTGATGTCGCCGATCGAGAGATACGTCCCGGCCAGTGCCGACATGAACCCGGCGAACAGCACGACGCCATAGCGCACCCGCACGATCGACAGCCCCGCCTTGTCGACGCTGCGCGGATCGGCGCCGGCGGCGCGGACGACCAGCCCGATCGCGGTGTAGCGCACCACCCAGGCCGTGACCGCCACCAGCGCCAGCGCGAGATAGACCACCCAGACCTGCTGGAACACCGCGCCGCCGAACACCGGGATGTGGCCCAGGAGCGGCGGGCTCCATTGCGGGAAGCCGGGGATGAGATCGCGCGAGCGCTCGCCGAAAATCTCGCGATAGGCGAGCGTGGTGCTGCCGAGCGCAAGAATGTTGATGCCGAGCCCGGTGACGACCTGATTGGCCCGGAGCGTGACGCTGAGGAACGCCTGCAGCAGCGCCACCGGCATCACGGCGATGATGCCGCAGGCGAGCCCGATCATCGGTTCGCCCGTCGCCCACGCGCCGAGCGCGCCGGCAAAGGCCGCGGTCAGCATCATGCCCTCGATGCTCATGTTGAGCACGCCCGCCATCTCGCTCACCAGCTCGCCGGTGGCGCCCAGCATCAGCGGCACCGCCAGCCTGAGCGTCGAGCCAAGGAACACGGCCAGAAGCTGCCACCTCATCGCGTCACCTTGCGCCGGTCGAGCCAGAACGCCATCGCCGCCAGCGTCACCACGATCAGCCCCTGGATCACCATCACGATGGCGCTCGGCACGCGGGCCACCATCTCCATGTTGATGCCGCCGGACCGCAGAAAGCCGAACAACAGCGCGCCGGCGACGACGCCCGCCGCCGAGCCGCGCGCGAGCAGCCCGATGACGAGACCGTCGAAGCCGTAGCCCGACGAGAACCCGGCCTTGAGCAGGTACTGGTCGCCTTGCAGCATCACCGCCCCGGCGAGCCCGCCGAAGCCGCCGGCGATCGCCATCGCGGCGACGACGAGCGCGGCGCGCGGAATGCCGGCGCGGCGCGACGCCAGCTCGTTGAGGCCGATCGCGCGAAGCTGCCAGCCGAACACGCTGCGCGCCAGGATCACCCACACGGCGATCACCAGGATCACGGTCACGGGCAGGCCGATATTGAGCGGCACCGACGGATCGCCCGACAGCAGCGGCAGCCGGGTGGGATTGGCGATCTCGAGCGATTCCGGCAGCGTCGCCGTGGTGGTCATCGGCCGGCGCAGCAGCGCGCTCGACTCGACGCACCAATAGACCAGCCAGATGCCGATGAAGGTCAGCAGCAGCGTGCTGATCACCTCGTTGGTGCCGGCCTTCACCTTGAGCACGCCGGCGAGCGCGCCCCAGGCGGCGCCGGCCACCGTCGCCGCCAGCGCCGGCACGATGAAGGCGAGACCCAGCGGCAAGCCCTTGACGCCGCCGTAAAGCGCCACCGCGGTCGCGGCGATGCCGCCCACCGCGATCTGGCCCTCGCCGCCGACATTGGTGAGATTGGCCCGCGCGGCGACGATGAAGCCGAGCCCGACCAGCGTATAGACGACCGAGCGGTTGATCGAGGCGGCGATCACATAGCCCGAACCGAACGCGCCGTTGATGAAGGCGCCGATGGCGTCGCCGACCGACACGCCGGTCAAGGCGATGAGGACGAGCCCGAACAGCAGCGTCAGCAGGACGGTGGCGACCGGAATCGTCACCCCGGCCGAGGGCATCCACAGGCGCGGCGCGCGCGCGGATTCGCTCGCGGCGCTCATGCGGCGCTGCCCGACATCATCGCGCCGATCGCCTCGCGCTCGCGCGGATGCGCCGCCCGCTCGCCCATGATCCGGCCGCGATAGAGCACGACGATGCGGTCCGCGACCGCGATCAGCTCGTCGAGCTCGGACGAGATCAGCAGCACCCCGGCGCCGGTCGTGCACACGGCGCGGATGTGCTTGTAGATCGCCTCGACCGCGCCGACATCGAGGCCGCGCGTCGGCTGCGCCGCGAGGAGAAAGACGAGATTGTCGAGGGTCAGCTCGCGCGCCAGCACCGCCTTCTGCTGGTTGCCGCCGGACAGGCTGCCGAAGCTCGCGTCCGGCCCGGCGGCGCGGACGTCGAACCGCTCCATCATCTCGCGCGCCTGGCGCCGCATGCGGTCGCGGTCGATCAGGCCGCGCCGCGCGAAGCCGCCGATGCGGTTGAGATAGATGTTCTCGGCGACGCTCATCTCGGCGATGCAGCCGACGGCGTGCCGGTCCTCGGGGATGACGCCCACGCCGAGCGCGGTGATCTCGGCGGGCGAGCGGTTGGTCATCTCGCTGCCGTCGACGAAGACGCGGCCGCGCGTCGGCCGCATCAGCCCGGCGAGGATGGCGCCGAGCTCGGTCTGGCCGTTGCCCTCGACGCCGGCGAGCCCGACGATCTCGCCGCGGCCGACAGTGAGCGTAAGCGCGTCGAGCCGCACCGTCCCGACATGGTCCTCGACCGTCAGCCCGTCGATCTGCAGCGCGTCGATGCGCCGGTCGGGGTGATGGGCGGCGTCCGGCGTCGCCGGCTCGTCCGACTCCATGCCGGCGAGGCTCGAGGCGAGCGCGGTGTCGAGCGTGTCGAGATCGCGCTGGATCATTGCGCGCACGAGGCGGTCGATGTCCTCGGCGGGTTGCTCCGATGTCGCGACCGACCTGCCGCCGCGCAGCACCGTCACCCGATCGGCGACGCGCTTGACCTCGGCGAGCTTGTGGGTGACGAGCACGACGCCGCAGCCGCCATCGGCGACGCGGCGGCACACCGCGAGGAACGACTCGATCTCGCCCGGCGGCAGCACCGCCGTCGGCTCGTCCAGCACCAGGAGCCGCGGCTCGCGCACCAGGCATTTGACGATCTCGACGCGCTGGCGCTCGCCGACCGAGAGATCGCCGACAAGCGCATACGGATCGAGCGGCAGCCCGTAAGCCGCGGCGGTCGCCGCGAGCTTCTCGGCATAGGCGGCGCGGCGGAGCACGCCGCGCTCGCGCCCGAGCAGCAGGTTGTCGACCACGGTGAAGGTGGGGATCAGGCTGAAATGCTGATGCACCATGGCGATGCCGGCGGCGAGCGCGGCGGCCGGACCGCTCGGCCGGTAGGGCGCGCCGGCGAGCAGCATCTCGCCGCCGTCGGGGACGTAAAGGCCGAAGATCAGGTTGCACAGCGTCGATTTCCCGGCGCCGTTCTCGCCGAGGAGGCAATGGATCTCGCCGGCGCCGATCTCGAGCGTGACGTTGTCGAGCGCAAGCACCGCGCCGAAGCGCTTGGTGGCGCCGCGCAGCGCGAGGACCGGCGGCGGCATGGGCGCGGCGGCTTGCGCCAGCGTCTCGCGCCCGCTCCGCGCGGTCGCCGGAAGTGCGCTCACCCTTCGAGCACCTTGATCTTGCCGCCGAGGATCTCCTTCTTGATCGCCGCCAGCTTGGCGTCCATCTCGGGCGTCGATTTGCAGATGATCATGTTCGA
>Ga0307374_10005141_pt1 | contig 21378 bp, 17 predicted proteins | sample OX3MG_FD_202532 | JGI IMG/M metagenome (GOLD analysis project Ga0307374, IMG submission 202532) | Soil microbial communities from Risofladan, Vaasa, Finland - OX-3 | ecosystem: Environmental > Terrestrial > Soil > Coastal area > Acid sulfate soil | place: Finland: Risofladan, Vaasa | collected...
GACTGTCAACTCCGGATGCTCGGCCGCCAGCCGCTGTACCAGATGGATCTCCGTTCCCACAGCGATGACGCTTCCAGCGGGGGCGCGGTCGACCGCGGCGATTATGTAGTCGGTGCTGCCGACTTCGTCGGCAACCTCGACCACCTCGTGGGCGCACTCCGGATGCACGACCACCCGCCCCTGAGGGTGCTCCGCTCGAAACGCTGCCACCTGCTCGGGCCGGAACCTCTGGTGGACGGAACAGTGGCCCTTCCAGAGAAGGAAGCGTGACTCTTTGACCGTGACCTCGTCGAGGCCGCCCAGCTCGCGGCGCGGATCCCACACCGCCATGTCGCGTGCTTCGAACCCGAGCTGGAACGCGGTGTTCCGTCCCAGATGCTGGTCCGGGAAGAAGAGCAGCTTCGTGTGCCCACCGGGGCCGCCGTGCTTGTCCAACGCCCACGACACGACCTTGCGGGCGTTGGAGGAGGTGCACACCGCTCCGCCGTTGCGGCCGACGAAAGCCTTCAGCGCGGCCGACGAGTTCATGTAGGTGATCGGCACGACGGTCTCGATGTCGGTGATCGAGCCGATCGCGTCCCACGCCTCCTCGACCGAATCCAGATCCGCCATGTCCGCCATGGAGCAGCCGGCGTTCAGGTCGGGGAGGATCACCTGCTGTGCCGATGAGGTGAGCACGTCCGCAGACTCGGCCATGAAGTGGACGCCGCAGAACACCACGTACTCGGCCTCTGTCGTCGCTGCCGCGGTTCTCGACAGGCCAAACGAGTCGCCCCTCGCGTCCGCCCATCTCATCACCTCGTCACGCTGGTAGTGGTGGCCGAGGATGATGAGCCGGCGCCCTAGGGTCTGTTTGGCGGCCGCGATTCGCCGCGCCAGATCGTCGTCTGTCGAGTTGCTGTAACCCTCGGGGAGGGGGGTCTGGAGCCGAAACATTGGGGACCTCCTGGCGGAGAACCTCGATGTGGCCGGCGGGGACAGCCCGGTCGCCCGTCCGCGGGGGTGTCGGCCTCGAGGTTGATATGTCGCCGGATACCGGGCCGGCGTGTACACAGCATACGGCGGTGGCCGCACGAATGCTTCGCTGAACCCTCCCCGCGGGTCAGGGTTCCTGGGCCAGACTTCTTGGAGTGCTGCAGCGCCCGCAGTCCGGATCCATCCCCGATTCGCCCGGTTCGTACCAGTTCCGGGACCGGGACGGCCGCGTCATCTACGTCGGCAAGGCCAAGTCGCTGCGAAGCCGCCTCTCCAATTACTTCCAGAGCCCCGCCAACCTGCCTCCCCGCACCGCTCAGATGGTGGCGCAGGCGGAGAGCGTCGAGTGGATCCAGGTCCGCAACGACGTCGAGGCTCTCATGCTCGAGTACAGCCTCATCAAGCAGCACAAGCCGCGGTTCAACGTCCGGCTCCGCGACGACAAGAGCTACCCGTTCCTGGCGGTCACCGTGTCGGACGAGTGGCCCCGCGCCGTGGTCCGTCGCGGGGCGAGGCAGAAGGGCACCCTCTACTTCGGGCCGTACGCGCACGCGTATGCGATCCGGGAGACGCTCGACTCGTTGCTGCGAACGTTCCCGATCCGGACGTGCAGCGACAACAAGTTCGCCCGTCACGAGCGTCTCGGTCGCCCGTGCCTGCTCTACCACATCGAGAAATGCTGCGGCCCGTGCGTGAAGGCGGTGGAGCCGGAACACTACGCCGGGCTGGTGGGGGAGTTGGTGAACTTCCTCGACGGTGACACCCAGCCCGTGATCAAGCGGCTGGAGTCCGAGATGCGCGAGGCCTCGGCGGCGCTCGAGTACGAGCGCGCAGCGCGCGTGCGCGACAGGTTGACGGCGGTGCGCAAGGCGGTCGAGAAGCAGCAGATGGTGACCGAGCGGGCCGAGGACCTGGACTGCTTCGGTTTCGTCGAGGACGAGCTCGAGGCGGCGATACAGGTCTTCTACGTAAGGCGCGGTCGTGTCGTCGGGCGCAAAGGTTTCATCGTCGACAAGGTCGACGACCTCTCGCCGGCTCAGTTGGTCTCGCAGGTGATCGAGCAGCACTACGACGACCCGCCTCTGGGTGTGCCGCCGTTGGTCGTGGTTCCGTGTCTGCCGGAGGAGTGCGACACGTTGGAGGCGTGGCTCGGCAGGTTGCGGTCCGGCGGTGCGGATGCCGGCGTGAGCGCTGGGGGAGCGGTGGGAGCGGTGGGAGCAGTGGGTGCGGTGGGTGCGGTGGGCGCGGTGGGTGCGGTGGGTGCGGTGGGTGCGGTCGGCGCCGGCGAGTGGTGGGCCGCCTCGCAGCGCTACCGGGTGGAGCGCAGCGTCAACCCGGAGGCTCGCGGGTCGAGCGCTCGGGTCGTGATCCGCGTCCCCCAGCGCGGCGACAAGAAGGCGCTCGTGGAGATGGTCACCCGCAACGCGGGCGAGCAGTTCACCCAGCACCGGCTGAAGCGAGCGTCCGACCACAATGCTCGCGCCAAGGCGTTGAACGCCCTCCAGGACGCGCTGGACCTTCCCGTGGCCCCGTTGCGGATCGAGTGCTACGACATGAGCCACCTGCAGGGCACGGACTACGTCGGCAGCATGGTCGTGATGGAGGACGGCCTGCCGCGCCCGCAGGAGTACCGCCGATTCAAGATCCGCACCGTCGAGCAAAACGACGACTTCGCCGCGATGGGCGAGGTCCTCGAACGAAGGTTGCGCGCGTACCTGATAGAGCGGGACCGCCCCGTCGAGGACCGCCGCCGGCGCTTCGCGTACCCGCCGCAGCTGCTGCTCGTCGACGGGGGGAAGGGTCAGCTTGGCGTGGCGGTCCGGGTCCTCGAGGACCTCGGGCTCGACGAGGAGATCCCGGTGGCCGCCCTGGCGAAGCAGTTCGAGGAGGTCTACCTGCCCGGCCAGGCCGATCCGGTCCGGATCCCGCGCACCTCGGAGGCTCTCTACATCCTGCAGCGGATCCGCGACGAGGCGCACCGCTTCGCTATCACCTACCACCGGAACCTCCGGGGTAAAAGAATGACCGCCTCGGTCCTCGACGGCATCGCGGGACTCGGCCCGGCGCGCAAGAAGAGGTTGGTGAAGGAGTTCGGCGGGGTGGGCGCCGTCAAGGCAGCTTCACTCGAGGCGCTGCACGACGTCTCATGGCTGCCGGCGACCGTGGCCGACGCCGTGTACGACAAACTGCACCGGCCGGCAGCGCCGGCGGCGCCGGCGGCTCGCTCGGGCGCCCGCTCGTGAGCGACGACGCCGAGCTGTGGGAGGCCAACGCCGGCTGGTGGCAGGAAGGCTTCACCGAGGGCGCGGACGCCGAGTACGAGGAACAGATAAAGCCGTGGATCGCGTCGGAGCTGGCCGGGGCCCGGCGGGTGCTGGACGTCGGGTGCGGGGAGGGGCAGGTCGGGCGGCTCGCGTCGCGTCTACCGGGGGTCGAGGTCGTCGCCGGCGTGGACCCGACATGGGCTCAGGTGGTCGAGGCCGCCCGGCGGGGGGGAGGGGTTGCCGTCGGTCGGGCGTCCGCGGACGCTCTTCCCTTCCGTGACGGTGCCTTCGACGTCGCGGTGGCATGCCTGGTGTTCGAGCACATCACCGACGTCGACGCGGCCCTGTCGGAGGTGGCCCGCGTCCTGTGCGACGGCGGTCGCTTCCTGTTCCTGCTGAACCATCCGCTGCTGCAGACACCCGGCTCCGGCTGGATCGACGACACCATCCTCGGTGAGCAGTACTGGCGGATCGGGCCGTATCTGGTCGAGGACGATTCGCTTGAAGAAGTGGAGAAGGACGTGTGGATCCCGTTCATCCATCGCCCGCTCTCCCGTTACGTCAACGCCTTGTCCGACTGCGGGCTGCTGGTAACGCGGATGGACGAGCCGCCTCCGCCGCCGGGGTTCCTCGCCCGCGCCGCGGAGTACCAGGACGCCGCGACCATCCCCCGGTTGCTCGCGCTGCGGGCCGAGAAGCTGAGGTAGGGCGTCAGGCGGCCAGCATTCTGTACGCGGCGGCGATCTGCCCGGCCACGCGTTCGGGTTCGTAGGTGACGTCCCACCAGTTGTAGCGGAGGATCATCCACCCTGCCGCGGTCAGGGTGTTGGAACGGTGGTTGTCCGCACGCATCTGCTCGGGGGTGAAATGGAACGCGAAGCCGTCCACCTCGATTGCCAGCCTCAGCGCCGGGTAGGCGAAGTCGAGCCGGTAGCGGCGCTGCGGCCCCCACACCAACTCCGCCTTCGGCGCAGGCAGGCCCTCGCCGGCGAGCAGGCGTGCCATCCTGCTCTCGAGCACGCTCGGTGCCGGCGCGCCCGTGACCCCGCGGCGGGCTAGGCGTGCAGCGAGCGTCACCCGGCCGGGGTGCCGCCGGAACTCCGCTGATCGCTCCACGGCGTGGACGAGGTCGTCGACGCGTGCGAGGCGGCGGGCGAGCGCCCGGTCGACCAGGTCGTCGATCTCGTGCGGACCCATGTCCGCGGCGCAGTCGAGGATTGTCCGTACCGGGTCGGTGCACGGGATCCCGCGCCGGACGGCAAGCCGGGACGTTATGCGGCTGCGAACGACCCGGACTCCCTCGACGTCTCTCACCTTCGTGTGCGGGATCGTCACGGTCGGCCGGGTTGCCGGCGCCGGCCGGGTCGCGTGCGCCGGCGGTGGTGCGTCGGCCAGGCCCCACAGCCACGCCGCGGAGAGGTGCGACGCCGCCGCCTGCCGCCCGCACGCGAGAACCGCAGCACGGAGATCTCCCAGCGGACCCGGCGGCGACCCGGTAAGCCGGTAGACCCCTCGGGTCTGGCGGACCCAGGCGCCGGTCCGGAGTCGGCTGACGATCTGCTGCTCCGTCAGCCCGAGCCTGAGTGCCTCCTGGCGGCTAATGACGCCCTGATGCCTTGCGAGCCAATCTCTGACGCCGTTCTCAACATCAGATATCATGAGACGACATTAACTAGGGAGTGGCTTCAGGGCAACTGGGTAACTTAAATATCCTCTCAGCATATTTAGGTTACCCACTCCCATCGGATGACCGCTGAACCCGCACGACCGAGCCGATCCGCCGTAGCACCCGGCCCATCCACCCGGCCCATCCACCCGGCCCACCCACTCCGCCACACCACCCCCACGATCCCGGGCCGCCACGGCAGAATGACCCCATGGCCGAGTTCGCCCTCATCACCGGGCTCTCCGGCGCCGGCCGCTCTCAGGCCGCCGCGACCCTCGAGGACCTCGGCTGGTTCGTGATCGACAACATCCCGACGCCCCTGATCACGAAGGTGGCCGACCTGGTCGAATCCCCCGGGACCACGATCGAGCGCATCGCCCTGGTCGTCGGCCGTGATGCCCAGCAGCTCGACGATCTGGAGGCGGCCGTCGGCCATCTCCGCGGCCGCGGCTCGAAGGTCCGCACCCTGTTCCTGGAGGCGTCCGACGACGTGCTGATCCGCCGTTTCGAGGGGACCCGCCGGCGGCACCCTCTCGGACAGGAGGGGGTGACCGAGGCGATCTCCCTGGAGCGGGAGCGGCTGCAGCCGATACGGGCCATGGCGGACGTCGTGGTCGACACGTCGGATCTCCACGTCAACCAGCTACGCGACCGCCTCCTCGATCTCTTCACCGCGGATCGTTTGGAGCGACTGCAGGTGTCGGTGATGTCGTTTGGGTTCAAGCACGGCCTCCCGCTCGACGTCGATGACGTGTTCGACGCGCGGTTCCTGCCCAACCCCCACTGGGTGGACGAGCTCAGGCCGCTGACCGGGCTCGACGAGGCCGTGAGGGCGTACGTGTTCGAGCAGCCCGACGCCAAAGAGTTCCTCAACCGGATCGACGACCTCCTGGGATTCCTGTTGCCGGGCTACATAAGGGAAGGCAAGTCGTACCTGACGGTCGCCATCGGTTGCACCGGCGGGCGCCACAGGTCCGTGGCCCTGGCCGCCGAAGTCGCGCAGCGCCTGCGTGCGCGGGGGTATGAACCATCGGTGATCCATCGGGACATCGACCGGTGACCCCCCCGACACCGGTCACCCCCCCGACACCGGTCACCCCCCCGACACCGGTCACCCCCCCGACACCGGTCACCCCCGCAAAGGACCCCCGCCGGCGCCCGCGCGTCGTCGCCCTCGGAGGCGGACACGGCCTCGCCACCACCCTCCAGGCCGCCCGCCTCTACGCCGGCGAGCTCACGGCGGTCGTGTCGGTAGCCGACGACGGTGGATCCAGCGGCCGGCTCCGCCAGATCGCGGGCATCCCCGCCCCCGGCGACCTGAGGCGCTGCCTGGTCGCGATGGCGGGCGCCGACGCGGACTCGACCTGGGCCCGCGCTTTCGAGTACCGGTTCCCCTCGGGGGACCTCGAGGGTCACGCGCTCGGCAACCTCCTGATCGCCGGCCTGGCGAACGTCACCGGCAACTTCGGGGAGGCCCTCCAACTCGCCTCGTCTCTGCTCGGGACGGTGGGCCGGGTGCTCCCCGCCACGGCCACGCCCGTGGTGCTGAAGGCCGACGTCGCCGGCACTGAAGTCCTCGGGCAGGTCAACGTCTCCGAGTCGCCGGGCACCATCTCTGGTGTCTCGATCGTCCCGCCCGACGCTCCCGTCCCCGCCGAGGTTCTCGCGGCGATCGCCGGCGCAGACCAGATCGTCATCGGGCCCGGGTCTCTTTTCACGAGCGTCCTCGCCGTGTGCGTCGTGCCGGGGATACGCGACGCCCTCGAAGCCCGACGCCAAGCCAACGCCGGCGCGCGATCCATCGTCTACGTCTGCAACCTGCGTCCCCAACCCCCCGAGACCGCCGGCTTCACGCCGGCGGACCACCTGCGCGCGGTCCTCGGTCACGGGGTGCCGGTGGATGCGATGATCACACACGACCCGGCGGCTCCCGAGCAACTGGACGGAATCCGCGTCGTGCGCGCCCCCGTCAACCGGCCCGACGGCGCAGGACACGCCCCCGCACGTCTGGCCGCTGTGCTTCGCCGGCTGACATAGTGACCGGCGCTAAGAGAAGAAGGAGTCGATGATGGCGATTCGAGTAGGGATCAACGGTTTCGGCCGAATCGGTCGCAACTTCGTGCGATCGGCGCTGCAGCAGGCGGCGAGTGACCCATCGGCCTCCGAGGTGACGGTCGTCGGTGTCAACGACCTGGTCCCCACCGCCACGAACGCCCACCTCCTCAAGTACGACTCGACGCAGGGAACGCTCGAGGCCGCCGTCGAGCACAGCGACGACTCGATCAGAGTCGGCGACCAGACGTTCCAGGTCTTCTCCGAGCGCGATCCGAAAGCGCTCCCGTGGGCGGACCTCGGGGTCGACGTGGTCGTGGAGTCGACGGGATTGTTCACCAGCCGTGAGAAGGCCGCCGCCCACATAGACGCCGGCGCGCCGCGGGTCATCATCTCAGCGCCGGCGACGGGGGTCGATGCCACGTTCGTCGTCGGCGTCAACGACGACACCTACGACCCGGCCGCACACAAGGTCGTGTCGAACGCGTCGTGCACGACCAACTGCTTCGTGCCGATGATGAAGGTTCTCGACGATGCGTTCGGGATCGAGAAGGGCCTCATGACGACGGTCCACGCTTACACCAACGACCAGAACCTTCTCGACCTCGCCCACAAGGACCTGCGCCGTGCGCGCTCGGCGCCGGTCAACATCGTCCCGGCGTCGACGGGGGCTGCGCGCGCGACCAGCCTGGTCATGGAGTCGATGAAGGGCCGTCTGGACGGGACGGCGCTGCGGGTGCCGGTGGTCGACGGTTCGATCACGGACTTCACCGGCATTCTCAACCGCGAGGTGACGGTGGAGGAGATCAACGAGGCGTTCCGCGAGGCGGCGTCGTCCGGCCCGCTTTCGAAGGTGCTCGTCTACACGGCCGATCCGATCGTGTCGAGCGACATAGTGGGGTCGCCGGCGTCCTGCACGTTCGACTCGCTGTTGACGATGGCCATGGGCTCGCTGGTGAAGGTGTTCGGTTGGTACGACAACGAGTGGGGGTACTCGAACAGGCTCGTGGATCTCGCGCGCCTCGTCGGCAGCAGATGATGGAAAAGACGCCGACGCTCGAAGACCTCCCCGATGTCGGAGGCAAGAGCGTGTTGATGCGAACGGACTACAACGTCCCGATAGTCGACGGCCGCATCACCGACGACCTCAGGATGCGGCTCCCGATGGAGACGATCATCTGGCTGCTCGACCACGGCGCGAGGCGGGTGACAACCGCGAGCCACCTCGGCCGGCCCAAGGGCAAGCCGGACCCCCGTTTCAGCATGGAGCCGGTCCGCGCGCACCTGCGCGAGCTGGTCGAAGCCGCGGGCGCCGACCCGTCGAAAGTCGAGCTCCTCGAGAACCTCCGCTTCGATCCGCGAGAGGAAGCCGGCGATCTGTCTTTCGCCAAGGAGCTCGTCGAAGGCCACGACGTCTTCGTCAACGACGCCTTCGGGGCCGCCCACCGGGCGCACGCGTCGGTCGTGGGCCCGCCGAGGTTCCTCCCCTCCGCCGCCGGTCGTGTGATGGCCCGGGAGGTCGAGGTGCTCGGTGGCCTGCTCGAAGGTGCCAAGCGCCCGTTCGTCGCCGTGCTCGGCGGTTCGAAGGTGAGCGACAAGCTCGGCGTCATCGAGTCTCTTCTGAAGCGGGTGGACACGCTGCTCGTCGGCGGCGGCATGTGCTTCACCTTCCTCGCCGCGCAGGGTCACTCCGTCGGCGAGTCCCTGTTCGAAGCCGACCAGGTCGACACCTGTCGCCGGCTGCTCGAGTCGGGCGACCAGATCCAGGTTCCGTCCGACCTGACCGTCCTGAGCCCTGGTGGCAGGTTCGGCGCCGGCGTGCAGCCATCGGGCGAGACGCGCCAGGTGGGGGCGGACGTACCCGACGAATGGATCGGGCTGGACATCGGACCCGGCACCGCGGCCGAGTTCGCCGACGTCATAGGTGCAGCCGCAACGGTCCTGTGGAACGGGCCGATGGGCGTCTTCGAGGATCCGCGTTTTGCAGCCGGTACCCGCACCGTCGCCGAAGCGGTCGCCGCGACTCGAGGTTTCACCGTCGTCGGTGGTGGCGACAGCGCGGCGGCCCTCGCCGAGTTCGGCCTCGCCGGCGATGTCGACCACCTGTCGACCGGCGGGGGAGCGTCTCTGGAATTCCTGGAGCACGGCGATCTGCCCGGAGTAGCCGCGCTCCGATCTGGCATGGTCGCGACGTGAGCGCATCGAAAGCCGGCAGCGGCCGGCGCCCGCTCATATCAGGCAACTGGAAGATGAACCTCACCCACCTCGAGGCGATCAACGTCGTCCAGAAGCTCGCGTACAGCCTCGAACCCGCGACCACGTCGAAGCGGGACGTATCCATCCACCCGCCGTTCACCGCGCTGCGGTCGGTGCAGACCGTTCTCGACGCGGACGACATGCCCATGGCGCTCGGAGCGCAGGACGTCCACTGGGAGGCCAAGGGCGCCTACACCGGCGAGGTGAGCCCGTTGATGCTCGCCAAGCTCAACGTTCACTATGTAATAGTCGGCCACTCCGAACGGCGGGAGATGTTCGGAGAGACCGACGAGACGGTCAACAAGAAGGTCAAGGCCGTGCTCGCCGCCGCCATGACACCGATCATGTGTGTGGGCGAGACGCTCGACGAGCGCGAGGCGGGCGTTACCGAGGAGAAGGTGATAGGTCAACTCCGGGCTGGGCTTGCGGGGGTCGCCCCGGAGTCGGTGGCCTCGTTGGTCGTCGCGTACGAGCCCATCTGGGCGATCGGAACCGGGCGGACGGCCACCCCGGAGGATGCGCAGGCCGTTTGCGAGGCGATCCGGTCGACCGTCGTCGCCGAGCACGGAGCCCAAGCAGGGGCGTCCGTGAGAATCCAGTACGGCGGCTCGGTCAAGCCGGACAACATCGACGACCTCATGGCACTACCCGATGTCGACGGGGCGCTGGTCGGTGGTGCCAGCCTCGACCCGTCGGATTTCGCGAGGATCGTCTCCTTCACGGGCCAGTGATCCTGTGAAATCGCTGAAACATCTGTTGCAACAAAGTGGTCTCGCCAACACAGGTATCTCGCAAAATGCAACGCTGTGCTGCTATGTTGCGTCCGCCGCCTGAGGAACGACAGGTGAAAATGCAAGAGGAGGAGGCGTCTAAGCCTTGCTGACCGCTGTCATCATTGTCATCCACATCGTCGTCTCTTTGCTGCTGATAGGCATGGTCCTTTTGCATAGCGGCAAGGGTGGCGGGTTGTCGGAGATGTTCGGTGGCGGTCTGGGTCAGGCAGCCGCTGGGTCGACTGTGGCCGAGCGGAACCTGGACAGGGCGACGATCGCATGTTCCGCCTGTTTCCTTTTCACCACCATCATCCTCGCGATCCGCCTCCAGTGAACGGGACGAAAGGGAGAACCCGTTGGTGGTGGAGCGGACGACAAAGGTGACCGGAGCGAAAAGCGACGGTCGTGAGATGAGGAGGGTCTCGAAAGGTGCAACGTTTTAAGCGAAGGACGTTGCAGCTAGGCGCCGGAATAGCAACACTGGCGCTCGTAGCTGCGGCATGTGGGAGCAGCAACAAGGGAACTACAAGTCCGGGGACCGGCGCGACCAACGCCGGCGGAACCCAGATATTCCAGCCGAACTCGGGGGGCACGCCGAAGTCCGGCGGGACCCTCACCATGCTCGGCACGGGCGACGTCGACTACATGGACCCGAACATCAGCTACTACACCATCGGGTACCTGGGCCTGCGTGAGTGGAGCCGCCAGCTCTACAACTACCCGGCGATTGAGGGCAAGACCACCACCGCGGTGCCGGACCTCGCGACAGCGATGCCGCACATCACAGACGGAGGGTTGAAGTACGCGGTCACCATCCGTACCGGCGCCATGTGGAACACCACGCCTGCGCGCCAGGTCAAGGCCGCCGACGTCGTGCTCGGCGTGAAGCGGTCCTGCAACCCGGTGCAGCCATTCGGTGGCCAGCCCGACTTCAGTGACATCCTCTCCGGTTACAGCGACTTCTGCAACGCGTTCGCCAACGTGGCGCAGACCACCACGGCCATCAAGCAGTACATCGACACCCACAACATCTCCGGTGTTTCGGTGGACCCGTCGAACCCGTTGACCGTGGACTTCACGCTGACCAAGCCGTCGTCGTACTTCACCGACATGCTGACCCTGCCGCCGTTCGCGCCGGCTCCGGTCGAGTACCTCAACTACCTGCCGGCCAGCAACGACCTGGCACAGCACACGATCGCCGACGGCCCCTACCAGGTCTCCAGCTACGACCCGGGCAAGACCATCAACTTCGTGCGCAACCCGGCCTGGAAGGCCAGCACAGACCCGATCCGCAAGGCGTACGTCGACAAGATCGTCGTGACCGAGACCGGCAACCAGACGCAGAACGAGCAGGAGATCGAGACCAACTCGCCGCAGGCGGACATGGAGTTTGATTCCTTCCCGCCCATCAACGTCGTCCCGGGACTGATCGCGAACAAGGACCCCAGGTTCAACCTGCAGTCCACCTACTCGACGAACCCCTACGTCCTGTTCAACACCGTGTCGCCCAACAACAACGGCGCTCTCGGCAAGGTCGAGGTACGCCAGGCTCTCGAGTACGCGCTCAACCGGACCCACCTGATCCAGGACGACGGCGGTCCTTCAGTGTCCCCGCCGCTCACCCAGATCCTGCCTACGGGCATCGGTGGCTCTACGCCGACGTACGACCCGTACCCCTACAACCCGACCAAGGCGAAGCAGATGCTCACCCAAGCGGGCGTCACGAACCTAACCTTGAAGTTCCTGTACCGGCCTTCGTCGTCGGTCAGCTCCAAGATGTTCCAGACGATCCAGGCCGACCTGGGCCAGCTCGGGATCACGGTCACCGGTGTGGGTGTGCCCAGCGCGGACTTCTACACCAAGTACCTCGAGGTTCCCTCGGTGGCGAAGAACGGCACCTGGGACGTGTCTCTCGCCGGTTGGGGTCCTGACTGGTATGGCGACGCGGCGAAGTCCTTCTTCGAGCCGCTGTTCGATGGCCGGATCCTGCCCCCGAACTCGAGCGACTTCGGGTTCTTCAGCAGCTCCGCCGTCAACAGCCTGATCGACCAGGCACTCAAGGCCCCGAACTCCTCGGCCGCCGCGAGCCTGTGGCATCAGGCTGACGTCCAGGTCATGAAGGAAGCGGCGATCTTCCCGATCACCGACCCCAACCAGCCCCTCATGCGAGGCTCGCAGGTGCACAACGCCATCTACGTCCCCGCCATCCAGCAGTTCGACCCGACGAACGTTTGGTTGAGCTAAGAGGCAAACCTGCCCGGATGAGGGCATAGTTAGTACTGAAGGTGATCGGCCCGGCGACTCGCCGGGCCGATCACCGCAATAGCGGCAGCAGAAGGGGACGCCACATGGCGCTTCTGGAGATCAAGGACCTTGAAGTCTCGTTTCCTACGATCGACGGCGTCGTGCAAGCGGTCCGGGGCGTGTCCTTTTCGGTGGATAAAGGGAAGACACTCGGCATTGTGGGCGAATCGGGCTCCGGCAAGAGTGTCGCCACCCAGACGATCACAGGTTTGACTCGGGGCGCGGAGGTCTCCGGGCAGGCTCTGTTCCGTGGAAAAGACCTACTCACCATGACCCAGGCGGAGTTGCGGCAGGTACGCGGGCCGCAGATAGCGATGATCTTCCAGGATCCGCTTTCGAGCCTCCATCCCTACTACCGGGTGGGATGGCAGATAGTCGAGATGATCCGCGCTCATGAGCCGGACACGTCGAAGAAAGCCGCCCGCCAAAGGGCCGTCGACCTGCTGCGCCTCGTGGGGATCCCTCAGCCGGAACGGCGTGTCGACGACTATCCCCATCAGTTCTCCGGTGGAATGCGCCAGAGAGCGATGATCGCGATGGCCATGTCTCTCAACCCGGTGCTCCTCATCGCGGACGAGCCCACGACGGCGTTGGACGTGACGGTCCAGGCGCAGGTGCTGCGGGTGATCGAGCGCCTCCAGGAGGAGTTCGACACCGCCGTGATCCTGATCACCCACGACCTCGGTGTCATCGCGGAGGTCGCCGACGACGTCGTGGTGATGTACGCGGGCTCGGCCATGGAACATGCCACCCGGGACGAGATCTTCTACCAGAACCACCATCCCTACACGGAGGGTCTGCTCAGGTCGCTTCCTGCATACGGCGGAGAGCGCGAGCGTTTGCATCCGATCGCGGGTCAGCCGCCCAGCTTGATCAACCCGCCGAAGGGATGCCCGTTCCACCCGAGGTGCCCATACGTCTTCGACAAGTGCCGCACAGATCCGCCACCACCGCTCGACCCTGTCGAAGGCTCGGTGTTACATCGGTCGGCATGTTGGCTGCCCCATACCCGGGCCGGCCGGGAGGAGGTCAGGTTGCGCGTCACCGGGGAGGCGCTGGCGAGATGACCGCACCAGGGGGCGACGTGTTGGTGTCGGCGACCGACGTGGTGAAACATTTCCCCGTCCAGTCGGGGAGTCTGAGGCGCTCCCGCGATGTCGTGCATGCAGTCGACGGCGTCAGCCTGGAGGTCCGCCGGGGCGAGACGCTCGGTATCGTCGGTGAGACCGGCTGCGGCAAGTCCACCCTGGCCCGGTGCATCGCCCGCCTGTTCGACCTGACCTCGGGAAAGGTCGTCTTCGACGGCCAGGACATAAGCCGGTTGAAGCCTCGCCACCTCCGCCCGGTCCGGCGCGAGGTGCAGATGATCTTCCAGGATCCTTATGGCTCGCTCAATCCGAAGCGCCGGGTGGGCTCGATCATCGGAGATCCGTTCGCCATTCACGGGGTGGCCCGGGGCGATGAGCGCAAGCGCCGGGTCCAGGAGCTGATGGAGGTCGTCGGCCTCAATCCCGAGCACTACAACAGGTTCCCGGCCGAGTTCTCCGGTGGCCAGCGCCAGCGGATCGGGGTGGCCCGAGCCCTCGCTCTGCGTCCGAAGCTGATCGTCTGTGACGAGCCCGTGTCGGCGCTCGACGTGTCGATCCAGGCGCAGATCGTCAACCTGCTGTCGGACCTGCAGGACCAGTTCCAGCTGACGTACATCTTCATCGCCCACGATCTGTCCGTGGTGCGCCACGTGAGCGATCGGGTGGCCATTATGTACTTGGGCAAGATCGTCGAGATGGCTCCGGTCGAAGACATCTACACCCGCGCTCGGCACCCTTACGCCAAGGCTCTCTTGTCGGCCGTTCCGGTACCGGATCCGAAGACGGCTTCGCAACGTGAGCGGATCATCCTCGTCGGCGACGTGCCTTCGCCGATCAACCCCCCGAGCGGCTGCCGGTTCCACCCCCGCTGCCCGAAGGCCCAGCAACGATGCGTCGACGAGGTGCCGGATCTCGTGCCACGGCTGTCAGACGACGCGTCGCACCTCGCCGCGTGCCATTTCCCGGTAGCCGACGGCGAAGACCTCACGGCTAGCAGGCCCACTATCTCCACCGAGGACCGCGTGGTAGAACCCGAGTTGGTTGGCCTGGAGGTTCTTCACGGCCTCTCGGATCGGACCGAGGGAGGCACACAATGAGCTTGAGTGCATCATCATCCGTCGAGACGGTTCGGGAGCCGGGTTCTCCTCTCAGCGGAGCCACCGGTGAAGAGGTGGCGGCGAAGATCGAGGGGCGCGGCACATGGCAGCTCGCGTGGGCGCGTCTCAGGCGCGACCGGGCAGCCATGATCGCCTTGGGCGTGATCGTGGTCATCATCCTCGTGGCCATCTTCGCCCCGTTGTTCGCCACCGTGACCGGCCACGGCGTCAACCAGCAGTTCCGTAACACCGGCCTCTCGCCCGACGGTCTCCCTCGCGGTCCGAACGGCACCTTCGTGCTCGGAACCGATGACCAGGGCCGTGACGTCCTCGTCCGGATCGCATACGGCACGCGCATATCCCTGTTTGTGGGCGTCGCTGTGACCCTCATCGTCGTGGTGATCGGCGGTCTTCTGGGCCTGGCTGCCGGCTACCTCGGCGGAATCGTCGACACGCTGATCGCGCGGCTGATCGACATCGTGTTGTCCCTGCCCTACCTCATGTTCGCCATCTCCCTGGTGTCGGTCGGCTTCTTGGGGGGCAACCAGGGGAAGCTGCTCGGAGTCAAAGGTCTTCCGATCATCGTGTTCGTGATCGCGGTGTTCGCGTGGGCGGCGATCGCGAGGATCGTCCGGGGGCAGGTGTTGTCCATCCGGGAGAAGGAGTACATCGAGGCAGCACGATCCCTCGGGGCCAGTTCGTGGCGGATCATGATCGTCGACGTCCTGCCGAACGTCACCACTCAGCTCATCGTCTACGCGACTCTGCTGATCCCGGTGACGATCGTGACCGAGGCGGCTCTCTCCTTTCTTGGGCTGGGCATACCGCCACCCACCGCCGACTGGGGCCAGATGATCTCTGAGTCGCAGGTCCTGTACCAGCAGGCGTGGTGGTTCCTCTTCTTCCCGAGCGCCGCGCTGGTGATAACGACTCTCGCGTTCAACATCTTCGGCGACGGGATACGCGATGCACTCGATCCTCGCCTGGAACGGATATAGGTCGCCATGGCCCGCTTCCTGATCCGCCGGATCCTTCTCGGACTGTTCGTCGTATGGCTCACAGTCACGCTCGTCTTCCTGATCTTCTTCGTCGGTCCCGGTCCTCAGGACGTCGCCAGGCGGCTCGCCGGCAAGCAGGCGACGCCTCAGCAGGTTCACCTCGTCCTGCTGCGACTTCACCTCAATCAGCCGATGATCAAGGTCTACTGGCACTTCGTCTGGAACCAGTTGCTGCACGCCAAGCTGTACTCGTACATTCACGATCAGCCCGTGACCACTGTGATCCGTGAGGCCTTCCCGCTGACGCTGTCGCTCGCGATCGGTGCCGCGATCATCTGGTTCGTGCTGGGCGTCCTGTCCGGTGTGCTCTCAGCGGTCCGCCGCGGCTCCATCTGGGACCGTTCGGCCACGGCTACGGCGCTGTTCTTCTACTCGACGCCGGTGTTCGTACTCGGCCTGATCCTCCTGTACGTGTTCTACTTCCAGTTCAGCCGGGCCGGGATTCATGTGTTCCCGGGACAGGGGCCCGGGGCGGTCCCGCACAACCCTCTTACGTTCTTCAAGAGCTTCCTGCTGCCGTGGATGGCGCTCGCGCTCATCTCCGCGGCGACCTACACGCGGCTGACTCGCGGGTCGATGCTCGAGGTGATGGGGGAGGACTACATCCGCACCGCCCGGTCCAAGGGACTGCTCGAGCGGCGAGTGATATACCGCCATGCTCTCCGCTCTGCGTTGACACCGGTCGTGAGCCAGTTCGGCATCGACGTCGGGACCCTCCTCGGTGGTGCGATCCTGACCGAGTACACGTTCGGGATCCCGGGTCTGGGCTGGACGGCCGTCCATGCGATCGAGCAGAACGATCTTCCGGTGATCATCGGGATCGTCGTGGTGGCCACGGCGGCCGTCGTCGCGGCGAACATCCTCGTCGACATCTTCTACGCCTTCCTCGACCCCCGAGTTCGCTTGCACTAGTGGCTCGCCTCAATCGGCGAGCGCTTGCCGCTGCGGCGGCGGCCCTCATCGCTGCGAGCGGCTGCAGCTCGTCCCACAGCCCCCGCGGTACGCCGCCGGCTCGTCAAGGCGCTCCGCCTCCGTCGGCCGCGCCGGTGACCGAGCTGAGCTACGCAGTCAACTCCAGCCCGCCTGCCAACTGGAACATCCTCGCCGCGGGGACCGACCAGCAGGCTCTCTCAGCCGTCGCCGACCAGGTGTGGCCGTCGGTCTTCACCTTCGGGCCTGACTTCAATCCGGTTCTGAACACGGCGCTGGTCCAGTCGGCCACGGAGACGTCCCAATACCCCCAGACGATCGTCTACAAGATCAATCCCGAGGCGAGGTGGTCGGACGGAACCCCGGTGTCCGGCGCCGATTTTGTCTACAACTGGTCGGTCCAGTCGGGGAGTGCCGCGACCACCGACGTGAACGGGAAGGCGTTCACCCCGGCCAGCATCAGCGGGTACAGCGACGTGAAGTCCGTGACCATTTCGCCGGCCTCATCCGACGTCGTCACCGTGGTCTTCTCGACGCCAGACCCTGACTGGACAGCGCTCTTCCGCCACCTGCTTCCGGCGCACGTGGCCCAGCGAGTCGGCTTCGACACCGGATTCACCGACCCCATTGCCGACCTTGTCTCCGATGGTCCCTACGTGGTCGCTTCCTACGATCCGTCTGGCGTCGTTCACCTTGTCCGCAACCCGTCTTATGCCGGCCCACCCGCAGCAGCCCTGGAACTCGACGTGCACTTCCTGCCTGACACAGAGCAGATCACCTCTGCTCTCACGGCCGGCCAGATCAGCTGCGCAAGCGTTCCTGCCACGGCGGCCGCTCTTTCAACCCTGAAATCGGCCGGCAACCTGACAGTGAACGTCGCCCCCGGGTCGACCTACATCGACGTTGTCTTCAACGCGAAGAGCGGGCCGATGCGCTCCGCCGACACCCGCGCCGCCGTCACCCAGGCGATCGCACGCTCGGGGGTCATCTCGCAGGCTCTCGCCGGCGTCGACCCCCAGGCCCCGCCCACCGCCAACCGGTTCCTGGTGACGGGGGAGTCCGGTTACACGGCGAACACAACCCCACCTATGCCGGGAGGCAAGGCGCCACCTACCTCCGTCGCGGGTCTCCGGTTCGAGGTGACGCTGACCGACGCGGTGGCGGTGGCCGCGTCGCAGGCGGTCGCCGAGCAGCTCGACGCCGCCGGCTTCCAGGTGGAGATAACCACTTCGGGCACCTGGGACATCGCCTTGATCGAGCGACAGCTGACACCCTGGCCGTCACAGGTGATCACCGCCTACAGCTCCGGCTCCCCGGCGAATCTGGGCGGGGTGTCCAGCGCTGCGTTGGATCAGGCAGTCGCTGCAGCTGCCGCGGCTTCAGGATCGCAGCGCCCGGTATTGATCGACCAGGTCGATGAAGCGGCCTGGCAGGCCTACGCGGATCTCCCGATAGTCGCCATACCTCAGGTCCTCGCGTGCCAGTCGAACGTCAGCGGCGCGGCACCGAACCCGTCGCCCGACGGTCCGGCGTTCAACGCCGCCAGGTGGGGACTGACCAGCGGCTCGCCCTAGTGTCGGCGGTCATGGTCTCTGAGATCTTCGATCCCTCCGCCTGGCGAGAGGTCGACGGCTTCCGTTTCGCCGACATCACCTACCACCGCGCTGTCGACCAGGGCACCGTCCGAGTGGCGTTCAACAGGCCGGAGGTGCGCAACGCCTTCAGGCCGCACACCGTTGACGAGCTCTACCAGGCGCTGGATCACGCGAGGCAGACGCCCGATGTCGGGTGCGTGCTGCTCACCGGCAATGGCCCTTCGCCAAAGGATGGAGGTTGGGCGTTCTGCTCCGGCGGCGATCAGAGGATCAGGGGCCGGGACGGCTACCAGTACGCCGCCGGGGATACTTCCGAGACTGTTGACCCGGCCCGGACGGGGCGGCTGCACATTCTCGAGGTGCAGCGCCTGATCAGGTTCATGCCCAAGATCGTCATCTGCGTCGTGTCCGGTTGGGCGGCGGGTGGCGGCCACAGCCTGCACGTCGTTTCGGATCTGACCCTCGCAAGCGCCGAGCACGCGCGCTTCAAGCAGACGGACACCGACGTCGCCAGCTTCGACGGCGGGTTCGGATCGGCGTACCTCGCCAGGCAGGTGGGGCAGAAGTTCGCCCGTGAGATCTTCTTCCTGGGCCGGACCTACACGGCGGTGGAGATGCATGCGATGGGCGCCGTCAACGCGGTGGTCCCCCACGAGGAGCTCGAGTCAACCGCACTCCAGTGGGCTCGAGAGATCAACGGCAAGAGCCCCACCGCTCAGCGCATGGTCAAGTATGCGATGAACCTGATCGACGACGGGTTGGTGGGCCAGCAGCTCTTCGCGGGCGAAGCGACCCGGCTCGCTTACGGCACCGACGAGGCAGCTGAGGGGCGTGACGCGTTCCTGCAGAAGCGGCCGCCCGACTGGTCGAGCTTCCCGTGGCACTACTAGTGGATCACCGCGTAAATCACACTGATGTGATTTGATGTGGTCATGCGACTACCTCCATTGAAACTGCGTCGGGGTGACCGGGCGATTCTCGAGTCGTGGACTCGTGCGGGCACGGTCGAAGCGCGGATGGCGAAGCGGGCGCGCATTGTGTTGTTGGCCGCCGACGGCTGCAGCAATCGGGAGATCGGCGAACTGGTCGACCTGCATTACAACCAGGTGGGCATGTGGCGTGCTCGCTACGGCGAGTTCGGGTTGGCCGGGCTCGACGATCTCGAGCGCAGTGGCCGTCCCTGCGTGTATGACCACGACGACGTGCTGCTGTTGGTGAAGCTGGTGACCGAAGAGCCGCCCGGGGCCACGACGCGTTGGACCATGGAGGCACTGGCTGAGCAGATGGCCGCTCACGGCGTGCCGATCTCGGCGTCTCAGTGCTGGCGGATTTGTTCGGCCCTCGATCTCAAGCCGTGGCAGGTCCAGTCGTGGATGACCAGCCACGATCCCGAGTTCTGGGCCAAGGCGGGCGACGTTTGCGGGCTCTACCTCAATCCGCCCGAGAACGCCCTGGTCTGGAGCGTCGACGAGAAGTCGGGCATGCAGGCCAAGTCTCGCATCAACCCAACCATGCCGGCTGTGCCGGGCAGTGCGGCCCGGCGCGAGTTCGAATACCGCCGTCACGGCACCGCCGTGCTGTTCGCCGCCCTGGATGTCCATGCCGGGGGCGTGAGCGGGTGGGTCACCGACTCCACGCGATCGGAAAACTTCGTCAGCTTCCTCGGCGACCTGGTGGCCCAAACTCCAGCGGGACTCGACCTGCACTGCATCGTCGACAACTTCAAGGCGCACGACACCGACTTGGTCCACGACTTCTTGGCCGAGCACTCCCACGTGCACTTGCACTTCACCCCGACCCATGCCAGCTGGCTCAATCAAGTCGAGCTGTTCTTCTCGATCCTCGAGCGGCGGCTGCTGCGCCGGGGCGAGTTCGACTCCGTCGACCACCTCGCCGAGCGGGTCATCGCCTTCATCAAGGACTACAACCGCCGAGCGGCGCCGTTCCGCTGGACCTACGACGGCCGACCACTCATGGCCGCGTAAATCACAATGACTTACGCGCGAGAGCACTAGTAGTGGAGAGTCCTTTCGCCGCCGGCGCGGCCGACCACTATGATCGACCGTTGCGCCACCCGCCGGTGGCGGCCACGTCGGAGTGGCGGAATAGGCAGACGCGCTAGCTTGAGGGGCTAGTGCCCGCAAGGGCGTGGGGGTTCAAGTCCCCCCTCCGACACGGAGAGAAAGTGCTGGTCAAAGGCCATTTCGGTGAATCACCGGGATGGCCTCTCTTTTTGCCTGCTGAGATTATCGCGCGTTTATCGCGCGGCTGATTTCTTGAGGCCCTGCAGAATTGCATCGAGCCCGGTGGCGATGGCCCGGTCGCGGTCTCGCGCCGCGTGCTGGTAGCGCCGGGCGGCGGCAGGGTTGGCGTGGCCGAGGCGAGCCATGAGCTCTCGTTCGGTGGCTCCGGTCCAAGCGGCGAGCGTTCCAGCGACATGCCGTAGGTCATGAAGATGTAGGTCGTCACGCTTGGCGACATGGCGGGCTCGGCGCCAGTGTTTGTAGAGAGTGGTCGCGGGGAGCGGGCCGCCGTCCTCCGCCGGGAAGAGGAGAGCCTCCGGGTCGTTGCCGTCTTGTCGGTCAAGGTGCTCAGACACCGCATCGACCACAAGCTGTGGCAACGCGACGGTGCGCCGCCCGGCGTCGCTTTTGGGATCAGTTACGAGTCGCGTACCGCCTTTGAGACTGACGATCTGTTCGTCGATGGTGACCGTGGCGGCGCGCAGGTCGATGTGACGCCGGCGCAGGCCGAGGAGCTCGCCCAGGCGGAGTCCCCCGAAGCCGGCGAGAAGGACGAGCCCTCGGAATCGCGGCCCGATCGCATCGGCGAGCTTGAGGACCAGGTCGGGCCCCACTATCGGCCGTTCGGCGGTTCGTTCGGTTCCGGCGCCACGCACGCGACATGGGTTGGTCTGGATCAGCCCGTCGGCTACCGCGGTAGCGAGGATGGCTCGAAGCAGCCGATACGACTTGGCTGCAGACATGCTGCCCGAGTCGGTCGAAATCTTGGCGTGCCACCGGCGCACAGATTCTGCATTGATGGCGTTGAGGTTGCGCTTACCGAAGGTGGGCTCGATGTGCGCATGGAGCAGAACTTGATAGAGGTCTTGGGTCTTCGGTGCCAGCGGTCGACCTTTGACTCGGCGGGTATCGAGCCAGCGCGCCGCGTACTCCGCCAAGGGCTCCGCCCCGGAGCGAGGGTCGATGACTATTCCTGTGAGCTTGTCATGTGCGACCTTGGTCGCCCACGCCTCTGCTGCCTTTCGGGTAGGGAAGGTCTTGGTGACGGTGCGGCCGTCGATGCGGGTTCGCACGTCG
>Ga0307374_10005142_pt1 | contig 21371 bp, 17 predicted proteins | sample OX3MG_FD_202532 | JGI IMG/M metagenome (GOLD analysis project Ga0307374, IMG submission 202532) | Soil microbial communities from Risofladan, Vaasa, Finland - OX-3 | ecosystem: Environmental > Terrestrial > Soil > Coastal area > Acid sulfate soil | place: Finland: Risofladan, Vaasa | collected...
ACCCTTTCGTGGGGAGGACCTTTCGGCAGCAGCGCTGGGCTCCGTCGGACGGCCGAACGACGCCTTCGCTACTCGGTTTGGGTCATCACCCGTCGGGGAAGGCAGACAAAAGCCGATTTAACACGGCGACCTTCCGAATGTAAAGAGGCAAGAAACAAATATTCTTCAGCGTAAACAGATTGCGCCACGAATTGTTGTCCGGCGCGGTCGCCAAACCGCCGAAGAGGACGTTATCAAGCTCACGAGCGGTTCATATATAACGCGAAAACAAAATTCCTCGGAATTAATCCTGGAGCGACCAGTCCGCCGCAATGATTCCGCGGGCGGCGCGCAGGCGGGACCTTCCGGGCGAAAGGCCGAACTAGCAAGGTCGGCGCCCGCGGGACCGCCCCGCGCCTTGCAGCGCCGAACATCAGTAAGGCATATTGCTGCTCGGAAACCTTTCCATGTCAAGCAGAACACCAGTTCGCCCCAAACCCATAGTGCCTGAGGTAACTCTTCAAAAATATCTAGGGCGCGCCTTGCGCGAGCATAGGCGCCAGCACGCTTTGACCATCAGTGAGGTGGCCGAGATCGCGCGCATCAGCTCCGGGATGTTGAGCAAGATCGAGAACGGCCAGGTTGCACCGACGCTCGACGTCATCGAGCGGACCAGCACGGCGCTCGGACTGACTCTCGCGCAGCTTTTCCAGAACTATGCCGTGCCGGATGGAAGCGCCCAGCAGGTAAAAACGGGCCAGGGCATGGAGGTGGTCCGTGTCGGCACCAAGCGAGGCCACACGTACCACTTGCTGGCGTATGGGCGCGGGCCCAGGAAGCTGTTCGAACCCTTCCTCATCACGATGAATGACGAGAGCGAGGCCTTTCCTTCCTTCCAGCATGAAGGGACCGAGTTCATCTACATGCTGCAGGGAAAAATTGCCTATCGGCACGGCCGAAATACGTATCGGCTCGAGCCGGGCGACGCGCTGACTTTTGCCGGCAACGTGCTTCACGGACCTGAACATCTAATCGAAGTACCGATCCTTTTTTTGTCCATAATCATCTACGGCGACGACAGCAGCGAATAACGAGTAGCGACTGCCCGCGCTGCAGCCCATTGAAGGTGTCGAGCGAATGGGGCGGCAAGATTGCCCATCTCATGGGAGACCTGGCCCTTGGGCGAGACTTGGCGGTTGCCGAAACGGCGAAATTTGCAATTCCGCGAAACGGATGACAGGGAATGCCTGTATTCCGCGGTAAATCACCTAAGCCGAGACTCAACAGGCCAGCTCCAGAATTAACTAATGAGAACTTTAAGTTCCGAGGACCCTGCGTAAAACCTCAGATTATCCTTGTGTTTCATATGGAGAGCGTTTCAAATCCGCCCGGTCGATATCGAGAAGTTTGACAGATGGGAAAGTTTTTTTCTAAACTGCCCAAATTGAACTGGGGCTGTACTATCGTAATTCTGTCGCCCGCCAATGACGTTTGGGAGACCGAGATGACGGGCCTTCATCGAGTTGTCCAGTCTAGATCCCGTCAGCGGGAGAAACTCCGATCGACCGCGGCCGACCAGGAGTTTGCCCGAAGCGGCTTTGTTGCCGGCGCGACATCGCGCGGCAAGCAGGAGGCAGGCAAATGTCGGACGCATTCATGAGGCTCGCGCTCAAAGGCGAGCCGTACGACGTCGGCTATCAGCACGGAGCGCGCCTCGCCTCCGCGGTCGCAGACAACGTCGAGGTCTATTTCACCTTGTTCCAGCACTACGCAGGCCTTGACCGAGAAGCGGTGCTCGGCCGTGCCTCTGACTTCGTGCGCATAATCGGCGCATTCGACGAAGACCTGTTGACCGAGATTCGGGGAATCGCCAAGGGCTCCGGCAAATCGCTGGAGGAGATCGTGGCGCTCAACTCACGCACCGAGATCATGTTCAAGGCGGGTGCGCGCCTGCTCCACGGCGAGTGCACCTCGATGGCCGCCACGCCGGAAGCGGCGCTTTCCCAGCACACCCTAATCGCACAGAACTGGGACTGGATGCCGCGAATTCAGCGCAATTGCGTGCTCCTCGACTTGGAGCGGCGCGGTAAACCGCGGGTGCTGACTTTCACGGAAGCCGGTTTCGTCGGCAAGATCGGCATGAACGGCGCAGGGCTCGGCTTTTGCTGCAATCTGCTGGTCACCCCTCAGACGCGCCCAGGGATTCCGTTCCACATTCTATGCCGCCGAATCCTTGATTCCTCGTCGATCGGCGAGGCCTTGGGTGTTTTGATGACGAGCGACAGCGGCGCGAGCGGAAATTTCCTCATCGCACACGCCGAGGGTGAAGCGGTGGACATCGAGAAGACCCCGTCCGGCACGGACTATCTGTATGGAGCGGCCGGCGTACTGGCGCATACGAACCACTTCGAATCGCGGCTGACGGTCGAAGACGAGGGGCGCAAGCTTCTGCCCGACAGCATCTTGCGCTATTGCCGCGCGAGAAAGCTGCTGGACCGCTCGATCGGCGAGGTCGAAGTATCCACCCTGCAATCCATACTCCGGGATCACGTCAATCGTCCCAGTTCAATCTGCCGACACCCGGACTTGCGCGTGCACGAACTCGAGCGGCTGCAGACCAATGCTTCGATCGTGATGGATCTGAATGATGGAGTGATGTTCATTTGCAAAGGGCAGCCTTGCGCGGGCCAGTATCAAATCGAGAGCCTCAACGAAAGCGCCGTCGAGCCGCAGATGCTGCCGCACTGAGGAGAGCTTTCGCGATCGAAAGGAACAGAGACTGAACGCGGCGGCGGCGTCCGCCGCCCAACCCATCGTACGCGAAGGAGGAGGTGTTAAATGGCTATCACGATGCCCAAGGGTAAAAGGTTCGCGGTTTGTTTCACCTTCGACGTGGACATAACCAGCTTATGGTTGGGCTGTTTTAAATTTCACACCATGAACCCGCTGTCGCGTGGCGAGTTCGGGCTAGAGGGGCTCAGGCGAATCCTGGACCTGCTCGACAAGTATGACATCAAGGCGACCTTTTATCTGCCCGGCCATACCGCCGTTCACCATGGGAACGAAATGCGAGAGATCGCCGATCGCGGACACGACATCGGATCCCATGGAATGTATCACCAGCCAAAAGAGGTTGGTCTCCTCGGCAGCGACACGAGCACTGAGGATAAGCGAAACTATCTGAAGCAGCAGATCGAGGCGATCGAAAAAGCTACCGGCGTGCATCCGGTGGGGTTCCGCTCGCCAATCGGGGATTACGGACCGGATATGCCTGAGTTGCTGCTCGAGGAAGGGTATTTGTATGACAGCTCGCTCCAGGGTAGCGATTTTGTCCCCTACCGGCTCAGGATTGGGGACAAGTACGAGTTCGAGGAGCCCTATGACATCACCTTCGGCAAACCCTCGAAGATCGTAGAGATCCCCTGGATGTGGGATCTCGACGACTTCCCGCACTTCGAGTTCATGTCCTACTATCTCGACCCGCACAATGGCTGGTACGGTCAGGCTCCGTTGTCGAGCCCGGAAAAAGTCAAAGAAGTGTGGTTGGGACACTTCGATTTCATGTATAAGAACGTCCCTGGCGGTGTATATACGACTGCACAGCACCCGCAGTGCACGGGCAGAGGCATGCGGCTTCAGTGCTTCGAAGATATGATCGAGCACATGCGCAAGCCTGACGTATGGTTTACCACGCATCGGAAGATAGCGGAAAACTTCGTCGGAGACTAAGGCTTCTGTATCGATGCAGTCATAGGTAGAGCATTACCTAACGGCAGGCCGAGGAGTCGAGCGATGAAAAGAGTCGAGAGAGATCCGGAGAAGTTCCGCTACGTTTTCAGTAACAAGTTCAGCCCTGTTCTTGAAGTCAAACCTGGTGAAGAGTTCACGCTGGAAACTGAAGACGCTTTCGGCGGGAAGATAAGGCAAAATACAGACCTGCCAGTACCGCAGCGCCTGCCGGGCCTTCATCGCATGCCTCCATATTTAAATCCCCTGGTGGGCCCGGTCTACATCGATGGCGCCGAGCGGGGCGACCTCATCGCGGTGGACATTCATGAGATCGAGCCACAGGACCAGGGCGTGTCGGTCGTCATCAGCGGCTTTGGTCCGCTGGCGGATTCGGCGAGTTGGCCCGACTGCCACGGGCCGTATACACGCGTCCTGCAGTACGAGCGAGGCGCCACCGGAAACTTCCGCGACGGCCGGGTCATCTTCAACGAGCGCCTGTCCTGGCCGATGGCCCCGTTCATGGGATGTATCGGAGTGGCGCCGGACTTTGAGGAGGTGTCGTCGTTGGTGGGGCCGTATGACGGACAGGCGGTGGGCGGTTTCGGGGGCAATTGGGATTCACGCGAGGTCAAACAAGGAAATCGCATTTATCTGCCAGTCTACAATGAAGGAGCCCTGCTCTATTTGGGAGACATGCATGCCTCGCAGGGGGACGCCGAGTGGACCGGGGTGGCAGTGGAGACACGGGGGGAATTGCGTGTCAGTTGCCAACTGGTGAAGGGAAAAAGCGTTCCTTATCCACGCATCGAGACGCCGCGGTCTATTATACAGTTGAATAACGGGCGGCCACTGGAGCGATCTATCAGCCAGGCATGGATCTGGATGATGAGCTGGCTGGTTGATGAATACCGATTCAGCCAAATCGACGCATATCAATTCATATCGTGCTGCCCTGATGCGCGGATAAACGTTTATCAGATGATCCCCGATAACTGGTACACGGTCGGAGTCGAAATACCCAAAGCTTATTTAATGTAGAACCACGCATTCCGAGGAATTCCCCGGGAATTGTGCGATGAACGCAAACCCGAGTAGAGGGTTGTACGAGCGATGCCAGCAAACGAAAAGAAGTCCGCCAAACATCCCGGGATGACACGCGAAGCGGCCAAGGCCTTTCTCGAGGCCAACCAGATCAAGTTCGTGCTCGCCCAGTTCGTGGACATTCACGGCGTGGCCAAGACCAAAGCGGTCCCGGTCGAGCATTTCGAGGACATCATCCTGGAGGACGGCGCGGGCTTCGCCGGTTTCGCGGTGTGGGGCATGGGACAGGCGCCACAGGATCCTGACTACATGGCGATAGGCGATCTTGCGACCCTCACGCTGATGCCGTGGCAACCGGGTTACGCAAGGATCGTGTGCGACGGCAGGGTCAAGGGCAAGCCGTGGCCGTTCGACAGCCGTTTCGTGCTGAAGGAACAGATCCGCCGCCTGAGCGAGCGCGGCTGGACCCTCAATTCCGGGATGGAGCCGGAGTTCATGCTCTTCGCCCGGCGTCAGGACGGATCCGTCGCGCCGGCCGATGAAACCGACCGGCTCGACAAACCTTGCTACGATTATAAGGGACTGGCGCGCAACCGCGCGTTCATCGAGCGGCTGGTCGACGCGCTGCAACGAGCGGGTTTCGACGTCTACCAAGTCGACCACGAAGACGCCAACGGCCAGTTCGAGGTGAACTTCACTTACGCCGACTGCCTGACCACGGCGGACCGCATAGTGTTCTTCCGCATGGCGGCGGGCGAGATCGCCCGTGAGCTCGGACTGGTCTGCTCGTTCATGCCCAAGCCGTCGTCGGATCGAACCGGCAGCGGGATGCACATGCACGCGTCGCTGGCCGATGCGAAGAATCCCAATCTCTTTCTGGATCGCTCCGACCGCCGCAAACTTGGCCTATCGCGGCTGGCCTACCAGTTTCTCGGCGGCCTCTTGGCCCATGCTCCGGCCCTCACCGCGCTGGTCGCTCCGACGGTGAACTCGTATAAGCGGTTGGTGGTGGGCCGATCGTTCTCAGGGGCAACCTGGGCCCCGGCCTACATATCGTACGGCGACAACAACCGCAGTTGTATGGTCCGCATACCGTACGGCAGATTGGAGATGCGGCTGATCGATTCGAGCGCCAATCCGTACCTGGCCACCGCTGGAGTCATCGCGGCGGGACTCGACGGCGTCGATCGGAAGCTCGATCCCGGCGAACCGAACAACGTCAATCATTACGAACTCGGCGACGCGGAACTGCGCTCCCGCGCAATCGCGACCCTTCCGCAGAGCCTGCCGGAGGCGCTCGACGCTCTCCAGGCGGACAGTCTCTTCCACGAGATGTTGGGAAAGGAGTTTGTGGCGGAGTTCATCCGGCTCAAGCGCATGGAATGGGTGGAGTACCACCGGCATGTATCGGACTGGGAAGTGAAAAGGTATCTCGAGTTTTACTGAGAAGAGCGGGAGGTCGATTGCGTGTGCGGAATAATAGGACTGATGGCCAAGAAGGAAGAACTGCGCCAGTCGCTTGGCGAGTTGGTCCTTCCGATGTTCGACTGTATGGCGGAGCGCGGGCCGGACTCGGCGGGTCTGGCGGTCTTCGCCCCGGCGGTCGAACCGCCGCTGCGCCGCTTCAGCCTGTTCAGCGATCGCGACGGCTATGACTGGAACGGCTTGGCGCGATCGCTGGAAGCGGATTTGGGCTGTAGCGCCAGGATCGTCACGCGCGACAATCATGCCGAAGTTGTCGCAGCGGTAGGAGACGATCCGTTCAGGGGATGGCTCAGGCGGCGGGGCAACGGTGTGCGAGTGCTGGCGGTGGGACATTCGATCGAGCTGTTCAAGGACGTGGGCCGGCCCGACGAGGTAGCCAGGCGCTACGGCTTCTCCGCACTGCGCGGCACGCATTGCGTGGGCCATACGAGGATGGCGACCGAATCGCAAGTGTCGCCGGCGCACGCGCATCCGTTCACGGCGGGCGAGGACTTTTGCCTGGTGCATAACGGGTCGTTGTCGAATCCGTATAGCCTGCGCCGTCTGCTGGAGGAAGAGAATCTGGAATTCGAAACCGACAATGACAGCGAGGCCGCCTGCCGCTTTTTGCAGTGGCGGATGCGCAAGGGCGACACGATCGAGCAGGCGCTGGGCTCGGCCTTCGAAAAGATCGACGGCTTTTACACCTTTCTGATCGGAACGGCCAAGCAAATGGTGCTGGTGCGGGACCCGTTCGCCTGCAAACCCGCGGTGGTCGCGGAGACCGACGATTACGTGGCGATATCCTCGGAGTTCCGATCGCTGGCTCATCTGCCCGGTGTCGCGGAGGCCAACATTTTCGAGCCGCTGCCCGAACAGATCTACGTGTGGAGGGTGGCTGCGTGAAGTCCGTGCAACTGGATCTGTCCGCGATCAGCGTCCGCGAGCTGAACGACTACCTGCATCATGAGCTGATCGCCGAAGGCCCACGGGTCGTCGATATTCTGAAACCCAACGGCATGCACAACATCGCGGTCGGCCTGGATTGCCCGGTCGAGGTACACGTGCGGGGCAACGCCGGCTATTTCATCGGCGGCATGAACAAGCAGGCGCACATCACCGTGTACGGCAACGTGGGATGGAGCGTGGCCGAAAACATCATGTCGGGCAGCGTGCGCGTCAAAGGCAGCGCCTCGGAATGCACGGCCGCCTCGGGCCATGGCGGCCTGGTGGTGATCGAGGGCGACAGCTCCTCGCGCTGCGGAATATCGATGAAGGGCTGCGACATCGTGGTCGGCGGCTCGGTCGGCCACATGTCGGGTTTCATGGCGCAGGCGGGCAACCTGCTGGTCTGCGGTGACGCCGGCGCGCACCTGGGCGACTCGTTGTACGAAGCGGTAATTTACGTGCGCGGCAGAATCCAAAGCCTCGGCGCGGATGCGCGCGAGGAGCCGATGACGAAGGCCGACTACGCCAAGGTCGGAGAGTTACTCAAGCGGGCCGGATTCGAGCTCTCGTCCAAGGAGTTCAAGCGGGTGGCCTCCGCGCGCGCCTTGTATCACTGGAACGCCGAAGCCCATCAGGAGTATTGAGCGCCCAATGTCATTGAAGCACCTTGAAGAAAGTTCGACGCTCAACGCCGAAGCGCTCGAGTACGTTCACCGCGCCGCCGAGCGGGGCCTTTACGAGATCAGAGGGCTCGGCGCCAAGCGCAAGCTCGCGACCTTCGACGACCTGGTTTTCCTCACCGCGTCGCTATCGCGTTATCCGCTCGAGGGCTATCGCGAAAAGTGCGTGACCAAAACGGTTCTCGGCACGCGATACGCCAAGAAGCCCATCGAGCTTGCGATCCCGATAACTATCGCCGGGATGAGCTTCGGCGCGTTGTCGGCCCGCGCCAAGGAGGCAATCGGCCGCGCCGCCACGGCGCTCGGCACCTCCACTACCACCGGCGACGGCGGCATGACGTCCGAAGAGCGCGACGCCTCGAAGACCCTGGTCTACCAGTGTTTGCCGTCGCGCTACGGGTTCAACCCCGACGATCTGCGAAGAGCCGACGCCATCGAAGTCGTTGTGGGACAGGGCGCCAAGCCGGGCGGCGGCGGCCTTTTGCTGGGGCAAAAGATCAGCCCAAGGGTCGCCGCGATGCGGACCCTGCCCGAGGGTATCGACCAGCGCTCCGCATGCCGGCATCCCGATTGGACGGGCTGCGATGACCTGACCATCAAAATCGCCGAACTGCGCGAGATCACCGACTGGCAAGTACCCATCTACGTTAAAATGGGCGCCTCCCGCGTCTTCAACGACGTCCAGCTCGCCATCAAGAGCGGCGCCGACGTGATCGTGATCGATGGTATGCAGGCCGGGACGGCGGCTACTCAGCAGGTGTTCATCGAGCACGCCGGAATACCCACTCTGCCCGCGCTGCGCGAAGCGGTCGAGGCCTTGGAAGAGATGAAAATGGTGGGCAAGGTTCAGCTCATCGTCTCGGGCGGCATCCGAACCGGCGCCGACGTCGCCAAGGCTCTCGCGATGGGCGCTGACGCGGTTTCAATCGGCCAGGCCGTGCTGGTGGCGCTCGGATGCAATTCGCCGCGCTGCGCGGACGGTGGCGCGCATCAGGACGTTAGCGCCGACTACGAACGTCTCGGTACGGCTCCGGGCTATTGCCATCACTGCCACACCGGACTGTGCCCCGTGGGCATTACCACTCAAATGCCGGAACTCGAGACGAGACTCGATCCGGAAGAGGGGGCGCGGCGGCTGCGCAACTACTTCAACGTGATGAACATGGAACTGGTCACGCTGGCGCGCGCCTGCGGCAAGTCCGACGTTCATCATCTGGAGCGCGAAGATCTCGCCGCGCTCACGATCGAAGCCGCGGCGATGGCAAAGATCAAGTTGGCGGGAACGAACTGGATACCAGGGCTGAAGAGCTAATCCGGCATTGAGTGAACACTGGGAGAACCGAACATCACAAATGAGCCTCGGACGAAATTCGGGAAGCCCTGGCTTGGGCAACGGCGGCAATAGTGCGAGGCGCCCGCTTCGATTGCCCGGGCGCTATTCTGTGTGGAGCCTGCTTCGCCACGGACTGACGGGGGAAGATTGGCCGCGAGTGTGGCGGACGCACGATCTCAAGGCGTCCTATGACGTCGTAATCATCGGAGCCGGCGTACACGGACTGGCGGCCGCCTACTACCTGGCCAGAAATCACGGCATTACCGACGTCGCGGTGCTGGACCGGGGCTATCTGGGCGGCGGCAATTCGGGCCGCAACACTGCGATCGTTCGTTCCAACTATTTAACGCCCGAGGGGGTGCGATTCTACGATCGCTCGGTGAAGCTTTACGAAAGACTGTCCTCCGAGTTGAACTTCAACGTGATGTTTTCCCAGTCCGGCCATCTCACGCTGGCCCACACTGACAGTTCGCTGCGCACGATGCGCTGGCGAGCCGAGGTCAACAAGCTCGAGGGCGTCCGCTCCGAAGTCATCGATCCACAAGAAATCAAGCGGCTAGTGCCCGCCTTGGACGTTTCGCAAAACGTACGGTACCCGATTGTCGGCGCGCTCTACCACGAGCCAGGCGGGATAATCCGCCACGATGCGGTGAACTGGGGGTACGCGCGCGGCGCTGACGCATACGGCGTCCATATCCATCAGCGGACTGAGGTGACCGGGATCGACGTCGACAATGAACGTGTGGTCTCGGTGAGAACCACGCGGGGCAAGATCGCGACCAGGCACGTGCTCAATTGCACCGCGGGATCGTCGAGCGTCGTGGCGGCGATGGCGGGAGTGACGCTTCCGATCGTGACCCTTCCGCTGCAAGCGGCAGTGACCGAACCGATCAAGCATTTCCTCGGTGCGGTGATAGTTTCGGGCACGCTGCATGTATACGTGAGCCAGACCGATCGCGGCGAGCTGGTCTTTGGCGCCAGCGTCGATCCATTCGGCTCGTATTCGATGCGCGGTTCGCTGGAATTCACCGAGGAACTGGCAGGCCAGGTGCTTGAACTTATTCCGGCCATCGCCAAGGTCCGGATAGTGCGCCAATGGGCCGGGCTATGCGACATGACGGCGGATTTTTCGCCGGTCATGGGTGTCACTCCGGTCGAGGGATTTTATGTCGACGTTGGATGGGGCACCTACGGCTTCAAGGCCGGCCCGGTATCCGGTGAGACGATGGCGCAACTGGTCGCGAGTGGCAAAACGCCCGAGCTGATCGCACCGTTCAGTCTTGCGCGCTTCGCGGAGGGCCGCCTGGTGGGCGAAAAGGGCGCGGCCTCGGTCGGCCATTGAGCGGGCCGCGGCGCGCGAAAGAGGAACGCCGGATGATCTTGGTATCATGTCCATACTGCGGGCCACGCAACGCCTCGGAATTTCGCTGGGGCGGCGAAATCAAGCCGCGCCCCGACCCCAATAGTGCAACCAAACAGCAGTGGCGGGACTACCTGTACTTCAGACGCAACGAGGCCGGATGGATCACGGAGACCTGGTATCATCAGGCCGGATGCGGCCGGTACTTTCGCAGCGAGCGCCACACGGTCACCAACGAGATTCGCACCACTTACGTTGCGAGCGAATCGCGGCCGGCCACGGCGAACGTCACAACGGAGCAATCGACGCAGACTGATACCGGCGTTACTCCGGTTGTGCGCCGATGACCGCGTCAATGACTAATCGGCTCGCGCCGCAGGCGGGCGAGGTTGTTAATCGGAGCGAGTGCTTCAGCTTCACCTGGAACGGTGCGACCTTTCCCGCCTTCGCGGGAGACACGATCGTCTCGGCGCTCGCGGCCTGCGGCGTGCGCGTCTTTTGGCGCAGCTACAAATACCATCGCCCACGCGGAATCCTGACCGCCGACTATCTCGACCCTTCCTGCACGATGCAGGTCGGGGATGAGCCGAATGTGCGTGGCGCGCATCGACTGGTTAAAAGCGGAATGGACGTCAAGGCTCAGAACGCCTGGCCGTCACTGAGATTTGACCTCAAATCCGCAAACCAACTGATGGCCAGATTCATGGGGCCCGGCTTCTACTACAAGACGTTCATGTGGCCTCGCCGCTGGTGGCCCGCTTACGAGCGCGTTTTGCGGCGCTTCATCGCGGGCGGAGAGGTCGACCTGCATTCCGCCCGCGGATACTACGACAAGCGCTATGCGCACCCGGACGTCCTGGTCGCGGGCGGCGGACCCGCCGGCATGGCGGCCGCCGTGGCGGCGGCAAAGACCGGCGCGCGGGTAATGTTGGTGGAGGAAGGGCACCAGCTCGGGGGCCATCTGCGATGGGGCGATGAAACCCAGTTGAAGCTGCTGGATCAGCTTCGCGGCGAAGTGCTGGCGCAGCCCGAAATCGAGGTGCTGACCGATTCCGTGGTTACGGGCCGCTACGACGGCAACTGGGTAGCGGTCGTCCAACGCAATCTGCCCGGGGTCGTCGAGCGGCTAATCAAGGCGCGCGCCAAGATGTTGATCGTTGCGCCTGGCCTGATCGAGCGCCCTTACGTGTTCGAGGGAAACGACCTGCCGGGCGTGATGCTGTCGGGGGCGGTGCGGCGTTTGATCAACCTTTACGCCGTCAGGCCCGGCTCGCGGGCGGTGGTCTTCACCGCCAATGACGAAGGCGATCGGGCCGCGGTGGACCTTCGGCGCACCAACGTGGAGGTGGCGGCGATCGTCGATGCGCGGCGCGGAGACGGCATTGTACGGGCTTACGGCCGCGGGCAAGTGCGCGGCGTCGAGCTGGCCAATGGTGTCCGCGTAGGTTGCGATCTGCTGGTGGTTGCCGCGGGTTGGACCGCACCCGGCCTTCTGCTGAACATGGCCGGCGACCGGCCCAGATACGACGCCGCTGCCGCGCGCTTCTTTCCGGGTGGCAAACTTCCCGACGACGTTTTCGCAGTTGGAGGGCTGGCCGGCGATGGCTCGATGGAAGAGCTGATCGGTCACGCTCAGGCGGTTGGCCAGGCGGCCGCCGCCGGTGCGGGCTACGGTTCGCGGCCGGCGATCCCGCAACTCGCGGTCCACAGTCATCCGTCACTGTTCCGCAGCCGCACTCACGGAATGGTCGATTGGTGCGAGGACGTGTCTTCCGCGGATATATGCTCCGCGGTCAAGGAAGGCTACGACTCCATCGAGTTGGTCAAGCGGTATACCACTTCAACGATGGGTCCTACGCAGGGAAAGCTGGAGACCATCAACACGATGGCGATCGTGGCCGAGATGCTGGGGCAAACGATCGAGGAAACCGGAACGACGGTTTGGCGGCCTCCGTACGCGCCAATCACGCTTGGCGGGTTGGCTGGGCGGCACATGGAGCCGACTCACGTTTCGCCGATGCAGCCGTGGCACGAGGCTCACCAGGCAACGCCGCTAATCGCAGGACGGTGGATTCGCCCCGAGCATTACGGCAATCCACCGTCGGAAGTCACCAACACGCGCACCAACGTCGGCATCATCGACGTCACGCCCCTGGGCAAGTACCTTCTGCATGGCCCGGACACCGTCAAACTGCTCAACCTCCTATATGTCAACGACTGGTCGACGCTCGCCGTAGGTTCCGCCCAGTACGGACTGATGTGTGGCGAAGACGGTGTGGTGCTCGACGACGGCGTTACCGCGCGCATTGCCTCCGATGAGTACTTCATGACGACCACCTCCTCGGGCGCGGCCGCCGTGGGCCAATGGATCGAGTCCTGGCTTCAAGGCTCCAGCGACAATTGGCGCGTGCACGTCGTTCCTGCCACGGATGCATTCGCATCGATGAACGTCGCGGGGCCCAAGTCGGCCGAACTGCTTCAACGGTTGACCCAGGAAGTCGATTTGCATGCCACCGCCTTTCCGTACATGGGCGCGCGCAAGGGCCGCGTTGCCGGCGTGGATGGTTGCTATCTGCTGCGCCTGGGCTTCACCGGGGAGCTGAGCTACGAGTTACATGTGCCGGCCGGCTTCGGGCAGTACATATGGGAAACGCTGATCGAATGCGGACGCGATCTCGGAATCGAACCCTTCGGCATCGAAGCGCAGCGCATCATGCGGCTGGAAAAGGGGCACGTCATCGTCGGACAGGATACCGATGGACTGACGCAGGTGCTGAGCCTTGGCCTCAAGAAGTTCGTAAAGCTTGGAAAACCCGATTTCGTCGGCAAACCCGAGCTCAAATGGCAGATGGAGCGGAATGACTATCCGCGGCTGATCGGCCTATGGCCGAACGATCCCGGTCTGGTTCCGCCAGAGGCCAGCCTGATAGTCCAGGGAACCACGATCGTGGGACGGATTACCTCGAGCCGCATGTCGCCCACGCTGCGGCGTTCGATCTGCATGGCTTTGCTCCGCGAAGATTTATCCAAGGCCGGCACCTCACTGACGATCCGCCTGCCCAACGGCCAGCTTGTGCCCGCGCAGGTCACCGAGCGACGGATTCATTTCGATCCGCAAGGAACAAGATTACATGGTTGAGACGGCCCCCATCGCGCGCAGCCCGATAACCCCGGCGCCGCCCGTCACGCAGGTCGCCGGATGGGAGATTTCGGCCAAGCGCACCTCGGCGGCACTGCGCCTGATCGATTGCACACCATGCCGCAAGATCTTGATACGCGCGAATACCGAGAGCGCGGTCGCTCGAATGCTGGGTGTTAGCCGGGATCGCGCGAGTCGCGACGATTCCGGACGCCTGATCGCCGAAATAGGTCACGAAGAGTGGCTGATGGTAGGCCCTCCGGGCTCGTCCATACCCGCACACCTGACGGCAAGCGTCGACGGTGGCCCCGAACTAGTAACTATCGTGGACGTAACCCACGCTCGCGCGCTGGTACGTATAGTGGGGACGGACAGTGCAAAGGTCATGTCCAAACTGTGCGGTATCGACTTTAGCGACAAGGCCAGCCCCGACAACACGGCGTTGCGCGCCTCGATGGCCGGACTCGTGGTCGAAATAGTGCGCAGCGACCTCGCCAATCGTGCCCGCGATGCGGCGGGTCCCGATCCGACGTCGCGCAGCTACCTGGTGCTCTGCGAACGTTCGGCCGGCCAATATCTCTTCAACGTCTTGCTCGATGCGGGCGAGGAGTATGGCGTGGATATCGAAGGCTTCGGAATTGGCGGATTGTGATCCCGACCGCACGGATCGCAAGAGGGTATTCCTTTCCGATGATATGGGCCGCTCGCGCGCTGACACAATCGCTGACAATGACTCAAGGAGAGCCCCGACCAAGCAAATTGTCCAGAACCACACGAGGTTCATCATGGGCGACATAAAACCGCCGGCAGGCAAAGACACTCCGGCGGGCTTTTGTTTTGATTTCGACGGCGATGGTGTTGTGGCTGGGGTTTCTCCGCTCTCCCACGGCAAACGCTTTGTCGCGCGGCGAATTCGGCTCGCTCGTAGCGATGCCGCACATTGCGGATCGGCCCTGGAATCAGGCCATGCCGCTCTGGGTGTTCTATCGCCGCTCGCAGGTTTGCGGTTGAGTTTCGCCACTATTTTCGATTAGGAGATCCTTGGTACGGCTGTTGCGGCTACGACAGGCGAGCGTTGCGCCATGGTCAACCCGTTTGAAGGAGTGCGTTGATGTCTCTAAAAGCTATTCCCGTCATCGATATTTCGCCTTTCAAGGACGGCGACGCCACCGTCCGCAGACACGTGGCTGAGAAAGTCGCGCAAGCGTGCGTCGAAATCGGCTTTCTGATCATCTCGGGCCACGGTGTACCATCGAGCACGATCCGGAATATCGTCACCACCACGAAGGCGTTCTTTGCCCTCGATCCAAAGGAGAAGCGCAAGGTCGCGCGGCCACGGCCCGAAATCATCAGAGGCTACGGCGGCATGGAGTCGGAAGGACTTGCATACACCCAGGACGAGGAAACGCCACCGGACCTCAAGGAAGTTTTCGACGTCGGCCCGGCGAATGTTCCCAACACCGAATATTACCGGGGCGCTGCCGCGGGCGTGCACTTCGCCGACAATCTCTGGCCCGGCAATCCTTCCGACCTCAGGGACGTCTATGAGGATTACTTCCACCGCATGGAACGTCTGGCGCTCGACATGACGCATATTTTCGCGACGGCGCTGGATCTTCCGATGGATTTCTTCGATACCAAGCTGGACCGTCACATCAGCATTTTGCGCGCCAGTTACTATCCGAAGCTGTCTCGTCCGCCGCGGGCGAAGCAGTTGCGCGGCGGCGCGCACTCCGACTACACGGCCTTTACGATCCTGTGGCAGGAACGCACCCCGTCAGTGGGGCTTCAGGCGCGCGATCCCGGAGGCGAATGGATCGACGTTCCCGCGATCGACGATACGATGGTGGTCAATATCGGCGATACACTGATGCGATGGACGAACGACAAATGGGTTTCGACCCAGCATCGGGTCGTCAACCCGCCGCTGGAGGTTGCGCGGGAGCACGATCGCCTGTCGCTGGTTTATTTCGTGCAGCCGAACTATGACGCCGAGATCAAATGTATCGATAGCTGTCAGAGCGCCGGCGAGCCGGCCAAGTATCCGCCAGTTCTGAATGGCGACTACCTCTATAGCAAGTTTTCAAAGCAATCCAACATGGAGTTGGAAGCGCCGTAGTCGCGCTTCCGTCGCCAGCGTACCTATCCGCGGTCAGGCGAGAGCGACAACGACCAAGCCGGGTCGATAGCGACAGGCAATGTATCGGAGCGGGCGCATCACCGGCCGACCCGCCGACGGCGTCTAGCCTGCCTGCATACATATTCGCCGGGCCGCGAGTAGTGTATTACGCAGAAGCATGGCGACGGTCATGGGACCGACGCCGCCCGGAACGGGAGTGATGAAGCTCGCGCGCCGTCGAGCCGCTTCGAACTCAATGTCGCCCCGGACTCCGTTCGGGGTGCGTGTGATTCCCACGTCCACGACGATCGCGCCGGGTCGAATCCACTCGCCGCGGATCAGTCCCGCCTTGCCAACCGCCGACACCAGCACTTCGGCGCCGGCGACTTCCGAGGCCAGGTCGCGAGTGAACTCGTGGCACAGCACGATGGTCGCGCCGCGTTCCAGCAGCAGATGAATCAGTGGCTTGCCGACCAGCACGCTCAGGCCGACTATGACTACGCGTTTTCCAGTGAGATCGATGCCGGTCCGATCGACCAGCTCCATCACGCCCAGTGGTGTGCACGGACGCAGCCCCGATTCCCCGGCGAGCAATCGCGCCTGACTGATCGGACTCAGGCCGTCCACGTCCTTGTCCGGAGAAATCTCGGCTAACGCGGGTCTCTCCAGCGCCGCGTCAGGAAGCGGAAGCTGAACCAGGATGCCGTGTATTTCGGGATCCCGGTTGAGCCGATAGATCAGATGGACCAACTGGTCTTCGGTGATACGCGCGGGCAAGTGATGAACGGATGAGGCGATGCCGACGCGCTGGCAGCCACGTCGTTTGGTCTCGACATAGAGCCTGGAGGCGGGATCGTCGCCGACCACGATTGCTGCCAAGCCGGGGCGTACCCCGTGCTCGCTCAGCAGGCGCTCGACTCCAAGCCGCACCTGGTCGCGCACGTCGCGGGCGATCGCCTGACCGTCCAGGATTTGCCCCAGTGGCTCTTCGCAGACGGCGGAGGATGGCCGGTCGGGCTTAGTCGAAGACGACCGTCTTGTTGGCATATGCAAGAACCCGTCTGTCAAGGTCGAGTCGGACCGCCCGCGCCAGCACGACCCTTTCGAGGTCGCGACCTTTCCTGATCAAGTCTTCCAGTGTATCGCGGTGCGTCACCCGCATGACGTCCTGCTCGATGATTGGTCCCGCGTCGAGCACGGGAGTTACGTAGTGACTGGTCGCACCGATCAGTTTTACTCCTCGCTCGTAGGCGCGGGCATAAGGACTGGCGCCGATGAACGCCGGTAGAAAAGAGTGGTGAATATTGATGATCCGGTTGGGATAGCAAGCGATGAATTCGTCGCTCACCACCTGCATATAGCGGGCGAACACAACCAGGTCGACGCCCAACGAAGACAGGAGCTCGAGCTCCTTCGCCTCCTGGGCTCGTTTGTTCTGCGCAGTAATCGGAAAGTGATAATATGGGATCCTCTGGTGTTCCGCCGTCTCCTTAAGGTCGAGATGATTGCTGACTACAGCGACAACACTGCCCGGGAATTCGCCGATGGACCAGCGGTGCAGGAGATCGACCAGGCAATGGCCGAGGCCGGAAACGAACACGGCTACCGCCGGATGCTCGTCGGAGAAGCGCAGTCGCCATTCCATAGCGTAGGCCTCGGCGAGCGGCCTGAACGACGCGGCAATTTCCCCGGCCGGGATCGTAAACTCATCGATTTCCCATTCGACCCGGGAGAAGAAGTAGTGGGTCTCGAAATCGATATGATGATCGGCATGAAGAATGTTGCCACCGTTACCTGAGATGAAGTCGGCGATACTGCGCACCAAACCCTTGCGATCGGGACACTTCATCAGAAGAGTGGCGGTCCGAGGCGAAGTTTCACCGTCACGAGGCATTGCAGCCTTTTTGGGCGAATCCAATCCGCCCGGTCATTATTGATTCCATCGACATGCGGTTGCCTTCCTTTCTCGCCGGTAGCCGGCTCGCCTAACCCCCGGAGCGCCGGGTTTCGACGATGCTCAAGAAATTTCGATGAATGATCTTCGAGAGATGCCGAAAGTCGTCAATGCGTTCGATGGTTTGTCGTTCCAAACGCCGTGGACCATCCGCACCGCCGATCCGCTCGAGCGATTCGCGATATTCCGGAATTTCGCCCCATTCCCGAACCGTGCATTCGGTTGGCTCCATGTGATACTGAACGCCGTATGCGATGCCCGCGAATGAGAAAGCCTGGATCGCGCAGTGGGCGTTGCTCGCGAGCACGACGCCCCCATCCGGCAGTCGTTCCACAGCGGCCCCGTGCCATTGGAGCACCGGATGGACCAGGGGCAAGTCGCGGAAAAGCGGGGCGGACGCACCAACCGAGTTGAGTGCGACCTCACAGACGCCGATTTCCGGGACCTCCATCTTTCCGACTGTTCCACCGAGAGCGTCGGCCAGCAGTTGATGTCCAAGGCAGATGCCGAGATATGGCCTTCGTCGTTCGCACACCCATGACCTGATGGCGGCCTTTTCGGCGACCAGCCACGGATGCTCGCGCTCCTGCCACACATCCATGGGACCGCCGAATGCCATGAGCGCATCGAAGCCATCGAGGCTTGGAATGGGCTCTCCTTCATCGAGCTCGATCGCTTGCCACTCGATTCCGTCGGCCGCAAAGAATTCACGAAAGATACCGGGATGCTCCACTCGCGCATGTTGAAAGATCAGAAACTTCATTTTAGGTACCTTGAGATCGGCAGTTCCTCGAGATATGCGCCGATATCGGCCATCCGGCGCCGGTAGCCCTCATTCGCGCCGGCGATCGAGCGCTCGTCCGACAAACCATCGGTCCTTTGGAATCCAGCATTATACCGTATATTTTCGAGCAAGCGCTAAGTTCCGGTGGTCCATCGCTCATGCAGCGCGGCCCCTGAGCCCATTTCCCCCCGTGGCAGACGGCGCGGCATGTTATGGGCGCCACCGACTTCGCGACCGTCCGATGCACGATAGAGGTCCCACGGCGGAGGCCGGCGCTTTCGATGCGAACGCGATCCATGCGACATCCGAGGCCGATACCCACCGCAATCGAATCGCCGTCCGGCGGTAGTCAATACGCTGTTACCCCAGCGACGGCAGCGGCTCTTCCGAAACGAAGCGGGTAAGCACGTTTTGAATCATTCGCGAGCAGTTGTTGTGGTAATTGTTGTGTGAGAGGCTGCCGCAAAAAGCGATTGAGCTGACCGAAAAGACCGCACCGCCATTGGGCGTTGTATAATACACGACGTCCCCTCGCACTCTGGCCGACTGAGTGCCGCTTACTCCCGGCGCGTTGAAATACATCTCTTCAAGCACTTCGAGGTAGACGTCGGTATGCTTTTCCGAGGAAGCGAGCAGGAGCGCATGGGGCGGCGTGCCGAGCTCGGTGTCGTAGATATCCAACTCGAGTCCGGCCGCACCACCGCCGACCAGGCCGAAATTTCCCAGCAGCTCGTCGGCCCCAATGCCTTCAAAGATAAAGGCCACGCGGGAATCAAAGCTGTCGGGCATTCGCCGGTAATACGACGAAACGTCAAAACCTTCGGCGACGAAACCGGTGCCTGCGATCTTTTGCGGCGCCCGTCCGCGATGACGCCACAGGGTGCCGTATTCGCCGGTGAAGCTCAGATGGCGTTCGCCGGGCTTCGCTTTCCAGGCTTGCGAGCCGTTTTCCTTGCGTACCTCGATGATGTTGGGGTCGCTGGGATGATAGGCGATTATCCAGTAAAAGCCGTTGGCCCCCATGTACATGAACCGGCCACCGCCGCGCTGATATGTCTCGAGCGCGTCCAGCATCGTCCCGGAGTAGTACTCCGGATGTGAACCGGTCAGCACGGCCTTGTAGGGCTTGAGCAGTTCGGGGCCCTCGTAGTTCAAGTCCTGGTCGGTTATCACGTCGAAGTCGAACCCTTTTTCGGTAAGCCAATCGACGAGATGCAGGTCCGCATTGAACTGCCAGAGCGAGGGTGACAGCCAGTGGCGGTACTTGGGCCGCATGTTGAGGATCGGGCGCAGACGCGATGAGTAGGCGACCCCGCTGCCGTCGGAATGGGTGTCGTAAGTGGAGAGGCCATATTCCCGATGTTGCGCGAGAAACAGGTCCTGGCGTTGCATAACCGGGTTGCGCGCGATCATGAGCTGGGCGACGCTCGAGTTGGTGGTCAGATGGTCGTTGGCATAGGCCATGTACGAGGCGGTCGGAGCCAGCAGCGCGATCCGCGACTCCTTGCCGCGCAGCGGCCGCACGTAGAAGGGGATATAATCCTCCTCGTCGCCGGCGCGCAGCCGCGCCGCGTAAATCCCGCTCTTGAGCCCGACCGGTACCAGCAGCTCGAAATCGGTTTCCCAACCGGCATCGTGCAGGTCATCGTCGTGGAAATGAATCGCGCCGTACTGTGCGGGAACATGGATGAAGTTTTGCTCCTCGGAAGTCCAATTGTAGCCGGTCACCGCTCGGGTAGGCTGGTTTATCAGAGTGCCGTGCAGCCCGTTGAAAGAAAGATCGGTGAAGTTGCGACTGGGAATCCCCTGGCGCGAAATGCCGGCGGCAAAATCCCAGCCCGCGATCAGATCGACGGGCTTGGGACTGTCCATAGCCTCTCGCCGCAGCGGACGCCGAGCTAAACGGGGCCGGTCGATCTTGCCATTATATTTGCCGCCGACCTTGAGCCGCGATCCCATCGCGTGCTCCAGCCACCCAGCGATCAGCAGCGGTGCGCCGTTGGCGCCCAGGGGGCCGATCGAAATGGCTTTTTCAACCGCGGCCGGCGCGGCGTCGCTCGGAGCGAGCATCGCACAACGGCCGCTCATCGCTTCCGCGATTGGTTCCTGGCTGACCATCATGCGGCCGGCCTGCAGCGCGGCGCTGACGAAATACCAACTGCCGGCTATCAGCGGCTTGCTCGAACTGAGTCTTTCGACTTTGCCCGAGCCGTCGGCCAGCCACAGTGCCGCGCATCCCGATTCGTCGATTATCAATCCGTAGCCCAGGTTCCGTGCGGAATCCCACTTGGTGATAATTCCCTGCGCGCCCTTCCCGGGCGTCGTCGGGCATATCATCGCCTGGAGAGCGAAGCTGTCAAGATTTTGCAGGGCCGCGCTGTCGGGCACCAGGCCGTATGAGCCCGCATGAATCTCCTGCTTGCGCGCCGGGTACTTGCCGCTTGCCGCGGTTTTTATCGGCTGCTCCTTGAAGCCCGGGCCGGCCGGATTGGTGTCGCCATGGATCAACCGAACGATTTCAACGTCGTAGTGGGAGTGATCCTCGACGCTGACCATGAACTTAATCCGTTCTCCGGGAAAAACGCTGAGCTTGTCACAATAGCCGACGACTTCCATGCGAAAATTTCCTTCCCAGCACGGACACTGCGTCCGCGCGCAACTTCAGATGCAGCCCAAATCGGCGAGTCGCTTGAGCAGCACTCCATGCTCGGCCTGCTCCCGCGAGGCAAAACTCGCACTTTCGTCGATCGTCGGCGGTTCTCCGCGGACGCCCGAAAGGCGGGCGATGCGCCACTCCTGGTGGGGTCTGGTGCAAACCAGGATGTACTTGCCGGCGGTTCG
>Ga0307374_10005144_pt1 | contig 21366 bp, 13 predicted proteins | sample OX3MG_FD_202532 | JGI IMG/M metagenome (GOLD analysis project Ga0307374, IMG submission 202532) | Soil microbial communities from Risofladan, Vaasa, Finland - OX-3 | ecosystem: Environmental > Terrestrial > Soil > Coastal area > Acid sulfate soil | place: Finland: Risofladan, Vaasa | collected...
TAAATTTAAAACTTCTTCCTAAATCTGAAACAGGCTGCTTCAGTTTTAGAAATTTTTCATCCTACATCTCATAACAACTACTTTTAAAGGGAATGAGAATTTGTCTACTGAGGAGCTATTTTGTTTAATTTTCTCAACCTATTTCCTTCGTTATTTTTCTCCCTTTTTTTCCTGCATTTAATAGCCTGGCGCAAATGTTAAACGGATTACAGGTTTAATAAAGCAAGCGAAATAGATGCCTGGAAACGGATTATCTTTTGCATTTTCAAGGATCTACGTGCAAGCGGTATAAAAAAATATTTTCATTTTTTTTATTCTGCTTGTGGAGGAAAAGGAAGCGCAGGATTTGCGTTAAGGATTGGAATGAAAATCCCTTTCTTCTGAAAGGATTGTAATAGAAAGCCCGGCCTTCAGGAAGCGCCATAAAAAATAAAAAGTTCCTTCATTCAATCCCAATTTTTACCTTAATTCATTTCAAAGACTTATAATTTTTGCTTTTTAATTTCTTTCTTTCGTGTTTTACTTTTCTTATAATAAGTACCTGTTTTATTATTTTAAAAATTAAGATACTCAATATTAAAGAGAGCAGGCTTATTTCAAAATAGTTATACATCTCATGACATGATTTAAAAATTTCTTTTCAGGCAATACGCTTGCTGTGGTTCTTCACCTTCATTTTGGAGGCTTGTCATTACTTTTTTAGATTCGTCCACCTCCTTTGCTTTAGCGATGATGATGCTGTCTATCTTCATAAGTCTTCCTTTTTTAGAATTCAATTCCTCTTTATATGGAAACAGGAAATTCAGTTGTTTGGAATACTCACCTATATCCTGTTTTTCTTTTTCTATGTTACGCGAAAATCTTTGCAGGTTCTCCGGCATGTCCAGTATAGTCTGCTTTATTTGTAATCCTGCTGCCATTTCACCGGATGGCAATTCTTTTGTTTCTCCTATTTTATCGTTTAATGGAGACAACAATTCACGGCTTACCTGTTTTCTATTTTCTAAAAAGCTATACTCCACTTTTCCCATAACTTTGAAATTCCAAAGTTCTCCTAATACAAACTGGTGTCCCGTGGGTTGATACTTTTTAGCATGTTCCGCTTCTGATATCATTGCCGTTCCAAATTCTCCAACTTTGCTATAATTCTGCTCTGCCACTTTTGCCAAAAAGATAAGTTCTCCTTTTTCATCTTTTGGAATGAATTCTAATAATGGAATTGTTTTCTTTAAAATGGCAACTTGTCTTTCAAACGCTTTTATTCTTGTTTCGGAATGACGGATATTATTTTCAAAATCATATTTCTTTGATTTAAACGATTTTTCGAGTTGGGTTAATTCAGTAATTCTTTTTTGAAGATTTGCTTTTTCTTTAAACACAGGATCTCCCGATAATTCAGCGGCCATGCTGCCCATATCCACATCTTCTTCAATATCCTTAACAGTCCTGACATCAGCGCTGGCTGTGGTTTTCAACTGAGCAATGAATTTTGCTTTTTGTGAAACGGTATTGTACATGCTGGCATCGAGCGTACGTTCGGTAGCATAATAAAACGCATCTACTTTGTTATTGCAATAAAGTTTAGCCGCTTCATTTCCCTGCCTTTCAAACCTGCCGTTTCTTTGTTCTATATCTGAAGGCCTCCATGAGATGTCAAGGTGATGCACTGCAATCGCCCTGTTCTGAACATTTACTCCGGTGCCCAGTTTTTTTGTGGAACCTAATACGATTCTGATGTCGCCTTTATTGACAGCTTCAAATAAATCTTCTTTTTGTTTTCGGGTATTGTAGCCATGAATAAATACTACTTCATTTTCCGGAATGCCTTTATCTACCAAAAGGCGTTTCATTTCCGAATAGACATTAAAATTTTCCGAAGCATTGGCTTCTTCCGCAAGTTCACCCACTTCATTATTGGTAAGTTTTAAAACCTCGCTAATCTTTGCTTCAATGTCTTCCAGTCGGGGCCTGGATTTCTTTTCATAATAATCTTCACCGAAGATTTCCAATAAGTCAGCCTGGGGAATATCTCCCGAAAGATGTTCATAAAGGTTATCTATTTTATTGCTGCTTTTAGGTGTTCCTATGTCACTAAAGATTAATTGCGTTCCATTAAATGAATTGGTTTCAAAATAAATTTTTGAAATGTTTTTTGAGGCTTCCATTAATTTGGTTCCGGGTAAATAGGAAGAGTCAATCAATCTCGGATCAAGGCTTAATTTTTTTGCAAAATTAATGGCTAAAAGAGCGAAGGATGGGTTGATTCCCTTTTGGTCATCGTAGCCTGCAGTAAGCCCTAATTCTTCAGAAAAATCATTTCCTTTTGAGTTAATAAAATCCTGTAATTTTTCTATAAGTTTTAGCTGAGTTTCCGAGGGCTGTATTTTAATGAGTGTATGTTCTGCTTTGGGCTTATCCAGGGTAAGGTTATTGTTATTGCGAACGTCTGCAATTTCCCGGTACATGGTCAACAGTTCGGGAAAGTTTCCGAGGGCTGTATTTTAATGAGTGTATGTTCTGCTTTGGGCTTATCCAGGGTAAGGTTATTGTTATTGCGAACGTCTGCAATTTCCCGGTACATGGTCAACAGTTCGGGAAGGTTGGCAAACTCGCGAAAACGATGGACTTCTTTAAACCGTCCCATATAATATTCGAGATCAGAATAATCATTGGCAAAATTAGCTGCCCACCGGTCAAAGCTGGTAATCCCGGTTTCTTTCATTTTATTTGGCCTGAGGTATTTGAACAATAAATACAATTCAGCCATCGTATTGCTGATGGGAGTACCTGATGAGAATATGATGCCTTTGTCAGCCTTATAAAGGTTTTGAAGATGACGGCAAGCCACGAGCATATTAAAAGCCTTCTTGCTTCCCAACGGGTTTCCCAAACCTCTGACATTTTTTTTCGTTGTTGAAAATTCCAGGTTTTTAAATTCCTGGGATAAATCCGAATGTTCGGATTTAAGCATTTGGTTAAAAAATCTTTTTACATTTTGATGGAGAATTTTTTCTTTGGTTGCTCTTTAATCATTTTAGGTTTACTTGTATTTTCTTCTTTTAAGTCTCCCGTAATTTCCTTTGTATGATTTTGCTTTACTTCTTCCGTTTTATTTGTGTCTGTTACCGTTGCATTCACACCGGTAGGATAACCGGGTTTAAATTCCAAATCATCCATGGCGCCGACTTCTACATGGCGATCTAAATGGTTTTCGATCATTTGCTTTAATTCTTTCGGGGTTAAAAAATCCCCTTTTTTAATTTTGCCTGCAATTGCGGGTGATGCTTTCGCAAGCGCATCACGAAGTGTTTTATTTTCATTGACCAACTGACCAATGCTATTTTCTTTATTACCTCTCAGTGTTGCTGCTGTGGTAAGTACTAGTAAATCTGCCAGATGCCCAATCATGAAAATGGATCCCGCACCTGTTACTAAAAGAGCAAGGTCGAGAAGCAACTCAGAGGAATTATATTTGGAATGTTTGAATTCGAGGCTGGATAGAATTGAATTTTTACCTGTGCCGCTTATGCCTAATTCATCATTAGGATTTAACCGGTATTTCTGCCCTCCCACTTTTATATCCTTGCCTTCTTTAAAATCTTTTTTCTGAGTTTCGGTTAATTCAATACCGTTAATCTTTTCAGGAGCTTCAATCAAATTTTTATCAATAGCAATATATTCTTTGGTTTGTTTATCAATGCCAACAAGATATTCCCTTCCCTTTGCAAATTGTTTCCGAATAAAATTGGTATCATTATTTAATTGCTCAATTTCATCTTTGGTAAGATTAAAAGTGTTTTTTGGCATTTGATTGATAGGATGAAAACGGATAGAAACGTTGCCATTCGGTTTTCTTTCCAAAGAAAGTTTTGCATCCAATGAACCTCCTTCCAATCCCGGGACGCTTATTTTATTAAACCGGATTAATGAAGTTCTGTTTCCCGACATCAATGCGTTGAATGTCCGTGGAGGCATATTTAAAATATTTTTTTTAGAAAGTCCAATCAATTCCAGTTGTTTTTCAGGAAGTTCTTCGATTGAAAATTGCATCATTTTATTTTTTTTGTGTAAATTTATTACTTTTAGTTATATAAAACAAATTTATGTCTTTCATATTTATTAATTACGTTAATATCCTTGTTAAAAGTAAATGTATCATATAATCAATCATTTCGGAAGAACGGCGGTTTTAAAATCAAACAAAATCATTTCGCTTCCATTAAACGGAATGCTTTATGTAACATCTGGTTTTGGTGAACGCTAGCATCCTGTTTATAACAAAGAAATTTTTCATGCAGGAATAGATTTAAAAGCGGATTACGAATTTGTAATGACGATTGCTAATGGAATTATTGCAAGGCGGGGTTACGATGAAAGATCAGGAAATTATTTAATTATTCAACATGGAAATAGAATTGATAATATCTACTGCCATTTGAGTAAATTTTATTTTCAGTAAGGAATTATTATGAGCTTTTTAGATAAATATAAATTTCAAATAGCTAAACAGTAATAAAGAAAAGGATTCAGAGAAAGTGTGTTCAAGATTATGCGATTTCAACCATTTAGTAAGCTAATTTGGCAGATTTTGTAATTTTTTTAATAAAACTGGAATAAATGCTATAACTTTTACAGATAGATTGCTCTTTCAACCATTTCTAAATACTACTGATATGAAACCTCAACTATTAAAAGTTTCATCTGAACCCTTATCTTCTTTCAGTGTGAGACATGATCGCGTTCCTTATATAAATAATCGTTGGCATTATCATCGGGAAATTGAATTAATCTTTTTTAAAAAAGGTCAAGGGACTCAATTTATCGGTGATAATATAAGTCTTTTCCATTCGGGGGATGTAGTTTTAGTCGGGGCTAATTTGCCGCATTATTGGAGTTTTGATGATGAATATTTCAATTCTAAAATGGCTGAGACGAATGTGTTTGTAACTCATTTTTGTGATGATTTTTGGGGGAAAGATTTTTTGAATATCCCAGAAAACATAACCTTAAAAAATATTTTAGAAACTGCTAAGAGAGGTATCCAGGTAACTGGAGAAACAAAGGAATATATCGGACGTCTTTTAGAAGAGATGATGATTTCAGTTGGTTGTCGTAAGCTTTTATTGTTGTTGAATGCTCTAATTACCATTGCCAATTCTGATAATTTTAAAGAACTGTCATCTATTGGATTTCAATCAAATATCAGGGAAACTGAAAATGACCGGATCAATTCAATATATCAATATTCTTTAGCAAACTACAAAAGGAGAATTCAAATGGAGGAAGTGGCAGCAGTTGCTTGTATGAGCCCTAATTCATTTTGCCGCTTCTTCAAATCAAAGACCATGAAGACTTATTCAAATTTTCTCATTGAAATTAGGGTCGGCATTGCATGTAAATTATTAATAAGGAACAAACTAAGCATAAAACAAATCTGCTACGAAAGTGGCTTTAATAATTTTGCCAGTTTCCATAAATATTTTAAAATGATTACGAACAAAACTCCGTTAAATTATCAAAGAGAATTTATATGCAAAAACAGCTCATAAGATAAAAAAAAATCAATAGAATAATCTTTAAAAATGGAAGTGTTTGGTGAGAACCGCAACCTTTTAATCGAAAAAAAGGGTTCTTTGGAAAAAGAACCCCGTTAAACAACCTAAATTGGCTTGTTTATGAAAAAAAATACTTTTTTAACAATTGCAATAGCTTTAAATTCTATTTTTGTGAAAAGACGCAATTGCTTTAATCGTTTTTATTACGGAATCAGGTGTCAGGGAAATGCTATCTATTCCCTCTTCTATAAGGAATTGCGCGAAATCAGGAAAATCCGAAGGTCCTTGTCCGCAGACACCAACCTTAACCCCATTTCTTTTTGCTGATTCAATGAGTTTTACAATCATTTGTTTAACTGCCGGATTTCTTTCATCATATAAATGTGCCACCAGGGGGGAATCACGATCTAGTCCAAGAGTTAGTTGCGTTAAGTCATTTGATCCTATTGAAAACCCATCTATATGTTTGGCAAATTCATCAGCCAAAATAATATTGGAGGGTATCTCCGCCATCAGGTAAAGTTCCAAATTGTCTTTACCCCTTTCCAATCCAAATTCTTCCATTACTTCCTTCACTTTAATTAACTCTTCCACAGTACGGCAGAAAGGAATCATCACGACTACATTGCCCAATCCCATCTCCTCGCGAACGATTTTTATTGCTTTACACTCTAGTCCAAAGGCGGCTTTATATTCATCAGAATAATACCTTGAAGCACCCCTCCAGCCAATCATAGGGTTTTCCTCGTGAGGCTCAAAATGATTTCCTCCCAAAAGGTTATAATATTCATTAGTTTTAAAATCACTGAAACGTACAATAACTGGATTTGGATAAAAAGCCGCTCCAATCTTAGCTATACCGTACGACAACTTTTTGATGAAGAAATCTTCTTCATTAACATAGCCGAATATTCGTTTTTCTATTTCTTTTGTTAATAAAGAATCATTTAATTCCTTATGATGCAATAATGCAAGTGGATGTATTTGTATATAATTATTAATAATGAATTCTTCTCTTGCTAGCCCCACACCACTATTAGGCAAATGTGAAAACTTGAAACACATTGAAGGTGATGCTACGTTCAGCATAATCTGTGTATTGATAACCGGCAAATTTTCAAGATCATATTCTGTAGTTACATAATCAATTATCCCCTCATAAATATAGCCCGTTTCCCCTTCAGCACAGCTAACGGTTATTTCATCCCCCTCCTTTAAAGTAGTAGTGGAATTACCACAACCAACAATTGCCGGAACACCCAGTTCCCTTGCTACTATGGCGGCATGACAGGTCCGTCCACCTTTATTAGTAACAATCGCAGAAGCCTTCTTCATAATTGGCTCCCAATCAGGATCTGTCATATCTGTTACCAGCACATCTCCATCATTAAACTCATGGCCTTCAATTACGCGTTTATCTAATGAATACAGTATATTCACTTTTCCGCCACCAATTTTATCGCCTACTGCAATCCCTTTCAATAATATTGTTTGCTCTTTTGTACTATGACTGATACTATATTCCTTGATTTTGTTATGATCTTTTTGTGAATGAATCGTCTCTGGCCTTGCCTGAACTATAAAAAGTTCCTTGCTTAATCCATCAAAAGCCCATTCCACATCCATCGGTGTCCATCTCTTTTTAATCCTGGTATAATAATCCTCTATCTTCACAATCCAATCGGAAAGCTTTATCACCATTGCATCTGATAAACAAAACCGGTTTTGAAAACTTGTCTCTGTAGAAATAATCTTTACTCTTTCATCTGCTTTATCACCATAAACCATCATCTTATCTTTTACTCCTAATTTTTTCTCAATAATTGAGTTATACCCTTCCTTCAAAGTTGGTTTGAAAACAATAAATTCATCGGGTGAGATAGAACCCTGAACCACCATTTCGCCAAGGCCATAAGCACCATTAATTACCACTACATCTTTAAAGCCACTCTCGGTATCGAGACTAAAGGCTACACCTGATGAACCAAGGTCACTTCTTACCATTTTCTGAACGCATATGCTTAAGCCAACTGAAAAGTGGTCATAGCCAAAACTCTGGCGATAACTGATAGCCCGGTCTGTAAAAAGTGAAGCAATGCAATTTCGCACCGCATCCATCAAGGTAGCCGGACCTCGCACATTCAGGAAAGTTTCTTGTTGGCCGGCAAAGGAGGCATCAGGTAAATCCTCCGCGGTGGCAGAGGATCTTACTGCTACATCAGTATATTCCTGGCCATAATCTGAAGATAACTTTTCATAAGCATTTATTATAAAGTCACTCATTTCTTTTGGAAAGCGGCCATTTTGCAATAAGAGTCTTACCTGCTGTCCTCCTCTTCTAAGGGATTCAATATTCTGATGGTCTATTGAATTAATGATATGGCTGATTGTGCTTTCAAGATTATTATATTGGAGAAACTCTCTGTATGCGGCAACGGTTACTACAAAACCATTTGGAATACTAATTCCCAATGTGGTAAGGTTTTGAATCATCTCTCCAAGGGATGCATTTTTACCTCCAACGATTTCAATATCGTTAATTCCTACCTCACTAAGTTCAAGAATAAATTTGCTATTCATTTAAATCGTTTTTTAAGTAAGGATACACATCCCAAAATTAAATGGAAAGTATATCGGCACATTCAATACATTTATCAGTTTATTAAACTATCTTATCTAATTGCAGTGTCTTCCATGATGAATCATTTTCAGCATTAAGATTGGCATGAATGGAGTTTCTCATTTAATCTGATACGCTTCGTAATCTAAGAATACATTTTTCTTTTCGCGGAAACAATTGTTAAATTGACAAGCGATATAACGGGCAGGATTAGAGGAAAATTTAATGACCCTTAGAGGTTATTAACCGGCCAGCGAATTTCCAGTACAAAAAGCTCCTTTATTTTGACAATTACATAAGTCATTAAAATCTATTGAAGACCATAAAAATGCATAGCATTTCTTGAAAAAAATAATTCCTGTTCTTCCTGGGAAAAAGAAGCGAAATATTCGGATACAATATTTAAAACTTCCCCATAAGATGCAGCAACCAGGCACATAGGCCAATCAGAACCAAACATAACCCTTCCGATACCAAATGAGTTAATAACCTCATCAAGATAAATGATAAAATCCTCCTTTTCCCAATCATGCCAGTCCGCTTCTGTGACCATTCCGGATATTTTACAATATACATTCGGAAAGGATGCCAGAAGCTGAATCCCATTTCTCCAATCAGTCAGTTTCTTATTTTTAATGTCGGGCTTGGCGATATGGTCAACCACAAAACGCTGTTCCGGAAATTTTTCGACCATCCTAACTGCACTTTCCAGATGCTTTGGGTAAATAAGGATATCGTAGGTGAAATCATATCCCTTAAGAGCGGAAATTCCATTGAGAAATTTTTTTTGCAACATAAAATCAGGTTCCTCTGTTTGCAGAATATGCCTGAATCCCTTTAATCGGGCATACTTCTTATAATGGTCAAGGACGTCATGGATATTTTTATCAAGTAAATCGACCCAGCCCACCACACCTTTGACAAAATCATTATTTTCTGCAATAGTCAATAATTTCCCGGTTTCAACATAGCTCTGAGAAACCTGCACAAGAAAAGTACCGCTAATTCCAAATTGTTGTAAAAGAGGATTTAAGCCTTCAGGCAAAAAATTCTTTTTGATAGAATGCATTTCATCTGTCATCCAATTGTGTTCATAAGGGTCATAATTCCAGAAATGCTGGTGGGCATCAATTCGCATCATAGAACTGCCATTTTCTCTTATTTAAAAAACCGGGGCCAGGATATCAATTCCCTTTTGCTCCAGATTTTAATTTCATTCCCTTAATTCTAATGTGTCCGTTCGGATCAATCATTACAGGTAACCTTTCAAGCTCCTGCGATGACAAAAGAATTCCCGGATCATCATTTAGCAAAAGTGTATAGTTCTGCTTTTCCAGCCCCTTAATATTAAGGGAAATGGTAAAAGCTTTTTCGTATGGAAACTTTAATCCAGCCAACAAAGATTGCATATGAATTCTGATTACATTTCCGGTCAATGAATAGTGGGTAACTGACACACCGTTAACTCCTATACCGAGGCTATGGTTAAAATCAACGTATGCCCCTCCGAGTTGGCGAAGCACGCTGGCCGCCCCGAAGAGTCCTCCTACTTCAGCCCAGCTTGGACCGGACCTGAGAGGCATCTGTGGAAATCCCTCGTGGTCAATATTTTCGGGACCCAACCCGAGCGGGTAATTAGGAAATCTGTAAATATTATTTTTAATATTCTCCGGCAGATTGGTTAGCGTAAGTGAGGCTCTGGCAGCCGCTACCCCCCGTTCAAGAAGATCTTGCCTTGAGGATAATAAGCCAATCCTTACCAAGGCATCCGCAAAAAGGTGACTTCTCTGGTCCAGCCATTCCGCATCACTGTTTTGTGAAGAAAATCCACCAAAAGGGTAGGCGGTAATAATATAATGTGGAGCCCAGACTGCCTGGTAAAATATTGAATAATCAGCAATTGCTTCTGCACTTTTTAAATATTCCGGTTGCTTAGTTACCTGGTATAGAGAAGCAAATCCTTCCATCGCCCAAAATACAGACATAGTATTGGCAGGATATTGTCCGGTCCACTTATCATAAAAAGTTTCAGGCTTGACGGCACATGAATAAAAAGTTTCAAAATCAAACCACTTCTCTCTTGGTAAAATTTTATCGGTTATAAATTTCGCCATTTTTTTTGCCGCAGCCAGATAACTTTGATCCCTTGATACACTATACAGTTCACTAAGCACCCACATGTGTAATCCTCCTTCAGCGTTCCATTCAAGGCTGGGTAAAGGTTTCAACCCTTTATTAAACCATGCTGGCACACAACCATCCGACCGTAAATTTTTAACGAGAAAATCTCCATACCGCCTAACAAAAGGTAATATTCCGGGATCATCCTCACAGGTTTTCATGTATATCAGCAAAAACGCTGCGGTGGTACTGGCCGATGAAGTCTGATATTCTCCATCCTTCCAATTAAAATAGGTTGCCGTACTGTCCGGATTATAATTATTAAGAGGTGGTTTCCACATGCTGGCTACCCAGGATTTTTTATAAATATCATATAACGCTGGGAAGATTCCCCCCTGCTGAGGTGACGAAAGCGTAAAATTGATAATTCTTCTTGCCTTATCAATAAGTGAACTATCGCGTGTCTTTTTACCCCAATAATACATTCCTATGGCATCACTAACATTGTTCCACCAGGAAGTGTTATAAATAAACTGGTACCATTGCGGTGCGCTAAGTCTTAGCCCCCCCATCTCAATACCATGGTCGTCCCACTGCTGCCAGCTTGCAAGTAAAGGGTGATTTTGGCGTTGTCGGATTTTTGGACCGTAAGGGCCTTTTATAACATCATAACCCTCATAGGAAAATGCCGCCGGATAACATACCTTCGCATAATCTGCAAATGGCATAACCTGGGGTCTCGGCATTTTAAAATAACGCTGACCGTATTTCTGCCAAAGGAAGTATGAAATCTCTTCGTAACCCCTTGTTTTATTCGCTCCCCCCTTTATAAATAAATCAAATCCATAATGAAGCCGGTTGGAGGATAATTGCCGGATTTGGTCACCATTGTTATTATCGTGACGCCAGTACACATGCTGTTCCGCCCAGTAATCCACGAATCCATAACTGATGAGAGGATGAGGGCTTACACCCGGATGAAGCGTCAGGTCAAGTGCCGTAGGCATGGAAATCCTATTGGTATCAAACGGCACCGCAAACATCCGAGGATGATTCACCGGACGAGCTCCTTTTGCATAAATAATATTTTTATTGATTAAATTAAGGTCAGGAACTAACGCCATCATATACCCGTTTTTTTCGATAATTGCTGCAGGAGCAAAAAATTTCCTGTCACCGATTACATCATCGTCCGCTCTCTTTAGTGATGGAACGAAAGTGAAGTCCGGATTCCCCGGTAAGGAAAAGAAAAAGGAAGACAGTAGGTATTCCAATCTGCGCTCCTTCAGGTCTGCCCTGATCCCGATATGAAAGAAATTATCTCCTGCGTGCAGGGTTATGATTTCTTCAATAGTATTGTCATCAATAACTCCGTTTAAAACAACTCTGACACTGTCATCGTATTTTTCGTCAACTCTGGCTGTTTGCAACCCATCATTGGACATTAACCGATAACGGTTCGCCACTCCTGGCCTCCTTTCATACAAAGGGATTACCCTGGAATCTGTCTTATCTGGTTCAATAAATGCCCCTGCAACTTCTTCCCATCTGTCATTAACTCTCGCAAAATAATTCTGCTGTATGTTGGAAGGCCCTTTAATAATCACCAATTTCACATATTCATTTTCAATTTCGATTCTCTCAGAGGTTTCTCTGACCTTAATGGGGTTTCCTTCCGCCGGAAAGCTATTGATAGAAGCAGAAATAAGAAATCCAATAAACAATAACTTAAATGAATTCGTCATACCTAAAGTTAGGGTGATAGCAATCCTTAAAAGACAAATTCAAAAGTAGACGGCTGTAGTTTTCAAAGTATTCCTTACATTGGGAAATAACTAAGTTCTTTTGGCATTCCCGTGTGATCTCAGGCGGTTATCCTGTATGTGGGCTTGGGGTAACCGGGTACAAATGTCGAAAGGCTGCTCTCTATAATCTTGCAATGTGTCGAGAGTTCAGTCTCAAGGATAGCATCGGCAACTATTTCCCGGAGCAAAGCAGGCGTCGTCTGTATCCTTGCATTAATAATAACAATGATCCTCGTCGCTTCTGAGTGTGCACTGTTAACTTCATCCGTTGATCCCGCAATTGCATTAAAACCAATCTTCCTTTGTTCCTTTCCGTCATCCATCAGAAACTTAAGGTGACCGATCGGGCAGCTCCTATTTTTAATATTATTGTATATTTTTTTGATTAAGGTATACCCTATAGATACAGCAGTATTATCTTTTGTTACAATACCTATCTCTTCATCCAACCAGGCCAATTCAGCTTCTCCGGCCCCATATTCATCATAGTCAATTTCCAGCACTTGCCTTAATGAAAATTTTTGCAACTGCCTACAGGTAATCAGCCATTTCTCGATATCTTTTCCAGAAAGGGAATTTTGGTATAAGATAATGCTTCCGGGATATGATGCTTGAATGAGATCCTTTGCAAGGGCCATCTGTTTATCAGTATACAGATCTGTCTTATTAACAACAATGATGTCGGCTTCCTCCAGTTGTTTTTCGTAAATATAGTATATGTGATCAAGGAAGATAGTCCTGTCATTCTGCAAAAATCTTACCAGTAGCCGGACATCAGCAAAAACAGATAATACTATTTCATATTGACCGGGATTAAAGTTTAAGAGAGGGTTGATTATCGTAGCAGCCAGATCACTGCAGGAACCGACAGATTCTGCAAAGATCACCTCCGGCTTCATGTCAGACTCCAAAGACTTGATTCTTTTATCGAGCTCATGGTAATTGCAACAAAAACAACTGCCTGAAACCTCTTTGGTGTCGATATTGTGAGCTTTAAAAAATAAGGAATCTACCTGCAGGGTTCCCTGATCATTAGTAATGACGGCCACTTTCATATTATCTGCCAGAAGCTGTATTGCAGCCTGATAAATCGCAGTTGTCTTACCACTTCCTAAAAAACCCCCTACCAAAAATAATTTAAGATTCCTCATACTTTATATGCTATATATTTTTCTCTAAGTTCATCAACGGTATAGTTAGCAGCCGTGCTGTTAAAGCCATATAGGTAAGCGATGGTTCTGGCAGGATGTTGATACCATGCAAGCGCCATCTGTTACAAAAACATTTTTGTATTCCAAACCTGGTTCCACTTATTTATTACTGACGTTTTTGCATCCCGACACATACGGGCAGTTCCCATTCATGAATACACTGACCGGGAACTACCATCGCATTGAAGGATTTTACATTTTTAATTCCTGCAATTTGTAGCATCTCTTTCGCGTCATTCATCATGTCTATAAGCATTTTTTTTCATTATCCCTTATGGCGGCATCGATAGCCAAAACCGTAAGATTCCATTTATCTTTAACGTCTTTATCCAGATAAGCACAATTTTCATGATAAGGCAAAGTCTCCCCAAAACCTTCAAGGCCTATTATCCAATTACCGGGCTGAGCTAAATTCGTTATTATATGTCCCTCCGATGTCCATTTCCGGTATGTTTCTGATCCATTCTTCTCCATGACGCACTCCCCTGATAACTAAACCCCCTTACATAATCTCTTTTCCCCCAGAGAGATTCTTGAAACGGAGTATGCCAGGACTGCTGACCCGACATAAATGATCGGTCTCCAACATGATACCTCTTACCCAGTCAAATGGTTTTTTCAACATATGGACATTCTTTTTCATTTGTCCACCAATCAAAATTAGTCTCATTCGGGTTACTAACCCTGTAATCTTTAGTTATTTGTCTTGTCAAGTCACCTCTATACGGGAATTTCCATGGGACCTTAATAACATTCACATATTCTCTGATATGCTCAATATTTCTGCCCCGTTCCAGAATAATCATTTGTAATTCCTTTGCAGCCTATCCTCCCGAAATCCAGGAACCAATGACCACTGCATCAAAAGTATTAGGCGGCATCTTTTTAGCTTATTTTTAATGATAATGATTGACCTGCAGAAATTAACATTAACTCATTTGTGTTTATCTCGCAGTTTACAGAGGTTTGGTTAAAAGTGCATGATATAAGTGCATTATCAAGCATAAGTTCCGCTTTACCCGCTATTTGATTTCTGTCAAGTTCAACGGTAATTCTCTTTATTTTTAACTCTCCATATTTAACCTTCAAATTTGCCGAAAATAGATTCTCATTTCGTTTTTGACTAAAAGTGCCCCATCCTTTCGCTGAAGTAAACGGAGCTCTGAAATCTTCTGGTGTTAGTCTGGGCGAAAAACCTATGTGCCCCTTGGGGCCATGATATGCAAATCCGCAAACACTTATAAATGTGCCATAACTTGCCATGGCACGGCCATAGTGATCGCTGCATTCAATTTCATTAAAGGGATTACGTTTATACGCATGATAGCGATCATGAATTGATCTGGTAAGGACCAGAGACTCCTGTGCCATGCCTTCGGCCATCATATGAGATGCTACCATGTGTTCAAAGCCACTCATGCATTCGCTAAAATAGCCTATCTGCCACGCCTTAGCATTACCGTAAGGATTAACATCTCTTTCGGGATTAGTATTCATTATCATACCGCCCTCGCCGGCTAGTGCATAAAAACGGCCGCCGGGATGTTTTTTTATATAAGGACCGACATCCGGCATATAATTGTATTTCCAAAGAGATTGCAAAGCACTCATCGTTTTCTCTTTGCTTAAAATTCTTCCAAGGTTTACCTGCCAGGCCCAGCATTGTCCATATACCTGGTCAATATCACACGTATTAAAAGAGCCAATTTCCTTTTTGCCAATTTTTGGATCAGGCCGGTGAATGAAATACTCTCCATTAAAGAGATAACTTTCCATGTTTCTGCTTCCCTTCTCAACATACTCCCTGCATTGTTCTGCAAACCTGGTATCATTCATTTCTTCCGCCATTGCTTGACCGGCCCGCACCGCAGCAATACATAATCCCACGATCCAGGAGATCTCACCGTGCCATAAAGCATCAAGAGTGTTTTCCATCGGGGTATCTTCCATGCCGTCATGATTCTTATCCTGTTCCATTACAAAAATTATAGCCTTTTTTATTTTGGGCCAGTAATTCCGCAAAAAGGTATAATCACTGCTCATCTGATGTTCCCGGTAAATACGTAAAACCGTCCCCGCCTGTCCATCAATTGAAGGCCCCGTTTTTTCTCCACGATACCGTATCATTCCCGTGGCATCATCATAGCCGACACCAAGATCTACACGCTCCCGGGTGTCTCTTTCCAATTCAGGGAAAATCCTCGATATTGCTTGAGCATATGAGTAAACGTGTGTGCAAGTGCCATGACAACAACCTACACCTTCCCATGCATAATACCTGCCTGACTGAAACCTATGCGTGGTAGTGGTAGCCATTGTCGAAATATTCATAAATGTTCTTTCTAAGAACCACCAAGGTAAGGTACTATCATACCATGTTTCTTTCCACAATATAGTCTGCTCCTTTAACACCTGATACTTTTGGGCAAGGTAGTTTGCAACGGCCTCTGCATTTTCAAAGAAGGTGGAGTAATAATGAGTATCTGCACCCTGAACCGTCATACCTTGCGGGTTAACTGATTTACCATCCTCAGAACAGTAGAAACATATATTAGGAGTATACCAGGAAATGGCAAAATCCAAACTGGTTGATTGGCCAGCATCAAGCATGCTCTTGCAAATTATCCCTGCCATTGGACCGGTTTGCGAGCCTCTTACCAAATCTTTAATTTTTGAGGCATCCTCTTCTTTACTCTTAAAAACATCATCAATACATTTAGCATTTTTGGAAAGCACAGCGAAAAACATATTGCCATAATCGGCTGCTTTTTTCAGTTCATCATTGCCTGTAGAACATTCTAATGAAATTCCCCCAATCGATTTATCAATACTTAAGCGGTTTATTCTGGTAAAATCCTTGTTATATTTTTCTGAATTATAGAGTAACTTATTTTCCAGCCAGCCAATAACTTCAACTTCAATATTATCCGCTGATACGTTCCGTAGTGAAATTACCTGAACGGTGGCAGGCAACCCACTATCCTTGGCATTACCGGGGATAAACGGTGAAAAAGCCTGCATGGTAACTTCCACAGGGAAAGCCTTATCAATATACTTTATGGTAGCAACGGGATAGGTAGCCTCAAATATAATTTCTTCCCAATCATCCTGATGAAGCCTTTTAATAGAAGTGGTTCCGTTAGATTTAACAGATAAAGCAAAGCCCTGCTGAAGGGGACCTGTCTCAGTAAGAGGCTCAAGATATAATGAACCTTCGGTATTATTAATTTCTTTTAATCTGAAACTTTCCAGTGGAACAGGCAGTACCTCGGTAATAACTCCTAATTGATTTTGGTTAAAAATGTCCCAAAGCCATAACCTTCCGTCCCCTCCCACATAGACTCCCCCTGCACAAATTCCTCCCACAGGCATTCCAATATACTGCAATTCATTCCTGGTTTTTTTATAAATCGTTGCATTCCCACGTTCAAATAAACTCTGAAGCCATTCGGCGTCTAACTTCTTATCATCCGGGAAATATGACTTCAGAAAATCTTCCATGGTGAAAGGGCCTGCTATAAGCGGAAATCCCGGAGAAAAAAATCCTGTAGCTGTAAGCAAACCAGTAGCTTTTAAAAATTTACGTCTTTCCATACTTAATCTTTTTGTTTATTGATTCTTTTTGATTGCTTGTTTCCTTTTTTCATACCAGAAGCAGGTCCAGGCATAATTTACGGGGCCGCCAAACCAGTTCCATGATCCCATATCAAAGCGGAAGGAATTACAAAATGGTATTGCATCCAAATCTCTTTCTCTGGAATCTACGGTCGTTCCGCCAACATTTATTAGATTGGCATTTCCTAAAGGCTGCGAATTAAATATATGGTTAAATGTTTCCGGATGCCCCCAAGCATATCCATAATAATCCTCAGTGCCTGTGCCAAAATCATTTGGAAAAGTACTCCCGTCTATATAAATTTTTTCATCCCCCTCCCCCCACCACCCTCCCACCGCTTTATTAACTTGCAGTATGTCCCCCACATAAACTCCCGCCTTATCTTTTAAATTAATGTAATTAAAATCTTTCCCTATTTTAGCTACCGTCATGTAGTTATTCATTCTTTTAAAATCAGCATGAAAACACATTGTACTTTTAGCCCATTTCCAACTTCCTATGGCTACCTTAAGTTCGCCGGATAGCCTTGCTTTTCCCTTATTTAGCAAGCTAATTACAGCACTCCTATGGTAGGGCATTACCCAAAAAGCGGCCATGATTCCGGATGAATCAACTTTGCTATACCAATTCCTAGCTTCAACAAGCTGGTCCCCGCAACCAAAGAAAAATCCAACCGGCACATTCACGGTTTGCCTTCCATCAAAAGTAATTTGCAACCATAGAGACTTAACGGCCTTAGCGGGATTACTCATTACGGATAAGAACAATCTTCTTACCGAACCGGTTCCTTCCAATACAATTGATTTTGATGCACCGGGGCTCAAATTAAAAGACACATTCTTCACCGAACGTTCCCCTTTAATAATGGTTTCTTTTGCAGAGATTGCCATGAAATTTTTGAAAGTATTATTGGTTTGCCTAAGTAATTCTGAATCATTTTTGGGTGTTTCTGTAGAAAAACTTTTTACTTTCGCTGCCGCTTTATAAATACGATAATCAATATTATACCAAAATCCATGGTCTGCTCCGCCCGGAGGTCTGTCATAGGTTACTTTAATATGATATTCAAAAGGAATTGGTGCATAGAGGTTATGCCCAGGTTTGGCACCAGGATTAATGGTTAATGAATCTCTGTCTACGGACCTCTGAGACAGAGGTTCTCCAATAACCACATTTTGGCCAATCAGTGCTCCAGTATGGTCAGCTTCCCAAAACGGGGTAGACTGTCCGTCAATATAAAATCTTAAATGAGCTTTCTGGTTGGGAAAACCCGCCACCCAAAAACGAGTGATCACACCGGGGCCGTTTGCGTCAATTAATACATATTCATTATGTCCATTACGGGTTTCTTTCCGAATATAATTATCCCAGTCTTTATTGGCAAACCACCCCGGCTTATTTTTAGCTATAGAACGCCGGTCATAACTGCTGGCATGATGAAGCGTCCATGCCTCCCTGGGATATTTAGCAAGGTCCTCTCGATTCACCATCTCTTTAAGCAAGAAATTAAAATCGATCAACTTCGCTGTTTTACCAGCACCAGTTTGAGCATTTGTAATATGTGCGATGAATAACAGAAAAAGTATCGAGATTGCTATAGCCCTGAAAGTTCTCATAATTTTACGCTATTTTTTGTTTACATCAAAAGTTAAACCACCTATGGAGAAGGTATCTGTATTTTTGCTCGTAGAACCATGCACAGTTATGACATCTCCTGGTTTCAGACCTTTAATATCAAAAAAGTACCAGTCCGGTACCCTGTTGGATGGTACCAATAATACTTTCCCGCTACTGTTGCCGCCGCCTGTTATCCAAAGATATTTACCAACTTGTATGAAACTACTTGCATTATCAAGCATGATACCCATTCTGAATGAAGAGGGCACACTTTTACCCAATTTAAATGAAACCAATCCCTTTTCAGCTATGCTCCTGGGTACTTCAATTAATCCTGTTTGATACATCTCATTATGCTTCCCGGGTACATAAAGATAAGCTCCTCCGCTCTGTGTGATCACATTTCGGGCATGCAGATCCGTAATAAAATCAGGCAAATTATTAACTGTATCTGCGACGAAAGCATAAGTAGTGATAATTTTATTTCCAAATATGCAGTAACCTTCCGATCCAAGAATGTTATCTCGATCCGCATCAGTTCTTTTATTAACTTTTTTATCTCTCCAGGCTAATAAATCTATCTCGTCACCCGCATAACTTATCAGGCCTTTTTTTCTTTGTAAAAGTAACTTATTTGAGGGAGGATCAGGGAATGGTTTTCCAGGTTTTTCCTGCATGGTAAACCCGGCAAATGCCGGCAATTTCCTGATAATGGTACTTGTATCCGGCTTTATATTAGAATAGGTTGAATTCATTCCATACCAAAAACAAGTAACAGAATAAGAAACCCCAGGTACCGGAATTATAGCTTCCATGTCCACCTTCAAAGAGGTATTAAATGGAATATCATCCAACAATCTTATCCTTGCTGCCGTACTATATCCGCTCCAATTATCCTTACCTCTGGCATCACGGGATGGCATTGAAATAAACGGAGAATTAAAATAATTGGCAAAACCCCATGCATACCCATAATAGTCTTCAAGTCCCGTACCTAATTGCGAAGGAAAAGGTTCGCCATTGATGTATATCTTTTCATCTCCTTCTCCCCACCAGTTTTTTGGGACGGAGTATATGGTTAAAATATCTCCCACATACCTGCCTTTCCCATTTATTTTTATATAATTCCAGTCTTTGGAAGACGGGGTACTTAAAGGTGCCTCTTCATGCCAATCTGCATGGAAATACATTGAATTAACATCCCAATGATAATTTTTAAATTTCACTTTTAACTCGGCCTTAACTGGTTCTGATCCATAGTTTTTTATAATGATCTTTGCTGAACTTTTATATGGCATCGTCCAGTCGGAGATCATCCATCCGTCAGGAGTTACTTCAAGGTTCCTATTCTTAACTGGTCTCGCATATACTCCACCACCAAAAAATTCCGAAACCGGGCTCCACACTATTTGTTTTCCATCTGCATTTACCTCCAAAACCGTAGCTCTGTTCATTTGCTTATTATTTTTTGAATTGATATGGAGATAAATTTGTCTGATAGCATTTGGCCCTGGGGGAAGATCGATCTCGATAATTTGATCCTTTTTAATAGTTCCCGTTTTTTGTATCATATTTGCTGCCATTTTGTTTGCTGCTAACAATTTTTGACCTGTTGAATGAACGAGCGCAATGTTTTTATAAAAATCGGCCTTTGTAAAAGAAATAACTTTTGTTCCTGGTTTGTACATTCGATAAGCGATATTGTAATAAAATACACTGTCATCAAGAGTTACCTTACAGGATTTCGAAAAAGGTAATGGAAAATAAAAGTCTGCTCCCATTTGTTTGGGAAGTCCAACGGGCATGCTATATTGAAACCTCGAATCCTTCTCATCAGATGAAGTGAAAGCAAAAGGCCACTTGACAAAGGAACTGCCATTAATAAATTTCTGGTAGTTCTCTTCTATAACAGGTTTCGGATTCCCGTCCAGATAGATTCTGACAATCCGGTTTCCTAAAAAACCTGCCAAGGGAATCCGCCATTTTGTAATCGCTCCGGGGCCTTTAGCATCCATTATTACATATTCAGTACGATCTCCATGAATTTCCTTGCGGATATAATTATCATAATCCTTATTTCCAAACCAGCCTTTACTACTCTTACCTTCTAACTCCGAACGATCCCAACTGCTGGTCTGCATTAATTGATATTGCGGGCCATCGAATCTTGTTAAACTATTCTGGTTAACTATTTCGTTTAACAAACTTTTTAAACTGATAGTTATTCCAGGCTGGGAATGAACACTAAGTACAAAGCTTAATGAACAAATAAACAGTGTAGCAACTCTTTTCATTGATATGATTCTTACTATAAAATAAACGGAAACAATGGCTTTAGTTGGTATATCAAAGAAAGCTATTTTAGCTTTTAAAAATATTCTCCTATTATCCAATCATTAAGGGTTATTGGCAATTATCGCAGAAGAAGGACAGCATTTAAACTAAGAAGGCAATCCCTTTAATAATATAGAAAATAGCGATTGTTAGCTATAAATGCATTTCTTTATTCTATCTCGAACTGTGCGGCCCAACCTCCTCCCGATGCAAGCTTGACTTGTAATTTGGTGTCGCGGATAACTGTTGTTATGCTCTTTTTATAATCGGTAGCATTGGGTCGGCATTTATGTCATCTTCAAAAATTGTGGCCTTATAAATGCCTGCAAAAAAAAAGAAAGATCGATAGTAAGAGATTGTTAACTCAAGTTTCGCACATAAAAAAAAGAACCAAAATGTGGATAACTAAATAAAAAAAACAGCATAATTGTTTGTATAAGTCACTGATAATCAGTAACTTAGTGTTGACAAACAAAACGCCCAATTA
>Ga0307374_10005147_pt1 | contig 21360 bp, 18 predicted proteins | sample OX3MG_FD_202532 | JGI IMG/M metagenome (GOLD analysis project Ga0307374, IMG submission 202532) | Soil microbial communities from Risofladan, Vaasa, Finland - OX-3 | ecosystem: Environmental > Terrestrial > Soil > Coastal area > Acid sulfate soil | place: Finland: Risofladan, Vaasa | collected...
GTTGACGATGTCGAGCTGGCCGAAGCTGATGGCCAGCCCGATCGACACGGCGGCGTAGAAGCCGCCGAGCAGCAGCCCCGCCGCGAGCGCGTTCGAGAGAAGATCGACCGAAAGCACCGCGGCGCGGGGCCCTGCCTAGTGCGGATTACTCGTTGAAGGGATAGACGATCTTCCCCGATTTCCAGCGCGGCGGATACAGCACCACCTGCGTGCCCGGCTCGCGGAACTGATCGAGATCGTTCGGCTTCACGTTGCGGAACTGCGTCATCAGCACGCGCGACTGGGCCCACTCGCCGTTCTTGCCGAACTTCACCTTGCCGACCACCGTGTCGAAGGTATGGCTGTGCATGTACGCGGCGAGCTTCGCCTGGTCCAGGCCCTTGGTCGCCTCGATCGAATCGCCGAGCACCTGCATGTAGGCGTAGGCGTAGGGCGGCAGGTACTGGCCGAGCGGATCGACGCCCTGGCCCTTGGCGGCCGCCTCGTACTTCTTCAGGAACTCGTCGATGCCCGGGAACTTGAGCGTCGGCGCGGGCACCCAGAAGTGGTAGTTGACGATGTTGTCGAGCATCGGCCCGAGGTTCTTCTGGATGCCGGCGAACTGCAGGCCCACCATGCCGCCGCCGAACATCTTCGCCTTCAGACCGACCTCGCGCGCGGCCTTCACCATGCCGACCGAGTCAGGCGGATAGGACGCCACGTACACCAGGTCGGGCTTCTCGGCCTGGATCGCGCGCACGATCGGCGTGAAGTCCGTGGTGCTGGGCGGGTAGGTCTTGTCGTAGACCACCTTGAAGCCGTCCTTCTTCGCGTTCTCGCGCGCGCCGGAGGCGGCGGCGAGCGCGAAGTCCGAGTCCGCGGCGACGATCGCCACCGTCTTCGGCTCCGGACGCTGCTCCTTCGCGAGCTGGAAGAAGCCCTTGGACCAGTCGAGCTTCGGCTGCGGGCCCGCCGGCATGATCTGGAAATAGCGGTCGTAATTGAACTGGTCGTTCACCGCCAGCCCGAACAGCGACGGGAACACCAGCTTCTTGCGCATCACGATCGGCATCGCCGGCGAAATCTCGTTGGTGCCGTAGCTCGAAACCACCAGGTCGACCTTGTCCACGTCGAGCAGCTTGGTGTAGATCCCCGGCACCGTGGCCGGGTTGGTCGCGTCGTCGTAATACACGAACTGCACCGGGCGGCCGAGCAGCCCGCCCTTGGCGTTGATGTCGTTCTTCCAGATCTCCATCGCGATCAGCGCGGCCTTCCCGGCGCCGGCCAGGCCGCCGGAGAGCGCCATGCTGAAGCCGATCTTGAGCGGCTCGGCCGCCTGCGTCGCGACCGAAGCGAGCGTACCGAACGCCACCGCCAGCGCGAGCAGGCCCGACTTCAGCCGCGCGCGCGTGAACGAATGAGGGTGAGCCATCTCCGAATCCTCCTATTGGTGTGTGCCGGAAGCGTCCCCTTGTTGGGCCGGGGTACGTGGCGCGTAGTGTATGGATAAAACCGCTTTGCGCACAAGGGAGGCGTCGGGGGGCTGGGCTGGCGTCGGGCTTGCACCGCGGCCGCCGACCGGACAGGTGGAACCGGGGTGAGTGTTTCCAGGTTGCCTGGGTCTCCGCATTTCCGCAGGGTCAAAGGACGACCCTGCGGAAATGCGGAGATCTGGGAAGGTCAAAAGCGAACCCGGGAAGCGCGATGGTGAACTTGGGTTTTCCCCGATCTCCGTCTTTTGCGCGGGTCGCCTTTTGACCCGCGCAAAAGACGGAGACACGGCAACGCCGAGACAGGCACAGCGCTCGCCGACCGGACAGGTGGAACCGGGGTGAGTGTTTCCAGGTCGCCTGGGTCTCCGCATTTCCGCAGGGTCAAAAGACGACCCTGCGGAAATGCGGAGATCGGGGAAAGTCAAAGGCGAACCCGGGAAGCGCGATGGTGAGCCAGGGTTTTCCCCGATCTCCAGGTTTTGCACGGGTCGCCTTTTGACCCGCGCAAAAGATGGAGACAAAGCAACGTCAATACACGCGCTGACGCGGCCAGCAGCCGGAAGATGTCGAGGTCGCTGGGTCTCCGCATTTCCGCAGGGTCAAAAACCGACCCTGCGGAAATGCGGAGATCGATTAAAACCCTTTAAATTTTCCCCAGCGCCGCCAGCACCACGTCCGGCGTGATCGGCAGGCTCGTCACGCGCGCGCCCAGCGGCCGCAGCGCGTCGTTCACCGCGCCCAGCACCGCCGCCGGCGCGCCGCCGGTGCCGGCTTCGCCCGCGCCCTTTGCGCCAAGGAGCGAGGTGCGCGTCGGCGTCTGGATGTGCGCGACCTGGATGTCGGGCATTTCGCCTGCCATCGGTACCAGGTAGTCGGCCAGGGTGCAGCTGAGCAGTTGCCCGCGCTCGTCGTAGCGGCAGTGCTCGGTGAGCGCGCCGCCCAGGCCCTGGACGATGCCGCCGCGGATCTGTTCTTCGACCAGCTTGGGGTTGATCACGCGCCCGCAGTCGTCCACGCACCACATTTTGAGCACGCGCAGGAGGCCGGTCTCGGGATCGACTTCGACCAGGCAGCCTTGCGCGCCGTTGGTGAACACGAAGGGGTAGTCCTTGACGCGGTAGTGGCGCGTCACCACCAGCTCGGGCTGGAAGTCGGAGGGCAACTCGTTGCCGCGGTAGTAGACGATGCGCGCGAGCTCGGTGAGGGTGATGCCGTGGTCGGTGCCGCGCTTGACCACGCGGCCGTCGACGATGTCGAGCGCCGCGGCGTCGGTCTTGAGGATGCGCGCGCCGACTTGGAGGATGTTTTTCTTCAGCGCGAGCCCGGCCTGCAGCACCGCCTCGCCGCCGATGCCGGCGGCGCGCGAGGCCCAGGTGCCGCCGCCGTAGGGCACTTTGTCGGTGTCGCCGGTGAGCACCTTGACGCAGCTCATCTGCACCCCGAGCGCGGTGGCCGCGATCTGCGCGACGATGGTCTCGGTGCCCTGGCCCTGCTCGGTGATCCCGGTGGCGGCGATGATCGCGCCGGAGGCGTCCAGGCGCATGGTGCAGCCGTCCTGCGCCGCGATGCGCGCGCCGCCCACGCCGTAGAACATCGGGCTCGGGTTGGTCACTTCGATGAAGCTCGCCAGGCCGATGCCGCGGTACACGCCCTGCGCGCGCAGCGCCGATTGCTCGGCACGCAGGCGCGGGTAGTCCATCAGCGCGAGCAGCTTGTCGAGGCAGGCGTGGTGCGAGAGGGCCTCGAAGCGCATCCCGGCGCTCGACTGGCAGGGGTAGGCGTCGTCGGCGATCAGGTTCCTGCGCCGCATCTCGGCCGGGTCGAGCCCGATCGCCTCGGCCGCGCGGTCGATCATGTGCTCGCCGACCGCGGTGGCGATCGGGTGGCCGACGGCGCGGTACTGGCTCATCGGGTTCTTGTTCTGGAACACCACGGCGCCGGTGGCGCGGTATTGCTGGTGCCGGTACGGCCCGCCCGTCAGGTTGAGCACCTGGTTGCACTCGACCGCGGAGGAGCGCGGGAACATCGAGTACGGCCCCACGCCGGTGAGGTCGTCGATCTCGAGCGCGAGCACGCGGCCGTCGCGGCCGGCCGCGAGCCGGGCGCGCACGCGGTGGTCGCGCGCGTGGATGTCCGAGAGGAAGGACTCGTAGCGGTCGGCGATGAACTTGACCGGGCGGCGCAGCATGATGGAGAGCGCGCAGGCGGCCATCTCGTCGCCGTAGACGTGGATCTTGATGCCGAAGGAGCCGCCGACGTCGCGGCACACGATCCGCACGCGGTGCTCGTCCAGGCCCAGGCGGCTCGCCAGGATCGCCTGCATCATGTGCGGCGACTGGCCGGAGTGGTAGGCGGTGAGCGATTCGTCGGCCGGGTTGTAGTCGGCGATGATCGAGCGCGGCTCGAGCGTCACGCCGGTGTGGCGCCCGAAATGCAGCGTGTCCTCGACCACCACCGCGGCCTGCGCGAAGGCCTCGTCGACGCCGCCCGAGTCGAGCACGCGCCGGAAGCACAGGTTGTCGCCGAGCTCCGGGTGGATCACGGCGGCGCCGGGCTCGAGCGCGCGCTCGGCGTCCAGCGCCGCGGGCAGCTCCTGCCATTCGACCTCGACCGCCTCGCAGGCGTCCTCGGCCTCCGCGCGCGTGTCGGCCGCCACCGCGACCACCGGCTCGCCCTGCCAGCGCGCGACCTCCATCGCCAGCGGATGCTGCGGCGGCGAGCGCATGCCCGCGAGGTGCGTGAGCACGCCGACGTAGGGCTTGCAGATCTGCGCGATGTCGGCGCCGGTGGCGACGCGGCGCACGCCCGGCATGGCCGCGGCGCGGCTGGTGTCGATGCGCAGGATGCGCGCGTGGGCGTAGGGCGAGCGCACGAAGGCGAGGTGCAGCATGCGCGGCAGCACCACGTCGTCGACGTACTGCCCGCGCCCTTCGGCCAGGCGGCGCGCGTTCGGGCGCGAGACCGAGCGTCCGACGTAGCTCGCCGGGCCTTCGAAGTCGAGCTCGTCGCTCATCGCGGGCCCGCGCTCGACTTGCGATAGGCGGCGACCGAGGCCACGGCGTCGACGATCGACTGGTAGCCGGTGCAGCGGCAGTAGTTGCCCGAGAGGAACGCGCGGATCTGCTCGCGCGTGGGCTCCGGGTTCGCTTCCAGCAGCGCCTGCGCCGCGATCAGCATCGCCGGCGTGCAGTAGCCGCACTGCAAGGCGTTGTGCAGCACGAAGGCGTTCTGCAGGTCCGAGATGGCGCCCGCGTCCGACAGCCCCTCGATGGTCTGGACGCGCGCGCCGTCGGCCTGCGCCGCGAGCATCAGGCAGCCGCGCACGATCGCGCCGTCGACGCGCACCGTGCAGGCGCCGCAGGCGCCGTGCTCGCAGCCGAGGTGGGTGCCGGTGAGCCCCAGGTCCAGGCGCAGGAAGTCGGCGAGGCTGCGGCGCGCCTCGACGCGGCGGCGCACGCGCTCGCCGTTCACCTCCAGCTCGATGTCGAGCGCTTCCTGCGCGTCGTTCACTGGGCGAGCTCCGTCACGATGCGCCGCAGCAGTACGCCGGCGAGCCGGCGCTTGGTCGCCGCCGAGGCGTGCAGGTCGCCGCGCGGCTCGAGCTCGGCCTCCAGCGCCGCAACCGCCTCGGCGAGGACCGCGTCGCCGAGTGCCTTGCCCTCGAGCGCGCGCGCCGCGCGCGCTGCGAGCAGCGGCCGGTCGGCGACGCCGAAGAACGCCAGGCGCGGGGCGCGCAGCGTCTTGCCCTCGCGCTGCGCGCAGGCCGCGAGGCCGACCATGGCGTAATCGCCGTGGCGCCGCGCGAGCTCGCCGAAAGCGCTCGCGGCCCCGGCGGCTGGCAACGGGAACTCCGCCGCCACGAGCAGCTCGCCGGGCTCGAGCGCGGTCTCGTACAGGCCGCGGAAGAAATCGGATGCCGCGACGCGCCGTTCGCCGCGCGGACCGCGCAGCACGAAGCTCGCGCCGAGCGCGAGCGCGCAGGCGGGGAGCTCGGCCGCCGGGTCGGCGAGCGCGCAGCTGCCGCCGAAGGTGCCGCGGTTGCGGATCGCCGGATGCGCGACGTGGGCGATGGCCGCCGCCAGCAGCGGCAGGTGGCGCGCCACGAGCTCGGAGTGCTCGAGCTCGGCGTGGCGCGTGAGGGCGCCGATGCGCACGCAGCCGCCGGCAAGCTCGATGCCGGCCAGCCCCGCGACGCGGTTGATGTCCACCAGCACGCGCGGCGCGGCCACGCGCAGGTTGAGCATCGGCACCAGGCTCTGGCCGCCGGCGAGCACGCGCGCCTCGTCGCCGTGGGCGGCGAGCAGCGCGAGCGCCGCCTCGATGGTGGCGGGACGCGCATAGGCGAAGCGGGGCGCTTTCATGGCGTGGGCGGTCGCGGGGCGGGCTCTACTGTACAGGTTCGCTGCGACGCCCTTCAACGCGCGGCCGGCCCGGTGATACGCTGGGCGCCCCGAACCGCTCGAGGAGGCGAGATGAAATTCAGCGAAACGCTGCCGCGCATCCGCGTGTCGCGCCGCGACATGCTCAAGCGCGTCGCGCGCTTTCCGAAGCTGAAGGGCTTCGACGGCGGCCTGCCCGACAGCCGCTACCCGGGCTGCGAGCGCAGGCTGTACAACGTGATCGGCTTCCAGCCGCCCAAGGCCGAAGGCAAGGGCGGCGTCAGCTCGCCGGTGGGCGCGAAGGCGGCGCGCATGGCGGCGATCAAGATCTCGGAGGGCTTCAACCTGGGCTACTGCCGCGCGCTGCCCGGGCACGGGCCGATGTTCCACAACCACGACACCAACGAGACCTTCATCGCCATGACCGGCACCTGGCGCGCGAGCTGGGAGGACCCGCGCGGGAAGATCCAGCACGTCGACCTGAAGCCGCTCGACGTGATCTCGTTCCCGCCGGGGGTGTCGCGGCGCTTCGTGAACGTGACGCGCGGCAGCCAGCGCAAGCACTCGATCCTGATGTTCGTCATCGGCGGGGACGCGCCGCGCGCCGAGTTCACCGCCGAGTCGATGGGCGAGCTGGCCGCGGGCGGCTACCTCGATCCGGTGCCGCATAAAAGGCGCCGGCGTCCCCGCAAATGACGGCGCCGTTCCTGTAAAATCATAAGCTTGTCATCACAAGACCGCCGCATGAAGAGCGCCGAGATCCGTTCGAGCTTCCTCGAGTACTTCAAGTCGAAGGGGCACGCCATCGTGCCCTCCAGCCCGCTGGTGCCGGCCAACGACCCGACGCTGCTGTTCACCAACTCGGGCATGGTGCAGTTCAAGGACGTGTTCCTGGGCAAGGAAAAGCGTCCCTACACGCGCGCCACGACCTCGCAGCGCTGCGTGCGCGCGGGCGGCAAGCACAACGACCTGGAGAACGTGGGCTACACCGCGCGCCACCACACGTTCTTCGAGATGCTCGGCAACTTCTCCTTTGGCGACTACTTCAAGCGCGACGCGATCCACTTCTCCTGGGAGCTGCTCACCCGGGTCTACAAGCTGCCGGCCGAAAAGCTTTGGACCACGGTGTATCACACCGACGACGAGGCCTACGCGATCTGGACCAGGGAGATCGGCGTGCCGCCCGAGCGCTGCGTGCGCATCGGCGACAAGCCGGGCGGGCACAAGTATCAGTCGGACAACTTCTGGCAGATGGCCGACACCGGCCCGTGCGGGCCGTGCAGCGAGATCTTCTACGACCACGGTCCCGGCATCGCCGGCGGCCCGCCGGGCTCGGCGGACGCCGACGGCGACCGCTACATCGAGATCTGGAACCTGGTGTTCATGCAGTTCAACCGCGACGAGCGCGGCGAGCTGCATCCGCTGCCCAAGCCCTCGGTCGACACCGGCATGGGGCTGGAGCGCATCGCCGCGGTGCTGCAGGGCGTGCACTCGAACTACGACATCGACCTGTTCCAGGAGCTGATTCGCGCCGCCGCGCGCGAGACCGGCGCCAGGGACCTGAAGAGCCCGTCGCTCAACGTCATCGCGGACCACATCCGCGCCTGCGCGTTCATGATCGTGGACGGCGTGATTCCCGGCAACGAGGGCCGCGGCTACGTCCTGCGGCGCATCATCCGGCGCGCGATCCGCCACGGCTACAAGCTCGGCCAGAAGCAGCCGTTCTTCTACCGCATGGTGGCCGATCTCGAGCACGCCATGGGCGCGGCGTATCCCGAGCTCGGCGAGGCGCACCGGCGCGTCGCCCAGGTGCTCAAGCAGGAGGAGGAGCGCTTCGCCGAGACGCTCGAGCACGGCATGGCGGTGCTCGAGGGGGCGCTGGCCGGCGAAGGGCCGATGCTCGACGGCGAGACCGTGTTCAGGCTATACGACACCTTCGGCTTCCCGGTCGACCTGACTGCCGATATCTGCCGCGAGCGCGGCATCCAGCTCGACATCGCCGGTTTCGAGGCCGCGATGGGGCAGCAGCGCGAGCGCGCGCGCGCGGCGAGCAAGTTCTCGATGTCGGCGGGCCTGGAGTACGCCGGCGGCAAGACCGAGTTTCACGGCTACGACACCTTGAGCCTCAAGGCGACCGTGGTGGCGCTGTACCGCGAGGGCACGCAGGTGGCGGAGCTGAACGCGGGCGATACCGGCGTGGTGGTGCTCGAGCGCACTCCGTTCTACGCCGAGTCCGGCGGCCAGACGGGCGACCGCGGCGAGATGATCGGGCCGGCCGGCACCTTCGCGGTTTCGGACACGCAGAAGATCCAGACCGAGGTGTTCGGCCACCACGGCACGCAGATGACCGGCGTGCTGCGCCCGGGCGACGAGGTGCGCGCCCAGGTGGACGCCGCGGCGCGGCGGCGCGCGGCGTGGAACCACTCCGCCACCCACCTCATGCACGCGGCGCTGCGCCAAGTGCTCGGCAAGCACGTGCAGCAGAAGGGTTCGCTGGTCGACGCGCAGCGCACGCGCTTCGACTTCTCGCACTCCGAGCCGATGAGCGAGGCGCAGATCCGCGAGGTCGAGGCGCTGGTCAACGCCGCCATCCGGCGCAACGACGAGGTCTCGGCGCGCGTCATGAAGTTCGACGACGCCATCAAGGCCGGCGCGCTCGCGTTCTTCGGCGACAAGTACGGCGACGAGGTGCGCGTGATCGGCATGGGCGAGTTCTCCACCGAGCTGTGCGGCGGCACGCACGTCAAGCGCACCGGGGACATCGGCCTGTTCAAGATCGTGGCCGAGTCGGGAGTGGCCGCGGGCATCCGGCGCGTCGAGGCGGTGACCGGCGAGGGCGCGCTCGCCTGGGTGCAGGAGCAGGAGGCGAAGCTCGCCGAGGCGGCGGCGGCGCTCAAGGCGCCGGTCGCGGAGGTGACGCAGAAGATCGGCCAGGTGCTCGACAACGTGAAGCTGCTCGAGCGCGAGCTGGCGCGCCTGAAGTCGAGGCTCGCCGCCTCGCAGGGCGAGGACCTCGCGGGTCAGGCGGTCGCGGTGAAGGGGGTCAACGTGCTCGCCGCGACCCTCGAGGGCGCGGATGCGAAGACGCTGCGCGAGACCCTGGACAAGCTCAAGGACAAGCTGAAGTCCGCGGCGATCGTGCTGAGCGCGGTGAGCGACGGCAAGGTCGCCCTGATCGCCGGCGTCACCGCGGATCTCACCGCCAGGGTCAAGGCGGGCGAGCTGGTCAACTACGTGGCGCAGCAGGTCGGCGGCAAGGGCGGCGGGCGGCCCGACATGGCGCAGGCCGGAGGCACCGAGCCCGCCAAGCTGCCCGCGGCGCTGCAGTCGGTGAGGTCCTGGGTGGAAGGCAGGTTGTGATCCGCTGCGCGGCATGACGCCGATCGGCGCGATCGAAGCCACCCCGCTCGGCCAGGCGCTGCGTGACTCGCACCTCGTGTTCGGTGCGGTCGCGACCGTGCATCTGCTGGGGGTCGCCCTGCTGTTCGGCTCGATCGTGGTGCTCGACCTGCGGCTGCTGGGCCTGTCGCGCTCCATTTCGGTGCGCCGCCTCGCCGCGCACGTCCTGCCGTGGACGCTGCTCAGCTTCGTGCTGATCGTGCCGGCCGGCCTCACGATGTTCGTGGCGCACGCGGGCAAGCTGATCGCGAGCCGCCTGTTCGCAGTGAAAATGGGATTGATTTTCGCCGGGGCGGTGAACGCCGCGGCCTTCCACGCCGGCGTGTTCAGGAGCGCCGCCGCCTGGGACACCGAGCGCATGCCGCCCCTCGCCGCGCGCGTGGCGGCGGCGATCTCGCTGCTCATCTGGATCGCGGTGCTGGTGTGCGGCCGGATGCTGGTCGCGGCCGTATCCTGAGCGGACTTGAAAGCGGGGGCCGCGGCCCCGACCTAAGCGGCAACGGAAGCCCTGGAGCCGCGCATGTCCGAAGCCCTGCACGTCGTCTGCCCGCATTGCGGGACCACCAACCGCCTGCCGGGCGAGCGGCTTGCCGAGGGCGGCAGCTGCGGGAGCTGCAAGCAGCCGCTGTTCAGCGGCCATCCCGCCGAGGTCGACGAGGCCGGGTTCCGCGCCCAGATCGACAAGAGCGACGTGCCGGTGGTGGTGGATTTCTGGGCCCCCTGGTGCGGCCCGTGCCGCTCGATGGCGCCCGCTTACGAGCAGGCGGCGCGCGCGCTCGAGCCGCAGGTGCGCTTCCTCAAGGTGAACACCGACCAGGAGCAGTCGCTCGCCGGGCGCATGAACATCCGCGGCATTCCGACGCTCGCCATCTTCCGCGGCGGGCGCGAGGTCGCGCGCCAGTCCGGCGCGATGGACGCGCGTTCGCTTTCGGCCTGGGTACGTGAGCAGGTGACGCGGGGGTGAGAAGCGCCTGACCCCCGCACCCCCTACGACGCGGGGGTGAGAAGCGCCTGACCCCCGCACCCCCTACGACGCGGGGGTGAGAAGCGCCTGACCCCCGCACCCCCTAGAACCCTATCCTCTGGCGGCGCGCGCCGCGCTGCAGGTCGGCGTCTTCGGGCGCGAGCGCGCTGCGCCCGGCAAGCTTGGCATTGCCGAACGCCGCTTGCAGGGCCCGCCGCGTCTCGCGCGGCGACAGCCCGGCGAGCTTCTCGAGCACGATCTGCCCGGGCTCCTCGGGAAACTGCCGGCCCCAGTCGTGCGCGTTGCGGATCTCGCGATAGATCGCGAGCGCGATGCGCGCCGCGCCCGCGGCGTCGGGCGGCTCGATCTGGTACACGTTCATGCGGTTGAGGATCGGCTCCGGGATGCGCGCGGCGTCGTTCGCAGTCGCGAACCACACCGCGCCCGAGGCGTCGATCGGAATCTCCGCGAACTCGTCCACGAACTGCGTCGCGGTCTCGGCCTCGAGCAGGCCGTAGAGCGCGCCGAGCGGGTCGTACTGGCCCTCGGCGCTCGCCTTGTCGATTTCGTCGACCACCAGCACCGGATTGGCGTAGTCGCCGTTGAGGAAGGTCTCGAACACCTTGCCGGGCTTGGCGTTCTTCCACTGCGACGAGGCGCCCGACAGGATCCAGCCGGCGGTGAGCGAGCTCATCGGCACGAAGCCGAAGCCGGTGCCGAGCAGCTGCGCGATGCGGCGCGCGAAGTGCGTCTTGCCGATGCCCGGCTCGCCGAGCAGCAGCACGGGCGGCAGCTCGACCGGATCGCTCGAGTCGATGCACAGCGCGAGCTGCTTGCGGATGTCCTCCAGCACCTCGGTGAAGTTGGGCAGCTCCTCGCGCAGCCCGTCCATCTGCGGCAGGGTCGAGGGCTTGACCGTGAAGCGCTGGCCGCCGAGGCGCACCATCTTGTCGTACAGCGCGCGCAGCCCCTCGCTGGCCGAGGGCGGAAGCCCCTGCAGCGCGCGCTCGACGTCCGCGACGGCGTACACGTCCTTGAAGCCGGCGATCGGAATGCTGGAGCCCGTCAGCGACACACTGGAACCCGCTTGCGGGTTAGCGACGTTTGTCGACATGGATGCCTCCTTGATCTCAGGCGGAGCGTCCGCGAAAAAAAAGTAACACGCTGTGTGGTGCGCAGCAAGACTCAGGCCACCGGATTGCCGCCGCGGATCGGCGCAGGCGGCCGCTCGTCGGACTGGCAGCGTGGGTCGTGGAGTGCTAGCGGGATACGGCGCGGTGAAATGGCGCTGCGCCCGCGCAGCAGGCGGATTTGCCAAATGCTGCCGGTTCGTGCTTGAATCGGCCTCGAGGGCAATGCGATGAGCCGCTGGTTCTTTTTCTTTTACTGCTTCTTCCCGCGCCGCCTGGCGGAGGGGAACGGCTAGTCGCATCCCGCGAACTCCCGAAAAACCGCCAGCGCCGCAAAGCCTGGCGGTTTTTTTTTGCATTGCTGACGCGATGAAGGTTACGCCATGACCACGCCCATCGATAGCGGCCTCGGGGCCACCTTGCCGGTCGACAAGACCTCCCTCACCGACGACGAGCGCATCGAGAACATCGTCCCGCTGCCTCCGCCCGAGCACCTGATCCGCTTCTTTCCGATTCAGGGCACCCCGGTCGAGCAGCTGATCAGCGACACCCGGCGGGGGGTGAGGGAGATCCTGCACGGGCAGTCCGACCGGCTGCTGGTGATCATGGGCCCGTGCTCGATCCACGACCCGGCCGCCGCGCTCGCCTACGCCGAGCGGCTGGCCGCCGAGCGGCGCCGCCTGCGCGACGACATCGAGCTGGTGATGCGCGTGTACTTCGAGAAGCCGCGCACCACGGTGGGCTGGAAGGGCCTGATCAACGATCCCTACCTGAACGGCAGCTTCCGCATCAACGAGGGATTGCGCATCGCGCGCGACGTGCTGGTGCGCATCAACCAGCTCGGCGTGCCGGCGGGCTGCGAGTTCCTCGACGTGATCTCGCCGCAGTACATCGGCGACCTGGTCTCCTGGGGCGCGATCGGCGCGCGCACCACCGAGTCCCAGGTGCACCGCGAGCTCGCCTCGGGGCTGTCGGCCGCGGTCGGCTTCAAGAACGGCACCGACGGCAACGTGCGCATCGCGGTCGACGCGATCCTCGCCGCGCGCCAGCAGCACCATTTCCTTTCGGTGCACAAGAGCGGCCAGGTGGCGATCGTGCAGACGCGCGGCAACGACGACTGCCACATCATCCTGCGCGGCGGCAAGCAGCCGAACTACGACGCGGCCAGCGTGCGCGCGGCGTGCGAGGAGCTGCGCAAGGCCGGGCTCGCCGAGCGCCTGATGATCGACCTGTCGCACGCCAACAGCCGCAAGGACTACAAGCGCCAGGCCGAGGTCTGCCGCGAGGTCGCCGGGCAGCTGGCCGCGGGCGAGAAGTGCATCGTCGGGGTGATGATCGAATCGCATCTGGTGGAGGGGCGCCAGGACCTGGTGGCGGGGCGGCCGCTCACCTTCGGGCAGAGCATCACCGACGCGTGCCTGGGCTGGGAGGATTCGCTCGCGCTGCTCGAGGAGCTCGCCGAGGCGGTGCGCGGTCGCCGCGCGGCCGCGCCGGCGCCCGACGCCAACGGCGGCGACTGAGCCGCCGGCGTGACCTTCTCCCTCGCGACCTTCGCCCTCGCCGCGCTGATCGTCGGCGCGGCCTACACGGTGCTCGGCATGGCCGGCTTCGGCTCGACGGTCATCGCCATGCCGCTGCTCGCGCATCTGCTGCCGATCCGCTTCGCGGTGCCGCTCATGATGCTGCTCGACCTGTCGATGCTGTTGCTGTTCGGGCTGCGCCAGCGCCGCGGCGTGCGCCTGGACGAGTTCGGCTGGCTGGCGCCGTTCATGCTCGCCGGCATGCTCATCGGCGTGATGCTGCTGATGCGCGTTCCCGAGAAGCCGCTGCTCGCGGCGCTCGGCACCTTCGTGCTGGTCTACGCGGTCTTCGGCCTCTCGCGGCGCGGCGCGGCGCTCAGGCTGGCGCGCCCCTGGTGCGTGCCGATCGGACTGGTGGGCGGGGCGCTCGCATCGCTGTTCGGTACCGGCGGCGTGCTGTTCGCCCTGTACAACACCGGTCGCATTCCGGACAAGGGACAGCTGCGCGCGACCAACCTGGCGACGATCATGTTCTCCGGCGTGGTGCGCGCGGTGCTGTTCGGCGTGACCGGCCTGCTGGCGCAGGACGGCCTGCTGCTGTTCGCGCTCGGGCTCATGCCCGCCATGCTGCTCGGCGTGCGCCTCGGCAACCGCCTGCACGCCGCGGTACCCGGCGCGGCGGTGGTCAAGGTCGTGTACGCGGTGCTGATCGTGTCCGGGATTTCGGTGCTGCTGCGCGCGTTCGCCTGAGGCGCCCGAGGGGCCCCACTTATAATCGGCCCTTTTGCCCCGCGCGGCCTCCGTCTTGACCGATCGAATCACCCCACGCCAGTGGTTCCTCGTCGCGCTCGTCGCGACGCTCGCGTTCCGCTTCTGGCTCGCGGCGCACTTTCCGGTCACCAACGACGAGGCGTACTTCATCGAGTGGGGCCGGCGGCCCGCCCTGGGCTACTACGACCATCCGCCGATGGTGGGCTGGCTGCTCGCGCTGCTCGTGCGCTGGTCGCAGGCGCCCTGGGTGGTGCGGCTGCCGGCGCTGCTCCTGCCGCCGCTGGCGGCGCTCCTGGTGCGCTGGGCCGTGCGCGCCGCCGGCGCCGTGCAGGAGGGCGTGGCCGAGCTCGCCGCGATCGCCGTGCTGCTCGCGCCGATGGACTTCTGGGACGTGTTCATCACCACGGACATCCCGCTGGTGCTGTTCTCGGTGATGTCGCTGGCGCTGTTCGCGCGCGCCGCGCAGCGCGACTCGCTGCCGACGTTCCTCGCCGCCGGCGTCGCGCTCGGCCTCGCGTTCCTGTCGAAATACCTGGTGGTCCCGCTCGGCCTGGCCTACCTGGCCTGGGCGCTGCTCGCGCGCGCAGCGCCGCGGCGCTGGGCGGCCGTCGGGCTGGTGTTCCTCGGCGCGCTGCCGGCCGGGCTGCTCAACCTGTACTGGAACTACGAGCACTGCTGGGCGAACGTGATGTTCAACGCGATCAACCGCAACCAGAACGCGCGCTTCACGCTCGCCAACCCGCTGCTCTACCTGGTCTCGCTCGTGTACCTGGCCGCGCCGCTGCTGTACGCGGCCTGGCGCGAGCGCAGGCGCGTCGCGGCGCTCGCCGCTTCACCGGGCGCGCTCGCCTGGCTGCTCGGCTGGGCGGTGCCGTTCGCGATGTTCGGCCTGGTCTCGCTCGGCAAGCGCGTCGGCCTGCACTGGATGCTGTCGTTCGTGCCTGCGCTCGTGGTGACGGTCGCGCTGGCCGCCGGCCGCGAGCGGCTGCGCGGCGCGGTAAAATTCTTCGCCGCGTTCGCGCTCGTGCACGCGCTCGCGATCGCCGCGCTCATGGCGGTGCCGCTCACGGTTTGGAAATCCTCCGCGCTGTATCCGCGCCTGGTGTTCGTGGTCGATGCGCCGCGGCTGCTCGCCAAGGTGCAGCCCTGGCTCGGCGAGTACTTGCTCGCCTCGGACAGCTACTCCTCGTCCGCGGTGCTGTCCTATCATGCCGGCTACCACGTTCCCGTGTTCGGCGAGGGCTCCTCGCACGCGCGCCAGGACGACCTGCTGAACGACGTGCGCGACTGGAAGGGCAAGAACATCCTGATCCTGCGCCGCGACGCGCCGCCGCTGGCCTACTTCCAGCCTTATTTCGAGTCGGTCGAGGAGCGCAGCGTCGAGGTGCAGGGCGCGACCTTCCACGCCTACCTCGGGCGCGGCTTCAAGTATGCGCCCTACCGCGAGCGCATCCTCGAGGAGGTGCGCGCGCACTATTACCGCATCCCGCGCTGGCTGCCGGTCGGGCACTGCTACTTCTGCGAGCGCTACTTCCCCGGCCAGCCCTGCCGGGGCTGAGCCGCGCACGAGCAGAGCGATGCGCGACTGGATCCGCCTGCTGCGCCCCCAGCACTGGGTGAAGAACGCCTTCGTGCTGGCGGGGCTGCTGTTCGGCCACGCCTTCGGCGAGCCGGCGCTGGTGGCCGCCGCGCTCGGCGCGACTGCGGCATTCTGCCTCGCCTCGAGCGCGGTCTACGCCTTCAACGATTGCGTCGATGCGCCGCGCGACCGCACTCACCCCGACAAGCGCGAGCGGCCGGTGGCGCGCGGCGCGATCCGCCCGCGCGCCGCGCTGGCGGTGGCGGCCGTGCTCGCGGCGGGCGGGCTCGCGCTGGCGGCCTGGACCGGTCCCCGGGTGGCCGCCACGGTCGCCGCGTACGTCGTGCTCAACGTCGCCTACACGCTCGGGCTCAAGCGCGTGCCGGTGCTCGACGTGTTCGCCATCGCCGCGGGCTTCATGCTGCGCCTGCTCGCGGGCACCGCGGGCATCGGCATTCCGCCCTCACGCTGGCTGCTCGCCTGCGGCTTCCTGCTCACCCTGTTTCTCGGCTTCGGCAAGCGCCGCGCGGAGATCGCGCAGCTCGCCGACGACGCGGCTCAGCATCGCCCCGTGCTCGAGGCCTACAGCACCGGATTCCTGGATAAGGCGATTCTGGTCTGCGCGGCAGGCATGATCGTGGCCTACGCCCAGTACACGCTCGCCCCCGAGACGGCGGCGGCGCAGGGCACCGACCGGCTGATCCTGACCCTGCCCTGGGTGCTGCTGGGCACCTTTCGCTATCTGTTCAGTCTCAATTTCCGCGGTGGCGGCGGCGATCCCGCCAACGAGCTGCTGCGCGATCCGCTGATCGCCCTGGCCGCGCTCGGCTGGCTCGGCACCGTGCTGTGGCTGATCGCCTAGGCGTACGCGGGGGGCTTGGGCATAATGGGTCGCCCGCATCCAGCGCCTGCTCATGGCCGACCGCCCGCAGCATTTCACCAATCTCGAGTACCTGGGAGACGCGACCCAGTTCTCCGGGCAGATCCACGCGCTGATCCCGAACTGCGCGATGCTCGAGAACTTCACCGCCGCGGAGGTGCGCCTGCTGGCGCACTTCATGGCCGTGTACCGCGCCGCGCCCGGCACCGAGATCATCCGCGAGGGCGAGGGCGGCGACTTCATGCTGATCGTGATCGAGGGCGGGATCGACGTGCTGAAGCGCGACCGCTGGAAGGCGCCGCAGGTGATCGCGTCGGTCGAGCCGGGCCGCACGCTGGGCGAGATGTCGATGATCGACGGCGCGCCGCGCTTCGCCGCCTGCGTCGCGACCGCGCCGGTGCTGATTGCGGTGCTCGACCGCGAGAGCCTGGCGCGCATCATCGTCGAGCAGCCGATGCTCGGCGCCAAGGTGCTGATGGCGCTGGTGCTGATGCTCTCGCAGCGCCTGCGCGCCACCAGCACGCGGCTGCTGGAGATGCTCGACCAGCGCACGCAGCGCCCGCCGAATCTGCTTTGACGAGGAGATGCCGCGGGATCCCTTCGAGCGCCCGCGGCGTGGCCCGAGCGCTCGCAACCCTGCGGGTATCGTTGACGTCACCTTCTTGATCGGATCGCGGCATGTCATTTCTGAAGTCATTGCCCTCGAACGCGGTTCTGCTCCATGTATTCGAGGCGTTTCCGACGACCTCCAGGCCGCTTCTGGAATACCACGAGGCCTTGCTGCGCGGCCCGTCCCCGCTGAGCGTCCCGGAGCGCGAGCTGATCGCGGCTTTCGTGTCGGGCCTGAATGCCTGCAGTTACTGCCACGGCGTGCACGAGGCGACCGCGCGCGAGTTCGGGGTCGCCGAGGACCTTGTCGTCCGCCTGCTCGGAGACGTCGATTCCGCCCCGATCGACGAGAGGCTCAAGCCGATGCTGCGCTACGTGAAGAAGCTCACGCTCGATCCGGCAAAGATGACTCAGGCGGATGCCGATGCGGTGTTCGCCGCGGGCTGGAGCGATCTGGCGCTGCACGACGCCGTGTCGGTGTGCGCGTTGTTCAACTTCATGAACCGCCTCGTCGAAGGCCACGGCATCAAGGCGAACCCCGATTACTTCGGCAGCGCGGCGAAGCGCCTGCGCGAGGGCGGCTACGCGGGTCTTCTCAAGCGGACGATGCCGCGCGATCCGGGCGCCGCCTGAGGCGTCTGCTCGAATCCCCGCGCCGCGCCGCCGGGCGGTAAAGGCGGATATCTCCGCGCCGGCTCGCCCTAGGCCTCGAGTTGCGCCCGGAAGTAGGCAATGTTGGTGACCAGCCCCGGCAGCAGCCACTGAAAGAGCCGAGACATCTGGAGCACCTCCTCCAAGGGGGCATCCCTCATTCGAGCGTCGAGTCGGTACTTCACATGGACAATGACCGCGGCTCCGCTTCGCATCGGCCGAACGGCATCGAGGTCGCGCTCGCCGTATTCGGAGTGCTCGCGGTCGGCGTTCTGGCGTGGTGGCTGTGGCCGCACGCGCGTTTTTGGGGGGGCGGCCGGTCTCATGCCAGCCTGAGGACGATGGGCTCGAGCGCCTCGCCCCGGGCGAGCACGCGACCGATCGCCGAAGCTTGAGCGTAGCCCAGCGCGCGCAGCGCGCCCACGCACGCCCCGGCGCGCGCCGCCGGCACGCTCGCCAGCAGGCCACCCGCGGTCTGCGGATCGAAGATCAGCTGGTAGCGCGGATGGCCCACGGCTTCCTGCTGGTTGCGCAGCGCGCGGCGCAGGCGCACGTTGGCCGGCTGCAGCGAGCTGAGAATGCCGGCCGCGCTGGTCTGCTCGGCGCCTTCCAGGACCGGTAGCGCCGAAAGGTCCAGCTCCGCGTCGACCCCCGAAGGCCGCGTCATCTCCACCAGATGCCCAAGCAGGCCGAAGCCCGTCACGTCGGTGCAGGCGGTCGCGCCGTGCTCCCGCAGGCATTGCGCGCCCAAGCGGTTCGACTGGCACATCGCAGCGAGCGCGCCATCGATCCAGCGCCCTCGCGCCTGCAGGCGGTCGTGGGCCGCAAACAGCGTGCCGGTGCCGATCGGTTTGGTGAGGATGAGGACGTCGCCCGGCTGCATCCCGCTCTTGCGCATCACCGAGGTCATGTCTGCATCCACCAGGCCATTGACCGCGAAGCCGAGCGCAAGCTCCCTTGCCTCGCCGGTGTGCCCGCCCACCAGCGCACAGCCGGCTTCGTTCAACACTTCGACCGCGCCGGACATCATCTGGAACAGGACGTCCTCCACCTTGGCCTCGAGCCCCGGCGGCACGGTGGCGATCGCGGCGGCCGACTGCGCCTCGGCCCCCATGGCGAAGATGTCGCCCAAGGCATGGTTCGCCGCGACCTTGCCGAAGAGATAGGGGTCGTCGATGAAGGCACGGAAGAAGTCAACGGTATGCACCATCGCTTTCCCGGGGGGGGCGCGCACCACCGCGGCATCGTCCGGAGCATGAAGGCCGATCAGCACGTCGGCGCGATCGAGCGGACGCAGTGCGCCCAGTGCGCGCGAGAGTACCGTGGCGCCGACTTTGGCGCCGCAGCCGCCGCAGCGCATGGCGATCGCGGAGATCGCCTGCGCGGCCTCTTCGTTGTCGAGTTTCACCGATGAGGGCGGTGCCGGATCATCGGATGCCATGGCCGGAACCTCGTTGAACTTGACCATGAAGCGGCGGTCGATCCAGTCTTTCCAGCGCCACACCCAGGCGCCCTCGAATCCGATCGCGCCGCGCGAGGCCACCGCGAAGCGATCGCCCGTGCTCACCAGCGCAAGCCAGCGGCGCTGCGGGCGGTAGCGCTTGAGCGTCCTGCCCTGCACGGCGCGGCGCAGATTCTCGGCCAGGATCGGTCCCTGCCGGACCGCGAATACGCCGGCCTTTTCGAGCGCATGGCTCGACATGCTCGCGATGTCGCCTGCGGCGAAGACGTTCGGGTCGGTCACCGTCTGCAGCGTGTCACCCACGCGGATGAAGCCCTCGGCGTCGAGCGCGAGGCCGGTCTCGCGCAGCCACGGCGCGCCGCCGGCGTGCGTGACCCAGACGATCTCGTCGGCTTGCACGGCTTCCCCGCCGGCGGTCCGCACGCCGGTCGCCGACACGTGGATCACTTCGGCGTTGCGATGGACGGCGACGCCGCGCGCGGCGAGTACCCGCTCGAACGTCCGGCGTACCGACGTATTGTGCGTCGGCAGGATTTCCGGATCGCGCGTGAGCAGGTGGAAATCGAGCTCCTTCGGGTCGCGCCCGAGGGCCCGCAGCTCGTTGTGCAGGCGATATTGCATGGCCAGCGTGAGCTCGATTCCGCCGGCCCCGCCGCCGACCACGGCGATGCACGTGACGCCCAGGTGCTTGCGCACCCGATCGAGCAGCGAGCGCCACCGCACATCGAAGCCGTGGATGGGCTTTACCGGCACGACGTGTTCGAGCGCGCCGGCGACATTGGCCATCTGCGGGGTCGAGCCGATGTTGATCGAGAGGCGGTCGTACGGCACCGGCGGGCGATCGCGGCACAGCACCGTGCCCGCGCCGCGCTCCAGGCCGACCGCTTCAGCGCGCAGAAAGCGGGCGCCGGCAAACCGCGCGAGCCGACTCAGATCGATGTGCACCTCGTCATAGCCGTAATGCCCCGCGATGTAGCCCGGCAGCATGCCCGAATACGGCGTGTGGGTATCGCGGCAGATCAGGGTCAGCCGCACGCCCGGTACCGGACGCATGCCGAAGCGCCTGAGCACGGCGACATGGCTGTGACCGCCGCCCACGAGCACGATATCCCTGAGGACAGGTTGATCCGGCGTTTGCATTGCGAGGTCTTTCCTCTCCATATGGCCATGCCGCGCCTGGGACCACTGACGCGCGTTCCGGCGGATTTGCGTTGCGTGCAGCCGCCGCGCGTCACCCTCCATCGATGGCGAGCTCAAGCTCGCGAAGGGGCACGAGGGAAGGTCTTATATGGAGGCCTCCCCGAAGGCAAGCGATTTGACACGATGGTTTGCAGGGGCGGGTCGCAGTGTGATGTCCGACCTGCCGGCCGTGATGGAATTCGCCGACGGCGTCCCGCTCTGGACATCGACCTCGGGGTCCGTCCTCCCTGTCGGCACGTCCCCATCCCGTTTCTGTCCGCGTCGCCATCATCCGTCGATCGCTCGTGCTCCCTGGAGGAGTCTATCGCTTGCAGGTTGAGACCGCGCCCCTCGCGCGGCGCAGAAGGCTTGCGGGACCATAGTGTCGTCCGCGCGCACGTCCCCCAGCGCGGCTTCGATCGAAGATTCACCTCCGGACGGGATTGGTCCTTGCCTCCGTCGCCGTCGTCGGGTCCTGGATAGCGCTGCGCCGCACGCCGATGCGAACTGGCGCTTCAGGCGGGAGCAATGCGTGCACATCATCGAATGCAGGCGCAACTGGATGTGGCGGGCGAAGTCGAGCTGCTAGTCCAGCCCCTCCGACATGACGCGGCTCGCTTCCTTGCGGCAATCATCGCTCACCCCGCGCAAACCAATTCTTTCCCAGGCCGTCACGCAATCGCATTCGCGCGACAGCCCCCGCGCGCTGAATGCGCGTAAGGGAATACGGGTCCTGCGCGACATACGGGAGTCGCGCGGGCGCCGCCCCGGCAAACGATCGGCGTGTAAGGCAGTGGCAGCCAGGCGCGACGAACGGGCATGCACCCGGAGCTTGCGGATTCCAACCGGCCGGGTGCGGGGTTTTCGTCGAAATCGGCCTCGAGTCGGGGCCACTACTGAAGGAGAAACTCAAGATGAATCTGAATCGATATCTGCTGGCTGCTTCAACGCTGGGCTCCGCCGTCGGGCTCGCCTTTGCGATGCAGGCCGCGCCCGCCCAGGCGGCCGAGAGCGCGAAGCCGATGGGCAACGTGCCGCCGGTCGTGAAACAGAACATGGAAAGGGCGCAGGCGAACCACCTCGAAAAGTGCTTCGGCATCAACGCCGTGGGCAAGAACGATTGCGCGCAGGGCGCGCATTCCTGCGCCGGCCAGGCTACGCAGGCCCGTGACCCGGGCTCCTTCGTGCTGTTGCCGGCCGGGGACTGCAGCAAGATTCAGGGTGGGAGCCTGAAGCCGGCCTGATGATGGGAAAGCGCGCCGTGCCTCACGCACCCGTCGCGCCGAAGGCGCGCGGCCCGATCCCCGCCGAGGCGGGGATCGGGCTGCGGTTTCGGCACCACCAGGAGGTCCTCGAGAGCCGCCC
>Ga0307374_10005149_pt1 | contig 21359 bp, 19 predicted proteins | sample OX3MG_FD_202532 | JGI IMG/M metagenome (GOLD analysis project Ga0307374, IMG submission 202532) | Soil microbial communities from Risofladan, Vaasa, Finland - OX-3 | ecosystem: Environmental > Terrestrial > Soil > Coastal area > Acid sulfate soil | place: Finland: Risofladan, Vaasa | collected...
GCTGATCGCATTCCTCGAAGGTCTGTGATTATGCGGCGTCCAAGGGATCGAGCACCGCCCTCAGCAGGAGCAGCCGTCATCGGCCAGGGCTCACGCCGCATATTCTCCGGCGCCGCATAGGAGCTCCTATGTGGAATTCCACATAGGAGCTCGGTCCCCGGCGGTGGGTCGTCGACGCGGACCGTGACTCGGCGTCGGCCGGTGCCACACCGATCGACGGCGAAGCGGGCCAGGGTGCGGGGCGGGACGACGACGCCGTTGCGCTCGAGCAGGATCCCGATCTTGGTCACGGTGAGGTCCTGCTTCACCCACGCCGTGATCTGCTGCTCGTGATTGAGCAGTGCCCGCCATGCCTCGCCATGACCGTCGGGCCGGTGCGGGCGCACCCGCTCGACCAGTTGGCCGATCAGCTCGTCGGTGAGCTGCTCCTCCCCACCGCAGCGCTCGAGACCGAGCTCCAGGGCGGCAGCGATGTAGCGCCGGGCCGTTTTGCGATCGACCCCCACCCCCCGGGCGACGGTGCGCTCGCCCTCACCCCGCAGCCACCGCCGGAGCGCCTCTTTGATCTGGACCACCGTGACCTCCCTGAACGCCATGGGGCCTCCTCCGCATCGGCATCGGAGGCCCAGCCGAATGTCTCTTCGGCCGGCGGAGGTGGACCCTCAGGGTGGTCCCATAACTGGCAAACGGGGTGGTCCCATGCCACTGGCAAAACCTGCGGCTAGCTGGTCCCATGTGGCTGGCAAACGACAGGACGAAACCGAAGTGTTCCCTTCGACCTGATGATCGCTCCACGCCAGTACCTCCAATAGGGAGCAGTAGCCGGATGCGCACGGACTCGTACCCGCACGTTTCGAGCGCCTTCGGCCTTCTTCCGCTTGCGCCCGAAATACCACCGCCTGACTGGGGTTGCGAGCATTTCCCCGATCACTACGCCGATTGCCACGGTCTCATCATCGCCGTTCCGCACTCCCTGGACGCGGCAAATCGCTCACCATCCGCAACTGCCGGGGGTTTCTCGGGCTGGCCGGACACCCTGGCCACCGGCGCTGCTCAGGATCACCCAGGGGCTGCTGTTACCGGATGGCACGGCCCCGAGCCAGAGTGCGCGCCTCCGGCATATCTGATTCATCCCGGATGGTGCAACGGCGGGCCAGACTTGTTCGCCCCTCCCTTGCCCCGCTCTAGCCGTCCTGCTCTTTCGCCTCTAACGCCAACCGTGAAGTGAGCTGTCGCGATACTCCAAGCGTTCGTGCGACGTCGCTGAGATTCGAGCCCTCTTCCTGGGCCACGGCGATCAGTCCGAGGCGGACCGTGTGACGAGCCGCCTCAAACTCTTCTATCGCCGAGGTCACCTGCTCGCGTTTCTCGGCGAACTTCTGAAGCTCGAGTGTCTCGACGGTCGAACTTGCACGTCGCCCCCGCTCGTCGGCTTTGAGGAGCCCTTCACATGCTCTTCGGTATTCGAGAAGCGCATCACGCAGGTGATCGGTTGTCGATCAAGAGAAGCGTCTGGCGCCGCAGGTCGTCGCTTGTTTGTGCCATCAACCATCTGAGGTTACCGGAACATAGGGCGAACTCTGGATCGGCATTCCTGAAGGGACGGGGCCGTGTCAAGAAGCCGACCAGACAGGGGTTGGCAGGCGAACGGCCGCGACGAAGCCGCGCGGTTGGGCGCTGCGAGGTTCGGGATCCAATCGCCGGGGCGCCAGAAACGGCCGCGTATCGTCTGGGTTGTCGAAGCTCTTGCGCTCGAGTTCTGCCATGACCCGCCCTCCTCGTCTTGCCATATGTCGACGATGTAACTACCTCGACCGACGCTCAAGATCAACCGAGGCGGGCCGGTCGGGCTCAGGGCGCGAATAGCGGGCCACCGAGCCTCAGGCCTGGGTTACTTACATCGGCATGAACGGTCACCCCTTGCGGGGCCACTCCGCCCTTGGCGATACATTGGCGGGGTCCAGGAGGCTCACATGAATGCTGAGGAACTGAAGGAGATCCAGTCTCCATTGAAGGCTCGCTATCGGAAGGACCCGGCAGCGGCCTTGATTACCTTGGAGGCGGAGGGCCGGCTCGGGAGTGAAGCGGTGAGCTGCTCCGTGGCGACCGGTCGAGCAATGGTCGAAGCGGGCCTTCACCCGGCCACTGGGGGCGACGGCAGCTTTGCCTGTTCTGGCGACATGCTGCTTCAGGCGTTGGTGGCATGTGCTGGCGTGACACTCCGGTCTGTCGCCACCAACAGGGGCCTTGAGGTCGAGGGGGTCGTTAAGGCAGAAGGCGACCTCGATTTCCGGGGAACAATGGGTGTCGATCGAAATGCCGCCGTCGGGTTCACCTCGATCAGGCTGTCGTTCGACCTCACGAGTTCTGCCTCGGAGGATGAACTCAAGGCTCTCATTGAGACGACGGAGCGGTACTGCGTCGTTCTCCAGACTCTGGCTCGATCTCCCGAGCTTCAAGTCACTTTCACGTCACGGTAGAAGGTCGCCCTCGGGGGCTCAGCCCGGAGATACCGAGCGGTTCGCCCCCGGCCCTGACCGCACTCACACGGCACTTCCAGCGCGGGCCAGACAGATAAACATTGCGATCGGCATCAACAGCTATGGGCGACGCGTGAGATGCTGGCCCGAAGCCAAGTCAGCTCGTCAGATGCGATTTCGGGCGGTGAACAGCAGGTACTCCCAGTCCATGATCGTCGTTTCGCTACCCCGGTCGTGACGTTGGGCCAGCTCGGCAAGGCCGAGGTCAAGCGCAGCCACCCGGTCGGGATCCTCAGCGATGCCCCGGTAGGCGGCGATGGTCGGGCCATAGCGGGTCTTGAAGTAGTCGCGAAACGCCTCAGAGTTGGCGAAGCGATCGACCGTGACCATCTGGCGACGGGCATTTGTGTCGGTAACCCGGTCGCCAAGCAGGGTGAGGACATGATCCTCGTTGCCCCACAGCGGTGGAGGCTGCGCTCCGGGCGGGGGCGGAGGCGCGTAGGGCCTCATCGTGCCGAGCATCTGACCGATGAACCCCTCCGGGGTCCAGCTGAGCAGGCCGATGGTCCCGCCTGGACGGCAGACCCGGGCCAGCTCGTCGGCGGCGGCCTGGTGATGGGGCGCGAACATGACCCCGACACAGGACAGGACCACGTCGAACTCGCCGTCGGCGAACGGTAGGGCCTCGGCGTCTGCTTCGCGCCACTCCACCTCCACGCCGTGCCGGGAGGCATGGCCTCGCCCGGCGTCGAACAGCTCTGGAGTCAGGTCGCTGGCCACCACGCTCGCTCCGGCCAGGGCTGCGGGGATGGCCGCATTGCCCGACCCGGCCGCCACGTCCAGCACCCGGTCACCGGGCCGCACCCCACAGGCTTCGACCAAGACGGCACCCAGGTCCGGAATGATCTCGGCGGCCACGGTGGGGTAGTCGCCCAGGGCCCACATGGCCCGATGCTTGGCCTTGAGGGCCTGGTCAGCCTCAACGGTGTCGATCGGTGCGGTCATCGCAGTTCCCTCCTATGGCCGTAGCACAGCGGTTCCGGAGGACCGATGGGTCGAGCGTATGTCGCGAGCTGGTGCCCATCGACGGTAGCCGTGCTCCATCGTCATTGCCCTCGGATCAAGGGTAAGGAAGGGCAGGTCACCGGGACTAGTACAAGATCTGTACCCAGTACAGTGGTCGGGCGTGGGTTCCGGATACCACCAGTTCTGCCCCGTTGCCAAGGCGATGGAGCTGCTCGACGAGCGATGGACATTGCTCGTTGTTCGCGAGCTGGTGAGTGGGAGCGAGCGCTTCAACGAGTTGCGCCGTGGCCTGCCCAGGATGTCTCCGTCGTTGCTGTCCAAGCGACTACAACAGCTGGTGCGCGCTGGGATCGCAGAAAGGAAAGCCGAGGCCAACGACGTGCGATACATCCTCACCCCGGCGGGACAGGAACTGCGGCCGGTGGTTGAGGCGCTGGGCATATGGGGCACCCGTTGGATCGGAGAACTCGGCGACGAGGACCTCGATCCGAAACTCCTGCTGTGGGACATGCACCGCAACATCGACCACGCCGCTGTTCCACGTGGGCGGACCGTGGTCAAGTTCAGATTTCTCGACGCGCCGATGAAGGCCCGCGATTGGTGGATGGTCATTACCGCTGACGACGCCGACGTGTGCGATGTGGATCCCGGTCACCCAGTGGCAGTGACGGTGAACGCCAACCTGCGCCGTATGGTCGAGGTCTGGCGCGGCGATTTGGCGTGGTCGGATGCTCTCGGTTCCGGTGCCATCGAGGTGAATGGTCCCGAGGCGCTTCGTCGGGCCCTGCCGAAGTGGCTCACACTTTCGGTGTTCGCGTCGGTACCTCGGCCTGCCTAGGGTCTCAGCGAGCTGCGATCGTCCGGCCCAAGAGCACTCGGCTTCTATGCTTTCGGCTCTAACGACTGTGCTTCTTACCGGTGCCCGATAACGCCGCCTCATTGCGCCTATCCGAGTCCAGGTTGCCCACCCGGAACTGCCGGGTGTGCTCGGCCAGCCCTGGGCAGCCTGACCAGGGCAGGCGCTCAGGATCACCCAGGACCGTCGTTACCGCTTGGGTGGCCGCTGACCATGGGTGCTGAAAAGCGGCACTTCTCGGACGGCCTGTCAGGCGCTGGCGATGTAGAGCCGAACAGCAATACCGACCAAATCAGCTCCGAACGGTCAAGCTCCGGGCAGGAAGCCGTAAATGCTCGACAGAACGCAGGCCGCGGTGAAGGCCGCCATGTAGACGCTGCCGCGCTGCACGAGGCTCGCATCGGATCAGGCCCGACCCGTGAGGACCAGCAGGCGCTGGGCGATGGGCGCATCGTCCGTCACCTCGGTCCCGGTGTCGGCGAAGATACCGAAGGATCGCGCCATGTCGACCATGGGCAGATAGACCGCGTGGATCGCCTCGGCCAGTTGGCCGGGGAGCGATTCGTCGCCGCCCGTCGAGCGGGCGAGGTCCCATCCGTGAAGCAACAGGGCGCCTGCGCGGAAACCGATGAACGCCGCGCCGGGCATGTCGCCGGCGGGATGGTGCACGATTCGATCGAGAGCACCTTCTGCGTCGAACGCAGCGAACTGCGCGGCGGCGGTCTCGTCGAAACGCTCGACGGGGTCGCCATCGAAGCTCCCCGTTCGTGCCGCAGCCATGGCCTCTTCGGTGCTCGCTCCGTCGAGGAGGGCAACGGCGACGCGATTGCCGCCCACGATGTGGTCCGCCACCTCCTTCACCGTCCACTCACCGCACACCGACTGGTCGCCCCAGCGGTCGATGGGCACCGCGGCGAGGCGTCCGCGGTACTCGACGGTGGTGCGCTTCAGCAGGTCGAGGGGTTCCATGCCAGGCGACGCTACTACCGACGCATCTACTGAGTCCCCCGGTGTGTGGGGGTAGGCTCCACGGGCAGGTGAGTCACGGCGTGACGTCGCGACAGGACCAGTCCTCGCGAGTTCGACACCGACGCCAGCCCCGGCTTCGATCAGGCCATGCCGCTGCTCGCGGCCATCGTCGCTGACGACAACAGGCCAGCGGGCTCCGAGCGGGGAACCCGACGGCGATCGCCCACCTCTACTCTGTGCTCGTCAACGAGTTCGTCTTGGGTCGTCGATGTGCCTCGTGGTGACCTCGGAGGTTTCGACGAGTGGGCCACGGTTGTGGCTCAGGAAAGATGCGGCGCCAGGAGATCCGAGCCTGGGTTCGGGGCCCGACGCTGTCGACCACCGTTCACGCTAACCACTTCGGCCATGCGCTAATGCCGGGGTTGCGTCCCCTCGGATACTCGACCCACAAGGCCAGCGCCTCGGACCCGACCGGGATGTCGTGTGAGGCCCAGGGTGTCGAGCTTGCCCGCGATGGCCTTAAGTACTTCGTGGGTGAGAGTGATGTCTTCCATGGTCACCTGTCGCAGCGAGTTGCATCCCCCGACGAGCTGAGTGACGAACGGTCACATCGCGACAATGCAGCCATTAGGCAGGTCGTCGTGGTCGCTGCACACACGACACTGCGCCAGCAGCGAGGCCGGAGACACGCCCCGTGCGCAGCGGTCCGCGAGGAGAAGGGCGCCAGCAGTGCCCCCTGGTGGCACGTCACCTATCCACGATCGCCGACCATCACCGATCACCGGCTGCGCGCGCTTCACTTCGGACTCGAGTGGGATGGGCGAGCTTGTATGAGGGTCATTGGGCGGATCTGTGCTCGGAGGTCAAGCGCGTCACCCGGGTGTCGGCGTGCCAGGCTCCGGTCCATGGCGACAGTCCCAGGGGCCACGAGCATCAACGCAGCCTCACGGCATTCGGCGTGGCCGGCTGCGTGCTCACGTCGGGGATCCAGGCACCCGTATCATGAACGCGATGCTCGGCGCCTACGGATGGGATGACCACTGGTCGGCGCTGTTCGCCCGGTTTTCGGACGATGACACCGAACCAGGCCGCATCGTGCGCCATGATCGGGCGGCGCCGCTGGTCGCGACCTCGCGCGGGCTCGCCCACTTGCCGGTGCGGCGCAACGTCGGCGCGCTGACGGTCGGCGACTGGGTCGTCGTCGAGGGCGGCGAAGTGATCATCGACCGCCTCGAACGCTCGTCCCTGCTCCGCCGCCGCGATCCCGGTGCTGACGAGCAGCTGCTGGCCGCCAACATCGACGTCGTGGCCATGGTGTTCGGCGCCGACCGACCACTCAAGGCCGGTCGCTTGTTCCGCACGCGGACGCAGATCTGGGATGCGGGAGCGGTGCCGCTGGTCGTGCTCACCAAGACCGATCTCGTCGAGAGCGACCGTGGGGTCGCCGAGCTCCGCCGCCGGGTACATGAGATCGACTCGCTGCTCAACGTGGTGGCGGTCTCTTGCGTGACCGGCGCAGGCCTCGACGATCTTCGCCGTCATGTCGGCGGGAGGACGCTGGCACTGGTGGGCGAGTCGGGGGCGGGCAAGTCGACGCTGGTGAACGCGCTCGTCGGGGGCGACCTCGTAGCGGTGTCTGCTGTTCGGGCCACCGACCACCGGGGTCGTCATACGACCACGTCACGGGAGCTGCACCCGCTCCCCGACGGCGGTGTGCTCGTCGACACGCCCGGGCTGCGCGAGGTCGGCCTCTGGACCGATGAGTCGAGCGTCGACTCCGTCTTTCCCGAGATCGAGGAGCACGCCGCGGCCTGCCACTATCGGGACTGCACCCACGGGTCCGAGCCTGGCTGCGCTGTACGAGCGGCGTTGGCGGACGGCCAGGTGTCGCCCGAACGGTTCACCGCGTGGGAGTCACTGCGGCAAGAGGCGGCGGCTGCAGCGTTGCGGGCCGACGAACGCGGTCGGCGGGCTACCGAACGCCGCTTCGGCCGGGCCCTCAAGAACTACAAGCGCTTCAAGAACGATGACTGACCGGACGGACCAGCCAGCCGGTCGGGATAGGCCCGGCTACTGAGTCGGAGGCTCCGAAAAGTGGGTCTAGCCATCATGATCGTGTGTGTCGCTGCGATCCTTATCACCCTGATGGCGGGCGCTGCTTCCATGTGAACTGGGGACGCCAGTCCCGACGTGGACGATCCGACTCTGCCGGTGATGCTCGAGCTGGGCCGAGGCCCTCACGGGCCGGGGCGCTCAGGATCATGCCGGAGCTGCGGTTACCGGATGCTGCCGCTTCGGGCCGTGGTGCGCGCCTCCGGCACTTTCAGGTGGGGTTCGTAACGGCGGCGGGGCTGGACCCAACCTCGACCTCCAACTGCGCGTGTAGCGGTTCAACGACGCTCTTGCCACGGCCCCAGTCGGTGGTCGCTCGATCTGTTGTCGGCCAGGTGCGGACGATCACGTCAGTCCCATCGCCCGACGGCACGACTTGAACAGTCACTGCCTGACCCCAGGTGCGCCAGTTAGGTCCCAATCGACAGCGGACTTCGCAGCGCTCGTTGTCGGTCGTCACGGAGGTGCCGTATCCCAGCCGACGACGGGAGAGCACAGCGGTCACCAGCGCCACGGCCGTGGTGGTCACAACTGGGAGATGGAGGGTCCCGGAAGCTTCTCGTTCGTCGACGCCAGTGGCTGCCCTCGCCTTGATGCGGCGCCTGATGCGTGGCTCCCGCCAGAAGGCGACAGCCACAGTCGTACCCGTCATCACAAGCAAAGGTCCAACGAACGACACCAACCAGACCGTGTCATGTGACAGGGCAAAAACCTGGGTCACTCACACATCATTGCCGAAGGTGTGGCGTTCCTCTATGACATGGGACATCCGGTACTGCTGGGTGTGCTCGGCCAGCCCGAAGAGCCTGATCAGGGGCGATGACCCGCAAATGCTCTGGCCCGGCGATACAGGGCGGGTCGCCTCAGGGCCGGGGCGAGCATCACGGCACTTATGCCGGTAATCAGAGATTACCGAAGCCCTTCGGGCGGCATAAGTGCAGATCATGCCGGTAATCGTTCGCTGCTCTGCTGAATGAAACGACGTGACGATTACCGGCATATCTGATTCTTACCGGTCGATCAGATCGGCAAATCGGTGTCGATACCTCAGTCCTCGATTTGTCCCGGCCCTATCCGCTGTATGGCATCGCGCATTGCTGCCAACTTCTCAGGTGAGTGGTCGACCCAGTCGACTATCTCACCGACAACGCGCACGGGCTCGCGGCTACGGAAAGACTGCGTGGGATTCCCGGGAAACTTCTTGTTGGTCACATTGGGGTCGTCTTCGAACTCACCCATCGGCTCGACGATGTAGATTCGCCCGCGGCCTTCACCCGAGGCGAGCTCGGCTCCCCAGGTAGCGGCGTCGAGCGTCGTCGTGAAGTAGACGTAGTTCATCACCCGGCCTACTTCGAAGTTCGATTCGCGCCCGGAAACCAGCATCTCGCCCACGGCAAGATCGGCCTTCGTGCCGTGCAAATACACACCAGGTTCGTACCCCTCGAAGGCCACCGGCTCGCGCTCGCCGCTCACCGTCTCGAAGCTACCAAACGACAACGGGTCGCCCTTCCCCGTCCAGCTTCTTCGAAGTTTGTGGCAGCGAACGCACAGTGCTCGTCCGGAGAGCGCGCACCACCCGCCCGGAACTGCCGGGGGTTTCTCGGGCTGGCCGGACACCCTGGCCACCGGCGCTGCTCAGGATCACCCAGGGGCTGCTGTTATCGGATGGCACGGCCCCGAGCCAGAGTGCGCGCCTCCGGCACATACCGGATGAACGAGGACAGCAGAGTTGGCGTCATAGGGCTAGGTTTGCCGAGTCAGGCACGCCGATGTCAGGAGACCCAGGTGACGGTCAAGCTTGTAGCCCTTTGGGGCAAACCGAAGGACGCTGAGGGATTCGAAAAGGACTATGGGGCGACGCACCTCCCCTTGGTCGCTGCGCTTCCCGGGCTCAAGGGTGCCGTCGCCTCGAAGGCTCTCGATGGGCCGTATTACCGCATGGCCGAATTGATCTTTGACGACGCCGACGGTCTACAGGGTGCAATCGGTTCCGCCGATGGGCAGGCGTTGCTTGCAGATGCTGGGCGCTTGCAGGAGACATACGGTTCCAAGCTCGATGTGCTGACTGTCGAGGTTCAGGCTTAGATCTGACGAGCGTTCGTCAACGGTTCGAGCATCACGCGCACCGTCCGCAAGTGCCGGGTCTGCTCAGGCATCCACGGAGGCTGGATCAGGACCAACGACCGGAAATCGTCCAGACCGACGTTATGGGCGGATGGCAGCCCGACAGGGGGCGAGCAGAGCGGCACTTATGCCGGTAATCAGAGATTACCGAAGCCCTTCGGGCGGCATAAGTGCAGATCATGCCGGTAATCGTTCGCTGCTCTGCTGAATGAAACGACGTGACGATTACCGGCATATCTGATTCTTTGTGCGTGGGGTCGTGTCGCCATGTGATCAAGGCCCGAGTGTCTCGTGGGACAGCGAACTCCTCGCTGCCCCGGGGTCGCTGAGAGTCACACCGGGTGACTCCAGGCGTAGGCTTCCCCTATGAAGCGGGGGCACTTGTCCTGTGTCTTGTGGGCCGACGCCACGCTCAAAGTTCGCAGTGAACGAGGGGCCGCTCTCCCTCTGATGACGGTAGTCATCTTTCTCACCCTGGTGGCAGGCGCTGCAGTCGGCTCGGCCATGACTGCGCCCGCTCAATCCTCGTTCACAGCCGCACCGACAACCCCGGTTCCACTTCCCACTACCGTTCCTCCTCCGACAAGCACAGAGCCACCTACGACGACGACCGTCCCGGCGCCGCCGACAAGCACCGTGCCTTCTACCACTATCACTGTCCCCATCGGCTCCGTCCCGCCCGCCGGTGCGTTGTCAAGCGCCATCGAACTACCCACGACCACACTGGTGGGGGGCTCCACGGTCAGTGGTGTGCTCGTTGTAACGAACCATACCGACAAGACCATCAACCTGACCGAGACCTGCTCCCCGGACTGGGAGGTCGGTCTCCAATCAGCGACCATCCCGTTCAACCCTGCCTTCCCGGCGGATTGCAGCACAGGTCCGTTCCTTCTCCAGCCGGGGACGAACCGCCTGCCCTTTACCCTCGACGTGAGTTACAACGCTTGTACGAACGGTGGGGGCGCCTCTCCATCGGTCCCGCCCTGTCTCACCGGAGGAATACCGCCCCTGCCTCCGGGCCCATACCAGGCGATACTCGTGGGTCCCTCGGCGCTCAGCGCGAAGCCCGTTGACGTCGAGGTGGTCCCTCCACCCGGCTGACTGGGGTGTCTCGCGCGAACGCGGTAGCGCGTACTGCCGGGATTGCTCGGCCAGCCCGGACGACCTCGTCAGGGACGATGACGGCAAATGCTCTGGTCCGGTGATACTGCTCGGGCGGCTCCCTGGCCAGGGCGAGCAGATCGGCACGTACCGGGTGCTCCAGCATGCGGCCCGCTCGATGTTGAACCCGGATCCAATGATCCGAGATTCTCATGATCTTCACAGCGGGTGCCTAGTTCACCCCAATCCTCGCCTGAGAGCATGAATTCAAGACGGAATCCCCAAATCCCGGAGTTGGTCCATGCTCGGCAGCACCACCGCTCGTAAGGAAACAACAGATCGGGGACGGAGGGCATGGTTTGGGCGGCACCGGCTCCAATCCATCGTCATCGCCGTTGCGTCAGTGGGGATGTTGGCGGGCTACCACGTCACCAGTCCGAAGACGGCGCCGAACACTGCCCTACGGGGAAACCACATCGTCATCACGACCTCAACTGACGGGACGGGTGGGACGGAATCGAAAGTCGACGTAGGTGACACAGATGAGCCGCTAGGGACTCCGCCACATAGTCTATGACCGATGTAGAGACCGACCGGAATTGCCGGGAGTAGCGCACCCCCCCCGGGGGTCCCTGACCGGCCAGACCATCCGGGATCGCTCCAGGCCGCGGGATTTGCGGGTGCCCTGTCGAGCCTCACGGCCAGGGCCGATGTATCGGCACGTTGCGCGTACCCTCCCCGGGCGTGTGCCCGTCAGTGTGCAGCGTTCGAAGCCAGAGTCGATGCAAAGATCTGCCAAGCCAGCAAGCTCTTGGCGACAAGGGACAACGTGACATACGCCCGCTCGCCAGCCAGATAGTCCTTCCACCGGCCCACCTGCCTGTACTGCAGCCACTGGTTGACGGCGAAGCAATTGAAGAAGGCAAAGAGGGAAAAGAAGATCCCATACACGAACCCTGGTGGGTGCGCGCCGGCGCCCGGTCCGAACAGATAGATGGCTATGGCGATCCAGGGGACGATGCCGGCGATGCAGCCAATCCAAAAGGGTCCGAGTCCCGCCCCGGGGGTTTCGTAGCGCTCCTGCATCCAGCCAAACCCGATCATCGAGGCATTGACGCCCACCAGGGCAACCAGGGCGGCGATGTCGTTGATGCCGACAAGCATGGCGATCAGCACGATCATGATCGAGGCGCTCAGCGAGTACTCCAACCAGCGGTAGGGGTTACGGCCCTTGCCGAGTTGGACCTGATACGACGTCCAACCGGGGCCCGCCACGGTGAAGTGCGCCAGAGCCGAGAGTGCGAAGAAGGCAGCGATGGCCCAGGGAAAGCTGAGGTTGAACAAGGAGACCGTCTGGCTTCCCACCGTCGGGCCAGGAGGGCCCGTCATGTAGGTGGCCCGTACGGGCAAAGCGAAGGCGTGGGCCAGAACCACAATGGCCCCTGCTTGCGCCAAGTGGAGGAACCCCGCCACGAGGTTGTAGGGACGGAGTCGAGCCAGTGATGAAGCGCTGTTACCCACATCGTAAGCATAGGCTCCGTGGTCCGAGGGCTTCGGACGCACTCGTCGCCAAGCCCGGGCGTTCTACTCTGGCGGCTCATGTCGTGCGGCTGCCCGACCCCAGCCCCCGCTTAGGCTGACCGAGTGCATTCCGACACCGCCTTCCCGAGCGTCTTGGCCCGCGACCTTCAGGGTCTCGATGTCAGGCTCCCTGGTGCGTTTCGCGGCGAGCGCAACATCGTGCTCATCGCGTTCTACCGTCGTCATCAGGAACTCGTCGATTCCTGGGTGCCCTGGCTCGAAGAGCACGTGGCAACCGATCCCGATCTCCAGTTCTACGAGTTGCCCACCATCGGCCGGATCTGGGCGCCGATGCGTAACCTTATCGACGGAGGGATGGCGGCGGCGATCCGGGAACCAAGGATCCTCAAGCGCACCTTGACCGTCTACGGCGATGTGCGTCACGTGACGCGACCTCTCGGCATCGAGGATCGCTCTACGATTGCCCTCGTCCTTGTGGACAGTTCAGGCATTGTGCGATGGTCCGGCGCAGGCGGGTTTGATCCGGATGTCGCCCGAGATCTTCTGCGGGCGATGGGCGATTCGTAGGCAGCTTCGCTGCCGGGGGATGCCGAAATCGATGTGTTTCTTACCAACGTGGTGGATGGAGCGGCCCAATCAGTGGTGGGGGCCTAGACATGACCGCAGTTCCGCGGACGTTGCGGTGACTGTCGCCATGAGGTCGCGGTCATGAAGACCATGGTGATCACGGGTGGTGGGCGTGGTTTGGGGCGGATCACTGCCGAGAAGCTCGCTCGAGCCGGCCATCAGGTGGTACTCGTAGCGCGAATCCGCTCCGCCGCCGATACTGCCGCACGCGAGATCCGTGCGGGTTGGCCGACGGCGATTGTCGACCCAAGGGCGGTCGACTCGTCCTCCATGGATTCGATCAGGGCGTTCGCTCCCGCGTTGGCCGACGACCTGGGTCGGATCGACGTGTTATTCAACATCGCCGGCGTGATGCAGACCAGCCCCACGCGGCGAATCACCATGGACGGCTTTGAGGAGACCTTCGCCGTCAATGCGTTGGCGCCCTTCCTGCTCACCGGGCTGCTACTCCCGGCGCTTGAGCGTGCCGATGCCGCCCGGGTGGTCAATGTGAGTTCACGGCTCCACCTGCCAGGTTCTCGGGGCAAACCCGTCAACTTCGACTTCGACGATCCCCAACTCGAAAGTGGGTACAACCCCGATCGGGCCTACAAGAACTCGAAGCTGGCCGTCTTGTGGTTTACCTACGAACTTCAGCGCCGGTTGGGGGCGAGCGCCGTCACGGTCAATGCCGTCTGCCCCGGATTCGTCCCCACGACTGCCGCGGCGAGCACCTCCGGCGCGATGCACTGGCTCATGGTCCACGTCATGCCGCACATGCCCTTCGCGACTAGCGTCGATGCCGCCACGGACTCCTTCGTGTTCATGGCTGTCGATCCCTCGCTCGGTGGAGTGGGGGGTAGGTTCTTCGGAGAGAAGCACGAACTCCGATCAAGTCCCGAGTCATACGACCTGGACAAGGCCAGACACTTCTGGGAACTGGCGACAGAGCTCACGAGCCTGTAGGGGCACGAGAACCGGCTAGAGCCACAGCGCGCAAGTGCCAGGAGTGCTCGGCCAGGGGGCCGCCTGATCAGCCCAGACGCACAGGATCACTGTGTGCCACGAACGAAAGGAAGGTGACGATGTAGAGGATCGCCGCCAGCCAATCGATGCTGTACCGGAGATGGGGGTCGGCCCCCCGGGATCGCCCTGCAGGGGGAGGTCCCAAACCACCGCAAGCTGCGTCGGTCAAGAGCCGGGGTGGTGAGCGTTGCGGACAAGGTGCACCGAGAGTGCGTCAGGTGTGGACCAGGAAGGCGAGCGAGAGCGAACCGCTGATGACGTGTCGAGAGTGCCTACCGACATCGAAACCAGGTCAGAGTGATAGGTCTGGGATGAGTTCGGGAGTTCCCTGTATCACTGCCCGAGCGGTGTCCGGCATGGAGGCGGCGCGAGCCTGGTCCAGGCTCCGGTACGGAACGTGGGAACCTGTCGTCCCGATAGCGACGGCCGTTCACTGGACCGAAATGGTCCCCCGGCCGCGAGAGGGAGAACCCCAAGCAGAGACGACGGCGAGGGCGAGAGTACCGATGCGGGGCACAGGGGCAGACCGGCCCGTCGTAGCGATGAGGCCCGGTAATGCGGGCGGAGCAAAGGGGCCGGGTCATCCGGGCTCGGGCGGTGGTCAACCGTGGTGACACGGGAGGAGCCGACGAACGAGTCGAAGCCAAAGGCACAGAAGTCGTTTGCCATCTCCAAAACGGGTGGTCTGGGAGGCCTACGAGAAGGTCAAGGCCAACCAGGGGGCCGCCGGTGTCGACGAGGAGTCCATCTCCGACTTCGAGGTTGACCTCAAGGACAACCTCTACAAGCTCTGGAACCGGATGTCCTCGGGGAGCTATTTCCCGGCGCCGGTTCGGGCCGTGGAGATACCGAAGAAGGCAGGTGGGGTCCGCATCCTCGGGGTTCCCACCGTGGCGGACCGAGTCGCCCAGACCGTGGTGGCCATGTACCTGGAGCCCGAGGTGGAGCCGTTGTTCCACCCTGACTCCTATGGCTATCGCCCGGGGCGCTCGGCTCTCGATGCGGTGGCGAGCTGCCGGGTGCGCTGTCAGAAGATGGGCTGGGTGATCGATCTCGACATCCGGGCCTTCTTCGACAGCTTGGACCACGATCTTGTCCTTCGCACGGTGTCGAAGCACACGGGACTGGCATGGGTGCTCCTCTACGTGAAGCGGTGGCTCACTGCGCCGCTACAACACGCTGACGGCACGATGTCGGCACGGGACCGGGGGACCCCGCAGGGTTCTGCGATCTCGCCCCTGCTGGCCAACCTCTTCCTCCACTATGCGTTCGACATGTGGCTGAGCTGGGAGTTTCCCGATGTCAGCTTCGAGCGCTATGCGGATGATGCGGTGGTCCACTGCGTGAGCAGGTTCCAGGCACAGCGTGTCCTGGACGCCATCAGCCAAAGGCTGGCGGGTCTCGGTCTGGAGCTTCACCCGGACAAGACCTGCATCGTGTACTGCAAGGATGCTCGGCGCCGGGGTGATCACGATCACACGAGCTTCGACTTCCTGGGCTACACGTTTCGTCGCCGGGCGGTGCGGAGCAAGGCCGGAGAGGTCTTCGACGGCTTCGCTCCCGCTGTAAGCGACTCGGCCGCCAAGGCGATGCGTCAGCAGATTCGACGCTGGCGGTTGCATCATCGCAGCGAGTCATCGCTCGTGGACCTCGCCAAGCAGATCAATCCCATCGTGCGAGGGTGGATCAACTACTACGACCGCTTCTACCGATCGTGGCTGGCACGGTCCCTCGCCCGCATCAACGACTACTTGGTGCGATGGGCCCGACGGAAATACAAACGGCTGGACAATCACCCGAGCCGGTCCTGGAGATGGTTGGAGGGAGTCGCGCGACTTGCTCCCGCCCTTTTCGCTCACTGGAAGATCGGGGTGCTGCCCTAACGCTGGATGATGGGAGCCGGATGAATCGAGAGGTTCACGTCCGGTTCTGAGGGAGCCGGGGGGTGCGATTCCCCCCGGCCACCCGCTCAGGCCCACGTCAATCCCGGGCGGGTGCCGCAGATGGAACCATGGCCGCACCGCTCACTCTGATCAGGCAACCGTCGAGGCGAATTCCTTCGTAGAGCAACGAGGGCCGCATGCACCGACTCAGTGCTGCGCGGGTTTCTCTATAGATACGACTTCAACGAGATCGTCGATCCCTCGGAAGTCGTCCGGGTTACGCGTATAGAGCGGCAGTTGGACGGCACAAGCGGTCGCGGCTATCAGGAGATCGACCGCTCTAGGGCCTCGAGCCTTCCGACCGAGGCTGGCGACCGCCGCATAGATTCGACCGTAGGCGCGCGCTGCGTCACTATCGAATGGCAACGGGTCAAACGCAGCTTCGGCGCGCTGTAGGCGATCCTGCCGACGGCCTCTCTCATCGGGGTCGTCGGTCGCGTGTGGGCCTGCTGCGAGCTCAGCGAACGTGATGGCGCTGACTGCTACCTCGAGGGGCAGGGCCAGAGGGTCGAGGCGTTCGAGATCAATGAGAACGGAAGTGTCGATGATGCCCCGAGGCGGGCGGACATGGTCAGCCATGCGGCGTCGGATCTTGGGAGCTCACACGGTCGAGGTCCTCACGGAATTGTACGTAGTCGACGCTGGGAGCCTGGCGGAAGACGGCTACGGCCGTGTCGGCCTGTACGAACCGATGCCGACGAAGAGGGGTGAGCTCCCCGACAGGTACTCCATTTCTGGTCACGACAAAGGTCTCACCGTCATCGAGACGACGCATGATCTCGCCGCTCTCGTTGCGCAACTCTCGTTGGGATATTTCCCGCATCCGGCTAGTGTAGCACAGGGTGCTACACTAGCCTGCGTAGAAGAGGCCGCTGCCCGGCAACGGCCCTACGTCGCCGGATCCAGGATGGTGTCCTGAGGGTTCGGCAGCATCCGTCCGAGGACCACCGCCGCAACTCGATCCTGGGCGGTCAGTGCGTGCGCATAGCGATCGAGCGTCATCGTTGCCGTTGCGTGTCCCAACCTGCCCGAGACGGACTTGATGTCGACGCCGGCCGCCACGAGCTGGGTGGCGGCGAAGTGCCGGAGGTCGTGGAACCGGAAACGGAATGGCTCGCCTGTCTGCCGGGCGGCTCTCCGGCACAGTCCGACGAACTGGTTGGTGATCCGGTCGGGCTTCACGTGCGTGGCGCCGTTGGCGTTGTAGCTGAGCACGAAGGGGTCGTCGACCACGGGCGAGTCGGCCCGGTCGGACAGATCCAGTTGCCACTGCTGGTGGCCGGCCAGGATGCCGACCGCTCGCGGGTCGAGGGCCACGTGACGGATCTGGTGGGTCTTGGTGGGGCCTTCGTGGACCTCGTGGTCGGTCTCGGTCAGCGATCGCCGAATGTGCACCACCCCGACATCGAGGTCGATGTCGGACCATCGCAGCGCCACCAGCTCGCCCCTCCGCGCCCCGGTGAGGGCGGCGAGGGCCACGGCCACCGCCATGACGGGGTCAGTGTCCAGGGCCAGGCGGTAGAGGAGCTCGAGTTGCCCGGGACTCGGCGGGGTCAGCTCGATGCGGCGTTGGGGTGGGGCCGACGACCGCTGGGCGGGGTTGCTCGCGATCCACCCCCACTTCACCCCCTGGGTGAGGGCGGCCGAGATGACGGCGTGGTGGCGCCGGATGCTCGAGTCCGAGAGGCCCTCCGAGCGCCAGGTGCGGTAGGCGGTGTCGAGGTCGTGGGCGGTGAGCTTGCTCAGCTTGGCCTGGCCGAGGCGGGGCCGGATCCGGGTCTCGACCTCACGCCGGTGCTCGGCCATGGTCCGGGGTCGGCGAGCCGGCTCGACCATGTCCAGCCACGCGTCCAGGAGTTCGCTGAATGTGGCTGAGGGCCCGCTCTCGGTGCCGGCCTTGGCTGCGGTGGCCAGCCTGGAAAGCTCGGCCCTCGCAATGGTCTTGGACCCCCGGAAGGTCCGGTCGATGCGGGTCGGGCGGCCGGCGGCGTCGGTCCCCATGACCCGGAGCCGCCACACGCCGGGGGACCGCTCGAGCATGCTTCCCCCGCCGTAGCCATTGCGCTCGGCCATCGGACTTTCCCCCCTGGCTGGTAGCTTGGGCCCTGCCGGGACCGAGCCTAGCTCTGAATGTGGCCAAGATTGGTCAAGAGAAGGAGCTCCAAGGGCAAAGTCCCAGCTGGAGAGGTGCGAGAGCGGCCGAATCGGACTCACTGCTAATGAGTTGACCTGGGAAACTGGGTCCGAGGGTTCAAATCCCTCCCTCTCCGCTCAGGGCGCCCCGTCTCGCCCCACCGGCGGGGTCGGGGCCGTGCAGGCGTGCGCCGGTAGATTGTCCAGGTGCCCGAGCGATACTGGCTGGAGACCCTGGGCTGCCCCAAGAACCAGGTCGACTCGGACAAGCTGGCCGGCACCCTTCGTTCGGGGGGCTACGAGCCCGCGGCGTCACCGGCCGAGGCCGACCTCGTCGTGGTGAACACCTGCGCCTTCATCGAGGCGGCCCGCCAGGAGTCGATCGACACCATCCTCGAGCTCGCCGACGCCCGGCCCGAGGGCGCCCGGCTGGTGGTGACGGGGTGCCTCGCCGAGCGCCACGGTGCCCAGCTGGCGGCCGCACTGCCCGAGGTCGACCTGGTGGCGGGCTTCGGAGTGCCGGTGACCCTGAGCCGGCGGGTGGGCGCCCCCCTCACCGGCGGGGGCACCCTCACGGACGAGGGCGCCACCCTCGAGGCCCTGCCGTCGTTCGACCTCCTGAACCTCCCGCGTCCCGCGGCCGACGCGCCGTGGGCGTACGTCAAGGTGGCCGAGGGGTGCGACCGGCGCTGCGGCTTCTGTGCCATCCCGTCGTTCCGCGGTCGCCAGCGGTCGCGCCCCGAGGACGCCGTCCTGGCCGAGGTCGACGAGCTCGGCGACACGGTGCGTGAGGTCGTGCTCGTCGCCCAGGACCTGGCGTCGTGGGGGCTCGACCGCAGCGTGGCGGAGCGCGTGGCGCGCCCCGCCGGGGTCCCGCGCCCCATCGTCGACCTCGTCCGCACGCTGGGCAGGCGCGTCGACCGTGTCCGCCTGCTGTACCTCTACCCCTCGGCGCTCGACGACGCCCTCGTCGACGCCATCGTGGGCACGGGCGTGCCGTACTTCGACCTGTCGCTCCAGCACGTGTCGCGTCCCCTGGTCGAGCGCATGCGGCGGTGGGGCGACGGCGACCGCTTCCTCGAGCGCATCGCCGCTATCCGGGCCGCGGCGCCCGACGCCGCGCTGCGTTCGTCGTTCATCCTCGGCTATCCGGGCGAGACCGAGGAGGACCACGACCTCCTCCTGTCGTTCCTGGCCGAGGCCCGCCTCGACTGGGCCGGCTTCTTCACGTTCTCCCCGGAGCAGGGCACCTACGCCGCGGACCTGCCGGGCGCGGTGCCGACCGGGCTGGCCGTCGAGCGGCTGCGGGAGTGCGCGGAGCTCCAGGACGCCCTGACCGCCGAGCGCCGGGCCGCGCTCGTGGGCGAGCGCTTCGAGGTCCTCGTCGACGAGCCCGGCGTGGCCCGCTCGCACCGCGAGGCGCCCGAGATCGACGGTGTCGTCCACGTCCCGGGCATGCTGGCGGCCGGCGAGTTCCACAAGGTGACGGTGTCGAGCGCGGCGGGGCCCGACCTGTGGGCCGAGCCGTGAGCGACCGGCCCCGCGAGGCGGCGCCCCTGCGCGATGCAGGGGCGCCCATGTCCGAGGCGCCGGCGCCCCGCCGCGACGCCGCGTCCGGGCGCGAGGCGGCGCGTGAGCCGCTGCGCGAGCTGGTGCGCGAATTCACCTTCGGCCCGTCCGCGCTCATCACGCCGGCCAACGGCATCACCGTGGTCCGCCTCCTCGCCACGCCGGTGCTGGTGGTGATGATCGCCGTGCACGGCCCCGGATGGGCGCCGTTCGCCGTGGCCCTCGCCATCGGCCTGACCGACGGGGTCGACGGGTGGCTGGCCCGCCGGCAGGGCACCACCCGGTCGGGCGCGTTCCTCGACCCTTTGGCGGACAAGGCGGCCGTGGTCGGCTCGCTGTGCGCCATCGCCGCCAACGGCGAGGTGGCGTGGCTGCCGGTGGGCATCATCGCGGCGCGTGAGGTGTGGATGAGCGCGTACCGCGCCGTCGTCGGCCGTCGCGGCATCTCCATCCCCGCCCGGCTCACCGCCAAGGTGAAGACGCTCGTCCAGGGCATCGCCATCCTGCTGTGCCTGGCACCCTCGGTGGCGCCGCACCGGCGCGTGCTCGAGGTGGCGGCGTGGGTGGCGGTGGTGTTCACCGTCGGCACCGGCGCGCAGTACCTGCTCGACGGGCGCCGCGCCTCGCAGTCGGCCAACGGGATGGGCCCGGTCGGCGGCGGCCCCGGGGGCATGGGGCCGGTAGGCGGGGTCGCCCCGTGAGGGTGGAGGTGCTGGCGGTGGGGACCGAGCTGCTGCTCGGCCAGATCGTCGACACGAACTCCGCGTGGATGGGCGAACAGCTCGCCCTCGCCGGCGTGGATTCCCATTTCCACCAGGTGGTGGGGGACAACAAGGCGCGCATCGTGCTCGCGCTGCGCACCGCGCTGGCCCGCAGCGACGGCGTGGTGGTGTGCGGGGGCCTCGGGCCCACCCACGACGACATCACGCGCGAGGCGATCGCCGAGGTGATGAACGTCCCCCTCGTGCGCGACGCCGGCATCGTGGAGCGCATCCGCGCCATGTTCGGCTCGCGCGGCCGGGAGATGCCCGAGAGCAACGGCCGCCAGGCCGACGTCCCCGTGGGGGCGGAGACGATCCCCCAACAGCTCGGCACCGCGCCGGGTCTGATCTGCCCCGTGGGCCACAAGGTCGTCTACGCGCTCCCCGGCGTGCCCTACGAGCTCGCCGAGATGTTCACGCGCGGCGTCCTCCCCGACCTGCGCCGCCGGGCCGACCTCGGCGGCGGGGCCGCCGTGATCGCGAGCCGCGTGGTGCGGACCTGGGGCATGAGCGAGTCCGGCCTGGCCGAGCTCCTGGCCCCGCGTATCGAGGCGCTCGACGCCGCCGGCGGCAACCCCACCATCGCCTTCCTGGCGAGCGGGATCGAGGGGATCAAGGTGCGCATCACGGCCAAGGCGCCCGACACGGCCGCCGCCGGCGCGCTCCTGGGCGCGGAGGAGGCCGAGGTCAGGGGGCTCGTGGGCGAGGCCGTGTTCGGCGTCGACGACGACACCATGGAGAGCGCCGTGGCCGCGCTGCTGGTGGCGCGGGGCATCACCCTCGGGCTGGCGGAATCGCTCACCGGCGGACTGGTGGCGTCGCGGCTCGTCGCCGTGCCCGGCGCCAGCGTGTGGTTCCGGGGGTCGGTCGTCAGCTACGCGTCGGCAGTCAAGCACGACGTGCTGGGCGTGCCCGACGGTCCGGTCGTCACCGAGGCCGCGGCGCGCGCCATGGCCGAGGGGGCGCGGCGCGTGCTCGGGGCCGACGTCGGCCTGGCCCTCACCGGCGTCGCCGGCCCCGACAGCCAGGAGGGCGTCGCACCCGGGACCGTCCTCGTCGGCCTGGCGCTGCCGGGTCTCGACGCCGACTCGCTCGAGGTGCACCTGCCCGG
>Ga0307374_10005150_pt1 | contig 21356 bp, 22 predicted proteins | sample OX3MG_FD_202532 | JGI IMG/M metagenome (GOLD analysis project Ga0307374, IMG submission 202532) | Soil microbial communities from Risofladan, Vaasa, Finland - OX-3 | ecosystem: Environmental > Terrestrial > Soil > Coastal area > Acid sulfate soil | place: Finland: Risofladan, Vaasa | collected...
TCCACGAGTACTTGGACGCGTACAACGACGAACCCCAGCCCTTCGTGTGGACCGCGTCAGTGAACGACATCCTCGCGAAGGTCGGTCGTGGTAAAGCCATTTTGGCAACACTACACTAGCCCGTATCCTCGGACCCCGGCGATGGCGGCTGGGGTGACGGATCATGTGTGGCGGATCGAGGAGATCGTCGCGCTCCTCGGGTAGCACCATCCCGAGGCTCGATCTCGAACGCGACTACCACATTCGCAATCCGGTGATCGTCGAGCCACATCCCAGTTGGCATGATCCGAACGAGGGTGAAGCGGCCGCGCCACGAGAGGAGTTCGTAAGGCCAAGCGCCGTACTCGACGATACGGTTCACGGGACTCATAAAGTGGAGCGCGCGCGGAGGTGAATTCCAAGCTATCCACCGGATTCCGCCTCCCGTCGTCTCGAATTCCATCTTCTCAACATCCACCGCGGCGACCGCACTCCCCGGAGGTGGAATCCCGTGCGTGCCCACGAACGCGTGGACAGTTGGCACGGGCTTGCCACTCTGGCCCTGGCGGCGGCGACTCCGCCGAAGACGCCACCAGAACCAGCGCGTTTGTAGCCGCCCGCTCCACTGAGCAAGCACGGCCCGGACCCTGAGCGTGCCTCCAAGCCCCAGAAGTGCGGCCGCCACCACCAAGGCGGCCCCAACCACGCGGGCGTCTGGGGCCACCACCAGCCCCGCCCCTACAGCAGCCGTGGGGACGGCCGCTCCGTAGGCCCAAGCCCAGTTGTCCACGACTCCGAGTCTAGCCTGAGCGCTCTAGCAGATCGGCCCCATGTGCTGAGGTGCGGGTGTACGCTTGGACCGCCCCGGCGCGACCTTGGCGCTGGGCTCAGGAGGATAGGGCCGTGGCCGACGCAGAGTGGCGCGCGTCCACCCAAGGGAACGTGGACAAAGCCCCAACGGGGCCGGGCGTGTACGAACTCGCCCAGGCGGGTGAGGTCATCTACGTCGGCAGCTCCGAGAGCAGCCTTCGTTCTCGCCTGCAGAGCCATCAGTCGGGCACCGAAGGTGCATGCACAAAGGCTGCGACCCAGTACCGGCGCCAGGTGACGGCATCTGATCGGGCAAGAGGCCGCGAGCGGGAACTGCTGACCGCGTACAAGGCCGCTCATGGTCGGCTACCCAAGTGCAACGCCAGCATCCCCTAGCCGATGACGCGTAGACGGTGGAGCGGGCACGCTCCGCCCACGGCCGTCCCCATGCCGACCAGCCTCGGCGAAATGAAGGTCGCGGTTCCCATAGGGGAAGTCGCCCTGGAGCCGTAGCCGACCCTCCCCGTCCGGGGTGCGCCAGATGTAGAAGGTGATCCCCGAGACCTCGTCTCGGATTACCTGCTCCAGGAGTACGATCACCTGGCGCACGCCATGGCGGACGCAGCCACCCAGCAGGCGCCGAAGCACCTCGCGGGGCATCCAATCAAGCCCCCCGCGGGCCAAACTGACCCAGTACAGGCGGCAGCCGGCCCCAGGCTCGCGGAGAGCCGGGGGTCGGCGTTCGGTTGCGAGGGCCGATCGGCCCCGGTGTCGGCCACGGACCCACGGGCCTGGCGAGCCAGCCCTCCCCCCGGGGCGGAGGGGTATCGCGGGGGCGTCGTTTCGGATCGCGTGGCGCCCGCGGGGAGACGGGATGACGGGGAGACCGTAGCGAGATCGTCGGTGAGATCCACTCGGGGATGACGCGCCCCATCGGGGGTGTCCTGACGGGGTGGCCTGATGCCTGCCCTGATGGCTGTCCTGACGGGTGCCCTGAGAGGTGCCCTGATGCCTATGCTGCCGGCCAGCCATGGCCCGGTCGATCCGCCTCGTCCAGCCCGACCGCCGGGAGCCGCCGTCGCGGGCGCGCCACCGCGCTGGCCACGTGACGGTCGGCGTGATGATGACCATCGGGGAGCGGGACGCCCTGGCCGCCCGCGCCGCCGCGGCGGGCGTCTCGATGGGAGCCCTGCTCCGAGGCGACCGAGAGGCCCGTGAGGCCGAGCTGGCCCGGACCCGGAAGCGAGCCCGGGCCGAGGGGCTGGGGGCCGGCCAGCGGGAGCGAGAGGCCGAGGTGGCGGGCCTGCAGCAGGAGCTCGCGGCGGCCGCCGGGCCGGAGCAACGCGCCAAGGCGGCCGCCGCCGGCTGGCGGGCCGCCTTTGAGGTGGAGCGCGACGTCATGTGGGAGCTCTATGCAGTGGTCAAGGAGCGGGTGCCCCAGGCCAGTTACCGAACGGTCGCCGGCCAGGCGAGCTACCTGGACGAGTTGACCAAACGGATGGAGGCCCGGCTGAAGCAGATCCCGGCGCCGCCCGGGGGCTGGCCGAAGGGCTGATGATCAAGTTCGCCAATCGCGGGCGGGTTGTCCGTCCGGCCACTTCGGCCTACCCTGACGGGCATGACGAGCATGACGAGCCGGACGGTCAATGGTGGGCAGCAGGGCCAGCGGAAGGACCGATGCGTACAGCGCCCCAGCATCGGTCTGGGCCTCGACAACGTTCCGGACCTCCGCAGCCCGTTGGGCCAGAGGAGAGCGAATAGACATGATAAGTGACGACGATGTTGTGGCTGTGGCAAGAGCAGCGGAGAAGCTCGGGCCGGCCCGTCGCGACTACACGGACTTCGATTTTGGGACAGCGCTCAGCCTCACCGCTATCGACTTCAATATGAAAACGCCTCAGGTTGCAAAGGCGGCCCGCCACTATGACGACCGTTGGCGGAGAGAGCTTCGCACCCTCGATGACTTTGACGCCCTCTTCTCGAAGTATCCGGAGACCAAGGAGGGAAACGATGAACTCGCCGTCGCACTCTGGGGGTACCATCGTTGGGATCGGGCCTGGCTACTGCGGCTGTTCGTCGCGTTTCTCAGGAAGGCGAACATCGGTGACCTCCTCGACCTGAGGGCGTGGGTTGCGAAGGCGGATTACGACACGGATTTCAAGGGGCGTGTACAGTTCAAGCGGAACGGGTACACCTTCAGTTTCGCCGAAGGTGTGTTTCGTTGGCTGGCTCTACGTCAAGGCGTCGCAACGGTCAAACCGGATGTCCATGTGCATCGATTTGTGAAGGGCGCATTGGGCAGGGCGGTCTCCAATGCCGAGGCAGTCGGAGTGGTGTCTCGGGCCGCAGAGCGGTTGCGCAGGCCGTGGACCGCGCATGAACTGGACAACGCAATCTGGGAAGCAGGAGTCGGGATTGATGCGTAGGCAGGGGGTCGCGCCGCTTCGCCTGGAGGATCCGTCCGGGGCCCGCGGCATCACATCCCTTGCAAAGCCGCGTCAGCTGCCGGCGTCTCCGCTCGGCCAGGCCGCCGTGGACCTTGACTGTCCGAAACCGGGGTCTGGCCGTACCCCCGTTCGGCTGTGTAGAGTACTCGCCACCGGCCCCGCCGGAAGGGCTCGGTTTTGGAGGCTGTTCCTCGTGGACCACGGGGGAAGGTGAGCGGTCGGGAAGCGGCTGGGGCCAGCCGCCTCGATCCGCCGCTGGCAACGGGTGGATGCCGGATGCCGCTTTGCTCTGAGTGCCTCCTCTCCCACGCTGACTGGAAGCCCCCGTTGGCGGGTTCGGACACCCTTCCGCGGGGTCATCTCGTCCACCGAACGGGATCCGGGCCTGCCGCGCGGTGGTGCGCCTTCGGCCGACGGTCCGGCGAGTTCGCGTATAGCATCCGACCGCGGCCTCGCCACTGGCTCTGCAAGTGCACGATTCGGTTGCCCGATTGCGACGCTCGCGTAACGCCCAGCGGCGAGCACAGCCGTAGATATGGAGCGCAGGGCGGGGGTCCGACGCGCCGGTCCGACATATCCACCGAGGAGCCCCGATGGACCTGACTCCCGATGCCCTCGTCTCCGCCCTGGCCGACTCCGCCTCGGAGGCCGGGGTGACCATCCGGACCGTCCTGGAACCGCTGGCCGGCCCGTTTGCGCCGGTGAAGCCGGCCGTCTATCAAGGCGGCCACTACCAGTTGGACCGCCGCTGGGACGACACCGTCGAGCCGCCCGAGGTGGTGGATGCCGTCGTGATCGACAATGTTCCAAGCCAGGCCAATCGGCTGGAGGCGGCACTCGAGCGGCTCCGCGCCCGGCTCCGCCTGCCGGAGATGGTGCTGGATCTCTCGGGCCTTGGCGCGCTGCCTCCGCACCTGCCGCGATCGTTGTCGAGTTTCCGCTTCCCACACCGGCAGGCGGACGCCTACCTCCGTGACGCTCTGCTCGACGGTGAGCCCTTCGCCCGGACATCAGTGGGCCGGACGGTTCTCGGCGCCACGGGCGACGACCCCCAGGGGCTCCTGGAATGGTTCCCCCAGGCGCTGCTCTTCGGGTTCTGGCAGTCACATCTGGGGGGGAAGCGCTCCCAAGCGAAGCTGGCCCGGTCCTGGGTGTCGGAGATTGTCGGCTATCGTCCCGCCACGCTGGGGACGCGGGTGCACGCTCTGAAGGGAGACCCGCTCAACCTCAGCGTCGACGAGCGGGCAGAGTTCGACCCGAAGGACCTGCTCGCCGGCTGGACGGTGGTCGAGGGAGAGAAGAAGGTGGGGGGCGGGAAGACGAAGGAGCGGCTGTCGGAGATCGGCCACGGTCAGGTCCCCGTGCCGTCAGACAAGGAGGCACCCGGCGGTGTCTCCTTCGCGCGGATCGAGCAGCGCTCCACGGTGTCGTTCGCGGCACTCCGTCGGATCCGGGCCGGATCCAACGATGCCAACGCGGCCGCGCGTGCGCTAGTGGCCGCCCTTGGTCTGGCCGCCCATGTGACGGCCTTCGGGCGCGGATTCCATCTGCGCTCGGGGTGCGACCTTCGCCCCGCCGCCACAACGTGGACCTGGCTCGGGGTTGGCGCGGACGCGGTCCGGCCACCGACACCGGACGAGGCGGGCGCTCTGGTTGACGCGTGCGCCGCCCGCGCCGAGCGGGCGGGGCTTCCGGTAGGCACCCGGTGGGCGTCGGTGCCGCTTCGCCTGGAGCCAGCCGCAAACCTCGCCGATGCCATTCGCCGCACCTGGCCGAGCGCCGACTGATGCTCGTGATCTCCGTGGAGCTGCTCCACGGCACGATACGGGCGACGGGAGCCGCCGATACATCGATCACCGGCCAGGAGGGCGCCGGTGAGTGGCCGCCGAGTCCCGCCCGCCTCTTCTCCGCGCTGGTGGCTGCCGACGGGACCGGAGACCGGCAGCAAGTCACCGACGGCACCGAGCTACGTCTTCTCGAACGGAGCCGGCCCCCGCGCATCATCGCGGATGGGTTAGAGAGGGTGGTGACCTCAAACACGCACGATCGATTCGTCGTGCGGGATGCGATCCACATCGACAATTCAACCCGCGAGACGTCAGCGGTCCACGAGTACCCGGGCCGTGGCAACGAGGCCGTTCGCGGCGGGCTCCGGCTCGCGCCGGCGTCGCCGTCGATCGTGTACATCTGGGACGATCTGGAGGTCGACCTCCGGAGCCTCCGCGCGCTGGCACTGCGCGCCAGCCGCGTCGGCTACCTCGGCTGTAGCGACAGCCCGGCGCGGGTTACGGTGTCTCGCGAGGTGACCGACGCCCGCGACGCTTGGACGCCCGACAACGCTGGCCCGGTCACCCTCCCCGTGCCTTACGAGGGATTCCTCAACGCCCTCGACGAGGCCTTCGGCCGCTTCCAGCAGGGTGAGGCCGTTCGCCGCGCGTGGATCCCGAACCACTACATGTGCTATCGGCCACCGGGGCGGCGCGTGGTGACGGCGCCCCAGCCCACCGTCACGTGGCTGCGTTTCGACGCCCCCGTCAGCGGGCGTCACCTGCTCGCGGTGACCGAGACGCTGCGCGCTGCGCTGCTCGAGCGCTACACGCTGGAGGTCGGCGGCGACTCGGGTCTCGTCCCCAACATTGTCTCCGGTCACGGCTTCCAGGGCGATGGTTATCACCATGCGTACTGTCTCGCGCTGCCGGAAGTCGGCCACGCCCGCGCGCGCGGGCGCTTGCACGGGGCCGCGATCGTGCTGCCTCCGGGGACGGACGGCGAGGTGGTCGAGACGGTCCGGGCCGCCCTCTGGCGCATCACGACGCTCGCACGACCGCGCGTGTTCGAGACCACGATGCGCCTCTACGGCGGCGAGCGGCGTCCAGTCGCGGCAACCCCCGAACGCTGGCAGGGTCCCGCCCGCCGCTGGGTGTCGGCGACGCCCATACTGCATGAACGGTTCCAACGCGTGGGTCCGGGTCTTGACGAAGTCGGACGCTGGTGTGCGCACGCGGGTGTGCAGCCACGCCCGGTCTGGTATCGCACCTCGCGGGTACCCCTTGTCGAGGGTGCACTCTGCTTGGCCCCGACTGAAGTCTATCGGGCCGGGCGCGAGCGGCGACCGTACGGCCATCTCGCGATCGTCTTCGACGCGCCGGTGCGCGGGCCGCTGGTGCTGGGCGGTGCCCGGCAGTTTGGGTTTGGGCTGATGCTTCCCCAGCCGTCCCCTGGGCCCAGCGATGGGTGACGTGGCCCCCTTCGTCGACTTCTACCGCGCCGTCAATGGTGGGCGTGAGCCGCTCCCTTGGCAGGCGCGCCTCGCGGACCAGGTGGCCACGCGCGAATGGCCGGCTGCCATTGGAGTGCCCACCGGCCTGGGCAAGACCGGCTGCCTCGACATCGCCGTGTGGGCCCTAGCCTACACGGCCGTATCGGGGCCGAAGCGGGCACCGACCCGTATCTGGTATGTCGTCAACCGTCGGCAGCTCGTCGACGCCGCCTGGGAGCACGCGGTGCACATCGCCGGGCTCCTCGCCGATTCGAGCCTGGTCGCGGACGAAGCCAGGGACGTCGTGGAGTCAGTCGCAGCGGTCCTCGGGTCGCTGGCCGCCGTCGGTGTGGCGCGGGCGCCCCTGTACGTGGCGCGCCTGCGAGGCGGGGCGGACCTGGGGGCGCGGGCCCCCGACCCCTCCCAGCCGGCCCTGCTGTTGGCGACGGTGCCGATGTTTGCGAGCCGCTGGCTGTTCCGCGGGTACGGGTCCAGCACGTCGATGCGACCGGTCGACGCGGCCCTTGCCGGGATCGACAGTCTGGTGCTGCTGGATGAAGCGCATCTCGCTCGCCCACTCATCAAGCTGGCGGACCGACTCGCCCAGTGCGACACGGGCGATCCCACCGCGGTCATCGATGGCGTGCGGTCGCGGCCGGTGGTGGTCGCGCTGACCGCCACGGGCGAGGCCGCCGGTGAGCGCTTCGACCTGGACGATACGGATCGCCAGCATCCGGTGGTGGCGCAGCGATTGTCCGCGCCGAAGCGGGCCCAGCTCATCGAGACAGCGGCGTCGCAGCTCGCGGACGCCCTCGCGACACACGCCCTGATGGCGGTCGGCGGTCGCGCCGAGAGTTGCGTCGTCTTCGCGAACACGCCCGGGACGGCCCGGGCGGTCGCCGAGCGGCTGAGGACGGCGCGCCGCGGATCCAGCCATCCGGCCGAGGTGTGCCTGCTCACCGGACGGGTCCGCGACCGCGAGGGTGACCGGATCCGCGACCGCCTGCTCGATCCCCTCACGGGGGTGCGGGCCGGCCAGGCGACGCGGCGGGACCGTCCGCTCGTGGTGGTCGCGACCCAGACCTTGGAGGTTGGCGCCGACGTCGACTTCGACCATCTGGTGACCGAGACGGCCGGGGTTCGCAGCCTCGTACAGCGGCTCGGGCGCGTGAATCGATTCGGCACCCGTCCCGATGCGCTCTGTGTGATCTGTCACCCGGCCGACCGCACGACCTGGCCGGTGTACGGTGTGGAGCCCGCCGACGTCTGGTCGACCCTGCAAGCGGCCGGGCACGCCGGACCGGTGGACCTCTCCCCCGGGAATGCCGCCGCGCTCCTGGGACCGCCCCAAGACGTCGACCGGCGGGTCGGGGAGCTGCTGCCGGCCCACCTGTGGGAATGGGCCAAGACGACCGCGCCTCCGCCAGGGGAGGCCCCCATCGAGCTGTTCGTGGACGGGTTCGACCCGGGCGGCGACGTGTCGATCGTGTGGCGCGCCCACAGATCGGACGACGGGGTGCGCTTGGTGCCGACGATCCGAGCCAGCGAGGCCGTCGACTTCCCGCTCCACGAGGCCCGCGAGGCACTCGGCGACGGCGCAGTGCGCCGATTGGCCGCCGACCGCGCCTCCCTTGAGACCGTCCCGATCGCGGCGCTCCGGCCTGGCGATGTCGTGGTTCTGGCACCGCACGACGGATGCTACGACGGGTTCGGCTGGAACCCGAAGTCCACGACCCCGGTCCTGGATGTCTCCCCGCTGGCCTCGCACACCCTGCTCCTGAGCGAGGTGCTCCTTGACAACCTCGCGCCCGGCTGCCTTGAGATCCCTGCGGTCCGTGACCTGGTCCAGGGGCTGACCCAGCCATCCGATGAGCCCGAGAGCGATGAGGCGGTCCTGCTCACCGAGCTTCGCGCCGCCCTGCGTGCCTGTCCGCCGCACCCGTGGCTCAGTGATGACGAATGGCAGGGCTTCCTCGACGAACTGGGGCCGGTCGTCGCCCGACCGATCGATGACGTGCCCTCGGTGGCGCCGGCCCCATTGCGTCGCCGCTGGGCGACCGTCGCCCTGCGGGCGGATTCCTTCGACGAGCTGAATTTCGCCGCCGCCTCCCATGACCTCGCGGACCACCTCGGGGCGGTGGGCGAGGTCGCGGCCCGCATCGCCGGCACCCTGGGCCTGCCGCCTCCGCTCATCGAGGCCGTGCGCCGGGCCGGCACCTGGCACGATCTCGGCAAGGTTGACGCCCGCTTCCAGCGGTGGCTCGATCCGGACGCGCGGGCGGCAGCGCCGTTGGCCAAGTCATCTCTGGCACGCGAGCGCGCGGAGAGTGCGCGTGTCGCCAGCGGCTGGCCTCGCGGGGCTCGCCACGAGCTCCTGAGCACTCGTCTGGCCGCTTCGTGGCTGGACGGCCGATCGGTCCCCTACGATACCGCGCTCGTCCTCCACCTCATCGCCAGTCACCACGGGTTCGCCCGGCCCCTCGTGCGCCCGGTCCAGGACGCCGCTCCGATCCGGGTCCGCACGGCCATCGATGGCACGGCGGTGGACGCGTCCGGCGACCTCGGCCTCCCCGATTGGGACCAGCCAGCGCGATTCCGGGAGGTATGCGAGCGCTATGGGTTGTGGGGAACCGCGCTGCTGGAGACGATCGTCCGCCAGGCGGACCACCTCGTCTCGCAGATGACCGAGGTTGCATGACGCGGGACGAGCTGGCTCCGGGACTCACGGTCGACTGGCTGAACGCCTGGTTGGCCGCGCTGGGGGTCGCCATCCTGCTCCCGGGGGTGCGACTGAGCTGGACGCGCACGCCCGTCCCAGCCGCCTGTTTCGCGAGGTCCGATGGCTCTCCTCCACTCGCCGAGGCCCTCGCCGCCGCGCTGCCCTCGGTTGGGGCCCTCGACACGCTTGCGATTGCGCGGAGCCGTCCGCCCGCACAGGAGTTCAGCCGAACGGTTCGCCTCGACGTCTATGCGGAGCGTGCTGCCCTGGCCCGCGCCTCCCGTGACTGGAGCTTATCGTCCACGGTGACGGACCTCGTTGCCCCCCCGCCCGCCGACGGGCTGCCTGACGCCCCCTTCAACCCCCCGGTGCCGCAGGGACGCACGCTCTGGGAGCGTGCCGTCTCCTGTCGCCGTGCCATCGTCGATCCGGCGGCCGACATCACCGCCACCCTGGCAGGCGACGGCCGGCGCCGCGTCAACAACGGCCTCGGGTTCGATGTCCGCCGGCTCGCCGCTGGGGTCCAGAACACGGACAAGCGTGTGGACCCCGTCGTCGAACTCTTGGCCTTCTGTGCCCTCGGGCTCTTTCCGATGCGGGGGAACGGTGCGAAGGTGCCGCGCGCGCGGGGGTGGACGGGCCCACCGGGTCGGCCTGGGTCGTTCCGATGGTGCGCTTGGTCACCGGCCCTGGATCGGTGGGCGATCGATGCCCTCCTCGATGTCCTGCCTGACGCGAGGGGCCATCCCGATTTTGCGGACCGGCTGGGGATCCTCACCTGGTACCACACGGTGCCCTACCGGTCGAAAAGCGAGAACGATATGACTCGCGCCTACGGTGCGGAGTGCGAGCCGTGACCGGCGGAAGCGGGATTCCGGCCGCGTCCTCCGCACGGGCGACCAACCGGGCTCGCGCCGCCGAGGCCCGGCCCGGGACCGTACCCGACGCGGAGGCCACCATCGTTCCCATCTCCGCGCTGGAGCACCACGCCTACTGTCCGCGCCAGGGGGCGCTCATCCACGTCGATGGACGCTGGGTCGACAACGAGCACACGGTCCACGGATCCGCGGGTCATGCGCGTGTCGACTCGGCGCCAAGCCGGATCGAGCGGGGCGCACGCGTGCTTCGACACATTCCATTGTGGTCAGAGCGGTACGGCCTCAGCGGGCGGGCGGACGTGGTCGCGGTCTCGGCGGCGGGTGACCTGACGCCCGTCGAGTACAAGATCGGGACACCGCACGGCGACGCAGCCCGGATCCAGCTGTGCGCCCAGGCCCTCTGCCTCGAAGAGATGTTCGGCCGCTGCGTTTACGCCGGCTCAATCTGGTACAGCGCGGTGCGGCGCCGGACTCGTGTGGCGTTCGATGACGGACTCCGCGAGGGAACGTTGACCGCGGTGACCGAGGTCCGATTGTGGATGAGCGCTCCGACCTTGCCGCCAGCCACCTTCGACCGCCGCTGCCAGTCCTGCCAGTTCCTCGACTACTGCCAACCGGAGTTGTCCTCCGAACCAGATCGAGTGACGCGCTACGTCGCGGAGTGGGTCCGATGCGCCTCCTGACGACGCTCTACGTCACCGATCATCGTGCGACGATCGGCGTGCGATCGGGAACAATCCTCGTGAAGTCAACAGGTGGGGCCTGGGAGCGTGTGCCAATCGAAGCCTTGGAGGCAGTGGTCATCGCGAGCCACGCAGAGATCACGAGCGACGCCCTGGCGATCTGCGCCGACAAGGGGATCCACGTGACGAGCCTCGCACGGTCGGGACGGGTGCGCTTCAACACGGTCCGGGGTGCCCGGGGCAATGTGCTCCTACGGTGGCGGCAGTTTCGAGCCGCGGACGACCCGGTGGCAAGTCTGGCGATCGCCCGGGTCATCGTGGCCGGGAAGCTCGGCAACGCTGAGCGGGCCCTCCGACGCTGGGTGGTGGACGCACCCATTGGCCTCCGCCGCTCGCTGAGGCGACTCGGGTCCACGGTGCGCGACCAGGCGGAACGGGTCTGGTCGGTGGATGCGGAGGATCGGCTCCGGGGGTGCGAGGGCAACGGCACGCGTGCCTACTTCGAGGCCGTCGGCTTGCATCTACAGCTTGTCCGCCCCGACCTCAGCTTCGAGCGACGCACCCGGCGACCCCCGCGCGACCCAGTCAACGCGACGCTGAGCTACTGCTACGGCCTGGTCCTCGGTGACGTGAGCGGTGCCCTCGAAGGCGTGGGCCTCGACCCGCAGATTGGTTTCCTCCACGAATTGCGGCCGGGCAGACCAGCGCTGGCTCTTGATCTTCTCGAGGAGTTTCGCCCCGCCCTTGCGGACCGCTTCGCGATCGCCCTGCTGGCGCGGCGGGTCCTGGGCGAGGCGGCGTTCACGGAGACCCCCGGGGGCGGCTGCTATCTCTCCGACGTGGGACGCGGCCACCTCCTGGAGGCGTGGGATGCGTATCGCTCCGAGGAGATCACCCACCCACTGCTGGCACGACAGATCCCCCGGTCGGCGCTAGCGATCACACAGGCGACCCTGATGGCACGACACCTTCGCGGGGACCTGCCAGCCTATCCACCGTACATGCTCCCAATGTGACGATGGACGTCCTCGTGGCCTATGACATCGACACGACGACCGTCGACGGTGTACGACGGCTCACCCGCGTTGCCCATATCTGCGAGCGGTACGGCGTCCGCGTCCAGGACTCCGTGTTCGAATGTCGTTTGCTCCCCGCTCGCTATCAGCGCCTTGTCGAGGAGCTCCGAACCCGGATCGATCGACGCCTCGACAGCGTCCTCTTCTACCGCGTCGGGGAGTCCCTCGGTGCCGTCCGCACCTCGCTTGGCCGAAACGCCAGCCATCGGCCTGGTGACCCCTGGATCCTGTAGCCTGGGGCCGCGGACCCGAAGTGATTCATGTCCATGAACAACCCCACCGAACGTGGACCCGCCCGTGGACCGGACGCCCGTTGCCGCACCGTGACTCGCCCGTTACATCTCGTGAGATCGGTCCAGTGTTGTCGGGGCCATCGCCCCGACCTTCGTTGAGCGGAACTCCGCCTGCCCGAGGGAATCGGCCCGGTGGCGGGTGTTGTCGGGGCCATCGCCCCGACCTTCGTTGAGCGAGGCACGGGTTCTGCTGCTCGACGGTCGGCGTGGCGGTGTTGTCGGGGCCATCGCCCCGACCTTCGTTGAGCGCTCAATACGATCGCGTCGACCGAGGAGCGGCTGGCCGTGTTGTCGGGGCCATCGCCCCGACCTTCGTTGAGCGCGCCGCCCCGCCCATGGGGTCGTGACGACAACGCCGGTGTTGTCGGGGCCATCGCCCCGACCTTCGTTGAGCGGAGGACGCGATGCTGCTGGACCTGCTCCAGGCGCTCCGTGTTGTCGGGGCCATCGCCCCGACCTTCGTTGAGCGCGTGTCCCGAGCGGGACGGCGGCGCAGGGCCTCGCCGTGTTGTCGGGGCCATCGCCCCGACCTTCGTTGAGCGCGCAACCGTGGCTCGGTCGACCTGCGCCTGCTGGCGCTGTGTTGTCGGGGCCATCGCCCCGACCTTCGTTGAGCGACGCCGACCTTGTGCCGCCCCTCGCGCAGCCCGGGGTGTGTTGTCGGGGCCATCGCCCCGACCTTCGTTGAGCGGCGCTCTACCCCGCGGGCTAGCGCCCCCCCCCGCGGTGTTGTCGGGGCCATCGCCCCGACCTTCGTTGAGCGTATGGAGCGGGCGCACGTGCCCGGCAATGGGCGGGGAAGTGTTGTCGGGGCCATCGCCCCGACCTTCGTTGAGCGCGCGTCCGCGACCTGCGTCCGGGGGACGTGCTGCTGGTGTGTTGTCGGGGCCATCGCCCCGACCTTCGTTGAGCGCCGCCGCAGGGGCTGCGGTTCCTCGTCACCTGCGGTGTTGTCGGGGCCATCGCCCCGACCTTCGTTGAGCGGCGCGGTTGAGCACGTCGTCCCCCAACGGTTCGGCGGTGTTGTCGGGGCCATCGCCCCGACCTTCGTTGAGCGCCCGACGGCCTCACGCGCTGTCCCGGATGCGGGGTCCAGTGTTGTCGGGGCCATCGCCCCGACCTTCGTTGAGCGCCGACCGTCGCGGTCATGTGGAGGATGCCCGCCGGCGTGTTGTCGGGGCCATCGCCCCGACCTTCGTTGAGCGTACTCGTCGCCCGTCCGGCACGCGTCTGGCGACACGTGTTGTCGGGGCCATCGCCCCGACCTCCGTTGAGCGAGGCGCCGCGGCGTCCGATAGGGAAACGGCCCGAGGTGTTGTCGGGGCCATCGCCCCGACCTTCGTTGAGCGATCATGGAGCCGGGCTACCAGATGCAGGCGACCCCGTGTTGTCGGGGCCATCGCCCCGACCTTCGTTGAGCGTCGCGCATCCGATCCAGTTCGGCCGTCAGGTCGTCGGCGTGTTGTCGGGGCCATCGCCCCGACCTTCGTTGAGCGCAGATCGTGTTCACCGACCCCGGCGCGACCACCTGGTGTTGTCGGGGCCATCGCCCCGACCTTCGTTGAGCGGTCTCCAGCCGGAGCGCCGACGCCAGAGCCGCCGGGTGTTGTCGGGGCCATCGCCCCGACCTTCGTTGAGCGCTGGAGTAGCCCCCCGCCGTAGCGTCGCCCGGATCATGGTGTTGTCGGGGCCATCGCCCCGACCTTCATTGAGCGATCCGCGAGGGGGGTCCGTCCATCCGCCAGGCCATGGTGTTGTCGGGGCCATCGCCCCGACCTTCGTTGAGCGCAGCCCTCGGGGTTCCACGCGGCCTGCGCCGGCGAAGTGTTGTCGGGGCCATCGCCCCGACCTTCGTTGAGCGGTGCAGCCCAGACAGCTCGCGGCGGACTGGATGGGGTGTTGTCGGGGCCATCGCCCCGACCTTCCTTGAGCGGTGGACGTACGGATCAACCGCCGCGCATAGGTCCCCTCCGGTCGTGGCCGCCGACATTGACACGAGACTTTGGCGAGAAGTAGAGGGCGGGTGCGCGCACCGCTGTTGAGGAGCAGCGTGGCGGCAGAGTTCAGGACGCTGGCGATGCGAGGAGCCTGAGCAGCGTCGCGTGCCCGATCCCGAGCTGCCGCGCTGCGACCGCGTGGGTGATCGTGCCCGCCTCGACGTCCGGTCGGACCTCCGCCCATCGGTCCGCGAACCCTGGGCGCGTCGTCACCGGCGGCCGACCGACCCGCTTCCCCTGGCGCCGGGCCCGGTCGATCCCGGCCCGGGTCCGCTCGGCGAGGATGCCCCGCTCCAGTTGGGCGTATGCGACCGTGATGTGGAAGAGCGCCTCCCCGAACGGCGAGGTCGTGTCGAGCCAGGGCTCGGCGTAGGACCTGAGCCCGACCCCCCAATGGCGCAGCCGCTCCAAGGTCTGGGCGGCGTCGAGGACGGACCGGAAGCAGCGGTCGATCCGCCAGCAGCAGACGAGGTCGACCCGTCTTCGGGCGCAGTCGTCGAGCAGCCGGCGCCAGGCCACGCGGCCCCGGAGGTCGCTGGCGCTCGCCTCGTCGGCGTACTCGACGACGTCGGTCCACCCCTGGGCAGCGCAGAAGTCCCGGAGGGGGAGGCGTTGGGTCTCGACGGTCTGACCCCGATCGTCGGTTGAGACCCGCAGGTACAGCCCCACCTTCACCGCGGCGACCCCTGAGCGATCAGGACGGCGCCAGGCGACCCGCCGGGCCGCCAGAACCGTTTTGGAGGCCGCCGCCGGGTCCGATCACGTCGGGTCGAGCGCCGGCCTCGGCCACGGCCTCCCCGAGGACGGCCTCGACGTAGGGCTTGTGGTTGATGAACCCTCGGAAGTGGCGTCCGTCGTCGGGGCAGTGGACCCCGATGGCGTGCTTGCCGTTCCGGTTCGTAGTCACCGTCACCCGCATGGCGGTCCCGCAGATCGGACAGGCGATCGCCCCGGGGGTCATGCGGGGGCCACCCCGTCAGCCTGTGGTGTCGCCCCAGCCGACACCACTCGCCGCCGGCCCCGTCCGCGCCGGGCCCGCCGGGGCGGAGGTTGGGCCATCCAGCCCTCGCAGATCGTGACGAGGGCCATGGCCCGTCGATTGGGGGCGTCCCCGGGCGGCAGGCCGAGCAGCGCCCGAGTGATCGCCGCCTCCACGATCTCGCGCTGTTCGGAGGTGAACGGGAAGCTGACCCGCTCCAGCCGGATCTCCTGGGTGGCCGCCCAGGCGCGGACGTCGTCGGCGAGCGATCCGGGCTCCTGACCAAGCCGCGCCAGGCCCCGGAGGGCGTCGACGCTCTCGGGGAGGAGCGTCGCCACCTCCTCGGCCGGCATCGCGGCCAGGAGGTCACGCACCAGCGCAGCCTTCCGGCCGAGGTCGTCGGCGCCGTGGATGGTGTTGAGGGCCTGGGCGAGGAGCCGGGCCTCGACGTCGCCGACGTCGACCACGACGCAGGGGACGGCGGCCAGCTCCTGCGCGCGGTAGAGCTGGAGGCGCTGGTTGCCGCCAAGGACCTCGAAGCCATCGGCAAGCGGCCGGACGACCAGCGGCAGCACCGTACCGAAGCGGCCGAGGCTCCGGCCGAGCCGCTCCAGGGTGGCGGGGTCGGCCTCGTTCGGGTTCCAGGGCGCCGGGGTGAGCTGGGCGAGCGGCAGGTCACGGATCTCCACGGTTTGCCTCCTTGGGGTATGGGCGGCTGGCGGGTCGGATGCGGTCACGCCAGGCGGGGTCGACGACGACGAGGTAGGTGTGCTTGGAGGCCTGGGGAACCCGGCAGACCGGGAGGCCGCGGGCGCGCAGGTAGCGGACCGAGTGGGTCCCGTACAGCGACCCGACCGATCGGCAGTGCCGGGGGATGCCGTCCCCGAGGTCGAGCCGGGGCAGGGCGCCGGACGGGCCGGTGTAGAGCCAGCCGGCCGCCTGGTAGATGGTGCCGCGGTGGTGAGCCCCAGGATCCGCGTAGGCGACGACAGCCTTCGCTCGGGTGAACCGCCGGAGGGCGCGGACGACAATCCCCAGGACGCGCGACTCGGTGTTCCGGGGCAGCCGGTCGTCGAGCCAGAGCCGGCTGAGGGTCCAGACGTCTGCCCGGGTGGCGCCCTCGACCAGGCAGTGGCCGTTGATCGACCCAGCGCCCAGGGTGCAGACGCCGAGGAGCGCGCCATCTGCGAAGACGCCGAAACAGAGCCGAGTCGCGCCCGGCCAACTGTGGAGGTAGTGGTGCCGCACGACGAGGGCGCGGGCGACATGGGGAGGGAGGACCCGCACCTCGACGTCGCGGGCATGCAGGGGCTGGAGCGCCGGGCTCCCGTTCGCAGGGGCGTCTCCCGCCAGGGTGGCGGGCGGGTTGCGATCGACCCCACCGGCGCGTGGGTCCACGTCAGCGGACGTGACACCACAGGGACCCCCCGCAGTCAAACTGTCAAACGGTCTGGCGGCCGACGAGACCCGCGATGACACCACCGCAGTGAGTACGGCTGACGGGCTCACGAGTCCCCTCCAGTCGCCGGGTGACCGTTTGACCGCTTGACGGACGGGTGGCTCCGCAGGCGATAGACCCGGTACTCAGGATGGCCGGGCGAGGCCCCGTGACTCTGTTCGACCCGGTCGAGATCCACGAGCGCCCCGAGCGCTCGCTGAAGGGTAGGCGAGTCGATCCGTCCGCCGACGATTTGGTGGACGCGGCTGGCTCCGACCCAGCGCGGAGAGACATGCTGCAAGGCATCGAGGACCTTGGCCTCGACGCGAGCGATCGGCGCCTTCGTCACCCCGCGCGGCACGATCACGGCGGTCTCGGCGAGATAGTCGCCCACGATCGCAGCCCGTTCCAGGTCCTCAAGCTCAACTGCCGCATGCCCAGCTTGAAGGCAATACAGGAGGGCGAACTTGAGCACATGCGATGGCACGCGCGTCAGGATGTGAGCGGCAGGTCCGAGTGTCTGCCGCTGGAGATCAGTGTACCGCTTGAATAGTACTGCCCACGCATTCCGCGCTGCTGGGCTCAGCTCAAGGATATCTCGGCCAGCAGTCGCGAGGCCGTGGGCGTGCTGGAAGATCGCCGATGCTCCAGCGACCAGCTTCGACTCCTGTCCTTTGTCCGGCACGTCAGGATACGCGATCGGCTCCCGCGGCGTTGCCCAGAACGTAACGAACCGTGGGACCAGCCCGCTCTCGATATGGACGAAATCCAAGCGCGTTTCGAGGTTCTCCGGTGTCGTCGCTGTCAGGATGGAGAAGAATGGCTCTCGCACTGTAATCGGCCGGGATCGAGTGCGCGGGGTGAAGTCCTCGCCGTCGTACAATGCGATCAGGATCTCTTGGAGGTTGGCCGTCCCGCTGCGCCCAAGCTTGACAAGCACGTTGGTCCATTCTGGCTCATCGAGAAGCACGCGCTGCTTTGGGAGTGGGCGCAGGATCGTACGGGTAGATCGACCCTCCCTCACCTGCACCTCCTCGCAGAACAGTTCCAACAGGCCCTCTCCGCTTCCGATCGACCGGGAGACGCGGACAGTGTCATCGTCGAAGATACGCTCGAGAATCTCGCGACCCCTCCCCATGACCGTGGTCTTGCGGGGGACCCCGGTTTGGCCCAGGATCAGGCCGTTGAGATTCGCGTACATCGGCCGCCCATACGCCAGCGCGACCTCTCGGCCAACAGCCAGCCCCAGCACAATGGCCCCCGCGACAAAGATCGCTTCGAAGGCCCCGTCGGTGGTTGGCTCCACCCAGGACCGGAAGTCACGCAGCCACCCCACCCACACGTCGTTGGGCAGCACCGGCGCGTGCGCCAGAACGGACTCTGTATCGTGCTCGTCATCAGCGTGCACTACCTCCAACGGATCGACCGTGGTGCCTTCGCGCTCGTGGGAGGCTGAAGAGGGTCGAGGGGATCGACCCGATCGAGGTCGCGAGGTGACGTCCTCGTAGAGGTCGAGCAGGGACCGCTTCAGCGCGGCCTCGTCCAACGGCAGCCCACCGGCCACTGCCTGCCATGAGTGCGTGACCTCCTTCAGAAACCGCCGCCGAGCCACCTCGTCGTGGAGGGCGACGCGGTCTGACGTGATCACCTGACCGTCGACGCGGAAGTCGAGCGTGACCACGACGACGCCCTGCTCGGTGATCTCTGGCTCACCCACCATCTCGATCGCCCATGTGTTCGGACTTGGTATGCTCACCTTCATCCCTCGACCAGGGGCGGGTTCCAGCCCGCCCCTCTTGGTGTCAGCCGGTCGCGACGACGCGTCGTGAGATCGCGGATGGCGGGGCGAGCTGGACCAGATCAGCCATGATCCGCTCCAACTCGGGTACCGGGAGAGGCTCGGGGTTGCGGGCGTTCCAGGCGGCGGCCAGGAGTGCGATCTCCTCCGGACCGAGCCCGAGGCGTACCCACCGGCCGACAAGCCGGGCTGCGGTGCTGTGCCGAGCGCCTACCGAGACGCCCACGAGCAGAGGCTGCCACCAGCCGCGATGCGACCACGACTGGGAGTCAGTCGGTGTTGTGCGCGCGTGTGCTTCGGCGGTCACCCAGGCCGGCGCCAGGGCAGGCGGCCCCGCTTGCCAAGGGTCGCGTTGCGGAGCCCAGCGGTACACAGCGCCTGTGTGGTGGACAGAAGGAGGCACCACCGTCTGCGTTCCCTCACCGAGAATGTCCAGTCCACCGCGCGGTGCGCTGCCGCGAAGGTTCGCCTTCCCGATCCGCGTGGCCGTTGGGGCTGCGTAGATCAGCCGCCGGCCGCGTGCGGTTGTGAAGGCCCACGTCTGGGGGAGATCGCCCTGCGATCGATCGGCCAGAAGGGTCTCGCCCTCTGGGCCGTCCACGTCGAGGCCCACGAGTCCGTCACCGAGCACGAGCCCGATGTTGAGGCCCCGCACGCCAGGCGCTTCCAGCCATCGAGCGACTTGATCGGGATCTGGGATGCCGCGGTGTTGCCAGCCCGCGAGGTGGCGCCTGGCGAGAGGGTCGAACGGGATCTTGCCCGGGGAACCGCACCCATGCCGCGGCCCGCAGATCGGAATGATGGGAAGGCCGATCTCGACATAGGCCGGCGCAGTGGCCAGCGGCCCAGGGTCATGCATGGGCGCGAGCCCCGGAGTTGGCGGCGTCTCGCGCCCTGGGCTCGGAGCCGGAGGCCGCCCCGCTGTCCGTGGCGTCCGAGCCGGCCGGCGTGACGGCGGCGCGCAGGATGAGGTCGATTGCAGCGACAATGTCGCGGGGAGCGTGATCGTCGCTGACACGTTCGACGACGACATCGATGATCGGGAGGCGATCGGTGGCCACCGGGGGATCGTCGCCGCTACACTACAGATCGGTCCAGGTGTCATAGGGGGTCTCTATGACGAGAAAGCAGACGTCCGGCGTACCCGAGGAGGTGCGACAGGCACTCCGATCGCTGTATGGGCCCGGCCCACGCGACTTCACGGACGAGGGGCATCGGGAAGCCCTGCGTACGATTCGCGGATTCGATCCGCGCCTCGCGCGCCAAGCAGAGCGGGGCTTGCCACTCGCGCTGCTCGAGCACGTCTTCCCCCGGCGCCAGATTCCGTGGACAGACACCTCGGAGGGGCTGCGGGCTCGCCTCGCGCTCCTTCCGGAAAACCCCCACGTCGAGGCAGACTGCGCCTTGGTCCGAGCTCTGCTGCGGATCCCGCCCGATCTCTTCTCTGGGCCCTATGAGTGGGAGCCTGCACCTCCCAAGTGGGTCCCGCCACCCGGCGGGGGGGCGCTGCCAGACGTCGGCCGAGTGCGGTTTCCGCAACCAGCAAACCCGCACTTGGTGATCCAGCGGAATGAGGTGGCCCGGTGGCGCCACATCCACGCGCGGGCGGCCGCGGGCCAGGCCCTTGAGAGCGGCGAAGCGTCAGAGATGGGCGTATCTCAGAGGATACTTGAGAGTGCCCGAGAAAGCGCCCGTGTGGGTCTGTTGGTGACGGACGCCACCCCGGACTGGCTGTGCCGAGAAGAGTCCGACCGGGTCGCTCCCCTCACACATTCGGTGATCGCCCTCCTCCGACGACACCGCCTACCGCGGACAAGGTCGATGCAGGTCGCCATCGGCGGCCATGTCCTGACCGGTGAGCGCACCTACCTGGAGGGACAGGACATGGCGCTCACCATGGTGGCCATGGGCGAACTGGACGACGACGCTCTTCCCCCGGACCCCGACAGGTTCTCAGTGACCGTAGGAGGCTTGGACGAATACGTCACTCTTGAGGACTGGGTGCAGGTGTGGAGGAAGTGGATCGTGCCGCGGCAGGAATGGCTTTGGCGAGGGCGCGGACAACGTCCTCACGGCAAGCAGGGGGTGGAACTCAAACGTCTGCGGGAGGGAATGTTCCTCTACCGTTGCTGGCATTCCGATCCAGCTCAGAGTCCCGGCGACCTGCTTGAAGCCGCTGCCCGGCATGACCAGTCCTACGAAGCGTACGACCTCACCAGACTCGACCGACTCCTCGACGACCTGTACGCGCTGCTGAGGCCGGCCGGGAGCCCTGGTGATCGTAGAGCTGCTGAGGCTACCGAATCGCGACCTCCAGAGTGAGTTCGAACCCCTGCCCCTGGTCGATTGTGTTCACCCATTCTCGACTTGATTGATCCACGAGGAGTAGGTGGGAGTGAAGTGCACGTGCTAACGGGGATGGGCGGCCAGCCAGCGCTGAATCGTGGGCGTCTTGTGAGTCGCGTAGTTGTCGCAGATCAGGTGGACGTCCAGCGCCGCGGGCACCGCCTGATCGATGCGGTCCAGGAACTGGCGGAACTCAGAGCAGCGATGGCGGCGGTGCAGCTGGCCGATGACCTTCCCCGTGGCGATGTCGAGAGCGGCGAAGAGCGAGGTGGTGCCGTGGCGCCGGTAGTCATGGGTGCGCCGCTCGGGCATCCCCGGCGCCATCGGCAGGATCGGCTGCGTCCGATCCAGCGCCTGGATCTGGATCTTCTCGTCGACGCAGAGCACCAGCGCGTGGGCCGGCGGATGAAAGTACAGACCCACGATGTCGCGCACCTTCTCCACCAGCTGGGGATCACTGGAGAGCTTGAACCTCTCCACCCGATGGGGCTGGAGACCAAACGCTCGCCAGATGCGACGGACCGAGGCATGACTCAGCCCGCTCCGGGCCGCCATGCGCCGTGTGCTCCAGTGGGTCGCCGCTGGCGGCATCGTCTCCAGCGTGCGCACGACGACGGTCTCCACCTGCTCGTCCGTGATGCGGCGCGGGGCCCC
>Ga0307374_10005152_pt1 | contig 21353 bp, 21 predicted proteins | sample OX3MG_FD_202532 | JGI IMG/M metagenome (GOLD analysis project Ga0307374, IMG submission 202532) | Soil microbial communities from Risofladan, Vaasa, Finland - OX-3 | ecosystem: Environmental > Terrestrial > Soil > Coastal area > Acid sulfate soil | place: Finland: Risofladan, Vaasa | collected...
CCCGAATAGCGCAGGGCGATGCTGCCGCCCAGCGAGTGGGCGACGATGCGCGCCGGCGCCAGACGCTGCTGATGGATGAGCTGGGCGAGGTCGTAGACGAAGGCCGCCATGGAATAGTCGCCGCTGGTCGACCAGGCCGAGTCGCCGTGGCCGCGCAGGTCCGGGGCGATGACGTGATAGTCGCGGCGCAGATCCTCGGCCACCCAGTCCCAGTTGCGGCAATGGTCGCGCCCGCCGTGCAGCAGGATCAGCGGCGGCGCGGCGGCGTTGCCCCAGTCGGCGTAGTGCAGGCGCAGGCGCTGCGAGATGAACGACTGGGAGGTGGGACCGATGGAGGGATCGAGCATGGGAGCCGGCGCGGTTGTCGAAGGCGGCGCTCCGCATAGGCGTGTTTCGCCCGCCGGTTAACCATTTCTTTGCGCCGGTCGAGCTTGCGCCTAAAAGAGAGGGGGTCGGGGAAGAGGGAGGCTTGGGATGAAGAGGCTCATCGGCGCGGTCGCGGCGACGGCGCTGCTCGTTTGCCCGCTGGCAGCGACGGCTCAGATGCACGACGGCGGCGGCCATCGAGACGGCGCGGTCGCGAACTGGCGCGGCGACGGCCATCAGGGACAGGACGGGGTCCGCATGGGGGCCGGCCGGATGGGCGCGAGCCCCTGGCGCGGCGAGCGAACCTTCGGCGCGCACGCCGACGGCGGCCGCGACTGGCGCGCCGCGCGCTTCTCGGGCGGCGGTCGATGGGACGGGAACGCCCAGCGCAGCTTCGGCCACCGCGGCGGCTATTACGACGGCCGCCTGCGGCAGGGCCGCGAGGAGGAGGGATTCGGAGTCAGGCGCGGCGACGACGGTTTCCGCCGCGACCGCGACGACCGCGGATTTGGCTTCGGCCGCGAGCGCGACGAGGACGGGTTCGGCTTTGGCGGCTCGCCATGGATCTATTCCTATCCCGACGACAGCGACTACTACGCGCCCTTCTACGACGACGGATCGGGCTGGGGATATGGCGTCGGGGCGCCGGCGCAGGATTGGACCGACTATGGCGTGGCGCAGGAAGACGGCGGCTATGGGCCGGCGCGCGAGCAGGCCTGGTCCTACTATGGGGCGCCCCAGGAAGATGGGGGTTATGGTCCGGCGCGCGAGCAGGCCTGGGCGGACTACGAAGCGCCGCCGCAGGGCGGGGGCTATCGCTTCGGCATGCGCTCGCAACTCGACTGGAGCGCCGGGGCGCCCCCGGCCGACTGCGGCCAGTGGGTCTGGTTCGGCGAGGCCGGGCGCTATCATTGGGTCCCGGCCTCGTGCGAGCGTCCGCCCTGCGGCTGCGACGGGGAAGACCGCTAGCGGGTCAGTCCGTGTCAGCAGCGGCGATGTTGCCATGATGTTCTTGCTGTCGGCTCGACTCTCGGTATTACATTAGGGGGTCCGGCCCGGCGCTCGTCGGGCCGCCTCCAGGCGATGGCTGATGCACGATCCCAACCAGTTCCTGCGCGTGCGCGGCGCGCGCGAGCATAATCTCAAAGACATCAGCGTCGACATCCCGCGCGGCCGGATGGTCGTGCTCACCGGGCTCTCGGGTTCCGGAAAGTCCAGCCTGGCGTTCGACACCATCTACGCCGAGGGCCAGCGCCGCTATGTCGAGAGCCTCTCGGCCTATGCGCGCCAGTTCCTCGAGCTGATGGGCAAGCCGGACGTCGACCTGATCGAGGGCCTCTCGCCGGCGATCTCCATCGAGCAGAAGACCACCAGCCGCAACCCGCGCTCCACGGTGGGCACGGTCACCGAGATCCACGACTACATGCGGCTGCTCTGGGCCAGGGTCGGTGTGCCCTATTCGCCCGCCACCGGCCTGCCCATCGAGAGCCAGACCGTCAGCCAGATGGTCGACCGGATCGCCGGCCTGCCGGAGGGCACGCGCCTGCATCTGCTCGCGCCGGTGGTGCGCGGCCGCAAGGGCGAATACCGCAAGGAGATCGCCGAATGGCAGCGCGCCGGTTACCAGCGCCTCAAGGTGGACGGCGCCTACTTCCCCATCGAGGACGCGCCGGCCCTGGAGAAGATGTTCAAGCACGACATCGACGTGGTGGTCGACCGGATCGTGGTGCGCGAGGGCCTGGGCGAGCGGCTCGCCGACAGCCTGGAGCAGGCGCTGCGCCTGGCCGACGGCATCGCGGTGGCCGAGTGGGCGGACCTCGCCGAGGGCGAGAGCGAGCCCAGGCGGCTGCTGTTCTCCGAGAAGTTCGCCTGCCCGGTCTCGGGCTTCACCATCGCCGAGATCGAACCGAAGCTGTTCTCGTTCAACAGTCCCGCCGGCGCCTGCCCCGCCTGCGACGGGCTCGGCATGAAGCTGAAGTTCAGCGCCGATCTCGTTGTGCCCGATAAGGAAAAGGCGCTCCACAAAGGCGCGATCGCGCCCTGGGCCAAGGGACCTTCGCCGCTCTACACCCAGACCCTGCAGGCCCTGGCCCGCCACTACGGCTTCTCCATGGACGAGCCCTGGTGGAAGCTGCCCGAGCGGGCGCATCAGGTGGTGCTGACCGGTTCGGGCGCGGACAAGATCCACTTCGTCTACGACGACAACGCCCGCAAATACGAAGTCGACAAGACCTTCGAGGGGGTGTTGCCGAACCTGGAGCGGCGCTGGCGCGAAACCGATTCCAGCTGGGTGCGCGAGGAACTGGCGAGGTTCCAGTCGGAGACGCCCTGCGAGGTCTGCGGCGGCGCGCGGCTGAAGCCGGAAGCCCTGGCGGTGAAGATCGCCGGGACCAGCATCGCCGAGGTTTCCGGCCTCGCCATCCGCCCGGCGCGCGACTGGTTCGCCTCGCTGGACGGCCAGCTCACCGACAAGCAGATGGAGATCGCCCGGCGCATCCTGAAGGAGATCAACGACCGATTGCGGTTCCTGGTGGACGTTGGACTGGAGTATCTCAACCTCTCGCGCGGTTCGGGCACGCTCTCGGGAGGCGAGAGCCAGCGCATCCGCCTGGCGAGCCAGATCGGCTCGGGGCTGACCGGGGTGCTCTATGTGCTGGACGAGCCCTCCATCGGCCTGCACCAGCGCGACAACGCGCGGCTGCTGGGCTCTCTGAAGGGTCTGCGCGATCTCGGCAATTCGGTGCTGGTGGTCGAACACGACGAGGAGGCGATCCTCTCGGCCGACCACGTGATCGACATGGGACCGGCCGCGGGCGTCCACGGCGGCCACGTCGTCGCCGAGGGAACGCCGGCGCAGATCATGGCCAGTCCGAAGAGCCTCACCGGCCAGTACCTCGTCGGCGCGCGCGAGATCGCCGTGCCTGCCCGGCGCCGGCCGATCTCGACCAGGCGCGTGCTCAAGGTGATCGGCGCCGCCGGCAACAATCTGAAGCGCGTCACCGGCGAGATCCCGGTGGGAACCTTCACCTGCATCACCGGCGTCTCGGGCGGCGGCAAGTCCACCTTCATGATCGAGACCCTCTACAAGGCCGCGGCCCGGCGCCTCAACGGCGCCTCCGACGCCCCGGCGCCGCACGAGCGCATCGAAGGCCTCGCCGAATTCGACAAGGTCATCGACATCGACCAGTCGCCGATCGGGCGCACGCCGCGCTCCAATCCGGCCACCTACATCGGCGCCTTCACCATCATCCGCGACTGGTACGCCGGACTGCCGGACGCCAAGGGGCGCGGCTACGGGCCAGGGCGGTTCTCGTTCAACGTCAAGGGCGGCCGCTGCGAGGCCTGCCAGGGCGACGGCCTGATCAAGATCGAGATGCACTTCCTCCCCGACGTCTACGTCACCTGCGACGTCTGCAAGGGCCGCCGCTACAACCGCGAGACCATGGAGATCCTGTTCCGCGGCAAGAGCATCGCCGATGTCCTCGACATGACCGTCGAGGAGGCGGCGGAAATGTTCAAGGCGGTGCCCTCGATCCGCGACAAGATGGAGACGCTGAAGCGGGTGGGGCTCGGCTACGTCAAGGTTGGCCAGCAGGCCACCACCCTCTCCGGCGGCGAGGCGCAGCGGGTGAAGCTCTCCAAGGAGCTGTCGCGCCGCGCCACCGGCCGCACCCTCTACATTCTCGACGAGCCGACGACGGGGCTGCATTTCGAGGATGTGCGCAAGCTCCTGGAGGTGCTGCACGAGCTGGTCGAACAGGGCAACACCGTCGTGGTGATCGAGCACAACCTCGATGTCGTGAAGACCGCCGACTGGATCCTCGACTTCGGCCCCGAAGGCGGCGATGGCGGCGGCGAGATCATCGCCGTCGGCCGCCCCGAGGACGTCGCGGCCAACGAAGCCAGCTGGACCGGCCGCTACCTGAAGTCCGTGCTCGCCCGCCACGCCGACCGCGCCAGGGCGCGCCCGCGCGAGCTGCAACGGGCGTGATGGCCGCGCGTCCGTCGAGACGCCACTGGCGCGGGCGCATCAGGACGACGTAGAGGTTTGTGTCCGCCCAGCTGTTCAGGCGAGGAGCGGGCGCCTGCGCCGCCCGTCCCGAACCACGCAGGGCGACCAAAGGAAGGACACCGGCCCATGAAACTCTATGGCGCGCCCAAACCGGCGCCGAACCCGCGGCGGGTGCGCATGTTCCTCGCCGAGAAGGGCGTGGAACTCGAAGAAACGCCGCTCGACCTGATGCGGCGCGAGCACAAGACGCCGGAGCACCGCGCCCGCAACTCGCTGGGCCAGGTCCCGACGCTGGAGCTGGACGATGGCAGCACCATCTCCGAGACTGTCGCCATCTGCCGCTACTTCGAGGAACTGCATCCCGAGCCGGCGCTCTTCGGCCGCACCGCCGTCGAGAAGGCGCAGGTGGAGATGTGGGTGCGACGCATCGAGTTCCAGCTGATGGCGCCGGTGGGCAATTACTGGCGCCACGCCCACCCGCGCACCGCGGCGCTGCTGACTCAGTTCAAGGACTTCGGCGAATCCAACCGCGCGGCCTATGCGAACGCTCAGCGCTGGCTGGACGGCGAACTGGCGGACGGGCGGGCGTTCATCGCCGGCGAGCGCCTCTCCATGGCCGACATCTGCGCCCTTTCCACGGTGGATTTCGCCCACTGGATCGGCCTGGATCTCGACCCGGAACGCCAAAACCTGGGCGCCTGGCATGGCCGCATGCAGGCGCGCCCGAGCGCGAGCGCCTGAAATCGGGCGCGCTGGCGGCGACCTTACGGCCGGGCTTGCGAGTTGCCTGCTCGAGCCGAAGCAACCGGGCGCGCCATGGTCCGCATCCTCACCTACAATGTTCACCGCTGCATCGGAGTGGATCGGCGCCTCGATCTGGCGCGCGTCGCCGAAGTGATCGCCGCGCAGGCGCCGGACATCGTCGCCTTGCAGGAACTCGACGTCGGGCGCGCCCGCACCGGCGGAGTGGATCAGGCGCACCGGCTGGCGCAGCGGCTGGGGATGGCGTTCCACTTCAACGCCGCGTTCACGGTCGAGGCGGAATCCTATGGCGACGCCATCCTCACGGTGCTGCCGCAGCGGCTGGTCAAGGCCGGAGCCGTGCCGCGCGATCCCAAGTTCTCGCGCCTGGAGGCGCGCGGCGCCCTCTGGGTCGAGGTGGAGGTGGCGGGCGTGCCCATGCAGGTGATCAACACCCACCTCGGCCTGCTGCCCCGGGAGCAGCAGATGCAGGCGGCGGCCCTCGCCGGCGACGACTGGCTGGGCGCCGCGCCGCCGGCGGCGCCGCTGGCGCTTGTTGGCGACTTCAACGCCACCGCCCGCACCGTCGTCTATCGCACTTTCCGCGCCAGGCTCGTCGAGGCGCGCCGCGCCGCCCGGCTGTCGCGGCCGGCGCCAACCTTCCCCTCCAGCCTGCCGATCCTGGCCATAGACCATGTGTTCGTGAATGCGAAAATCGTGGTCGAGGCGGTCAGGACGCCGCTCGATCCACTGTCTCGGGTGGCGTCCGATCATCTGCCGCTGGTGGTGGATTTTCATCTGGCGACCTGACGACCGGATCTGCGCGCCGGCGGACGCCCTGGCCGGCGCGCGCGGCGCGGATCTGGTCATAGAGCTTGCGCCGGCGCCGCCACGGTCGCCAGGAATCCGACGCCGCCGCCGGGTCGCCCAGATGGAACAGGGCGACGAACTCGCCGAACGGTCCGAGCGGCCCCGGCGCCAGGCGCTGCAGCCGCCCGCGGCGGTCGAGGGCGGCGAGCGCTTCGCCGAGGCCGCCGCGCCGCGCCCGCTCCCGGGCGACGTCGGCGCCGGAGCGGCCGACCCAGTGGGCGGCCATGCGGTCGCGCAGGTCTTCGAAGGCGGCGCGCTGCACCGCCGTCCGAGCCTCCATGGCCAGCTCGACCTCGGTGTCGAAGGCCTGCGAGCGGTTGTTGAGATTGGCCGACCCGATCCTGACGAGCCGGTCGTCGACGATCATCACCTTGGCGTGGCAGACGATCGGCCGACCGCCGGCGGTGCGCGGCGAAAGCACGTGCAGGCGCCCGAAGATGTCGGCCGCCTTCAGGCGCCAGAGGATCACCTGGCGGGTGCGGTCCATGGTGAGCCGGTCGAAGTAGCTCGGGCTCCTCTCGCTGAGGATCATGACGATCTGCGGCCCATCGGGCTCGCCCAGGCGCTGGGCCAGGGCCTCGGCGGCGGCGGGCCAGGTGCAGTACTGGTTCTCCAGATAGATCACCTCCCTGGCCGCCGCGATCGCCTCCAGCGCGAGGTTGGAGATCTCGGTGACCGCCGGGCGTTCGCGCCAGGCCGGCAGGGTGCGGGCGACCGCGGCCGCGCCGTCGGCGAAGTCTGGCGCGGCCGCGTCGGGCCAGCGCGGACAGGGCCGCACGCTCGCCGGCGCCGCCAGGCTCTCGCCCGTCGCCCGCAACCAGCGCGCCCGGAACAGGTCGCCCAGGGCGCACGCCACGGCCCCCTCGACCAGGACCGTCACCTCGTGCCTGGGCGCGTGCGGCCGCCCCCAGGGGCTCTGGCGCCGCTCGTCCCGGTCGAGGTGCGCCGGCGTATCCCAGCGGTCACCGGTGAGATCGCCGCTGCCGAGGAAGGCCAGGGCATCGTCGATCACGACGATCTTCTGGTGATGGCAGGCCCCGAACGGGACCTGGGAATCCAGCCTGAAGGCGACGCGCGTGCCGCGGAACCAGGCCTTGGCCCGGTGCGGGAAGAACGCCTGCGAGGCGCTGATCGGCAGGGCCGAGCGCCAGACCAGCACTCGCACGTCCACCCCCGGGCGCTCCTTGGCCAGACGGATGAGCGTGGCGCCCACCTCGTCGGGCGCCCCCCGATCGGTCGAGCCGTCCGGCGCGAGGCGGGTGCGCGGATCGAACCCCCAGCCGAGGACGTGGATCGAACGCCGCGCCGTCGCCAGCGCCGTTCGGAGCGCGGCGAAGTAGTCCTGGTAATCGACCAGGATCTTGGCGCGGCGCACCGGCTCCAGGCGCCAGCAGGTTTCCCCGGGCCTCAGCAGGCCCATCGCACACCGCCCATCGACAAGTCGCCCCAAGTCCGGGGCGCCCAGTTGCAAAGCGCCCGGCTTGGAGTCGTTCCGCGCATGGCGCCGCGCCAGCCGCGGCGGTAAAGCCCCGGTTCGGGCGATGCGCCTCTTGCCTCGCCGGACGCGGGCGGGCATCTGGGCGCGCATGGCCGACCCCGCATCGCCCGCCATCGCAACGCCCTGCGTCAAGGTGTGCATCGTCGACGCCAGGAGCGGCCTTTGCCTGGGCTGCCTGCGCACCCTGGCCGAAATCGCCGGCTGGTCGCGCCTGAGCGGCGCCGAGCGCGACGGCGTCATGGCCGAGCTGCCGGCGCGGCGCGCCCGCATCGCCCCCGGGAGGCTGGCTCGCTTCGGCGAGGATCGGCCGGGCGCCCCATTCACGCGTTGCAAACCGCTCCTCGCCTAAGGTTCGCCGCAACGGTCGCGAAGAGATCGGCCGAAGGGCGCGAGGCGATGGTGAGATTGGCGGTGATCAGCGGCCTGGTGGCGCTCTGCGCCATCGGAGCGGCTCAGGGCCTGGAATCGCTGGCTGCCGGCCGCGCCGCCGGCGCAGGCCAGGCGCAGGCCGTGGTGCTGACGCCCACGCCCACGCCGCCGCCGGATGCTTACGGCCAGGCTTCGATCGCCAAGTCCGCGGACGGCCATTTCTGGGCCGACGCCGTGGTCGATGGACAATCGGTGCGCTTCCTGGTGGACACCGGGGCGACCGCGGTGGCGCTCACCGCCGACGATGCGCGCCGCCTGGGCATCCAGCCGGAGGGGCTCAGCTACAGCTACAAGGTGATGACCGCCAACGGGCCGGCTCGCGCCGCCCTGGTGCGGCTTGGGTCGATCGCGGTGGGCCGCGCCGAGGTGTCCGACGTGCAGGCCTTCGTCATCGACCAGGGGCTGGAGACTTCGCTGCTCGGCATGAGCTACCTGGGCCGGCTGTCGAAGTTCGAGGCGACGCCCGACGCCCTGGTGCTGAAGTCCTGACGCCCGCGCGGCTCAAGCCTCGGCCGCCGGGCGCGCCGGCCGCCCCGATTTTGTTCCGGTCGCCAGCTTGATGCGGGTCTCGCGCACCGCGATCGCCGGCAGTAGCGAGGCGTTCTCGTCCACATAGGCGCCGACGGCGGGGGCGTGCCGCGCCGCCATCGAGCGCAGCAGCCACGAGAGCGCCTTGGTGACCCTGATGTCGCGCTCCCCCTTCAGCCGCTCGATGGTCTCGAACGCGAGGGCGGCGAAGCGCGCGTCGTTCGAGGTGCGCGTCGGGGTCGTCAGCAGCACCAAAGCGGCGCGGCGCTTGTCGATGTCGGGGTCCTCGCCGAGACGCTCCACCAGAACGCGCCACCCGGTCCAGTCGGCGATCATGTCCTGGGCTCCAAAGACGCTGGCGCAGAGGCTGTCGACCTCGGCCCAGCCGTCCAGGCGCGCCAGCCAGTCTTCGACCATCGCCGGCGTCGCGGCGCGGCGGGCGGGGGCGCTGTAGCCCAGCAGCAGCGCGCCCAGCGTCTTCTCCTCGTGCGACTCGCCGCCGAAAAGGCGGTCGGCCATGGCCAGCAGCTCGGCGGCGGCCGCGCCGTGGCGGGGGCCGAGCCAGGTGCGGATGAGCCTGCGGCGCTCGGGGACGCCGACGTTGAAGAAGGGCCGCCCGCTGCCGGTGTAGGAGTCGTTGTGCTGCCCGCCGCGATAGGGCCTCGCCGCGGCGCGCAGCCGCTCCACCATCGCCGCGTGCTCGGCGCCGACGTCGAAGGCGGCAGGCATCTGGGCGGCTCCTTGCGTTCCGGCGCGGATCGAGGATGATCGCACCGGTCGGGGTGGAGGGGCGAATGCGGAGAATTGCAAGCTTGGCGGTCGCCCTGGCGGCCGTCGCTGCGAGTGCGGCGGCGGCGCCGGCCTCGAGACCCCAGACCGGCGAGCGCCCCGACGTTACCCTGCCGCTGGAAGGGACCGTCGTCGAGCCGACCTGGGTCAAGACGCCCAACGGAGCCGACTTCGCTCGCTACTACCCGTTCTGGGCGCAGCTCCTGGGGCTCGGAGGCCGGACCCTGATCCGATGCCGGGTCTCGGTTTTGGGCGAGCTGGCGAGCTGCAAGGTCATGCAGGAGACGCCTGCGGGGATGGGCTTCGGGCAGGCCGCCCTCTCGATGGGGCAGTTCTTCCGCATGCGCCCAAGGACCATCGATGGCGACGCCGTGGGGGGCGGGAGGATCGACATACCGATCCACTTCCAGCCGGCGCCGGAGCCCGCGCCGCCGGCGAGGATCGCCACGGCCGCTTCGCTGCCGGCCGGGGCGCTGGAACTGGCCCGCAAAGTGGTGGGCGTGCGCTTTGGCGCCGATCCCGGCGCCAGTTACCGGCGACGGCTGGAGGCGTCGCTGGCCGCCCAGACGGCTGGCTTGAGCCTCACGGAGCAGCAGCAGGAAGCCTTGCGCGACTACGTCTCGGCGATGTCGGCCGTCGCCGTGGCGCAGGCCGATGACTTCGCCAGGGCTTACGCCCGGAAGTTCACCGAGGCGCAACTGCGCGACATCGCAGCTTTCTTCGAGAGCCCGACCGGCAAGGCATGGGCGAAAGACGACGCCGAAGTGTCCCTGCGACAACAGCAGGTCTGGGCGCAGCTGACCGGCCCCGCGCTGCTCGAAGCAAGGCGCGCATTCTGCGCCAAATTCTCGTGCCTGCCGCAAGACGCGCCGACGTCCGCCGCTGCCGCGAAGTAGCAGGTCCGGACTTCAGAGCGTCACGCCGAAGCGGGCATACATGGCCGCAACGCGCTTCGACAGCGCCCGCGCGGCGGCCAGATCGCTCTCTCCCGCCTGCCTGTCGCCGTTCCGGATCTCGGCGACGCCCCGGCCATAGAGCGACACCGCGTGGCCGGGTGCGGCGCGCAAGGCCGCGCTATAGCCTGTGATCGCTTCGTGCAGGCGCCCGAGGCGCAGCTCGACGAAGGCGCGGCTGTCCAGAATCGCGGCCGCGCCGGGCGCGAGCCTGAGCGCCGCATCGCAGTCCGAGAGCGCCGCTTGCAGGTCGGCGCCGCTCGCGGCCCTGGTCCAGCAACGCGCGTTGTACAGCGGTGCGGTTGCGGACTTGGCGATCATCCGGTCTTCGATGGCGATCGCCGCGCCGAACTGCCCGGCATTCTGCAGGGCCGTGACTACGCGCTCGACGACCTTGAAATCGCCAGGCGCGAGGTGAACAGCCTGATCGAAATCCGTGTTTGCGAGCGCCGCCTGCCCCCGGAAAAGATATATCTGCCCCCTGGCCTCCAGCGCCAGCTCGTCCTTGGGATCGAGTCGGAGCGCCCGATCGAAGTCGGCCATGGCGAGATCGTCCTGATGGTCCTCGAAATGGGCGACACCGCGATTGTAGACGTACTTCCCTGCCGCGGGATCGAGGCGCACGGCCTGGTCGAGATCGGCCACGGCGTGGGCGTAGTCGCGCCTCGCCAGGAAGCCGGCGGCCCTGGCGTCGAACCCTGCCGCATCCGTAGGCGTCGGGCCGGCGTCGGGCGCGCTGGCCTGCGCCGCCGGCGCCGAAGCCGACCCGTCCTGGACGATGACGTCGAAGTCGTTGAGCTGGCGCAGCGCCGCGGCGGCGGCGTCGGCATCGGACGCGGGGAACTCCGGCCCGAGAGTCTGGTCGGATGCGGTCATCGTGACCACCCCATCGTCGATCCGGCTCGTGCGCCTGTATCGATGCGCGGCGATCGTCTGATCGACATCGACCGCGTCCAGCAGACCGAACCCCGCGCCCTTGTCCGGCAGGGCGATGACCACCTTCCACTCGTCGTAGGTTGGAAAGGCGACCGCGAACGGGGCGTCGCTGCCGGGCCCCGGATCGCGCCCGAAGGAAGGCTCGAACCCAAGATTGCTGTCGACGATCTGGAAGTCGCGGGCCCCGCTCTCGCCGGTCCAATCCATCTTCCCCGATCCGTCCATCGTCAGAGTCATGCGCCGGCGCGCGTCGTCGAAGGCGAAGGCGGCGCTCTTGATGTCGACCCAGGGCAGTCGGCCGCGCCAGTATCGGCGCAGCGCGTTCTCCGCCGCGGACTTGCCGGCGGCGCCAAGGCCGAGATTCCAGGCCACGGCGACGTCGCCGCGATAGATGTTCTCGGCGTGGACCGCCGCAGGGACGTCGAGGCCGGCCGAGGCGTCGAGGCGCAGAACGCTCTCGAACGCCGGCGCGCTCAGCGGCTTGGCCTCGAGCTTCTCCAGGCGCGCGCCCGAGTTCTGCACCGGCAGCGCCCAATGGAACGCTGGCGTCTCGATGCCGTCCAGATCGCGATCGCCCGTTCTGGCGCCGTCGAGCCAATAGACCTTGCCGCCGATCCGGGCGCGGACGATCACATGATCGAATATCAGCATGGGCAGCCGATCGTCGAGCCCGTCTCCGGCGTTGGTGCTCACCAGCGCCGGTTCGGCCGCAATGCCCAGTTCATGCAGCAAAGCAGCCAGCAGCGCCGACTTGCCCTTGCAATCGCCGAACCGCCGCCGCCAGGTGACGTCGGCGTCAGCCGGCACGAGCCCGCCGAGGTTCGTGCCGATAGAGGCGTAGCGAACCTGATCCTGAACGAGCCGCAGGGCGGCGGCGGCGCGCGCCTTGGGGTCGCTGGTGGCGGCGGCGATCTTGCGCGCCTCGAGCTTCAGCGGCGAATCGGCGCCGACGGTCTCGGCCTTGACGTAGAGCGGCGCCATCAGGGCGGAGACTTTGGCCCAGTCGCCGAACTGCGTGAACTCCAGTTCCGCCAAGTCGTTGAAGCGGGCGGGCGCGCCGGTGGGGGGCTTTGGCGCCGTGAAATTAGTCGCCTCGACGACCAGCTCGGTCGTGTCGCCGGTGCGCGTGACCTTGGGCGCCGGCAGGCCGTCGGTGGCGCGCCACCTCATCGGCTTGGAACTCGGCCACAGGGCGCGCAGGCGCGCGTAGCTGGCGACGCCCGGCCGGGGCAAGGCTTCCAAGTCCTCGGAACGCCCGCGCAGCACCGGATCGCGCAGCGTCAGGGTGAAGGCAAAGTCGATCACGTCGCCCACCTTCAGTCCCTGGGGTTGGACCGTCGCCGTCAGATCGCCGTCGAGCATGGCCAGTTCGAGATTCGGCTCGCGGCGCAGCACCGTCACCTTCTTGCCGCCACCCAGCAAGTCGATGGTCTTGCCGCCGCGAAGCGCCACCAGCCGGTGGAAGGTCAGCGTCTGGGTCTGCGGGTCCCAGCTGGGGGCGATCTGGTTGACGGCCGACAAGCCCGCCGGCGTCAGGATGCGAAAGGCGCTCTCGACGTAGAACTCATCGGCGTGCGTCCCGAACCGCGTCTGCCGGTCGTACAACAGGATCTGGACAGCGGCGTCGCTGGCCTTGGCGGCCCGTTCGGGAATCGTTGCCGGCTTCACCCAGGCTGGCGGCGGCGCGTATCGGGGCTGAGCGGCGGCGAACGCCAGCCCTGCGCAGAGGCTCAGCGCCAATCCGATAATCCATTTCGACACGCCCAGCCCCCCGCACCCGCGACGCCGGCAGGTTAGCGTGCGCGGGTCCCGATGCAACTTTCAGTTTCGGGCGGCGCGGCGCCTGGGCCAAGCTCCAGCTCGCGCCCTCGCCGGGGCTGGACGGCCGTCGCGGCAGCCGGTCTGAATGACGCCATCCGGAGGAACGCCCATGACCGACGAAGCCATTCTTCTGACCGACGACCCCGCGCCGCACGTGCGCCGGCTGACGCTCAATCGCCCGGCCAAGCGCAACGCCCTCTCCAACGCCCTGCGCGGCGAGATCTTCGCGGCCCTGGAGGCGGCGGACGCCGACCCCGAGGTGCGGGTGATGATCGTGCGCGGCGCCGGGACCTGCTTTTCGTCCGGCTATGACCTGGCCGGACTGGGCGCCCTGCCCTTCCACACCGCCGGCGGCCAGGGCCAGTGGGCGCGGCACGTGGTCGAAGGCTGCTTCAGGATCTGGGACCTCGCCAAGCCGGTGATCGCCCAGGTGCACGGCTGGTGCCTGGCTGGCGGCTCCGAGCTGGCGGTGGCCTGCGATCTCGTCTACGTCGCCGAGGACGCCCAGATCGGCTATCCGCCGGTGCGCACCATGTCGCCCCCCGACAACCAGTACCACGCCTGGCTGATGGGGATGCGCGCGGCCATGGAGATGATGCTGACCGGCGACGCCATGAACGGGCTCGAGGCGGTCCGCCTCGGCTTCGCCAACCGCGCCTGGCCGGCCGGCGAGCTGGAAGCGGCGGTGCTGGCCATGGCCGGACGGATCGCCCAGGTCGACCCCGAACTCGCCCAGCTCAACAAGCGCCTGGTGCATCGCCAGATGGAGGCCATGGGCCTGCGCGCCGGCCTGCGCGCCGGCACAGACCTGCATGCGCTGGGCTGGCATACCGCCGCGTCGCGCGCCTACATGGCCAGGATGCGCGAAGGCGTGACGGCGGCGCTCTCGGCCCGCGACCAGGCCTTCGGCGACTATCGCGCCGGCGCCGGCAAGCCCTAGGCGGCGGCTCGCGCCGGGCGCGCGTCGGCGGCCTCGGCGAGCGCCGCCAGGGCGCGCTCGATCACCTCCGCGCCGGCGCGGCGCTTCGCGCCCTCCACCGTCAGGATGCGCCGCCACGCGCGCGCGCCGGGCCGCGCCTGGAAGAGGCCCAGCATGTGGCGCGTCATCGCCGCCAGCGGCGTCCCGCGCGCCAGTTCGGCCTTCAGATAGGGCAGATAGAGCGCCACGGCCGCCTCGGGCGCGACGTCGGGCCCCTCACCGAAGATGCGCCGGTCGACCTCGCCCAGCAGCGCCGGGCCGTGATAGGCGGCGCGGCCCAGCATCACGCCATCCACATGGACGAGGTGGCCGGCGGCCTCCTCCAGGGACTCGACGCCGCCGTTGGTCACCACGCTCAGCTGCGGCCGCTCGGCCTTCAGGCGCCAGACCAGCCCATGATCGAGCGGCGGCACGTCGCGGTTCTGCTTCGGCGACAGGCCCTTCAGCCAGGCCTTGCGGGCATGGACGATGAACACTCGCACCCCGGCGGCGGCGCAAGCGTCGACCAGGCGCCAGAGCGCCTCCTGCGGATCCTGATCGTCGACGCCGATGCGGCACTTCACCGTCGCGGGGATGCGCACCGCGGCGCCGATGGCGGCCATGCACTCGGCCACGAGGTCCGGCTCCGCCATCAGGCAGGCGCCGAAGCGGCCGCTCTGCACCCGGTCCGACGGGCAGCCGACGTTGAGGTTGACCTCGTCGTAGCCGAGATCCTCGCCGATCCGCGCCGCCAGCGCCAGCCGCGCCGGATCCGAGCCGCCGAGCTGCAGCGCCAGCGGATGCTCGGCCGCATCGAAGCCGAGCAACCGGTCGCGGTCGCCGCGGATCACCGCCTCGGCCGTCAGCATCTCGGTATAGAGCCGCGCGCGCCGCGTGAGCGTGCGATGCAGCCGACGGCAATGCCGATCGCTCCAGTCCATCATGGGGGCCAAGCACAATCTGTGGGATAAGTTATTGTTTTTCATAAACTATTTCCGTCTCAGTCGGTCCAATACACGATTGGACCGATTCGTCAGTATACAAACATAATCCATAGCTAGTTTTTCCTTTAATTACAGTCCAATAGCTTCGTTTCGGTTGGCGGGTTCTGCCGCGTAGCGAGGCCCTTTAGTCCCCATTTTTCGCGCGCGTGTGCACACATAGTGCACACATGGGTACAGCGAAATTGGCCGCGTTCGGGAAACTCCCGTCGGGTTCATGGCGGCTTTTATGAGCAGCAAGCGTCGCTACATTTGGAGATGGGGATGCCCGTCACCAAAACGCCCGCTTCGGTCATGTGAGTGGTCGCCGCATCAAAATGTCCATTGGAAGCCGAGATAGTAGGTGACAGGTTTCGTCACCGCGGCGGCGTCGACGGCATAAAGAAGTCCACCCTGACCGGCGGAAAACAGCAGATGATAATGCTCGGTGAAGTCATAGACGCCGCCGAGGTTGAAGCCGGTCGTGTCCCCGCGGCCGACCATGCTCGAGGTCTGGTGGAACACCTCCGCGCCCAGGGCGAGCTTGTCGGTGACCTGGCGCTGCAGCAGCCAGCCGGCGAACCAGTAGTTCCGGTTGCCGGGGCCCGGATTGATCCAGTAGCCGCCGCCGCCGTAGGTGGTCCACTTGCCGAAGTCCTTCTGCATCCAGACCGGAAGGAAGACCTGGGTGTAGCCGGCGCCAAGGTTTCGCCTGGCGTCTCCGGTCGGGATCTCCACGAGCGGGAAGACGCCCACCTGCGGCCACCAGTCGTCCTTGCCGGAGTTGATGAAGCGGTACTTGACCCCAAGCTCGGTGTCGCCGAGGCCCACGACGGCCGGCTGGCCAGCCGGATCGTCGTAAGCGATGTTGCCGATGAAATGGAGCTGCAGGTTCGGGGCGGCGCCGTAGTTCACCTCGACCGACGGCCCGACGCCGCTCGCATCCCCCTGGCCGATCGCGCCGGCGGAGAAGGTGTAGACTTCCCAATGGCCCAGATCGACCGGCTCCGGATCGTCGGTGATGAACGGCGGCCCGGCCTGCGCTGGCAATGCCAACAGCAGGGTCGCCGCCGACAGGAACGCTGCGAACCCGAGGCGGCGGTCGTGGATCAGCATGGGCGAGCCTCCTCGCCGGGTGAGCCGAGTCCGGGCGCCGGGCAGTTGGGTCCCTCGGCCGCACGCTCCTGTCTGACGCTGAAGCTGGCCCTCGAAGTCATTTGAGATAGGCCACGCCAACGGCCGCGCCCACGCAGAAGACCACGATGAGAATCGGTGGCGCGCGCCAGCGTTCCAGCAATAGGAAGGCGATCAGGGCGACGGCGAGATCGCGGGCATTGAAGATCGCGCTGGTCCAGATTGGATTGTAGAGCGCCGCGCCCAGCACGCCGACCACGGCGGCGTTGACGCCGGCGAGCGCACCGCGCGCGACGGCGTGATGGCCGACCCAGCTCCACAGAGGCAGGCCGGCCAGGGCCACGAGCATGCCGGGCAGGAAGATGAAGATGAGCGCGGCCGTCGACCACAGAGCCGCCACGCCGAACCCCCCGCCGTGCGGCGCGATCGTCGCGCCCAGATAGGCCGCAAAGGTGAACAGCGGACCAGGCATGGCCTGGGTGGCGCCATAGCCGGACAGGAAGGCGCTGTCGGAGATCCAGCCGGCCGGGACCAGGGCGTCGCGGAGCAAGGGCAGCACTACGTGGCCGCCGCCGAAGACCAGCGCGCCGGTCCTGTAGAAGACCGCCACCATGCCGAGCATGGAACGCGGCGCGCCTTGGGCGGCCAAAGGCAGGCCGATCAAAAGCCCGAGAAAGACAGCCATAAACGCCAGGCCGGCGCGACGGCCAACCGGCAGTCTCGGCGGGACGGACTGGCTCTGGACCCCGCGGCAGAGCAGCATGCCGCCGACGGCGCCAGCCGCCAGGGCGATGAGTTGCATCAGCGGGCCGCCGAACAGAAGCAGCAGTGTCGCCGCGACCATGCCCAGAGCCGCCCTGCGCAGATCCGGGCATAGCTTCGCCGCCATGCTCCAAACCGCCTGGGCGACGACCGCCACCGCCACCAGCTTCAGGCCATGCAGCACCGCCTGGGTGAGCGGCCCGGTGAGACGCGGCGCCAGCCAGGCGAAGGCGAACATGAGGAGAGCTGACGGCAGGGTGAAGCCGAGCCAAGCGGCGAAGGCGCCCGCCCAGCTCGCGCGGCGAAGACCGATCAGGAAGCTTACCTGGCTGCTGGCCGGTCCCGGGACCATCTGGCAGAGCGCGACCAGGCCGGCATAGTCGTCGGCGGACAGCCAGCGGCGGCGTTGGACGTAGGCGCGCTCGAAGTAGCCCAGGTGAGCGATCGGGCCCCCGAACGAGGTCAGGCCCAGTCCCAGCGCGACGGCGAACACCTCGAAGGCGCCGCCGCGGACGGCCGGGCCGCTGCCGGACGCCGCCGCGTCCACACGATCGCCAGCGGCGGTCATGTAGCAGGCTCTCCTTCGAGCTTGTCCCCAGGCTGGATTTCTCCAACCAACTCGCGCATCCGCAATTGGGCGACCGCCAAGGCTTCCCGGCCCAGCGGGGTCGCCCGATAGACCCGCCGGAAGGTGCGGCCGATGCGTTCCTTCGACGAAACCAGATATCCACGCCGCTCCATCATGTGGAGCATCGGATAGAGCGTTCCAGCGCTGAGCTTGTAGCCGTGCCGACCAAGCTCTTCGATCATCCAGCGGCCGTAGATCTCGCCCCCGGCCGCATGGTGAAGGACGTGCAGGCGCACAAAGCCGGCGAGAAGGTCTCGATGTTCCATCAGTCGAAAGATCGCCGCGCTGGCGTGGGTCATGCGGGACCCCACACGCCTCAACCTACTAGACATCGGCAACGAAATCGACTTCCGATAACGATCGTCTGGGGTCGCCGCGACGGAGAGATTGGATGGTCAAGGTTGTCGCGATGCTCTGCGCCGTCGTCGCGCTTATCAACAGCGGAGCCGCCAGAGCGGACGCCCTGCCGGGCCCGGCCCTGGTCTCCGCCCTGCGCCAGGGCGGCTATGTCATGCTCATGCGCCACGCGAGTTCGCCACGGACGCTGCCGACGGCCAGCGAAGCCGACCCCGACAACGTCAAGCTGGAGCGCCAACTCGATGAGACCGGCCGCGACACGGCGCGGGCGATGGGAACGGCCCTCAAGACCCTGCGGATTCCCGTCGGCGCGGTGTGGTCGAGTCCGACCTATCGCGCCCTTGAGACAGTGCGCGTGGCCGCGCTGCCAACACCGCGGACCGCCGTCGAACTCGGAGACGGTGGACAGAGCATGCAGGCGACGGCGGCCAATCAGTCGGCGTGGCTTGCGCGCAAGGTCGCCGAGCCGCCTCGGGTCGGGACCGATACGATCATCGTCACCCACATGCCCAACATCATGGCGCTCTTCGGCCAAGCCGTCGCCGGGCTCGCCGACGGCGAGACCCTGGTCCTGCGGCCCGACAGCAAGGGGGGAACGGAGATCGTCGGGCGGGTGAAGATCTCGGACTGGCCGGTCCTGGCCGCGCAGCCCTGAGGATCGTATCGGCTAAACCTCGCCGCCGGGGCGAAGTACGACCTCGCCGTCCTCCTTGGTAAAGGACGCTGGCTGCTTATCCAGCAGGGCCAGCACGACTTCCGAAGGCCGGGACAGCTTCACGCCCTTGGGCGTGACGACGATCGGCCGGTTGACCAGGATGGGATGGGCGACCATCGCGGCGAGGATCTGATCGTCTGAAGCCGCTGGATCGAGCAGGCCCAGCTCGGCGGCCGGCGTACCCTTCTCGCGAAGGAGGTCGCGCGGCTTGAGGCCGATGGCTGCGAGCAACTCTTCAAGCTGCGGCCGGGTCCAGCCGGTCTTGAGATACTCCACGACGGTCGGCGCGTAGCCCGACGCCCGGATCATCGCCAGTGTGTTGCGCGAGGTCCCGCAGTCGGGGTTGTGATAGATGGTGACGGGGAAATCGTCGCTCACGGCGTCGTCCGCTCCTTCAAAAGCCACCCGAACAGAAGGCTCGCTGCCATGGCGCCGGCGAGTTGCGCGACGATGAACATCGGCGCCGATGTCGGCGCGATGCCGGCGAAGGTGTTCGACACTGACCGAGCAATGGTCACCGCCGGGTTGGCGAACGAGGTCGAGGCGGTGAACCAGTAGGCCGAGGTAATGTAGAGCCCGACGATCATCGGCGTTGCGTCCGGGCGAAATCGGATCGCCCCCAGGATCGCGGCGATCAGGCCGAAGGTGGCGACGAACTCGGCGAAAGCCTGCGCCGGCCCATCGCGGAGCTTGCTCGACACCTGCCAGATCGGCTCGGCGAACATGGCGTGCGCGACCCAGACGCCCAGGACTCCGCCCGAGACTTGCGCGAGAACGTAGGCGCCGGCCAATCCCCAGCCGATCTCACGCCGCAAAGCAAAGACCAGAGTGACCGCCGGGTTGAAGTGGGCGCCGGAAAGCGGCCCGAAGATTGTGATCAGGACGACCAGGCCGGCGCCGGTCGCTAGAGTGTTGCCCAGGAGCGCGATGGCGACGTTGCCGCCAGCCAGGCGCTCGCCCATGATCCCTGAACCGATGACGATGGCCAACAGGAGTGCGGTCCCGAGCGCCTCGCCTGCGAAGCGGCGTGACGTCGAGAAGGCGTGTAGCGGCGGCTCCAGGCTGGCTTGGTTGGTCTCCGCCGTGTCCCGCATCCTCAGCGCGCGGGCTCGGGCTGGCCGGTAGTCTTGCCAATCTCGTCGAGCCGCTTCTGCAGCGAGAGGCGATCGAGGCTCGAAACCGGCAGGTTGACCAGAAGACTGATGCGGTTGTTCAGCATCCGCCAGGTGTCGGTGAACGCCAGGGCGATCTCCGCTTCGTTGCCGGTGGCCTCCGCCGGATCGGGTAGACCCCAGTGGGCGGTCATGGGCTGCCCCGGCCAAATCGGGCAGACCTCGGCGGCGGCGTTGTCGCAGACCGTGAACACGAAATCGAGCTTCGGGGCATCGGGACCGGAGAACTCCTCCCAGCCCTTGGAGCGGAAGCCTTGCGGCATGAAGCCGTTACGCTTGAGGAGTTCCACGGTGAACGGATGGACCTCGCCCTTGGGCATCGAGCCGGCCGAATAGGCCTTGAACTTCGGCGGGCCGACCCGGTTCATGATCGCCTCGGCCATGATCGAGCGGGCCGAGTTGCCGGTGCAGAGAAATAGAACGTTGAAGGCTTCGGCGGCCATGGTCCCCCTCCCCTAAGCACAGCAGGCGGACGCCGGCGCGGGCGCCGGGATCGCCTCGGCGGGCGCGCAGCAAGCCGCTTTGGGCGCGGCCACCGCGGAGTCGGGCTCATCCTCGCCGTAACTTGTCGCCTTGCCGAAGGTGAAGAAGGTCTCCCAGCGCAGGCCATTCGGATCATTGACCCAGGCCTTGTCCGACTGGGCGTAGCAGCAGGTTGTGGCTTCCTGGTCGCGGGTCACCTCGCCCGCGGCCTTCAGCCGGCCGGCCAACTCCGCCAGCTCCTCGGAACTCTCGACCTGGATGCCCAAGTGGTCGACACCCGCGACGTGGGCGCGATCGGAAATGGCGAAGTTCACCCGCGGATCGTCGAGCATCCATTTGGCGTAGTCGTCCTTCAGGACGACCGGCTGAGCGCCGAAAAGCGTGGAGTAGAAGCCGACAGACTTGGGAAGGTCTTCGACGGCGACGTGGACGTGCAGGCGCTTCATGACAGGGCTCCTTCGGGAACTCCGCAACAGGCGGAACGGGCGGCGACCTCGGCCACGGGCGCGCAGATCTCGGGACGTCCCTGGCAACAGTCTTCCGTCAGGTAGACAAGCAGCGCGCTCATGGCGTCGTAGTCGGCGGCGTAGATGATCGAGCGCCCCTCCCGCCGGCTGGTGACCAAGCCGGAGTTGGCCAGAATAGCTAGCTGGGCGGAGAGGGTGTTGGGGGTGATCTCCAGAGAGCGGGCGATCTCCCCGGCAGCCACCCCGTCCGGCCCCGCCTTCACCAGCAGACGAAACACGGCCAGGCGGGAGTCTTGAGCGAGCGCCGAGAGTCGCTTGATAGCGGCAGTAGCTTCCATAATTCCAATGTTGTGGAACTGACGAAGGAAGTCAAGAGGGCGGACGCGCGCGGCAGCGAAGAGCCCGCCGCATTCGAGACCGGCGACGCAGCTTGGCGAACCCCAGGTGGCTGGAGCGCCTCAAGTCGTGAGAACGAAAGCGAAAGAGAAGTAGAACCTTCGTGTGCAATCCGTGCACACGCGCGCTGCTAACTATTTGATTATATTAATAACTCTGTCCAGTCCATCATCGGGGCGATGCACAATCTATGTGAGTGATTTTGCGCCTGTTTTTCCATATACTTCAACCCGTTGAGCCGTGGCGTGTACACCGATTTTGCGATGCCGTACGGCGTTTTCTCGCCATGGTTTTCCCGATGTCCCGCATCGTAAGATTCGCGATCGCCACCGCCGTGCGGCAGAAGGAGATTTGCCGC
>Ga0307374_10005154_pt1 | contig 21350 bp, 23 predicted proteins | sample OX3MG_FD_202532 | JGI IMG/M metagenome (GOLD analysis project Ga0307374, IMG submission 202532) | Soil microbial communities from Risofladan, Vaasa, Finland - OX-3 | ecosystem: Environmental > Terrestrial > Soil > Coastal area > Acid sulfate soil | place: Finland: Risofladan, Vaasa | collected...
TCGGCGGCGCCGCAGCGCCGCCTCGAGCAGCGCCAACGCCTCCGCGATCTCCGCGCCGTCCCAGCGGCCCCGGTCCTGCTCCTCCAGGGTGACGAGGGCACCGCCCTCCCCGACGCGGGTCTCGCGGCGCGAGTGGTGGAGCAGCATCAGCGCCAGCGTGCCGGCCACCTCGGGCTCGTCAGGCATCAGCTGCTGCAGTGCCCGGCCGAGGCGGATCGCCTCCTCGCAGAGGCCGCTGCGGATCAGCTCGGCCCCCGACGAGGCCGAATAGCCCTCGTTGAACAGCAGGTACAGCACCGCCAGCACGCCTGCGGTGCGCTCGGACAGCAGGTGCGCCGGCGGCACCCGGTAGGGGATCCCCGCTGCCACGATCTTGGCCTTGGTGCGGGTGAGCCGCTTGGCCATCGTCGCCTCGGGGACGAGGAAGGCGCGGGCGACCTCGGCCGTGGTGAGCCCGGTGAGGCTCCGCAGGGTGAGGGCCACCCGCCCCTCCAGCGGGAGGGCGGGGTGGCAGCACGTGAAGATCAGCCGCAGGCGGTCGTCCTCGATCTCGTCGGTCTCGTGGAACAGCGCTGGCATCGCTTCCTCGTCGGTGCCAGGCGGCGTCGGCGTCGCCTCCCGGCCGGCCTGCTCGAGGAGCGCTGCGCCGCGCGCACCTCGGCGCAACCGGTCGATCGCGCGGTTGCCGGCGACCGTCGTCAGCCAGGCGCCCGGGCGCTCCGGCACGCCATCGGTCGGCCAGCGCCGGAGCGCCTCCGCGAACGCCTCCTGCGCGCACTCCTCGGCGAGGTCCCAGTCACCCGTCCGCCTGATCACCGTGGCGACGACTCGGCCCCACTCCTCGCGGAACGCCGCGTCGACTGCGCCCGCCGCGGCCGAGGTGGTCACTCGCTCACGAACGGGCGCACCTCGATCATGTGGTGTCGGGCGAGCGGATGGGCGGCCGCGATCTCGATCGCCTCCTCACGGCCCGCGCAGCTGATCACCGAGATCCCGCCGATGAACTCCTTGGTCTCGACGAAGGGGCCGTCGCTGAGCAGCGTCTCACCGTCGCGGACGCGCACCGTGGTCGCCATGTCCTTGTGCTGGAGAGGGTGTCCCAGCACCTTGCGGCCCCGTTGTTGGAGGTCCTCTCCCCAGGCGATCCCGTCGCGAACGACCGCCTCCTCGACCTCGGGCTCGGCGGCGATGCCGTCCAGGCACATCATCAAGCAGTAGGGGGTGCCGCCGGAGTCGTCGCCGGTCGCGAAGCGCGCTGCGGCCTCGCCCAGCTCGAGGCCGTCGGCGAAGGGCCGGATCTCGATCGACCGGAACCAGGACGAAGGGTGCTTGGCCGCCACCTCGATCGCCTCGTCGAGGTCGGCGCACTCGAGCACGTCGAAGCCGGCGATGAACTCCTTGGTCTCGACGAACGGGCCGTCGGCCACGAGCCTCTCGCCGTCGCGGACGCGCACCGTCGCAGCGGTCGCCGGAAGATCGAGCTCCCTGCCGAGGAGCCTGACGCCGCGGCCTTCCATCTCCTCGACCCAGCGGGAGCACTCCCGCTGCAGGACGACGACGTCCTCCGGTGCCGGCACGCCCCCACCGCAGATGAACAGGAGGTACTTCATCTCAGCCTCGCCTCCCGTAGCCGTAGCTGATGATCGCCTGTTCGCGCGCCGCCTTCAAGCGCTCGTCGACCTGCTTTCCGTGCACGTACCTGACGATCGCCCGTGCCCGCGCCGCCTTCACGCGCTCGATGATCCGTCCGTGTCCCCTGTTCATCTCCGCCCTTCCTCTCGGTGGTGGCTGCTGACAAGCAGACGACGAACGGGATCTGCCGAAAAGGACAGCTCCTCACCGCGGGCTCGCGCGGTGCCGGACCCGGTGAGCGGGCGGCCCTGAATGGGGGCGCGATGTCTACAGTTGATGACATCAGCCGTAGACTTCGACCGCCGTGACCACCCAGCGCGCTCCTCTCGTCGTCGCGGCCGACACCCGCCGCGGCAGGGCGCTCGTACCGACGCTCGTCTACGTCGGGCTGCTCGTCGCAGTGGTGAGCAGTCTCGGCTCCCCCCTCGTGCCGACGATCGCCCGCGACTACGGCGTCACCTTCGGTGCCGCGCAGTGGTCGCTCACGATCACCTTGATGACGGGGGCCGTCACGACCCCCGTCGTCGGCCGCCTCGGCGACGGCCCCCGTCGCCTGCACACGCTCGTCGGCGCGCTCGGGGTGCTCACGGTGGGGAGCGCGCTCGCCGCGCTGCCGCTGCACCTCTTCCCGCTCCTGCTCGTCGGCCGGGCGATGCAGGGGGTCGGTCTCTCGCTCCTCCCGCTCGTGATGAGCGTCGCCCGCGACCACCTCGAGCCCGAGCGCGCCCGCGCCACGCTCGCCACCCTGTCGGTCACCGCCGTCGTGGGCGTCGGCCTCGGCTACCCGCTCACCGGCCTGATCGCCGAGCACTTCGACTTCCGCGCCGGCTTCTGGCTCGCGGCCGTGCTCGGCCTCGTCGCGATGGGCCTCGCGGGCCTCGTCGTCCCGAAGAGCATGCACCGCGACCCCCAGCCCTTCGACCTCGCCGGCGCGCTGCTGCTCGGGACGGGCCTCGCCGGGCTGCTCGTCGCCATCAGCGAGGGCGGGGAGTGGGGATGGGGCTCGGCTCGGCTGCTCGGCGTCGCCGCGGCCTCCCTCGCGGTCGTCCTCGCCTGGGTCGCCCACGAGCTGCGCACGCACCTCCCCCTCGTCGACCTGAAGCTGATGCGCAACCGCACCGTGCTCACCGCCAACGTCACGGGGGTGATGGCCGGCGTCGGGATGTACATGCTCCTCTCGATGATCATCCGCTTCGTGCAGACGCCGACCTCGCTGAGCTACGGCCTCGGCGCCTCGGTCGTGGTCGGCGGCCTCGCGCTCGTGCCGCTCTCGGCGGCGAGCTTCCTCGCGAGCAAGCTGGCGACGATCGCGGGACGTCGCCTCGCGCCGACGAGGCTCCTGCCGCTCGGGGTGCTCTTCTTCAGCGTCGGCCTCGTCGTCTTCGCCGTCGCCCGCAGCCGGCTGTGGGAGACCTTCGTGGTGATGGCGATCGCCGGGGCGGGGATCGGGAGCTCGTTCGCGGTGATGCCGAGGATGATCGTGAGCGCCACCCCAGCCGGCGAGACCGCCTCGGCGCTCGCCCTCAACCAGGTGCTGCGCACAGTCGGCTACTCGATCGGGAGCGCGCTGGCGGCGACGATCCTCACCGCCCACACCGCCCGCGGCGCGGTCTTCCCCGCCGACGTCGGCTACACCGACGCGGCGCTGGTCGCCCTCGGGCTGTGCCTCCTCACGGCCTTCGTGAGCGCCCTCCTCCCGGGCCGGGAGCGGCGCCGCACCAGCGCGCTCGACCCCGACCAGGAGCTGTCGATCGAGGAGAGCCTGGACGGCGCCCTCTCCGGGCTCATCGCCTACGAGCCGGAGGAGTTCGCCGACGCGACCCGTGCCGGGGAGCCCCGCGGCTCGGGGGGACGGCCGTGAGCCCCGACCAGCACGCGGGGGCCGCTGCACTCGCGCCCGCGCGCGAGCCCGGAGGGAGGAGCCGCGCCGAGAGTCGCGACCGCCTCGTCGCCGCCGCGGCGGAGCTCTTCTCCGAGCACGGCTACGAGCAGACGACCGTGCGCGAGATCGGCCGCCGGGCGGGACTCGACCCGACGCTGATCGCCCGCTACTTCGGGAGCAAGGCCGCGCTCTACCTCGAGTCCCTGCGCCTCGGCAGCACCGCGGGGGACCGCCCCCCCTCGGACCTCACCGACGCCGGGGCGGTGGCCGAGATCCTCGAGCGGGTCCGTCGCAACGGGCTCACGCCCACCCTCTACGCCGCGCTCCGCCCGCACGAGGACCCCGAGCTGCAGGAGGCCGCGACCGAGGTGCTCCGCCAGCGGGTGACCGAGCCGGCGGAGCAGCGCGCCCGCCGCGCCGGACTGACCGAGCCCGCGCTGCGCGCCGAGCTCGTGACCGCGGCCCTCGCCGGCATCGTCGTCAGCCGCACCTCACAGGCGCTCTCGCTGCTCGGCGCGGCGAGCGCCGAGGAGGTGGCCCCGCTCATCGCCGAGCTCATCGCCCACATGACGGGCGAGCTGCCCGCCAGCTGACAAGACGGGCCCCGCGCCCTCGGCGGGGGCGCGGGGCCCGTCAGACGCGAGCCCCCGGGCGCCCGAAGAGCGAGACGGCATAGTCGCCGCCGACGGCGAAGGGCTCGCCGGACCAGGTGGCCCACCGCGCCGCGAGGAAGAGGCCGCTCGCGCGGCACGCCCCGTCGAACTCCTCGAGGTCGTAGCCGCGGTCGAGCTGCAAGCCGGCGACGAGGGCGCCGCCGCTCGCCACGTGCGCGGCACAGGCGGTGACGAGCTGCGGGCGGGCGCTCACCTCGCAGAACAGCGGGACGTTGCCCGCGAGCACGACGACGTCGAAGGTGCGGCCGAGCGCGAGCGTGCAGAGGTCGCCCTGCAGCCACTCGAGCGCGGGCGCCCTCCGGCGGGCCTCGCCGAGCATCGAGGCGTCGATGTCGACGCCGACGACCCCGATCCCGTGGCGTGCGAGCTCGATCGCGACGCGACCGGTGCCGCAGCCTGCGTCGAGCACCGTGCGCGGAGAGAGCGAGCGCACGAGGGCGGCTTCGCCGTGGACGTCGGAGCCCTGAGCGGCGAGCGCGTCGATCCGCTGCTGGTAGGCGGGGCCGTCGAACGAGGTCACCGCGCGAGTCCAGCAGGATTCGCTCCCGCCCCGGCGCGGGCAGGCACCACGGGGGCGGGGGCCGCACCCAGCCTCCCGGGGAGGAGCGAGCTGCGGGGAGGGGTGGCCGCTGGGGGGGCCGTGGCGGGGTGCGTCGCCCCGCACAGCCGGTAGCCGACCCGCGGCACGGTCTCGATCACCGGTGGCGCGCCGAGCTTTTGGCGGAGCCTTCCGATCGTCACGGCGACGGTGTTGGTGAAGGGGTCGGCGTGCTCGTCCCAGGCCTGCGCGAGGAGCTCCTCGGCGCTCAGCACCGCGCTGCTGCGCAGCAGCGCCTCGAGCACCGCGAACTCCTTCGCCGAGAGCTCGAGCGGGCGGCCGGCGCGGACGGCGCGGTGGCGCAGCGGGTCGAGCTCGACGTCGTTCCAGCGCAGCACGTGGCCGCGCGCCTCGGGCTGGCGGCGCGCGAGCGCCCGCACCCGCAGGAGCAGCTCGCGGAAGTGGAAGGGCTTCCCGAGGTAGTCGTCGGCGCCGAGCTCGAGCCCCGCGACGCGGTCGTCCGGCGTCACCGCGCCGCTCAGCATGAGCACCATCGCGCGGCTCTCGTTCCTCGCGATCTGCTGGCAGAGCTCGTCACCGTCGAGGCCCGGGAGGGTGCGGTCGAGCACGACGACGTGGTAGTTCGTGAGCGCGAGCTTGCAGGCCGCGCCGACGCCGTCGTAGGCGACGTCGACCGCGATGCCGTGCGCGCGCAGCCCCTCGGCGACGACGTCCGCGAGCGCGACCGAGTCCTCGACGACGAGCACGCGCATCAGAGCATCCCCCGCCGGATGAGGACGGGCGCGCGCCCGGGCGCCGTCTGATCGGCGGGCCGCCGCCCGCTCCCCGGCCGTCCGAGGCCGCCTCGCGCCGCGGTCATCCGCCGTTGCTCGCCGTGGCACCGCCCTGCGTGGGGATGTGCACGGCGCCGTGGCCGGCCGAGAGGCAGGCCCGCGCCGCGGCGAGCTGGGCCGGCGTGAGCGCGTGCTCGTTGATCCCGGTGCCGGCGAGGTTGAACTGGCCCTGACCGTTCGGGTCGGGGAAGTTCGAGATGCCGTGGCTGCGCACGCAGCGGGCGAAGGCGAGCCCGTCCTGGATCTGCTGGGGGGTCCTCACGTCCTCACCGTTGCCGATCCCGGCCTGCGCAAGGACGGCGTGGCAGACGAGCGTGGCGTGGCTCACCACCGAGTCCGGGAAGGCGTGGAGGGCCGCCTTGTCGAGGACCGGCTGGCCCTTCGCGGGGCCTTCGGTGGCGATGGTCGGGTCCGGGAGGTTGGGGAGGCCGTTCCGGCGGAGGCACCGCCCGGCGAGCAGCATCGCGCTGGGATGGGCGGTGGCCGACCCCGCCGCGCCCGGGGCCGTCGTGGAGGGGACGTTCGCGACGCCGGGAGCGCCACCCCCGCCACAGCCGGCGGCGAGCAGCGAGAGGGCGGCGATCGCGACAGTCACGGCGAGGGTGCGGGACCGGCGGTGGTGGATCCTGGTCATTCAGTGCCTTTCAACTGAGCAGAGAGATCGACTCCGCGGCCGCCGCCCATCAGGCCGCCCGCCGGCGCACCAGCCACGCGGTCGTCGCGATCAGCAGCACCGACAGCGCAAGCAGCCAGCCGCCCTCGATCCACTGGAATGGCCAGAAGCGGCTCGCCGGCTGGTAGGTGGTCAACTGCGTGTAGCCGTGCCGCACGAGGTACTGCCACGCGTCGAGGGATTTCGGGACGCCGCCCTTTCCGGCGAACTGCGCCGGTGCCCCCTGCTGGAGGATCTGGCCGAGCGCCGTCTCGCTGATCGGGCGGCCCGCCCTGGTGAGCCACTGCTGGTTGATGACCCACGCGGAGCCGGGCAGGTCCAGGCGGCTCGTGACGAGCGGCGTCAGGTAGTGCTCGCGCAGGAACGTGCCGGTGCCGAAGGCGAGCCCGGCGTAGAGGGCCAGGCTGGCGGCGATCGCGGGCACGACCCGGCGGACGAGCGTGCCGGCCAGGGCGCCGACCGCGAAGGCGGTGAGCGTCCAGGCGGCCAAGGAGACCCCGCGCAGGTCGAACAGGCCCGGGTTGAACGGGGACATCTCCGAGAGGGAGAGGGACTGGTTGCCCGTCGCGAAGTACGGCCCGTAGTACCAGGAGACGAGCACGCTGATCGCTGCGGTGGCGGCGGTCACCGTGGCGGCGAGCAGGACCAACTTGGCGAGCGTCCACCGCCGCCGCCCGAAGCCCTGCGTCCAGGCGAAGCGGTAGGTGCCGGTCTCGAACTCGCGGGCGATCACCGGCGCCCCGAGGAAGGCCCCGATCAGCACTGGCACCGCCTGCGGGATGACGCCGTTCGCGAGGAAGCTGAAGGTGTTGTTGAAGCTGCTGACCCGTTCACCGCAGGCGAACGAGCTCGCCGGTCGACAGGCGATCGCCGCGGAATAGACGTGGTGCAGGTGCACGCCGGCGAGCGAGAAGCCCAGCGCGAGCACACCCAGCAGCGTGGCCACGCCGCTCAACGCCAAGCGGTGCTGCCGCCAGGTGACCCACACCATCTGCCGCCAGGGCAGTGGCGCGACGCTCGCTTGCTCCTCGTCGCTCGCCGGCGCGGCGAGCATGCTCAGCGTGGTCATTTCGCCGCCTCCGCCTGCTCGGCGGCGCGGGTACGTGAGGGGCCCGGCAGGGCCGTGGCGGAGGGCACGCGCAGATAGGCGAGGGCGAGCTCTTCGAGGCCGACCGGATGCGCCTCCCATCCCGGCGGGACCGGATCGTCCGCAGGCGTCCGGACAAGGAGGTGGGCCTGTGCAGTCGCCTGGCTGGCGTGCCCGACGTTCCAGTCCTCGGCACGCCGCCCGGCCTCCGAGGAGGGGCCGATGAGCACGCGGTGGCTGGCGAGGAGATCGTCGACCTCCCCTGCCACCTGGACGCTCCCGTGCGAGACGAGCACGAGGTAGTCGGCGACCCGCTCGAGCTCCGCGAGCACGTGCGAGGAGAGCACGACCGAGACCCCGTCGTCGGCGACCGCGGTCATCACCGTCGCCATGAAGTCGTGGCGGGCGAGCGGGTCGAGCATCGCCATCGGCTCGTCGAGCACGAGCAGTCTTGGCCGGCGCGCGAGCGCGAGCGTCAGCGCGAGCTGGGCCAGCTGGCCCCCGGACAGCTTCCCCGCCTTCTGTCGCAGCGGGATGCCGAGCTCGCCGAGGCGCTCCTCGGCGTAGCGCTCGTCGAAGCGGCGGTTGAGGTTGCGGGTCACGTGCAACAGGTCGGCCGCCGAGAGGTTCTGGTAGAGCGGCGTGTCCTGGGCGACGAAGGCGATCCCGTCGAGTGCGGACGGCGAGCCGGCGGGGCGGCCGCCGAGGACGGTCACCTCACCGGTGGTCGGGCTGGCCAGCCCGACCGCGAGGTTCAGCAGGGTCGACTTGCCGGCGCCGTTCGGGCCGACGAGCGCGGCGACGTGCCCGTCGGGGATCGCGAGCGTGCAGTCCTGCAGCGCTCTCGTCGCGCCATAGGACTTGCCGAGGGCGTGCGTCTCAATGACGTTCACGCCACGCCCTCCGCCTCGTGCCGCGCAGCGCCGCGCCGCGCGGCGGTACCCCCGCGGCGCTCACGAAAATCCCGCATCACGTTCGCGACGAGCGCTGCGATCCCGTCCTCGTCGAGGCCCGCCGCGTCAGCGGTCGCCACCCAGGAGGCGAGCGAGCGTCGGAGCTCGGTGAGCTCGGGCAACGCCACCTGGCCGAGCGTCGCGACGATGAACGTCCCCTGGCCGGGGCGTCCGACCGCGAGGCCCTTGTTCTCCAGCTCCCGGTAGGCCTTCAGCACGGTGTTCGGGTTGATCGCCAGCGAGGCGACCACGTCCCGGACCGTCGGCAGCTGATCGCCGGGCGCGAGGTAGCCGAGCCGCAGCGCGTGCTCGCCTGGTGCACGTACTCGGCGATCACCTCGCTCGACGAGTACGTCGAGGACGCCGAGGGCTCCTTTGACTGGGGCGTCCCGGACGAGGAGCTCTTCTCCTTCATCAACGCCCTCGAGCGCCCGATCGGCACCCACCTCTACGGGCGGCGGATGTACGAGACGATGCGCGCCTGGGAAACGATCGGGACGGGCGGCGATGAACCGCTGGTGAACAGGGAGTTCGCGGAGATCTGGCGGGCCGCCGAGAAGGTCGTCTACTCCCGGACGCTGCACGCGCCGTCGAGCGCGCGCACCCGCATCGAGCGCGAGTTCGAGCCTCACGTGCTGAGGAGGCTCAAGGAGACGTCGCCTCACGACTTGAGCATCGGAGGCGCCGAGCTCGCAGGCACCGCCATCGCGGCCGGCGTAGTGGACGAGTGCCACCTGTTCCTCTGTCCGATCGTCCTCGGTGGCGGGAAGCGAGCGCTGCCCGAGGACGTGCGCGTCGAGCTCGCACTCCTCGACGAGCACCGCTTTGAGAGCGGTGTCGTCCATCTCCACTACGCGTTGCGCCCCTGAGCCTCTCGGCAACGCGGCTACCGGCTCTGATGGGCCGGCCGGCACCGAGGTGCCGCCGCGTCGAGGTGGCGAATGCGTGTCGTGCCGACGTCAGCCGCCCGCACCTCTTCGGCGGCGCGGTCCTCGCCGAGCGGCGCAGCGCGAGCGCCCCGCGTCGTCGGCGCAGGCACGCCGGGCCGTCGGTAGCGCGCCGCGGTGCTCGACGAGGAGATCCGCGACCTCGCCACCGGCCAGAACTACGCCGTGCTCACCACGCTCTTCCCCGACGGCCGCCCGCAGTCCCAGCTCGTCTGGATCGACGCCGACGAACGGCATCTCTACGTGAACACCGAGCGGGCGCACCAGAAGTGCCGCAACGTGGAGCGCGACCCGCGCGCCGCCGTGGCGATCATCGACGCCGCGCGGCCGCACCGCTACGTCGAGGCCCCGCGGGCAGGTGACCGAGATCCGCGGCGGCGACGAGGCGCGGCGCCACCTCGACGGCCTCTCGGAGCGCTACACGGGCAAGTCCCACGAGCGGGCGGTCCGCAGCAAGCGGGTGATCCTCGTCATCGCCCCGGAACGGCAACGGGCCGGGCTGCGGGGCTGAGCGCCGGGCACGGCGGGCGCTCCTAAGCTCTCGGGCCATGCCGGACAACGGAAAGCGCCTGAGACCGACGTCGGCGGCGTGAGCACCCTCGGGGAGCTCGCGGCCCGCCTTCGGGCCGCCCTCGGCGACGGGGCGGTCCTCGACGATCCCGCCGAACTGCGCACCTACGAGTGCGACGGCCTCTCGCACTACCGCGCTGTCCCCGGCCTCGTGGCCTTCGCCACCTCGGCCGACGCGGTGGCGACGATCGTCACCGCCTGCGCGCAGGCGGCGGTCCCCTTCGTCGCGCGCGGCTCGGGGACCGGCCTCTCGGCGGGCGCCCTCCCCTCGACCGAGGGGGTGCTGATCGTGCTCGCGAAGATGCGCGGCCTCGTCGAGCTCGACGCCGAGGGCCAGCGCGCCGTCGTCGAGCCTGGCTTCATCAACCTCGACGTCAGCCGCGCCGCCGCCCCCTACGGACTGTTCTACGCGCCCGACCCCTCGAGCCAGCAGATCTGCTCGATCGGCGGCAACGTCGCCGAGAACTCGGGCGGCGCGCACTGCTTGAAGCACGGCTTCACCACGCACCACGTCACCGGGATCGAGCTCGTCACCCCCTCGGGCGAGCAGGTCACCCTCGGCAACGGGAAGGCCCCCGACGCCCCCGGCTACGACCTGCTCGGCGCCTTCGTCGGCTCCGAGGGGACGATCGGCATCCTCACGCAGGCGACGCTGCGCCTCCTCCCCCGCCCCGAGGCGGTCGTCACCCTGCTCGCCGGCTTCGCGACCACCGACGAGGCGGGCGCCGCGGTCTCGGCGATCATCGCCTCGGGGGTCCTCCCCGCGGCGATCGAGATGATGGACGCCCTCGCCATCCTCGCCGCCGAGACGGCGGTCCACCCTGGCTACCCCGAGGGCTGCGGCGCGGTCCTGCTCGTCGAGCTCGACGGCCCGGGCATCGACGTCGCCGAGGGACTCGCCACCGTCGAGGCGCTGTGCCTCGCGAACGGGGCCTCCGAGCTGCGCACGGCGACCTCGGAGGCCGAGCGGGCGCTGTTGTGGAAGGGGCGCAAGTCCGCCTTCGCCGCGGTCGGCCAGCTGTCGCCGGACTTCATCGTCCAGGACGGCGTGATCCCCCGCACCAAGCTCCCCGAGGTGCTGCGGGCGATCGACGCCCTCGCCCTCGCGGCGGGCATCCGGGTGGCGAACGTGTTCCACGCCGGCGACGGCAACCTCCACCCGCTCGTCCTGTTCGACGAGTCGGTGGAGGGCGACGCCGAGCGCGCCGAGGCGGTCTCCTCGGCGATCGTCGACCTCTGCATCGCGCACGGCGGCTCGATCACCGGCGAGCACGGCGTCGGCGCCGACAAGGTGCAGTTCATGGGGCGGATGTTCGGCGAGGACGACCTCGACACGATGCAGCTGCTGCGCTGCGCCTTCGACCCCGCGGGCCTCTCCAACCCGGGGAAGATCTTCCCCACCCCGCGCCTGTGCGGTGAGGTGCCGGGGCGGCGCGGCGCGCACCCGCTCACGGTGCCGGGCGCCGTCGAGGTCTTCTGATGGACGAGGAGGCTCCGGCCGCGAACGACAGCGTCGACGGCGTCCCCGCGCGGCGCACCGTGCGCCCCGAGAGCACCGAGGCGCTCGCCGCCCTGCTCACCGAGGGGGCGGCGGCGGGCGAGGCCGTCGTCTTCGTCACCGGTCGCAGCAAGCTCGACTGGGGGCGGCCGCCGCGCCAACTCGACGCCGTCGTCGACCTCTCCGCGATGGAGCGGGTCATCGAGCACGCAGCCGGCGACCTCGTCGTGCGCACCTCGGCCTCGGTCCGCCTCGCCGAGCTGAACGCCGAGCTCGCCCGCGCTGGCCAGCGCCTGGCGATCGACGAGGTCGTCCCCGGCACGAGCATCGGCGGGCTGATCGCCACCGGCCTCTCCGGCCCGCTCCGCCACGCCTTCGGCTCGGTGCGCGACCTGCTCCTCGGGATCACCGTGGTGCGCGCCGACGGCAGGGTCGCGAGGAGCGGCGGCCGCGTCGTGAAGAACGTCGCCGGCTACGACCTCGGGAAGCTCTTCACCGGCTCCTTCGGCACCCTCGGAGCGATCACCGAGGCGTGGTTCCGCCTCCACCCCCTCCCGGCGGCGCGCCGCTACCTCAGCGCGAGCTGGTCCGAGGCCGAGTCCGCCGCGGCGACGGTGCGGCGGGTGGCGACCTCGACGGCCGCCCCCGCGGCGGTCGAGCTCGGGCGGGACGGCCGCGGCCCCTACGCCGTCACGGTCCTCCTCGAGGGCTCCGAGGCGAGCGTGGCCGCCCGTGCCGACCAGCTCGAGGCGCTGACCGGCGCTCGCTTCGCCGCCGGCGCCGTGCCTCCCGAGGGCTTCGGCTCGCTCCCGGGCGACTCGACGCTGAAGCTCACCTTCGCCCCCGGCACGCTCGGCCCGCTCCTCGACCACCTCGACAGCAGCCTCGCTGGCCTCGGAGGGCCGGGCGAGGGGCTCGTGCTCCGCGGCGCGGCGGGCGTCGGCGTCCTGTTCCTCGGTGCCGGGCCGGAGGTCGACCTCGCGCCCGTGCTGCGCGCCGCGCGCGAGGCGGCGACCGCGGCGGGGGGCGGGGCGATCGTGCTGCGCGCGCCCGCCGGGCGACGCGCCGGTCTCGACCTTTACGGCCCGCTCCCCGCGCCCGCGCTGCAGCGGGCGGTGAAGGCCTCGTTCGACCCAGGCGATCGCCTCGCCCCTGGCCGCTTCGTGGCCGCCTGATGGCCGGGCGTGCCGAGCGGCCGCACGGCATCGGCCCGCACCCGGTGGCGGGCGGCGTCTTCGCCGAGCACGGCCCGGACCCCGCCCTCGTCGGGGACTGCGTCCACTGCGGCTTCTGCCTGCCGACCTGTCCGACCTACGTGCTGTGGGGCGACGAGGCCGACTCGCCGCGGGGGCGCATCTACCTGATGCGCGAAGGGATCGAGGGTGCCCCCCCCTCCCCCGCCCTCTACCAGCACCTCGACGCCTGCCTCGGCTGCATGGCCTGCCTCACGGCGTGCCCCTCCGGGGTCCGCTACGACCGCCTGATCGAAGAGGCGCGGGCCGTCATCGAGCCGGGGCGGCCGAGCCGACGCGAGCGCCTCCAGCGGCGGCTGATCTTCTCCCTCTTCCCCTACCGCCGCCGCCTCGCCCCGCTCGCCGTGCTGCTCGCGCCGGGTTGGCGGACGCGTCTCTTGGAGGCGCTGCGCATCAGCGCCGTCGGCCGCCGCCTCCCCGCCCCCCTCCCGGCGATGCTCGAGGTCGCGCCCGTGGTGCGGAGGGAGGCCCCGGTCGCGGCCTTCACCCCCGCGAGCGGGCCGCGCCGCGGCCGCGTCGGGCTCCTCGTCGGCTGCGTGCAGGGCGCCTTCTTCCCCGCGGTGAACGCGGCCACCGTGCGGGTGCTCGCCGCCGAGGGCTTCGACGTCGTCGCGCCCGCCGCCGCCGGCTGCTGCGGCGCCCTCTCCTCGCACAGCGGCCGCAAGGCCGAGGCGCAGCGCTTCGCCCGCGCGCTGATCGCCGCCTTCGAGGCAGCAGAGCTCGACGCGATCGTCGTCAACGCCGCAGGCTGCGGCTCGGCGATGAAGGAGTACGCCGAGCTGCTCGCCGACGAACCGCCCTGGGCGGCGCGAGCCGCGGCGCTGTCGAGCAAGGTGCGCGACGTCGCGGAGTTCCTCGCCGGGATCGAGCCCGTGGCCCCCCGCCACCCGCTCCCGATCACCGTCGCCTACCACGACGCCTGTCACCTCGCGCACGCCCAGCAGATCGTCGCCGAGCCGCGTCTGCTGCTCGACGCGATCCCCGGCCTGCGGCGGGTCGAGCTCGCCGAGCCGGAGCTCTGCTGCGGCTCGGCCGGCGTCTACAACCTGCTGCAGCCCGCGGCGGCGAGCGCGCTCGGGGACCGCAAGGCAGCCAACGTCGCCCGCGCCGAGGCCGAGCTGCTCGTCGCCGCCAACCCGGGCTGCACGATGCAGATCGCGGCGGCGCTGCGTAGGGCGGGGAGCGAGATGGCGAGCGCACACACGATCGAGGTCCTCGACGCCTCGATCCGCGGCAGCGGAGCCGAAACGCTCACCGCGACCCGGCGCTGAGGAGACGCTCTCGCGACCGCGCATCGCCCGCCGGCACGCCACAGCCCCGGGCCGGAGCCCGGGGCTGTCGCCCACTCCCCTCCGACAGACCTACAGCCAGCGGCCGAAGCACCACCCGCCGCCCGTCCCCGCCTCGGTGCGGTAGACGGGGACGTAGTCGACGAGCTCGAAGTTGAGGGAGGTCGCCTCGAGGGCGCCACCCGCGGTCACCCAGTTCATCGACTCCGAGGTGGCCGAGTAGAGGCGGTGCCGCGGCAGGCCCTGCAGCGCCGAGCCGTCCTTCTGCTCGAGCGCCGCGATCAGCGAGCGGTCGAGCTCCTCGTCGGTGACGAAGTGGCTGAGGCCGCCCGAGGCGACAACCGCCACCCGCAGGTCGCTCGGCCAGGCCGCCACCGCCGCGCCGATCGCCTTGCCGATCTGGTAGCAGCGACGCGGGGTCACCTGGTTCGGCGGGTAGCAGGTGTTCTGCACCACCGGGAGGATCGTCCGCGGCTGGTTGTTGAAGACGCGCTTCACCACGTAGGAGTAGCCGTGCGGCAGCCCCTGGTCCTTCTCGGCGGTCTCGCGGACCGAGTCGATCTCGCCGTCCTTGGTCGGGTAGCGACGGGCGACCCTGCCCTTGTAGGTGTCCTCGACGTAGTTGAAGTGGCTGATGTCGAAGTCGTGGTCGCGCAGGTACTCGATGAGGTAGCGGCCGAGGTCCGAGGCGACCGGCACGTCCATCGCGACGTCGCCGTAGCCCTCGGCGATGCGCCGCGAGATCTCCGCGTTCGGCCAGGGGCCCCCGCCCTTGCGGGGGCGGATCGGCACGCTGTCACCCCAGAAGATCGAGAACATCGGCATGTTCGACTCGTAGAACCACTCGTCCTGGTCGTCCGAGACGATGATCGTGATGTCCGGGTTCACCTCTTCGACGGTCTTCGCGAGGACCGCGATGGCCCGCTGGCAGCGGTCGGCCTGCTCGTTGAAGACGTCGACGCTGCGGGGCTTGTCCTGGATCTCCTTGGGGACGTAGTTCGCCACGGCCTCGTCGAAGCTCATCGACCACCCGTCGGGTGGGAAGACGAGCTCGGGGTTGCGGCGGTCGACCGTCGCGTACTCCTCCCAGAGGCTGCCCGGAAGGGCGAGCAGGGGGGTGTGCGAGGTGCCGATCCCGAGAACGATCTCTGCCATTGGCTCTCTCCTTGCGGTCCAGCGGTCCAGAACGATCAGTGTACGGACGGTTTCTATTCTCCCGCACCCTGCTGACGAGGTCAATGGTCGCGCAGCCCGGCAGTACCGTCTCGGCATGGCGCGCTCCCCCGTCGTCAGCGCCCGCGCGCTCAGCAAGCGCTTCGGCGACTTCGTCGCGGTCGACGCCATCGATTTCGACATCTGGCCGGGCGAGGTCTTCGGCTTCCTCGGCCCGAACGGCGCCGGCAAGAGCTCGACGATGAGGATGATCGGCTGCATGTCGCCGCCGACGAGCGGAGAGCTGCGTGTGCGCGGCCTCGACCCCGCGACCGACGGTCCCGAGATCCGCGCCCACCTCGGCGTCGTCCCCCAGGACGACGCCCTCGACGACCAGCTCACGGTGTTCGACAACCTGCGCGTCTACGCCCGCTACTTCGACATCCCCCGCCGCGAGGCGCGCGCCCGCGCCGCCGAGCTGCTCTCCTTCGCGCAGCTCGAGGGGCGCGGGGACGACCGCGTCGACCAGCTCTCGGGGGGCATGCGGCGGCGGCTGACGATCGCCCGCGCGCTCATTTCCCGCCCGGAGCTCGTGATCATGGACGAGCCCTCGACGGGCCTCGACCCACAGGCCCGTCACCTCGTCTGGGAGCGCCTCCACCGCCTGAAGCGTGAGGGCGTCACCCAGATCGTCACCACCCACTACATGGACGAGGCGGAGCAGCTCTGCGACCGCCTCGTCGTCATGGACCACGGCCGCATCGTCGCCTCGGGGAGCCCGCGCGAGCTGATCCGCGCGCACGTCAGCCGCGAGGTGGTCGAGATCCGCGTCGAGGACGGCGACTACCGCTCGCTCATCGAGGAGCTCGCGCCGCTCGCCGAGCGCACCGAGCAGCTCGCCGACCGCCTCTGCTGCTACGTCGCCGACGGCGACGCGCTCGTCGCCGCCCTCTCGAAGATCGATCCCCGCGACCTGCACCCGCTCGTGCGACGCGCCTCGCTCGAGGACGTCTTCCTCGCCCTCACCGGGCGCACCCTCGTCGATTGAGCGCGCTCAGCCTCCCCCGCCGCGACCGCGCCACGCCGCTGTGGAGCCGCGCCCTGTTCGGGCTGCTCGTCCAGTACCGGAGGACCTGGCGGAGCTCGGTGGAGATGAACTTCATCTACCCCGTGCTCTACCTCTCGGCGATGGGCATCGGCCTCGGCGGCCTCGTCAACCGCCACCTCGCGGCCAGCCACGCCGCCGCGCTCGGGGGCGTCTCCTACCTCGCCTTCATCGCCCCGGGGATCCTCGCATCCTCGGCGATGCAGATCTCGACCCAGGAGGGGACCTGGCCGATCCTCGGCCGCTTCAAGTGGGAGCGCACCTACCTCGCGATGGCGCAGACGCCGCTCAGGGCCAAGGACATCCTCACCGGCCAGCTCGCCTTCGTCGCCCTCCGCCAGCTGATGACGAGCGCCGTCTTCGTCGTCATGATGTGGGCCTTCGGGGCGCTCACCTCCCCCGAGGCGCTGGTCGCCCTCCCCGTCGGCGTGCTCGTCGGCCTCGCCTTCGCGACGCCGTGCATCGCGTTCACCGCGACCCAGGAGACCGACGCCGGCTTCCCCACGATCCACCGCCTGATCGTGATCCCGCTCTTCCTGTTCTCGGGCTCGTTCTTCCCGATCACCCAGCTGCCGCGCCCATTGCAGCTGCTCGCGATGGCGACGCCGCTCTACCACGGGGTCGCGCTGGCGAGGGCGGCGACCCTCGGGCACCTCGCGACCTCGGCGAGCGTTGGCCACGCCGGCTACCTCCTCGCCCTCGCCCTCTTCGGCGCGCTGGTGGCGCGGCGCACCTTCGAGCGCCGCCTCGTGCGGTGAGGGCGACCGTGGGCGCCCCCGCGCGTGCGCTGCCGGCAGGGGCGCGCCTCACGCCGCTCTTGCTCGCGCGGCCGCGGCGCGCCCTCACGCTCGTCGAGCGCAGCGTGCGCGTCTACAAGACGAAGTGGATCTACATCGTCTCGGGCTTCTTCGAGCCGCTCTTCTACCTGCTGTCGATCAACGTCGGCCTCTCGCACCTCGTCGGGAGCGTCGAGCTCGGCGGCCACCCGGTCTCCTACGCCCGCTTCGTCGCCCCGGGGCTGCTCGCCACCTCGGCGATGAACGGCTCGATCCTCGACACGACCTACAACTTCTTCTTCAAGCTGAAGATCGCGAAGACCTTCCAGTCGGTCATCGCCACGCCGCTCGGCGTCGCCGACATCACCTTCGGTGAGGTCGGGTGGGCGGTCGTGCGCGGCTCGATCTACTCGGTGGGCTTCCTCGTGGTGATGGCCGCCTTCGGCCTCGTCACCTCGCCCTGGGCTGTGCTCGACCTGCCGGCGACGATGCTCGTCGCGCTCTGCTTCGCCTCGCTCGGGATCGCCGCCTCGAGCTACATGCGCACCTGGCAGGACCTCTCGGCGGTGTCGCTCGCGGTGCTGCCCTTCTTCTTGTTCTCGGGGACCTTCTACCCGCTCTCGGTCTACCCCCACCCGGTCGCGCTGGTCATCGGGTTGACCCCCCTCTACCAGGGGGTGGTCCTCTGCCGGGGACTGACGAACGGCATCGTCGACCCCGGCCTGCTGTGGCACGCCGCGCTGCTGGTGGCGCTCTCGCTGGCGGGGCTCGCGATCGCGGCGCGCCGCCTCGGCCGGCTGCTCACGCCGTAGGGCGGCGCGCCGCCGCGCATCAACGGTGCGGTCAGCTGTCAGACTGTCGCGGTGGCCTCGCGCATCGTCTCCCGGCACTGGTTCCCGACGCACCAGCCGCAGACCCTGCAGATCGCGGTCGCTCTCTTGTACTGGAACGCCTTCCTGCTCGTCGTCGGCGGCCTCTTCCTGCACTTCGGGCCGGCCGCGCTGATCACCCTCCTCGCCGACGTGGCGGGCGGCTTCGGCGTCGCGAACGCCAAGCGCTGGGGCTACTACGTCGCGGTCGCCGCGGCGCTCTTCCCCTTCGTGATCCTCTTCCGGAGCCTCTTCACCGGCGGCGGCCTCGCCCTCAACCTCACCCTCATCTTCGACGTCGCCCTCGTCGCCCTCCTCGTGCACCCGATGAGCCGCTCGCACGTGAAGGTCTGGTTCTCCTAGCGGGGTGCCCACCACCCCCGACGCGGCGACCCAAGACGAGCACCTCCCCGAGGGCGCCGAGAAGCGCGCCTACGTGCAGGAGATGTTCGACCGCATCGCCCCCCGCTACGACCTGCTGAACACGCTGATGACCTTCGGCCTCGACCGCCGCTGGCGGGTGCGCACCGTGCGCGCGCTCGGCCTCGCCCCCGGCCAGGCGGTCCTCGACCTCGCCTCGGGGACGGGGCCGCTGCTCGCGACGCTGCGGGCGCGCGGGCTGCGGGCGCTCGGCGCCGACCTCTCCTACGAGATGCTCGCCGCCGGCGGCGCCCGTGCCGCCGGCTCGCTGCAGGGCGACGCGGCCGCGCTGCCGCTCGCCGGGGGGGCCCTCGACGGGGTCGTCTCGGGCTTCGCGCTGCGCAACTTCGCCGACCTCGGCGCGACCTTCGCCGAGCTCGCGCGCGTGCTGCGGCCGGGGGGAAGGCTCGCCATCCTCGAGGTCGACCGCCCCGCGAACCCGCTGCTGCGCCTCGGCCACCGCCTCTGGTTCGAGCGCGTCGTGCCACGCCTCGGCGCCCTCCTCTCCGACGCCCGCGCCTACGCCTACCTCCCGCGCTCGGTCGCCTACCTCCCCGACCCGTCCGCGCTCGCGACGGCCCTCGAGGCGGCGGGCTTCACCGCGGTGACGCGCCTCCGCCTCTCGGGCGGCCTCACCCAGGTGGTGACAGCGACGCGCCGGGGGGACCCATGAGCGGCGTCCGCCTCCTCGCCTCCGACGGCGCCGAGCTCGACCCCGGCCAGCTGCACGTCGAGGAGATGGAGCTGCACGCCGGCGAGCTCGCTGCCGTGGTACAGGCCGCGACGCGCGCCGGGCGCGTGCTCGCCCGCGACGGCTTCGCGCTGCGCGGCCTCGGCGAGGCGGCGGCGATCGAGCTCCCCGCCGGCCTCGGCGAGAAGGGGGCGGCGCGCGCCGCCGCCGCGCTGCTGGCCGCGCTGCCCGCCGAGGGGCGCACTCGCGCCGTCGCCCTCGGCGCCCTCCCCTTCGACCCCGCCGCGCCGGCGCGCCTCACCGTGCCACGCCTCGTCGTCCGCGAGGAGGACGGCGCGAGCCGCGCTCTCGTCGTGCTGCCGGCAGGCGAGCGGGTCGATCGCGGCGCCCTGCTCGGGGCGCTCACCGCCGGCAACGGCCACCCCACCGCGCCCCCCGAGCGCTTCCACCTCGCGCCCGCGGGGAGCCACGCCTCGTTCCGCCGGCGCGTCGCCGCCGCGCTCCAGGAGATCGAGAGCGGGCGCTTCGACAAGGTCGTCCTGGCCCGCGAGGTGACGGTGCACGCCGACCGCCCCTTCCGCCCCGAGCACCTCGTCGGCCGCCTGCGCCGCCTGCACCCCTCCTGCTGCACCTTCTCGGTGGACGGCGTCGTCGGCGCGAGCCCCGAGCTGCTCGTGCGGCGACGGGGCGAGGCGGTCACCTCCCAGCCGCTCGCCGGCACCGTCGGCCGCAGCGGTGACCCCGACGAGGACCGCCGTCTCGCGGAGTCGCTCCTCGCCTCGGACAAGGAGCGCGCCGAGCACCGCTACGTCGTCGACGCGATCCGCGACGCGCTCGCCCCCTTCAGCGCGGCGCTGAGCGTCCCGGAGACCCCCCACCTGATGGAGCTGCGCAACGTCGTGCACCTGGCGACGACGATCGAGGGGCGCCTCGCCGCCGACCGGGCGGGCTGCCTCGAGCTCACCGCCGCGGTGCACCCCACCCCCGCGGTCTGCGGCACGCCCCGCGAGGCCGCCCTGCAGTACCTGCGCGAGGAGGAGCACCTCCGCCGCGACCGCTACGCCGGCCCCGTCGGCTACCTCGACGGCGACGGCGACGGCGAGTTCTGGCTCGCGATCCGCTCGGCGATGATCGACGGGCGCGACGCGCGCCTGCTCGCCGGGGTGGGGATCGTCGCCGGCTCGGTGCCCGACGACGAGCTTGCCGAGACCCAGCTGAAGCTGCAGGCGCTGCTCGCCGCCGCGGTGCGCCCCTAAGGTTCCACGCCAAGTTAGTACGCGCGTAGTATCCTGGCGGGGTGGAGGTCACGAGGGAGGGGCTCGCGCGATTCTTCGCCGTCGTCCTTCCCCACATGGACGAGCTGCAACGTCGGGTCGTCGCGGGTGCTGCCGCCGAGATGCTCGGCCGTGGTGGCAAGTCCGCGGTGGCCGAGGCCTCGGGGATGAGCCGCAACACCGTGATCAAGGCCGAGTCCGAAGTCGTTTCGGGCATTGATCCCTCCTCGCGCCTCCGTGCTCCCGGCGGTGGCGACAAGCTCCTGATCGACAAGCAGCCCGGCCTGCTCGAGGCCCTCGACGAGCTCGTCGGCCCGGAGACCCGGGGCAACCCGATGTCGAAGCTGCGCTGGACCCAGAAGTCCTCGACGAAACTGGCCGCAGAGCTCGTCGCCCAAGGCTTCGACGTCTCCTCGCGCACGGTGCTTCGCCTGTTGCACCGCCTCGGTTACTCGCTCCAGGCCAACGCCAAGGTCAACGAGGGGACCCAGCACCCCGACCGTGATGCCCAGTTCCGTTACCTGAACGACCAGGCCAGCGCGTTCATCGAGGCGAACCAACCGGTGATCAGCGTCGACACATCCGGTTTTGGCACAGGTTCCTGAGCGCGAATAGCTGCTGCTTGCAGGACAAATCAGTGGATCTGGAGATCCGCGATCTTCGAGGCGATACCTGAGAAACTGCCTCGCGGCCGTGAAATTCGCGGCGCTGTGGAGGTGTGCAGTGAGTCAAGCCCGTCTTCGGGTCATCGAGGGATCAGCAGCACGAGCTGACAGTGCGATCGATCCCTTCGAGTACCAGGCGAGCTGTCTCGACGCCTACGTCGCCACCTGGGTGGCGCGCTCGTTCAGCAAGGACTCGATCACGAACACGAGCGGCGTGCTGCGTCGCTTCCTCTCCGCATGCGGCCGACCGGCCTGGGAGGTCACGCGGGACGATGTCGACCGGGTGGTCGGCGGGCTCGCCGGGCTCGGCATGGCGCCGTCGACGCGCCGCGGCTACGTCCAGGCCTTCAAGGGCTTCCACGAGTTCCTCCTCCTCCGCAAGGCGACCGAGATCGAGGCACTCTTCGGGGCCGCTCCGGTCCTCGACCCGATCGACCGGTTCAACTCCGCGGCGCACACGACAGACCTCTCACCAGGCGCGCTCGTCCCGCCCGACGTGGATCGCCTCGAACGCTTCTTCACCTTCCTTCGTGAGCGGGTCGGCTCGG
>Ga0307374_10005156_pt1 | contig 21333 bp, 16 predicted proteins | sample OX3MG_FD_202532 | JGI IMG/M metagenome (GOLD analysis project Ga0307374, IMG submission 202532) | Soil microbial communities from Risofladan, Vaasa, Finland - OX-3 | ecosystem: Environmental > Terrestrial > Soil > Coastal area > Acid sulfate soil | place: Finland: Risofladan, Vaasa | collected...
ATTCTGGTCGACGACACGGTGTTCCGTTATTACTTCTCGCCGCCGTTGCATCAGTGGCAGATCATCGATCCATTTTACTTTCGCTATGGCGCCGAGACGGGGCCGCCCGCTTACTCGGCCGCAACCCGCGATGGTTCGTTCGATTATATCGTTCTCGACGGCGGCATTGGCGAGGAAGCAAACGAGCTGCAGGCTGCGATTCGGCCCGGCCTCGCGGGCCGCTACAGTCTTCGCGTCAGCATGCCGGACCCGGTGACTGGCCACGCGATGCAAATTTACGAGCGAACGAATCCTCCAGCTCCGGCGCCTGTTCCGAATGGCCCGCAAGTTGTGATCACTGCTCCCGCGAATGGAGCCATGGTGCGAACGAATGGTGATGTGGCGACGCTCGCCGGGTCGGTAAAGGACATCCAGGCGGGCGACTACGCGCTGGTGGACGTTTTCACGAACCGCTGGTACCGGCAGGGCGGCAAACTTTTTCCGACCGTGCCGGACGGAACATTTACGCAGACCGTTGATCTGGGAGGCGGTGGCCGCCAGCAGTGTTACCACATTGTGCGCGTACGAATCTTCGACCGAGCAGGGCGATTTCTCGCGCGAGCATTGAACTTCGATATTGCGCGAATGAATCCAGATGGCACGCCGCCCCCATGCCATTAAATGGCGCGGGAGCGCCCTTCGGTGTTCATCACGCGCCATTCGGCAAGCCCGCCCCAAATCAGTGAAACCAACGTGTTATTCTTTTTAGCTGGACGAGTAACCGCTTCACACCGATGGTTCGCCGAAGAACTTCGAGTCAAGAGAATGCCCCTTGAATCATAAAAACAGCCGCGCCGCGGAATTAAAAGAAATCCTGAGCCAGAGAATCGCCATTCTCGATGGCGCGATGGGCACGATGATCCAGGCGCGCGAGCTGGGCGAGGCGGATTATCGCGGCAAGCAATTCCTCGATCATCCCAAGGACCTGCGGCTCAATAACGATGTGCTGAACATCACTCAGCCACACATCATCGAGTCGATTCATCGCCAATATCTTGAGGCCGGCGCGGACATCATCGAGACCAATACATTCAATTCAACCGCCATTTCCATGGCCGAATATGGACTGGAAAATCAAATTTACGATCTGAACCGGGCTGGCGCGGAGATCGCGCGTCGGACCGTCGAGCGGTTCATGGCTGAGAATCCCGGAAGCCCGCGCTTTGTAGCGGGTTCGCTGGGACCAACCAGCCGGACCGCATCGATGTCCCAAGACGTGAATAGCCCCGCATCGCGAGCTGCGACCTTCGATCAGTTGCGCGCTGCCTACCACGAGCAAGTGCGCGGGCTCCTCGACGGAGGCGTGGACCTATTACTGGTCGAGACCATATTCGATACGCTCAACGGCAAAGCCGCGCTGTTTGCCATTGATCAATACTTTGAAGAGTCAGGTTCACGCGTGCCGGTGATGGCTTCCGTGACGATTACGGACCGAAGCGGCCGCACGCTCTCTGGCCAGACGGTCGAGGCTTTCTGGATCTCCGTTTCGCACATGAATTTGTTGAGCGTCGGAATCAACTGCGCGCTCGGCGCGAAGCAGATGAGGCCATACATCGAGGAGCTGTCGCGCGTCGCGCCCATTTACATCAGCTGCTATCCAAACGCCGGCCTGCCCAATGCCTTCGGCGGATTTGACGAAACGCCGGAATCCATGGCCGCTGATTTGCGCGACTTCGCCGCCAATGGATGGCTGAATATCGCCGGCGGTTGTTGCGGAACAACGCCAGAGCACATCCGCGCCATCGCCGCCGCCGTGAAGGATTTGAAGCCGCACGCATTGTCCAAGCCGGAGCGATATTCCCGTTTCAGCGGCCTCGAGCCGCTGGTCATTCGCCCGGACACGAACTTCGTCAATATCGGCGAGCGCACAAACGTCACTGGTTCGCCGAAGTTTTCGAAACTGATCCTAGCCGGAAGATACGAAGACGCGCTCGCGATCGCGCGGCAGCAGGTCGAAGGCGGCGCGCAGATCATCGACATCAACATGGACGAGGCCATGCTCGATTCCGAGCAGGCCATGACCACGTTTCTGCATCACGTTGCCTCGGAGCCTGAAATCTCCCGCGTCCCGATCATGATCGATAGCTCGAAATGGAGCGTCATCGAGGCCGGCCTGAAGTGCATTCAAGGCAAAGGAATCGTGAATTCCGTCAGCCTCAAGGAGGGGGAGGATGCATTTCGGCAGCGCATCCGGCTGATTCGGCGCTACGGCGCCGGCATGGTCGTAATGGCATTCGACGAGAAGGGCCAGGCCGACACCGTCGCGCGCAAGCTCGAGATTTGCGCGCGTTCGTACAAAATAGCCACCGAGGAGGCGGGCATTCCTCCCGAAGACATCATTTTCGATCCGAACATTCTGACGGTCGCGACCGGGATGGAAGAGCACAACAACTACGCCGTGAATTACATCGAAGCGACGCGACAGATCAAGGCCCTGCTGCCGTACGTGAAAGTGAGCGGGGGCGTCAGCAATATTTCCTTTTCGTTTCGCGGCAATCACGACGTGCGCGAAGCCATGCATTCGGCGTTTCTGTACCATGCCATTCGCGCCGGCATGGACATGGGCATCGTCAACGCCGGACAGCTTGCCATCTACGAGGAAATTCCGAGGGATTTGCTCGAGCTGGTGGAAGACGTTCTGCTGAATCGCCGCGCGGACGCGACGGAACGATTGCTGTCGTTCGCGGACTCCGTGAAACAGAAGGGCAGGGCGCCGGTCGAGGAAAGCGCGTGGCGCCAAGGTCCGGTGGAAGAACGCCTCAAGCACGCGCTCTTGAAGGGCATCGTCGATTACATCGAAGCCGACACCGAGGAAGCTCGCCAAAAATATGGCAAACCTATCGCGGTGATCGAAGGCCCTCTCATGGACGCCATGAATGTGGTCGGTGACCTCTTTGGTTCGGGGAGAATGTTCCTGCCGCAAGTGGTGAAGAGCGCGCGCGTAATGAAAAAGTCGGTCGCGTACCTGCAACCGTTCATGGAAGCGGAGAAGCAGGCCAGCGGCGGCCGGCAAGCGAAAGGGAAAGTGCTTCTCGCGACCGTGAAGGGCGATGTTCACGATATTGGCAAGAATATCGTTGGCGTCGTATTAGGCTGCAACAATTACGAAGTAATCGACTTGGGAGTGATGGTCGCAACCGACAAAATCCTGAGCGCCGCGCGCGAGATCCAGGCAGACATGATCGGGTTGAGCGGGCTGATCACTCCCTCGCTCGAAGAAATGACGCACGTCGCAAAAGAGATGCAGCGCGAGGGGTTCGTGCTCCCCTTGCTCATCGGCGGAGCGACGACCAGCCGCGTGCACACGGCCGTGAAGATCGCGCCCATGTACAAGCAGCCCGTGGTGCACGTTCAGGATGCTTCGCGGGCCGTCGGCGTGGTAGCCAGCCTGCTCAACGCGGAACTGAGGACGCGTTTCATCGCCGAGAATGGCGCCGAACAGGAAAAAACGCGCGAAAGGCACCGAGGACCGCAGACGCAGAAACTGCTTTCCCTCGCCGAGGCGCGCCGGCGCAAGCCTGTGTTCGACTGGTCAAAGTATCAGCCGCCGCGGCCGTCCTTCCTTGGGGTTCGCGCCTACGATTGCGTCCCTCTCGCGGAGCTCGTTCCGTACATCGATTGGACGCCGTTCTTTCACGCTTGGGAACTGCGCGGAATCTATCCGCGGATATTCGAGCAGGAAGGCGTGGGTTCGAAGGCCAGGGAATTGTTCGACGATGCGCAAAATCTCCTCGAGCGCATTGTTCGCGAAAAGCTTCTTACCGCCCGGGCGGTGATCGGATTCTTTCCGGCCAATAGCGTCCTCGAAGATATTGAAATCTATACGGACGAATCGCGGTCGCGGAGCCACGCGGCATTTCACACATTGCGCCAGCAGATGGAGAAACCCTCCGGTGAACCCGATAATGCGTTGGCGGACTTTGTCGCGCCCAGGGAAACGGGAGTGCCGGATTATTTGGGCGCATTTGCCGTGACGGCGGGCATCCACATCGAGCCGATTGTCGCCAGCTTCGAAAAGGCGAATGACGACTACAATGCCCTGATGACCAAGGCTCTTGCCGATCGCCTGGCAGAGGCGCTGGCGGAGTTCATGCACAAACGGGCACGCGACGAATGGGGCTTTGGCCGGGATGAGAAGCTCGGCCACGACGATCTGCTTCGCGAGCGCTATCGAGGGATCCGTCCGGCGCCTGGATATCCAGCTTCGCCGGACCACACGGAAAAGCAACAGTTATTCGACCTGCTCGGCGCCGAATCGCGCACCGGAATTCAGCTAACCGAGAATTTCGCCATGTATCCCGCCGCTTCGGTTTGTGGGCTTTATTTCTCGCATCCTCAATCGAAGTATTTCGCGGTGGGAAAAATCGATCGCGATCAGGTCGAAGAGTATCACCGGCGCAAGGGCATGAATCTGCGCGAGGTGGAACGCTGGCTGGCGCCATACTTGAATTACGACCCTGACGTATAAACCAAACGGCCGAGCGGGTCGAATTGCGTGCAACGTTTGTGAAGTCAATCAAACTGCGAGACTATTAACGCCAGGCCGTTACAGTTTCATATACTGCGGAAAGGCGGGTTTGCCCTCTATGGCCCAGCGCACTCCGGAATACTTTTCAGGAAAGGGATTAAAAATTGGCATTATCGGTTGCGGGTACGTCGGCCTTCCGCTGGCCCTGCGCTTCGCGGAAACCGGCCATTTTGTACTCGGCTTCGATACCGACGCGCTCAAAACGGAAAAGCTGAATCGCGGCGAATCGTACATCAAACACATCCCGGCGGATCAAATCGCAAAGCATGTTGGGACACGCCATTTTTCAGCCACCACGGATTTCGCCAAATTGCGCGAGATGGACGCTGTATTGATTTGCGTGCCGACTCCCCTTGACGACCGCCGGGATCCGGACCTTTCCTACGTGGAGAACACGGCGCGATCGATTGCTCCGCATCTCCAGCGTGACCAATTGATCGTGCTCGAGAGCACGACCTATCCAGGAACCACCGAAGAACTCGTTCTCCCCATTCTCGAACAAGGCGGATTGCGTTGCCCAATCGAAGCTAGCGAAAGCGCCGCGAAGCGGCCGGACTTTTACCTGGCCTTTTCGCCGGAGCGCGAAGATCCGGGCAATAAACAGTACGGCCTGGCGCAGATTCCGAAAGTCGTTGGTGGAATCAATCCGGCCAGCGGCAAGGCGGCCGTGAATCTGTATACGCAAATCGTCGCGCGCGTGGTTCGAGTCAGCTCGACGCGGGCGGCGGAGATGTCCAAGCTGCTCGAAAACATCTTCCGCTGCGTGAATATTGCCCTGGTGAACGAGCTCAAGCTCCTGTGCCAGCGCATGGGCATGGATGTTTGGGAAGTGATTGACAGCGCGGCGACCAAACCGTTCGGCTTCATGCCGTTTTACCCGGGTCCCGGGCTGGGCGGCCATTGCATACCGGTCGACCCATTTTATCTTTCATGGAAAGCGCGAGAGTATGATTTTTCCACGCGCTTCATTGAATTGGCTGGCGAAATCAACTCCTCCATGCCGTACCACGTGGTCAATGCGGTGGCCGAGGCGCTGAACGAGCGCCAGAAAAGCCTGAAAGGCTCGCGCGTGCTGCTGCTCGGCGTGGCGTACAAGAAAGATGTCGATGATCTGCGCGAGTCACCGTCTCTCAAATTGATGCAATTGCTGATGGAGCGCGGCGCGCACCTGGAGTACAACGATCCCTATTTCCCGGCGCTCCACAAGATGCGGCATTATGATTATTCGGCAATGCGCTCGGTGGAACTCACTCCGGCGGCATTGGCGTCGTATGATTGCGTGCTGATCGCCACGGACCATTCGGCTTACGATTACGCGGCAATTGCCGAGGCAGCGCAGCTCGTGGTTGACACGCGCAATGCCACGCGCGGATTAACCCAGTATCGCGAAAAAATCGCTCACTGCTGAGTCATCTGCTGCTCTGTCGCTCAGCCGTTCAAGGAGGAAACTGGATGCGCTACCTGGTGACGGGTGGTGCGGGGTTCATCGGCTCGAATATCGTCGAGGAACTCGTGCGCCGCCATCACGACGTGACCGTCCTCGATGATTTTTCGTCGGGCAAAGAGGAGAATCTCGCCGCCCTTCAAAACAAGATTCGGCTGATTCGCGGCAGCATCTGCGATTTCGAAGCGGCGCGCGAGGCGTGCCAGGACGCCGACTTCGTGCTGCATCTTGCGGCGCGGACGTCTGTGCCGCGCTCGGTGAAAGATCCCATCGAGACCAACAGCATCAATGTCGATGGGACGTTGAACGTCCTCGTGGCAGCTCGCGACGCTAAAGTCCGCCGCTTGGTCTTTGCCGCATCGTCTTCCGCCTATGGCGAGACCGTGACTCAGCCCAAGGTCGAAACCATGCCAGCGGAGCCCATTTCGCCCTATGGCGTGACGAAGCTGGTCGGCGAACTGTACGCCCAGGTGTTTGGACGCGTGTATGGCCTCGAAAACGTTTCCATGCGCTATTTCAACGTCTTTGGTCCACGCCAGGACCCAACCTCGCAATATTCTGGAGTGCTGTCGCGTTTCATGTTGGCGCTACTCGACGGAGTTCCTCCGGTGGTCTATGGTGACGGCGAACAGTCGCGCGATTTTACATTCGTCGACAATGTCGTGGATGCTTCTCTGCGCGCTTGCGAAGCTTCGGGCGCCTCTGGAAAAGTTTTCAATGGCGGGACAGGCCTCCGCATCACGCTCAACGACGTGCTGAAACTGCTGGAGAAGATTTGCGGGCGCCCGGTGCGCGCAAAATACGACCCGCCGCGGCCCGGCGACATTCTTCATTCGCAGGCAGACATCACGCGCAGCCGGCAAGTTCTCGGTTACGAGCCGCACGTGGATTTCGAGGAAGGATTGCGCCGAACCTGGGCGTGGTATTCCGCGGCCCACGCAAGGAAATAAGGCCTCTCGATGCCCGCATTTTTCATTCAGAACTTTGGATGCCGCGCCACGCAGGCGGATGCTGCGGCGATTCGGCGGAGTTTTCTCGCGCGAGGATATTCCCTGGCCGAATCGGAGGGCGTCGCGAATCTGGTTGTGCTGAATACGTGCACGGTCACGGCTGCCGCTGACGCGCAAGCGCGCGAGGCGATTCGGCGGATTCACCGCGCAAATCCCGGCGCGCGTGTCGTCGTCACCGGATGCTACGCGCAGCGCGCCCCGGAAGAAGTTGCGGCGATCGAGGGCGTCGCCTGGGTGATCGGTAACTCCCACCAGGCGGAGATCGCTCCGCTTGTTGACCGCGGCGCTTTCATCTCCATCACCGCCGTGGGACAGCAGATTGCTCCCACGGCGCAAATTGTTCGAGAAGAGATGAGCACTGCGACGGAAGTGCTGACTGCGCCGCCCGAGGATTCCTCCGGTGAGCGCACGCGCCCCACGTTAAAGATTCAGGATGGCTGCAACCATCGCTGCTCCTACTGCGTGATTCCGTCCGTGCGCGGGCGCAGTCGCAGCCTTCCGCCGGATCGCGTGCTCTCCGAGATTCACCAACTGGTTGAGTCCGGCGCGCAGGAAGTGGTTCTGAGCGGAATCGATCTAGGAAGCTACGGCCGCGAACTGGCGCTGCGTGCGAACCTGCAAGATTTGATCCAGAGAATTCTGCATGAAACCGTGCTTGAAAGATTGCGTTTCAGCTCCATCGAACCAATGGATGTGACGCAGGATTTCGTCGAGTTGGTGGCTTCGACGGATCGCATTGCCCCGCATTTCCACATGCCGCTGCAATCAGGATCAGACCGGATCCTGCGCGCGATGCATCGATGGTACCGCGCCGCGCACTACGCGCGCCGCGTTGAGATCATTCACGGTCGATTGCCGCACGCGGCGATCGGCGCGGACGTGATTGCCGGCTTCCCCGGCGAAACCGAAGAAGATCACCGCGCCACCATGCAGTTCATCGAAGGCTTGCCGCTCTCCTATCTGCATGTATTCTCATTTTCGCCGCGCGCCGGCACCCAGGCCGCAAGCTTGGATGAGAGAATCGACGATGCCGTGATTCATCGTCGCGCGCGTGAATTGCGCGCCGTCGCAACCGAAAAGGTGAAAGTCTTTCGCGCTTCTCAGAACAATAAAACTCTGCGTGTCCTGACGCTCGATCGCAGAGGCGAAGATTGGACCGCCGCCATTAGCGGAAATTTCCTGAAAATGCGCGTCCGCGGCGCTTGGCCGCGTAACTGTTGGATCGATCTGGTTTTTAGTCAGGCTGATGATCCGCTGATTCCGCTATCCACCGGCGTTTCGCTTTCGAGGATCACCTGAGCGAGCGCGAAATTGCTCGTATGGCTCATGGATAGCGAAAATCGCTTCGCGCCGAGCCGCGCCGCGTGTTCCCCGGCCTTACCCGAGAGATACAGTCCGGGCTTTCCGCCCGGTTCATTTTTCACTGCGATATCGCGCCAGCGCACTCCTTTTCTCCAGCCCGTGCCCAGCGCCTTCATCGCCGCTTCTTTCGCCGCAAATCGCGCGGCGTAGCGTTCAAACTTGTTCTTGTGCCGCTCGCAGTAAAGAACTTCCTCCGGAGTAAAAACTCGATCGAGGAAAGCGTCGCCGTAGCGGCGAATGGCTTTCTCCACGCGATCGATCTCCGCAATGTCAACACCCAGACCGACGATCATTATTATCCCCGACGGCTCGAGCGATGCGCGTCTGGCGCGAGAAGTTACCGGCGGTTTGCTTTGCGCACCCTTTTTTTGAATGCCGGCGCGCGCTCAGATTCGCTTCGCCGCCGCATTATACCTATAATTGGAAGCCGCTGAGGCAATGGAGACGCCGGTGCCGGTGAAACGTGCGAATGTCAAAGTGGCTGCGAGACACGCGCGCAGGCTGCCGAACCAGGCCGACGCGGGCTGGCAATGGCGCCAGGCCGGCGATCTGCGGATTCTGCAAGTCCGCCGATTCCGCGAATTGAAGTGGCTCGTTCACGGCTTCAGCACGCGGCTGGGCGGAGCCAGTGAACTGGAAAGTTCGCGAATCGCCCGCTCAAAAAAAGAGACGGCGCTCAATCTGGGTTTCACGGATTGGGACCGCCGCGAGCGAGTCGAAGCGAATCGCCGCCAGTTCCTCGAAGCGCTCGGAAGCAGCAGCAAATCGCTGATTACTCTCCGGCAAATTCATTCCGACGTGGTCCACAGGATCGATAAGCCGCCTCTCGATCTGCTGAAAGGAGACGCGCTCGTAACCGCCGCGCCCGCTCTGCTCCTGGGCGTGCAGACAGCGGATTGCATTCCGATACTGCTCGTCGATCCTCGCCGCCGCGCTGTAGCTGCCATCCATGCGGGATGGCGCGGCACGTTGTCGCGCGTCGCGGCCAAGACCGTTGGCCGAATGACGATGGAGTTCGGCACGCGGCCGCAAGATTTGCTCGCTGCCCTCGGGCCCGGAATTGGACCCTGTTGTTACGAAGTGGGTCCCGAGGTCGTTCAGGAATTCGCGTCGCAATTCTCGAATGCAAGCGAATGGTTCCACGGCCCGTTCGATGCGCTCGCATCGGGCGAAAATCCCAATCCGCTCCCTTGGCTTACCATGATGCCCCCAGGGCACGAGCCGCCTCCGCCCCGATGCAATCTGGACCTTCACGCTGCCAATTCTGCGATCCTTGTCGGCGCCGGCCTTGCGCCCAGAAATATTTTTGCCACCAAGTTTTGCACGTCGTGCCGCACGGATTTGTTTTTCAGCTACCGGCGTGAGGGAAGCACGGGCCGCATGATGGCCGTGATCGGCTTACACTAACCGTTCATCGTATTCAGAAAAAAACGGAACGTCATTCAGTCAGAAGTGGATGAGAGGGTTTGCGTGGGAACGATTTGCGGCGATTCGAGCAGCGCCAATTGGCCGCACGCGGCCATAACGTCCTGTCCGCGCGAATAACGCACAAAAACGCGGTGGCCCTTATCCGCCAGGATTTTGCGGAATTCCTCGACACGCGCCGAATCCGGCGGCCGATATGGCAGTTCGCCCGGATTCCACGGAATCAGGTTCACCTTGGCTCGCAAATGAGCAATCAATTTTGCCACGCGCCGCGCATCTTCCGGATGGTCATTGAATCCGCCGAGCAAGACGTACTCGAATGTGAGCCATTCCCAGGGCCGCAATGGATAATTTCGGCACGCATCGAGCAGCTCTGATAGCGGGTATTTCCGATTGATAGGCATGATGGCGTTGCGTTGTTCGTCGTTCGACGCATTCAGTGAAATCGCCAGTTTCGGCCGCACAGGTTCTTTCCCGAGTTTCTCGATTCCGGGAATGATTCCGCTCGTCGACAGCGTCACGTGCTTCGGCGAAATCGCTAACCCTTTCGGGTCCAGCAAAATCCTCAGCGCGCAGATTACCGGATCGTAATTGAGAAGCGGCTCGCCCTGGCCCATGAACACGACGTTTGTTTGCGGTTTCAGCGCCGCGCGATTGTCGTCCAGCGCAACAAGGAGCTGCCCGATGATTTCCCCCGTAGTCAAATTGCGCACGAGGCCCAGCGTCGCGGTCAGGCAAAAGTGGCAATTCACCGCGCAACCTGCCTGCGTCGATACGCAAATCGTTTGGCGCGTTTCTTCCGGCATGAAGACCGTCTCGACAGTTGCGGCTCGTGCCCTGTCCACGTCAGCGGTTCGCAAGACATATCGCACCGTGCCATCGGCGGAGCGATGGCGCTGAACGATATTGGGGAGTGAAACGTTCGCGATGGCTGCAAGCCTGCCGCGCAGCTCCGCCGGCAGAACGGACATTTCTTCAATCTGCCGCCGGCCCTCGGCGTATAGCGCGTGATAAATCTGCGCGCCGCGATAGCGCGGTTCACCCAAAGATACCGCCAGCTCGCTCAGCTCCGCGCTCGATTTACCGAGCAGGGCAATGGGCACTGCTGTTCGATTAGGTTTCACGGCCTGTTCGCGCACGACGCTTCCTTTTCTTCATCATAGCACGCGCACAGAAAGTGATTTTGCGATTCGCCGGAATCTATCTGGCGCTATATTTTCCGCTCAAGCGACGTTCCGCAGGGGAAGGGGGAGCGTATTCCGACGTCCCGCTACATTACACCAGGGAATACGGCAAGCTCGATCCTGAGGAAAGGATTTTTTAGCGGTTCGTGCGTGTCCCTGGCGTAACAACGCGCGGCACAAGGTGCGGAATCCCGTGCATCGCGAATATATTTTTGCCTTAGCCTGCCGAGTTGCTTGCAGAAATCCACGAAACTGATTTTCGTCAGGGAGTATGACTTTGTTTTCGGTCGTGCAAGAATAGAGGCTTGGTAAACGCCAGCCATCGCGAAATCGAGGAAACCACCCTCCCCAACGGTTTGGTGGTTGTAACGGAACCGATGCAGCATGTGCGTTCCGTTTCCGTGGGCTTTTGGATTCGCAGTGGTTCGCGCTCCGAGCCTGCCGAATGGAACGGCATCTCGCATTTCATCGAGCACATGGTATTCAAGGGCACAGCGCGGCGAAAGGCGGAAGACATTGCGCGCGAGGTAGACCGCGTCGGCGGCATGGTGGACGCTTTCACGGCCAAGGAGATGGTTTGCTTCAATACGCGCGTGCTCGACGAGCACTTGGATGCCGTGTTCGACGTCTTGGCGGACATGATGCTCAATCCGCAGTTTCCCGAGGAAGAGATCCGCCGGGAACAATCCGTCGTGCTCGAAGAAATTCGCATGGTCGAGGACAACCCCGAAGACCTCGTCCACGAAATGTTCTCGAAAAGTTTTTGGGGCCATCACGCCCTCGGCCGCCCGATTCTGGGAACCGCCGAGACCGTGGAACGATTCGACCGCGAGGCTCTTCAGAACTGGTTTCGCCAGTGGTACGCGCCCAACAACATGGTCATCACCGCCGCCGGGAATATCTCCCATCAGCAGCTTCTCGACTTGATCCAACCGCGCTTCGGCGCGCGTGCGTCCGCCGAAACTGCCCGTCACGATGGGCCGCCCCTGCCGGCGCATCGGACAGAAATCGCGTCGCGCTCGAAAAATGAACTCGAGCAGGTCCATCTTTGCCTCGGCGTCCCGGCCTATTCGATGGTCGATTCACGGCGCTATGCGGCATCGGTGCTGAACAACTTACTGGGCAGTGGTATGTCCTCCCGGCTTTTCCAAAACATTCGCGAAAAGCAAGGGCTGGCATACGCAGTCTTTAGCGAAATGAACCACTATCGCGACTCTGGGATGCTCACGATTTACGCGGGCACGAGCCTGGAAACCGTCGAGCAGCTCATTCGCTCTGTCATCATCGAACTCCGGGATCTAAAACAAAATGCAGTGACCGACGAGGAATTGCGCCGCTCGAAAGCGAATCTGAAGGGAGCGACTCTGCTTGCGCTCGAATCCACCGGCTCGCGCATGAGCGATCTCGCGCGGCAATATCTCTATTTCGGACGTTATATTCCGTCCGAGGAGCGTATTGCATCCATGGAAGCGGTGACGCGAGAAGAAATTCAGCAGGTTGCGAACGATCTATTTCAATCGGAACGAATTTCCGCTTCCATCCTGGGCAGCCTCAACGGCTTTATGCTCACGCCCGCGCATTTGGCTTGTTGAAGGCGCAACGCACGAACCCTGCCGCGATCGCTCTCTTGCAGTCTCATGCTTCATTCCATTGACGTATCTTCATAGGTTTGCAATCATGCATGGCAGCAGCCGCAGGCTCTGGCGGCCAGCGAGGGCGCATCAGCTTCCGAGTTTCCATTCTCGCGTCGGGCAGTTCCGGCAACGCTATGTTGCTCGAAACCGAGCACACCTGCCTTTTGGTGGATGCCGGGCTCGGCCGCAAAGAAACCCTTCGGCGGCTTGCCGCGCTGGGAAAAGCCCCGGACAGGATCGACGGCATCCTCATTTCCCACGAGCACACGGACCACTCGAGCGGCCTTCCCCAGCTTCTGAATCACTGGCGCGCCACCGCGTACCTCACCGAGTCCACTTGCTGCGAAATCGTCCGGTCCCTTCCCGAAGCAACCGGCAAAAAAATGGAGCGCGTCGAATACATCCGCGCGGGCGAGCGATTCACGATCGGCGACATCGACATTTCCCCTTTCTCTGTTCCGCACGACGCCGCCGATCCCGTCGGCTACGCGTTCCGCACGAATGGAACGAAGGTGGCCATTGTCACCGACCTTGGTTATCTGCCCGAGCTGGTGAAACATCATCTCCGCGAGACGGATTGCCTGATTCTCGAATCCAACCATGATCTCGAAATGCTCAAAGTCGGGCCATATCCGTGGTACGTCAAACAGAGAGTGATGAGCCGCACGGGCCATTTGTCGAATCACATTGTCAGCGAATATCTTGCCGATCCCGAAGGCTTCGATGGCCGCGCACGTTTCCTGATTCTGGCGCACGTCTCCGATACCAATAACAACCCCGATCTGGTGCACTTATCTGCCATGGAAGCCCTGAATCGCCGTCCAGCCGAAGCCGCGTTCCATGGAGAGCTTCTGGTCGCTTCCCAAAAGGTACCTCTAGGACCACTAAATTTGTAGTATCAGAGATCTGGCTCGCCGCTTGTCATCATGCACCCCCGCGCCGTACCGGAAGAAATTACGCGGTACTGGGAAAAACCTCTCCGGGTCAATCAGTAAATCACCTTAGGAACGGGCGGGCAAGATATTGATACTAGTACCTTTGAATTTTCTGCTCATTTGGGTGCCCTGCTTGCAAGGCTGGGGCATGGGGTTGGCGAACGAAGCGTGGTTTGGCGCTCTATAAGCCAGTCGGAATCAATCGCTTGATTGCGCTCACGACACTGACAAAAACACTTTTCTCGATTCTCCAGAAACACAAGCGCTGCTTCTGACCAGCCCGTCGAACTTTAAAAGTTTCGTTCCCAAGGGGGCTGCCATTCTACGAAAGGGTCGGAAACTGCGCGGATTTTTCGAGACCAAAGAAAAACCAGAAACAAAAAAAGAATCACCGGATTTGCGGCGTGCCACCGCTCCTGAGATCGTTGTATTTTGCGACCGCCGCAGCGGTTCGCAGCGATTTCAGGTGGAACTGAATGGCGATAGAGAGGCGGCGATCGATCGCGCGGCGAGCTTATTAGCTCTCGGTTGCATGGTGCGCGGTGAGTTGCCAAAGGACTACGCCATTTGGGTCCCTGCCAATGAAGAACTAATTGACCGCGTCACCAAGCAAGCCGAAGAGCTTCTGCGCCTCGGCCGCAACCTGTCTTGCTCGATTCCTCTTAGTCCTCGCGAAGGCGAAGTCCTACGAGAACTCCTGAGGAATCGCATCAACAAAGAGATCGCCGACCGCCTCAGCATTTCCGTCCGCACGGTCAAGTTTCACGTATCTTCTCTGCTCGCCAAATTCGGCGTGGGGAGCCGGTGGGACCTCATACAAAAGGCTCAGCGCATGCTCGGGACCCGGGAATTGCCCGGCGAGCTTCCGGAGTTGCAGCCGCATCCATCCGAGAGCCGGCACGTGAGCGCGGCATCGCCGGCAACTCGAAACCACTGGAGCGCGCAGAAAACAACGCGAGTGGTTCCGTTTCGCGAAAGGCTGCGCCCTGCCTGAAATTCCGCTCCGCCGTGGCGTCTTTTGCGCCCGTTTTCTTGCCTCAGTGAATGGCAGACTTCGGTTATCATAGCCTGCGGCGGCTCCGTATTCCCCAATAGCGGTTATCGAATGCTTGGAGCGCCGCGAGCGAGCGTTTGGCGGCCACCAAGCCGGGAGAACACGCATTGATTCCAAGATACACGCGCCCAGAAATGGGCCGGATTTGGAGTGACGAAAACCGCTTCCAGAAGTGGCTGGACGTTGAGTTGGCTGCAACGGAAACTCTCGCCGAAGCGGGAATCGTTCCTCGTGCCGCGCTGGCGTCCCTGCGCGCCCGCGCGCGGATCGACGTGGCGCGCATTTCGGAGATTGAATCGCGCGTGCGCCACGATGTCATCGCGTTCACCGTCGCCGTGGGAGAGACAGTAGGCGATCCGGAAGCCGCGCGCTGGTTGCACTATGGACTCACCTCGAACGACGTGGTCGACACGGCGCAGGCTTTGCTCGTACGCGAAGCCTCGCTCCGCATCGAGAAAAGCCTCGAGCGCTTCGGTGAAATTCTCGAACGCCGCGCATGGGAGTTCAAGGATGTTCCGCAAATCGGGCGCACGCACGGCGTTCACGCCGAGCCCATCACCTTCGGCTTGAAGATTGCCAACTGGTACGACGAGAACCGGCGCGGACTGATCCGTTTTCGCGAAGCGGCCAAACAGATGGCCGTGGGCAAAATTGCCGGCGCGGTCGGCACGTGCGCCCACCTTGGCCCGGAAATTGAACGAAAAATCTGCGAGCGGCTGGGTCTGGGCGTTGCGCCGATTTCCTCGCAGGTAATTGAGCGCGACCGCCACGCACAGTATCTCGCAACCCTTGCCATCGTCGCCGCGTCGCTCGAGCGCATCGCTCTCGAAATTCGCCACCTGCAACGGACCGAAGTGCGCGAGGCCGAAGAGCCGTTTGGCGGAAGCCAGCGCGGCAGCTCCGCCATGCCGCACAAGCGCAATCCCGTCGGCTGCGAGCAGATTTGCGGCCTGGCGCGCGTGGTCCGCGCGAACTCCGTGGCGGCGATGGAAAACGTGGCGCTGTGGCACGAGCGCGATATTTCTCACAGCTCGGTCGAGCGCGTCATTCTTCCCGATTCCACCATTTTGGCCGACTACATGCTCGAGCGCATGGCGGAGATCGTTGGCCACATGAAGGTTTTCCCGGAGCGCATGCGGCGCAATCTGGATGCGACGCAGGGCCTAATTTTTTCCGGCCAGTTGCTTCAGGATTTGGTTGAGCACGGGGCGCCGCGCGAAGAAGCTTACAAATGGGTCCAAGGGCACGCCATGGCCGCATGGGAAGCGGAATCGAGTTTCCGCCAGCGCGTCGGGGCCGATCCGAACATCACGAAAATCCTCGATGCCAGGGCGCTCGACAAAACCTTCGACCTCGGCCGTCAGCTGCAATCCGTGGACGCGATCTTCGCTCGCGTCTTCGGAAAAAAATCGTCCGCGGCGCCCAATTAAGTTTGTAGGAAATCCGGATAACGCGGGGGAATCGGGCTACGTCGCCCGCAGCGAAGCATTGGCAGGGATTTGCTACACGCGCTGGATGTAGCGCGCTTCCGACGTGTCCACTTTCACTTTGTCGCCATTGTTGACAAATGGCGGCACGTTAATCACCAGCCCCGTTTCGAGCGTCGCCGGTTTCCCCACCGCGCTTGCGGTTGCTTTCTGCACCGTCGGTTCGGTTGCCGTCACGGTCAGGTCCACCGTGTCCGGCAGCAGCACGCCCATCGGCTTGCCTTCGTAAAACTCGATCTTCACCTGCAGATTGGGGATCAGATAATCCACCACATCGCCGAGAATCTCCTTGTCCAGAGAAATCTGCTCGTAGCTCTGCAGATTCATGAAGTGATAGCCTGACGAATCGCCATAGAGAAACTCGAAATCCACTTCGTCCATGATCGCGCGCTCGATGAATTCCTCCGCGCGGAACCGGTAATCCACAATCGAGCCGGTGCGCAGGCTACGCATCTTTGTTTGCATCGAGCCGCGCTTGTTCCCCGGCGTCCGGTGCTCCACGCTGAACACGGTATAGAGATCGCCCTGGTGTTGAATGATCATTCCGGGGCGCAGTTGTGTTGCTTTTACCATCGTGTGCTCCTGATGCTTTGCGGGAATCCTTACTGCAGGGGAAACCTCGGCAGCTTGTCCCGTCGCTCGTCGTCTATGGAGGCTTAATTATAGCGGCCTGCGGCACATATGGTCAACGCACGTTCCGCCTGCGGGCGCCCCCGCGAAGTAATGGGGCTGGCGCCAATTTAGTCACAATGGAATGACCCGCCCCGATTCGCAGGCGTGGGTTATGCTGCGAATCGGAAGATCAGCAGTTCTCGGTTCAAGTTCCTAAGAGGATTATTGAGAACGTGCGTGCCCATTTACCGCTCGGTTGGTGCGATCAGGGACAGATGCCTTGGGGATGAATACATCAGCAGGAAGTTTGAACCGAGCACTCAATTTCCGCACTTGTTCTAAAGTGAGATTCCGTTGTCCCGTCATGAACATTGAAACTGCGCTCTCCGAACCAAATTGAGGAATCAGGTCGCGCTGTGTGAGATTCTGCTTTTCAATGAGAAGCCGAACGACTGAGGCCGGATCGGCCGCCGGAATGGGGTAGCGCTCTTGCTCGTAACGCTCCACTAGCAATGTTAGGAGTTCAATTGCTTCCATTTCAGCGCGGGCGGGATTGTCCAGCGCCGTTAGTTGGAAGAGAGCGTCGGTATACACCTCAAGTTCTTCGTCATTATGTATGACGCGAGGAGCGCCGTGCGCAATCATTTCCGCCGGGTTTGCGAGAACCGTGCTCATTTCCTTCCATGCCTCCTATCCCAGTTGCTGCGATTATCGTATTCCTTGTGTGTCAAAAAAGATCGTATGTAGACGTGCCCTTCTGTCTTTCTTTCGTCAGTCGTCTTTGCATAGTGGATGACGGTTATAAGCCTGTACCGATTATTCCTGAAGTCAAAGACGACGTAATCATCAACAGGATCGGCATCCTTGAACGTGCTGCGAACTTCCACAGGATTGTGCCACCGACTCTTTTCAACGATGCCAATCCACGCTTTGATTTCGTCCGCTGCACCCGGGCATTTTTCCATTGCCTCCTTCAGATGCTTGCGCGTAACGATATGCACGAGCCAAGAATACTTCACAATATGTGAAGCTGTCAAGGGCTAATAAATCGGTGGCTTCTTGGCATAGCATTCCAGTGTCTAATATGTTTTTATATCATCAACTTACGGCTTTCTTCCTGTGATCCCCCAGCGCCCCTCCATGTCAAACACGTCACGGCGTTTCTACCCTTGCCGCTATCTCTCCCGACTTTCGGAGGCTGCGCTGCTTATGCCCTGACTTGTTTGACCGTCCCTGTGTCACTGTCTTCTTCCGCACCGTCTTCCTGCGGCTGCGTCCCGCCTTGATCCGCGCGTCCTGCCGCCGACGCCGCCCTTGTTCCACAGCGTCGAGCGACACGCTTTCGAGGGGCAGTTTGGCGGGTTTTCGGTCTCCGATAACGCGGCGTTTCGCGGTGAACAATGTGGCAGAATGGCGAATCATGAGAGGCCTGAGTAACGCCATATCAGAACCCCGGCACGCCTGTTGCGGCAGGCCGAATTTCGCCTACGTCGGGCGCGTGATCGATGCGGAAGCGATCGAGCAGTCCCTGCCCCAGTGACATAAAGCCGGTGTAGAGATACCCCCACACGAAAAGCAGCAAGAACGGAATCGTCAGGTAGTTCTCATTTTGAAATGCGTAGAGCACCGTCGCCGCAAAGTACAGCCCGAGGGCGACCTCCGCATAGGGAACCCAACCCGCCCGCTTGCGATAGTTTCGTTTGAGCCATGCGCCATGCTCCTGGCCTTCGATCCGGTACTTCGGCGTGCGCACGAATTCCGATTGCTTTCCGGCGAGCGCTTCGACCACGGCCACGGCATTCCGCACGGAAAGTCCAATTCCGATCGCCATCACAAACGGCAAATAGAAAATGGCGCGCCACCACGTCTTTGGATAAAGAACCCGCTGCGACGCCAGATAGAAGCTCGAAATCGAGCACGTGGAAGCAAGGAACAGCGGTAAATCGATCAGGCACATCTGAAACCATCCCTGATAGAACCGCACGATCATGGCCGGCAACAGAATCACGGAAAGCAAAACCATCAGCGGATAGCTGATGTTGGCCGTGAGATGAAAAATCGCTTCTGTCTTGACGTATCCGGGCTCGTCCGACTGCAAAACCCGTGGCAGGATTTTGATGGCTGTCTGCATCAGCCCCTTCGCCCAGCGCGCTTGCTGTGACTTAAACGCGTTCATTTCCACCGGGAGCTCCGAAGGGCATTCGACGTCGGGAAGATAAAGAAAATGCCAGCCGCGAAGCTGCGCCCGATAGGAAAGGTCCGTATCTTCGGTCAACGTGTCGTGCTGCCATCCGCCGGCCTCGTCGATGGCCGCCCGGCGCCACACGCCGCCCGTGCCATTGAAATTGAAAAACGATCCGCGCCGGGAGCGCGCGCCATGCTCGATCACAAAATGCCCGTCGAGCAGAATCGCTTCCGCTTCGGTCAGCGCCGAATAGTGCCGGTTGATGTAGCTCCACCGCGTTTGCACCATGGCGAGCTTGGGATCGGTAAAATAGGGAACCGTGCGCCTCAGAAAATCCGCGGGCGGCAGAAAATCCGCGTCAAAAATGGCGACGAACTCGCCCGTGGCCGTCTTCAGCCCTTGCTGCAACGCGCCCGCCTTGAAACCTTCGCGATTCGCGCGATGCAGGTAGGTAATCGGCACTCCGAGCTGTTGCTGGCGCTCAACGCACGCGCGCGCCACGTCCTGCGTCTCATCGGTCGAATCATCCAGAAGCTGAATGTCGAGTTTCTCGCGCGGATAATCCGACAACGCGATGCAATCCACCAGACGTTCGACCACGTAGCGTTCGTTGTAGATGGGAAGCTGTATGGTAACCTTGGGCCATTCGCTGACCGGCGGTGGAGGCCCGGGGACGTTATGACGGTAATGATAAAAATTGTAAACCAGCACGTAGCGGTAGATTCCATACGCCGCCAGAATCCCCAGCACCAGGAAATACGGAATCATCATCAGCAGATCAAACGCATTCGGCTGATAAATGCCGCTGAACGTGCGGTTCGTCAGCTTTCGCAAATAATCCGCGATGGGATTCGTAGCGATCGCAAGCAACATCCCAAAAAGAGAATCCAAACTCATTTCGTGCTCATCCTCGCATGATCAATCGCACGGAATCCAGGGATCGAACCGCTGCTTCCCCGGCGCGCCGTTCGCAAATCGGGGTCGCTGCCGCGGGACTGATCGCTCTGGAACTCCTATTCGCCGTTCTCTACCGCTTCCGCAATCTCGAAACCCACGTAATTGGCACCATCGCCGTCGGCCTCGGCGCGGGAGTTATCTATTTCCTAATTTTATACGGCCTCGAACATTCGCCCGACCACCGCGCCACGCTGTGGCTGATTCTCCTCGGCGCGGTGCTTTTCCGCGTCACGCTGCTCCCGCTCGCCCCTACTCTGTCGAGCGATCCCTACCGGTATCACTGGGACGGCCAAATTCAGCTCGCAGGGTATAACCCGTATCTAGTCAGCCCCGACAGTTTGAAAATTGGCGCCCGCGTCACGCCGCTCGGCCACCGGCTCCCCGCGCATGGCATGCCTAACATCTATCCGCCGCTCGCCGAGCTCGTTTTCCGCGCGGCGGCCAGGTTCTTGCCCGGTACCATCGCGTTTAAGCTGCCGTTTCTTCTGGCCGATCTGCTGACGGTTTTTCTGCTGGCCGGATGTTTGCATTCGAGCAGCCATAGGAACTTCCGCCTCGCCATTTACGCCTGGAATCCGCTGGTGGTGGTCGAATTCGCGGGCACCGGCCATAGTGACGCTTTGGCCTTAGCCGCGCTGGTAGCGGCAATCCTGATTATACGGTCGCGCATAGGCGTGTCAACGCTCCTGCTGGCCGCCTCAGCCCTCCTGAAGGTCTTTCCGGTCATGCTGATCCCTCTGTGGCTGCGCCGGGCTGGCTGGCCGCGTTCCGGCGTCTCCTGGGCGGCCGGATTCGCTTCCGCGGCTTTGGCTGCGGTGTGCTTCTGGCCTTACCGGTCGGCTCTGGCGCAAATCCCGGTCACCCTGGCCTACTTCTCCACGCACTGGCAGAACAACAATGCGAGCCTCTTCTCCGTTCTCGAGGCTTTCAGCGGCTCCGCGGATTGGGCCTCGGGAATTGGCGTGGGGATTGTTGTGGCGCTCGCGCTCTGGGCCGCCGCGCGCCGAATCGAGCCTGAACGCGCCGCTTATCTGATTTTCGGCGCCATTCTGCTGCTTTCACCAAACGCTTATTCCTGGTACTTCACCTGGATCATTCCGTTTCTCTGTTTTTTCCCCAATCCCGCGTGGCTTCTTCTCACAATTCTGCAATTCCTCTCCTATCACACGCTCATCCGCTACGGCATTCTGCATGAATGGCACTGGAGCCCGCTGATGATTTCCCTGACGTACATTCCGTTCTACTGTTGGATGGGATGGCGCATGCTGAAGTCCAAAGGGACTTCATTACAACAGGGCCTCAAATCGGAAGAACAGTTCTAAGCTTCGGGACTGAACGTGGAGGGAACTCGCTAGATATTCAAGCTGAGCGTGGTTTCGGGGATGAAGTCGTCGCTGCGGCGCGCCGCTGGTAAAGGCATCTTCGAGCGATCCACGGCCTGGTACAGCGTGTCGCGCTCGAAAGGAACGCGTCCTGC
>Ga0307374_10005157_pt1 | contig 21331 bp, 15 predicted proteins | sample OX3MG_FD_202532 | JGI IMG/M metagenome (GOLD analysis project Ga0307374, IMG submission 202532) | Soil microbial communities from Risofladan, Vaasa, Finland - OX-3 | ecosystem: Environmental > Terrestrial > Soil > Coastal area > Acid sulfate soil | place: Finland: Risofladan, Vaasa | collected...
GATTGAAAAATTTCCCAGTACAAAAAACCAGGCTACGATTCGTGTGCTTTCCCGAGCACACTCATCCGGCTGCCGATCCACTTATCTTTCGGGAAAAGCTGTTCAATCAAACCGAGCCACTTCTCTTCATCAATCGGCAGAATGAAGGTTCTCACCGTCGCCGCCGGTGAACGGATCTCCACTGCTCCCGCTTGGTTCCTATCAGCATCGATTCCGAGCCTCATCCACTCGAGATCAGCCACTACGCGCCGCGTGCGAATTGCCAGCGCTCCCATTGGCATAAAACAAGAGGAAGGATTCAAAATGAGCGATCCTGTTCATCGCCACGAGTCGTCGTCCGGGCATTCTGGCAGCAGCCTCGCACCGATAGAAGGACGCCGCCTGCTGCTCGACACCGTGTCGGTGAGCGTCCTCGGCTGCGTTCATGACATGAGCGAACCGGTCATCCAGGCCTGGAATGGGGTGCGCATATGACTGGCGTCATTCCCGCCATTACGCTTTCGCCGCGCGACTACGACGCGGTTCTGTTCGATCTCGACGGGGTGCTGACGAAGAGCGCGAGCGTGCATGCGGCGGCGTGGAAAAAGCTATTCGACGGGTTTCTCGAGAAGCGTGCTACACAGGCGGGTGAGCCATTCGTGCCGTTCAATATCGACGCCGACTACCCGCGCTACGTCGATGGCAAACCGCGCTATGACGGCGTAGTGGACTTCCTTGCCTCTCGCGGGATCGAATTGCCTATGGGTGGAGTCGAAGACGGCCCTGAGGTGCAAAGCGTGCGCGCGCTGGGCAATCTCAAGGACCGATATTTCGTGCAACAGATGGAACAGCACGGCGTGAAGCCGTATGCGGCGGCGATCGCGCTGGTGCGCAGCCTCCGGGTGCAGGAGATCAAGACCGCCGTCGTGTCCTCCAGCAACAACTGCGCGGCGGTACTCGAAGCGGCGGGTATCACGCAGCTCTTCGACACGCGCGTGGACGGAACGGACATCACACGGCTCGCACTCAAGGGCAAACCGGCACCGGATGCTTTTGTCGAGGCTTCACGGCGCCTCGGGACGGATCCGTCGCGCGCCGTCGTCGTGGAGGATGCGATCGTGGGCGTCACGGCCGGGCGCTCGGGCCGCTTCGGCTGCGTCATCGGCGTCGATCGCCGCGGCCAGGCGCAGGCACTGCGCGATGCCGGTGCCGACGTTGTGGTGACCAATCTGGCGCAAGTCCGTGTGTCAGCGGAGCCACCATCCGCATGGTCACTGGTGTTCGAGTGTTTTGACCCGGCGCAAGAGGGTATCCGCGAAGCCCTCTGCACTCTGGGCAACGGCTATTTCGCGACGCGCGGCGCCGCTACCGGTGCGACGGCCGATGGCATCCATTATCCGGGGACCTACCTCGCCGGCGGCTACAACCGGCTGCGTACCGATGTCGCTGGCCGGGAGGTCGAGAACGAAGATCTAGTCAATTTTCCCAACTGGCTGACGCTTGAAATTCGCATCGCCAGCGCGGACTGGTTCGATTTGCGCACCGTCAAACTCGTTTCATACCGTCAGGAGCTCGATCTGCGGCGCGGCATGCTGTTGCGGAGCGTCTGCTTCGAAGACGGCCAGGGGCGACGCAGTACGCTCAAGGAGCGACGTCTGGTATCGATGGCCGACATGCACCTGGCGGCACTGGATCTCACGCTCACCGCGGAGAACTGGTCGGAAAGCGTCACGGTCCGTTCGGCGCTCGATGGTCGCATCGTCAATGCCGGGGCGAAGCTCTACCGCAAGTTCAACAACAAACACCTGGAATGGCTGGCGGGTGAGGTTCTCGCGCGGGACGGCTTGTATCTTGAGACGCGCACCTGCCAGTCCCATTTGCACGTGGCGCAGGCGGTGTGCACCCGGACCTACGTCAACGGTAAACCCGTGGAGGCGCTTCGCCATCGCCTCGTGGAACCCGGCTACGTCGCACAGGAGCTGAGAGTCGACCTGGAACAGGGCCAGACGCTGCGCCTGGAGAAGATTGCCGCAATCCATACCTCGCGCGATCGCGCGATCTCGGAGTGCGGACTGGAGGCGCGCAAGGCGATTGCGCGCGTGGCTCGCTTCGATGCCGTGCTGGCAGACCACGTGCTTGCCTGGAAACACTTATGGCACCGCTTCGAGGTGCATATCCAGCCGGCTGATCCCGGATTCAAGTTGAATGTCCCGATGCTGCTTCGGTTGAACACGTTGCACCTGCTGCAGGCTGTGTCGCCGAATTCCATCGGACTCGATATTGGTGTGCCCGCGCGCGGCTGGACCGGGGAAGCGTATCAAGGCCATATTTTCTGGGACGAACTGTTCATTTTCCCGTTCTTCAACTATCGAATGCCCGAAATCACGCGGTCGCTCCTGATGTACCGCTACCGGCGTCTCGGCGAGGCACGCGCTGCCGCTGCGGCGGCCGGATACAGGGGCGCGATGTTCCCCTGGCAGAGCGCGAGCGACGGTCAGGAGGAGACCCAGGCGTTCAACCTGAACCCGCGCTCGCAGCGCTGGGTTCCCGACAACTCCTACTTGCAGCGTCACGTCGGCAGTGCCATCGCTCATAACGTCTGGCAGTACTTTCAGGTCACGCATGACGTCGAGTTTTTGCATTTCTACGGCGCAGAGTTGATTCTCGACATCGCCTGCTTCTGGTCGAGCATCGCGAGCTTCAACGACGAGCGCGGACGCTACGAGATTCGCGGCGTGATGGGGCCGGACGAGTTCCACGAAGCGTATCCGGACGCAGCGGCACCCGGCTTGGACAACAACGCCTATACCAACGTCATGGCGGTGTGGGTGCTGTGCCGGGCCCTGGAAGTGCTCGATCTGCTGTCTGACACGCGTCGCACCGAGCTCACGGCGCGGCTGGGTTTGTCGCCCGAGGAGACTGCCCGCTGGGACGACATCAGCCGCAGGATGTTCGTGCCGTTCCATGACGAAGGCATCATCAGCCAGTTCGAGGGCTACGAAAAATTGCGTGAGCTCGATTGGGAGGCCTACCGGGCCCGCTACGGCAATATTCAGCGTCTCGATCTCATCCTCGAGGGAGAGAACGACAGCGCCAACCGCTACAAGCTTGCGAAACAGGCCGACGTGCTGATGTTGTTCTACCTGTTTTCAGCCGAGGAGCTCGGCAACTTGTTCCAACGACTGGGCTATCCGTTCGTATACGAGACCATTCCGCGCAACATCACCTATTACGCCGCCCGCGCATCACACGGCTCCACGCTGAGCCGCGTGGTGTACGCATGGGTCCTGGCGCGGTCCGACCGGCCGCGCTCGATGGAGTTCTTCACACAAGCGCTGCAAAGCGATGTGAGTGATGTCCAACAGGGAACCACGGCGGAAGGCGTGCACCTCGGGGCGATGGCCGGAACGGTCGATCTGGTGCAGCGGGTATGGACGGGTATCGAGGCCACGGACGACGTCCTGCGGCTCCATCCGGAATTGCCGCAGGATGTCGCGCGCCTCGACATGCGCATCCGCTATCGCGGGCATTCACTCGACCTGCGGCTGACACACGACTCACTGACAGTCCGCGGGCACGATGCGGCGGCGGCGCCGATCGCCTTGTGCGTCGACGGCGAAGGTCACCAGTTCGTCGGTGGGTCTACCCGTGTTTTTCAATTGAACGGCGAGGCGTCTGTCCAGACGGAGATATAAGCAACGCGAGTTGCCCAGGAGGCGATCGATCGCATCGCGGTGTTGCACCACATGGAAGCGGAAGCGAAAGCCATGAGCGTCGAAGAGCGGTTCGCCTATCGTCAACGCCATGCCGTGCCGGCCCTGAACGCCATCAAGGCGTGGCTGGACGAGCTAGCGCCCGCAGATCCTGGGTAACAGCGGCACCGCCAACGCCAGGCCGGCGGATCAGATCCGCCCCGCAGCCCGAGTCACGAGGTCTTTTTGTGCCATTCCTCCGCCGCTGCGGCCAGTTCCCGGTCTTCTTGCACGGTCACCACCCAGGCCAGAATCGCGCTCCCCGGCGTATCGATGCGTAGCCCCGGCGCGGCATTGGCATCGACATCCAGGCGTAGCCCGGTCCACGCCAGCCGCTCGGCGATCGCGGTACGGATCGGTGCTGCATGGCTGCCGATTCCACCGGAGAATACGAGGTCATCGATACCACCGATGGAGGTGGCCATCGCGGCGATGCCTTGGGCGGTGCGGTGCACGAAGATTTCGATCGCCAGCCGCGCTTCGGTGCTGTCGCTGGCCAGCAGGCGCTGCATGTCCCCGGTCGTGCCGGAAAGCCCCAACAGGCCGCTGCGATGGGCAAGCTCGTCCTCGATCCCGTCGGCGCCCAGTCCCGATTCCCTCAGCAGATACAGGATGACTCCGGGGTCCAGACTACCGCAACGACTCGCCATCGGCAGACCGTCCAGGGGCGTCAGGCTCATGGTGGTATCGACACTGCGACCGTCCAGGACGGCGCACAGGCTGGCGCCACCGCCCAAGTGCGCGAATACGGCACGGCCATGACGAGCCGCCGGCTCCGCGGCGGACAGCTGTCGCCAAGCCGACTGGAACGCCAGGCCGTGAAAGCCATAGCGCCGCAGACCGCGGGCGCGCAATCCGGCCGACAGCGGCAAGGTGCGTGTCAGCGGCGGCAACGTGCGATGCCAGTCGGTGTCGAAGGCGACGAATTGCGTCGCGTCCGGCCAGCGTTCCGACGCTGCGGCCGCAAGCGCGAGTGCCGGCTCCTGGTGCGAAGGCGCCCAAGCCTCCAGTCTGGCGAGGGCGTCGCGGGTCGCTGCGTCGAGCAGGCAGGGTCCCCGGCGGTCGCCGCCGTGGACGATACGATGGATGATCACATCCGGCGCGGCGGCATGGCGCGCGATCTGCTCGACGATGCCATCCAGAAGCGCGGTTTGCGGGACGTGTTTCTCGTTCCCGGTCGCGTCTATCCTCTCGGCTGTCTTCACTGTTCCGGTGGCTTCCGCCGCCGGCGACGTTGCCCATGTCTTGGAGAACACAGGCGCGTCGCCATCCGCAATGCGACTGCGTTCGAACAGGCCCACCTTCACCGAGGTCGAACCCAGGTTGAGCGTCAGTACGCTTTCGATTCGGTTCATCGTATCTTGAGGTTACGGCGGATAAGACTGAATGGGTGCGTTCGCGATTCTACGTGTCCGGCGCCCTCGCGCGCTTCGGCAGCCGCTGCAGGATCCAGGCGGCCAGCGTCACCAGCCCGACGATGACGGCGACCAGCCACCACGCAGGTGCCTGGCTGCGATACATCACCGCCGCCGCCAGTGCGCCCAGCGCCTGACCGAACGCATTGAGCGCGGCGCTCAGCCCGAGGTGGAAGCCGTGCACGCCTTGTCTTGCGGCCCGTACGATCCAGAGACTGATCACGGGCAGCAGAATGCCGCCGCCCGCGCCCACCAGCACGACCACCCCTCTCAGGATCCACAGGTTGCCGATTCCCAGCAGCGCCAGCGCCAGCGCCGACAGCAGGAAAGACGGGGCCAGCAGCCGCCAGAGGCTTGCCGGCCGCCGATCGGGGCGGAAGACCAGCAGTTGCACCACGATCATCACCACGCTGCAACCGGAGATCATCAGGCCAACGCCGGTCGAGCCGAGTGCGAACACCTCGCGCGCACGCACGGCCACGCCAACTTCCATCGCACCCATCGCCAGCCCCGCCATGACCGCACCGAAGGCCATCCTGGCCAGCGTGCTTCGGGGAGCGACGACATGCTCGGCAATCGTCGTCATAGCGGCTGGATAAGCTTGCGGACGCTTGGCGGCATGGGTTCTCAGCGCCGCCGCCATCGCCCCTAGCGACAGCAGCGACGCCAGCACGACCGGCAGGCGCAAGTCCGCGCCGTTGGCGAACAGCCCGCCCACGGCTGGCCCGGCAAGCGCACCAGCAGTGCCGCACGCGACACGCGCGAGACCGCCTGCCCGTGCCCTTCCGCTGCCGTGATACGGGTCACTGTCACCAGTGCCGCCGGAATGACCGCTGCTGCCAGCGCACCCTGAGCGGCGCGGATCATGTGCAGCCCAAGCAACGAGACCGGGATTGTCAGGGCAGCCAGCGCCAATCCCTGACCGAACAACCCAATCACCAGCATTGATCGCGGCGACCAACGGTCGAGCAGCCAACCCCAGACCGGCGATGCAATCACGGTGGCAAACGTGAAAGCAGCCATCAACGTTCCGGTCCCAACCGCCAAGTCGGCGCCCGGGGTGCGCGCCACCAGGGCTGGCAACACCGGCAGCACGAGACCATATCCAAGGGCCGCAGCGAAGACCGCCAGCAGTGCACCGCCGAGCGAGACTTCCGCACTGGCACGCGGTGCATTTGGACCAGTCAGAATACGCACTAATGGTTTTCCCCAAGCACTTTGATGTCAATGGGCTGATTCGTCAGTGAACACCGAGGCAAAGCCGCCTCCGGGCGTACGAAAGTTGGTGGTCTGGCCGCGATATATCCGCGCTGCATACAACAATACCTTCCCGCCGTATGCATAGCTTCGGATGTCAGCCTTGAGCGTCTCGTCCTGGCCCGCAATGCCACGCTCGCTCGGCGGCACGATTTGTTGTGCGACATACGTACCGTGGAGGATCTCTGACCATACGCGACGCGTCAGCTTGTCGCCGCGGTAACTCGCCTTGCTGCCGAATCCTGCGGCAGGCTTGAAGAACAGTTTGCGACGTCCCGTCCACATCGCTTCCTGGTTTTCGGGCGTCAGCAGAGTAGTGGCCGGAACTGCTGCGCTCAATGCGTTGACCGTTGTCTGGCTGATCTCCAGCGACTGCAGGAAACTGCGGTCGCCGATCAAACTGAGGTTGCGTTTGTCTGCGTACAGCGCGTGCGCGCGCGGGTGCGGGCTCAAGACAATTTGGCGTTCAAGGTAGGCTTCACGCAGTGTTGCATTCATCGGTTGCTGCAACGCGAAATCGGTCATTCGGTTGTAGACCATGTCGACCGATTCACCGGCGAAGAGCAGACGACCGCCTGTAGCGACCACGTCCTCGGGGGAATGAATGTCAGCCCGGACGCCGTGTTTTCGGAGCAACTCGCAGTACAGCAAAAATTCCGGATGAAGATACTGCTGGCGGGGCGCTTCATCGAGAATGGCAATGGATACCAGCGGCAAATAGCCACGTTGGGATTCCCACTCCGCGAGCAGAGTTGCAAATATCTGCTGTTCCGCTTGCACCGGATCAGTGGGTGGCACCATTCGATCCGGCGCGCAGACCCTCTGCGCCTGACTGAGCAAAGTGTTTAGCAGCGCACCACCGGGATTGGTGTTGATCTCGATCAATTTGGGGCCTTCCGGCGAAAGGTGGAAGTCGATGCCAAGCAGGCCTCCCGGCGATCCCGGATCGAACTGGGCGATCTGTGGTGCCCATGCCATCACGGCGGACTGATATGCCGGGGACTTCACTACCTCCTCAATGGCAACGACGACTTCTCTGATCCGCTCCAGGTGACCACGTGAAACGTACACCGGCAGAGACGCGAACAGATGCGGGTGCGAGTCCCGCAGATCTGTCGCCGACCCATACGACTGCAGAATTTTTTGCAGTTCGGCATGCACGGCATCCAGGTCGACGCTGACGCAAAAGCACTGACGATTCATATCTTCAATGGATGCAATGGACGAACAAACATCCGTGCACGGATCCTGATCGTGGAGTGGCAACTTGCTCATAACCCTTGCGCTCCGAGTTGAAACGATCGACGAACTGTCGCCCTTGGCGCACAAGGAGAATCACCATCGGCACCTGAGTCCAGTAGCGGTGATTGGCGACAGTGCCGGGTACAAGCGCAATAGGTCTGTCCCTGGAACGTCGCGTACGCGACAGCTGACATGCGCCTGAGCTCCATCTCGTGAACCGGGTCTGTCACGCGATGTTCTTCGCCCTGTCGCTTCATGGCAGTTTCCAGCTTGTTTTTTTGAATGAAGGCAATCGCGTTTCGCAGGCTGCGTGGGGTCTCATGGCGCAGACTCCGCCGCCGCTGGGGCGTGCGCTCCGCGCAGCCACCCGCCGTCAAAGCCGGCACGACGCAGCCCGCGCACGATCCACGGGGACCGCTTCATCCTTTCCCAGACCGAACCCGTGCGGTAGTTTTCGATCATCAGCGCGAGCGTGCCCTGGTCGATGCCGTATATCCACGGACAGACCCAGCCCGGCTGTTGGCCATCCGCTGACGGATAGGTGGGATTGAAGGTGGATTCGAAGCCGTAGCGGCCGTTCGCGCCGACGTGGATTTCCTTGAAGCGGCGCAGCGTTGGCAGCACTACTTCGGGCGCGAACGGGAGCGAGGCCGCTGCGGCCCACGTGGCGATGGTGCCGTCGTCCGGCCCGTAGGGCGCGCCACGCGCGCTGTATCCGCGGAATCGCCGCTCGACGCCATTGACATGGAGCGTGGCCGGCCCCGGACCATGGCAGGCCGTGAATCCCCAGCAGCAATCGCCGTATCCCGCAAAGCCGAGCGGGTTGCGGATGGCGTACTCGCGCTGCACCAGCGTCGCGCGGCGGGAGTTTTCGAAGTAGTCGCTGCCCTTGCCGCGCATATAGGCGTCCGGGATGCCGCGGAAGTCGATCCACATATGCGAATACTGATGGATGAACAGCGGCCCGGCGTAAAGCAGTTCGTAGTCGTAGATGCGCTTCCAGGTGTAGCTTGCGGTCCACGCTGCATAGCTTTCCGCGGGGATCGGATGGCTCGGCGAGCCCAGCGCAAGGACGTACAGGATCAGCGCCTCGTCGTACCCCTGCCAACGGTACGGCAGAAATCCGGACTCTGGGCGCCAGCCGTGGGTCAGCGTGAGGCCGCCATCAAGCGCCCACTGCCAGTCCGCGCGCCGATACAGCGCATCGGTCAGTGTGTTGATCTCGCGCTCGTCCTCAGCATCCGTGTCGAAGAAGGCGGCCGCGGCCAAGCTACCGCCAAGCAACAGCGCGGTGTCGATAGTGGACAACTCGCTTTCCCAGGCCCTGCGCCCGGTCTGCATGTCCAGGAAGTGGTAGTAGAAGCCACGGTATCCGGTCGCATCGACTGCCTTGCCCTGTGGACTGTCGTGGAATAGACGCAGCAGGCGCAGGGTGCGCGTCGCCGCCTCGTTGCGTGTGCTCAGCCCGTGTTCCACTGCAAGGGGGTAGCTCGCCAATGCCATGCCCACCGCGGCGATGCTGCACACGGTGTCCGGCATGGTGCTGTCCGCGACCAGGCCGGTGCGCGGATCAACCTCGTCGAGCAGGTAGCGCAGCGCGTGCGCTTGCAACGAGTCAAGCAGCGCTTCGTCAGGATTGTGGGTTGCAAGCATCATCGGCTGGACGGGTTCCTTCTACGCAACAAACAAATTTCCACCTTCGGATGTTCAACCCGCACCCTTCCAGCGCCACTCGCGGATCTCCGGCATGTCCTGACCGTTCAGGTCTATGTAGTGCTTGTGCTCGATCAATTTATCCTTGAGCTGTTGCTTGAGATACACGCCTTTTTCACCCACCTCGGGCACGCGGTCGATGACGTCCATCATCAGGTGGAAGCGGTCCAGGTCATTGAGCACCGTCATGTCGAACGGCGTGGTGATGGTGCCCTCTTCCTTGTAGCCGCGAACGTGGATGTTCTCGTGATTGGTGCGACGGTAGGTCAGCCGGTGGATCGACCACGGATACGCGTGGAAAGCGAAAACGACGGGCTTGTCTGTCGTGAACAGATCATCGAAGTCGGTATCGCTCAAACCGTGCGGGTGTTCGCTTTGCGGTTGCAGGCGCATCAGGTCCACGACGTTGACCACGCGAATCTTGAGATCGGGCAGGTGCTCGCGCATGATCGAGACGGCCGCCAGCGTTTCCAGCGTCGGCACATCCCCGCAGCAGGCCATCACGACATCGGGCCCGGCCTCCTGGTCGTTGCTTGCCCATTGCCAGATGCCGATGCCCTTGGTGCAATGCGTGACCGCTTCGTCCATGGTCAGCCATTGCGGCGCGGGATGCTTTCCCGCGACCACGACATTGACGTAGTGGCGGCTGCGGAGGCAGTGATCCATCACCGAAAGCAGGCAATTGGCATCGGGCGGAAAGTAGATGCGCACCACCGCCGATTTCTTGTTCATGACCACATCGACGAAACCCGGGTCCTGGTGGGTAAAGCCGTTGTGGTCCTGGCGCCAGACGTGCGAGGCCAGCAGGTAGTTCAGTGACGCAAGCGGGCGTCGCCACGGAAGAGCTGCCGTGACCTTGAGCCACTTGGCGTGCTGGTTGAACATCGAATCGATGATGTGGATGAAGGCTTCGTAGCAGTTGAACAGGCCATGCCGCCCGGTGAGCAGGTAGCCTTCGAGCCAGCCTTCGCATTGATGCTCGCTGAGCATCGAATCCAACACACGGCCGGAGCGGGCAAGAAACTCATCGTCTGGCAGCGTTGCGGCATCCCACTGGCGTTGGGTGGTTTCGAACAAGGCGCCCAAGCCATTGGAAAGCGTCTCGTCCGGACCGAAGACGCGGAAGTTGCGTTGCTCCTGATTCAACTTGGCGACATCACGCAGGAAAGGCCCGAGCACGCGTGTATCGCCAATGCCGCCTACCCCGGGTGACGGCACAGCGGCCGCGTAGGCGCGGAAATCCGGCATGCGCAGGCCACGCAGCAGCATGCCTCCATTGGCGTGCGGATTCGCGCCCATGCGCCGATCTCCTTCGGGCGCAAGTTCAGCGAGTTCCGGTCTCAGGCACCCCTGTTCGTCGAACAGTTCCTCGGGTCGGTAGCTGCGCAACCACGCTTCCAGCAGTGGCAGATGTTCCGGGTTGGCATTCGGATGGAGCGGAACCTGATGCGCGCGAAATGACCCCTCAATCTTCAAGCCGCCCACTACTTTTGGCCCGGTCCAGCCCTTGGGCGACTTGAGCACGATCATCGGCCAGCGCGGGCGCTCGGTGTCACCATCGACACGCGCATTGTGCTGGATCAACCTGATCTGCTCGATGGCCGTGTCCAGCGCCGCAGCCATCGCTTCGTGCATCGGCGCCGGGTCGTCGCCTTCGACGAAAATGGGCGTCCATCCGTAACCGCGCAGCAGCTGCTCCAGTTCCTCGCGGCTGATGCGCGCAAGGACGGTGGGATTGGCGATCTTGTAGCCGTTGAGATGCAGGATGGGCAGCACCGCTCCGTCGGTGGCCGGATTGAGAAACTTGTTGGAATGCCACGATGTGGCCAGCGGTCCGGTTTCCGCCTCGCCGTCGCCGATGACGCAAGCGACGATCAGCCCGGGATTGTCGAACACCGCTCCAAACGAATGGCTGAGCGAATACCCCAGTTCGCCACCCTCGTGGATCGATCCCGGCGTCTCGGGAGACGCATGGCTGGGAATCCCGCCGGGAAAGGAAAACTGCAGGAACAGTTTCTGCAGTCCGCTTTCGTCCTGGCTGATATCCGGGTATATCTCGCTGTACGTGCCCTCCAGATAGGTGTTCGCCACGACGGCGGGGCCACCGTGTCCTGGGCCGGAGACGTAGATCATGTCCAGGTCGTATTGCTTGATGACCCGGTTGAGGTGCGCGTAGATGAAATTCTGCCCGGGCGTCGTGCCCCAGTGTCCCAACAGCATGTGCTTGATGTCGGTTGGGACCAGAGGCCGTTTCAGCAACGGGTTGTCAAACAGATAGATCTGACCGACCGACAGGTAGTTGGCGGCGCGCCAATAGGCATCGATGCGACGGCTCAGTTCCGGGGTGAGAGTGATCATTGGCATTTCCTCAGGTTTCAGGCGATGAATAGATTGGTACTCGCGCGGGCAAGCAGCGGGGCAATCGAGATCGCATTGGACGGATGGAAGATGGCGTCCTTGCTGACCACGCGCCGGGCGCCGGCTGCCAGCAGCTGTTCGCCTGCAGCGAGGCGGCCAAGCGCCCGGCCAATCCCCGCAGCAGCGGGAAGGTACGCAGTAGGTGGTTCACGAACTTGTCTTCGTCCCCGACCGGCGATAGAGCATGTTGTAGATCAAGGCGAATCCACCGCCCAGATAGATGCCCCAGACAAAGCTCTCGACAAGTCCGAGGAAAAAGGCGCCGACGCTGAACCATTTGAACGCCGGAAGCAAGATTTCCAGAAGCTGGTGCATGTGGACGCTTTCCGGGGTCAACAGCCCGAACGTGACGCACAGCAGGTAGCTCAAGGTGGTAAACAGGGCCGCGGCCCAGATGGTGATCCGAAGATTCAACATGGTGTTCCCCGTGGTTGAGTGAGTGATGGCAGGATCGATCCCTGGCTCATGAGGATCAATGGGTTCGGAGACAAGGGCCGCCCGACGGCCGTGCTCCAATCGGGAAATGATGTGTCGCGTTCACTCGACCCCCTCAGTGACGCAGGATCGATATTGATCAGTCCGCTTCATGGCCCCACCGTCTGCAGCGAGCCATCGTGTGCATCGGTCGAATCTTCCAGCTTCAGGCGACGCAGCAGCAGCGCATTGACCGCGACGATGACCGAGCTTCCCGACATCGACAGCGCCGCAATCTCCGGCGACAGCACGAACGGATAGAGCACGCCGGCCGCCAGGGGGAAGGCGATCACGTTGTAGCCGACTGCCCAGGCCAGGTTCTGGTGCATCTTGCGCAGGGTGCCATGCGCGATGGCGATTGCGCGGACAGCATCGTAGGGATCGCTGCGCATCAGCACGATGTCGGCGCTGTCGATGGCAACATCGGTGCCTGCACCGATCGCGAAGCCCACCTCGGCCTGGGTCAGGGCCGGCGCATCGTTGACGCCATCGCCGACCATGCCCACGCGCTTGCCTTGCGCCTGCAGCTTCTTGACCTCGTCCGCCTTGCCGCCCGGCAGCACGTCCGCCAGGACGATGTCGATCCCGAGTTCAGCTGCCACTCGTTCCGCGGTAGGGCGATTGTCGCCGGTGATCATCGCGACCTTGACCTTGCGCGCATGCAGCGCGTCGATGGCCGAGCGCGAGCTGGGACGGATTGCATCGGCGATGGCGATCAGGCCGACGACCTCGTTTTCGAGGCCAACATAGATGACAGTGCGCCCGCCGCCCTGCAGACGCGCGGCGTCAGCCTCAAGGGAACCCACGGCAACCCCGGAGTCGTTCATCAGAAGCTGGTTGCCCAGCATGACACGACGTCCCCCGACCGAGCCTTGCGCGCCACGTCCGTCGATGTTGGTGAAGTCCGTAGCGCGCTCGGGGACGTCACCGGCCCGTGCGACGATTGCGCGCGCCAGCGGGTGTTCGGAATGCGCATCGACGGCGGCAGCAAGGGCCAGCACTTCGTCGTCGCTGCGTCCAGGGGCGACCACAACTTCCACAACTTCCGGATTGCCGACGGTCAACGTGCCGGTCTTGTCGAAGATCACCACGTCGAGCCGTGCACTCTGCTCGATGGATTCAGCATGCTTGAACAGAATGCCGTGTTTCGCGCCCATCCCGGTACCGATCATGATCGCCATCGGCGTGGCCAGCCCCAAGGCATCGGGACAGGCGATTACAAATACGGTGATGGTGAGCGTGACCGCGAATAGCAGGGTCTGACCGATCCACCAGAACCAGACGGCGAAGGTCAACAATCCGATGACGATCGCGGCCAGCACCAGCCATGTCGAGGCGCGGTCGGCCAGCAGCTGCGCCGGAGCTTTGGAGTTCTGCGCCTCCTGTACCAGCTTGATGATCTGGTTGAGCGCGGTCTCGGAACCGACCTTGGTGGCGCGGTACACGAAGGCGCCGCTCTTGTTGATCGCGCCACCGACGACCTGGCTGCCGGGATCCTTGCGTACCGGCATCGACTCGCCCGTGAGCATCGACTCGTCCACCTGCGAACTGCCCTCGATGACCTCGCCATCGACGGGCACCTTGGCGCCGGGACGCACGACCAGGGTGTCGCCGACGACGACCTCGGCCGTAGGGACTTCCACTTCCTCGCTGCCCCGCCTCACCAGGGCGCGCGGCGGCGACAGTTTCAGCAGCGATTTCATCGCGTCCGAGGCGCCGGCGCGGGCCCGCATCTCCAGCCAGTGCCCCAGCAGGATGAAGATCAGCAGCACCGTGGTGGCTTCGTAAAAGTCGGCGCCCTTGAAAACGAAAGTCGCACCCAGGCTGAACAGGTAGCCGGTGCCCACACTGAGCAGCACCAGTACCGCCATGTCGAGTACGCCATGGCGCAGCGAACGGACTGCGGCGGTGTAGAACGGCCAGCCCGGATAGAGCAGAGCTCCCGAGGCGATCAGAAACAGCCAGATCTGCTTGTCCAGCCCGAATGGGACAGGTGGCGGCTGGAACAGGCCCATGGGCGACCAGATGAACAGCGGGATGCCAAAAAGCAGCGCGACGATGAAGCGCCGCTGCATGTCGCGCGCGGCCGCATGCAGATCGCCGCCGTGATGCATGCCATCGTGGGCGTCGTGTTCGTCCGCAGCATCCTTGCCGGACACCACCTTGCCGTGATCGGCATGTGCGGGGGCTGGAGTAACCGGTTTGGCCGTTACAGGTGTTGCTGCGTGCTTGCCCGGGGGTGCCGCTTCCGGTGTATCCGCATCGCATGAGAACCCTTGGGCACGGATCGCCTCGGCGATTCGCCCTGGTGACAACCTGCTGGGGTCGTAGCGAACGCTCAGCGTACCCGACGCAAAGTTCGCGCTTGCGGCATCGACGCCATCAAGCGTTTCGACGCTGCGTTCGAGCGTGATGGCGCATCCGGACGTACACATCCGGCCGACAGGCCAAAGATGTGTGCGTGTGGTGGCTCCCGGGTGTTTCATGTCTGCTCTCCTGCTTCCGGTATGGACTGCCATTGTACCGACACGATCTTACAGCCCTTGCCGTCGCGCTTGAGCTTCAGCATCTCGCGACTGCGCAGCGTGACCGGCTTGCCGTTGACAGAAGTCTTGATCTCGCTCTCGCTGCCAACCATGGCGCCGTCGCCAACCGGCATCGAAGCGATCGAAACCGGCGTGATCCGTGCGCTCTTCAGGAAAGCGATGTCCTTGATGAGGTGTCCTCTCGCGTATTCGTCGCGGGTCTGCACATGCCCTTCTTCGTTGATGCTGACATCCGGCGCCAACAAGGCCAGCACGGCCGTCCGATCGCCGTGCTGCAAGGCGGACTGGAATGCGCGCGCTACAGCTTCGGCCGCGGGCACCGCCTTTGGCTGCAAGCCCTGAAACGACAGAGTCGTGTCAGCGGCCGGCGATACCGGCATGTTCGTGCCCGTCCGCTGGAGCGCCTTGGCTGTGGCCCGCATCGTCAGAGGTGTCCATACCCTGCATTCCCGTAGCGCCGTGGCTATCTCCGTCGGAACCATCGCCGTGGCTGTGATCATGCCGATTACCACCACCCTCACCCATATCCATGTCCTCGTCCGGCGGTGCCTTGGCGACGATGGCCTTGTATTGCGCCGGTGTCATGCCCGGCAGCTTCTCGATGAACGCGACCATGCTCCAGATGGTCGGGTCATCATGGCCGGCCATGCCCCACGCCGGCATCGCACTCATCTTGATGCCGTGCTTGATAACCCAGAACGCATCCTGTGGATCGATATGCACCTTCGAGAGATTGGGCGGCTGCGGATACATGCCTTTGCGCAGTTCGGAATTCTCGACGCCGGGTTTCAGGTGGCAACCGGTGCACATCGCCGCGTACTGGCCCGCGCCTTTCAGGATCAACTGCGGATCGTCGAGGTTCGGAACCTTGATGTCATCCGAACGGACATGAATCGAGCGATCGCGCAGAGCCTGCATTACCGCAAACACCGGCTTGGTGTGGTGATCGTCGGCGCCGATGTTGTAGATACCGGAGTAGACGAACGCACCTGCGCCGACCGCCAGGATGACGGCAAGGACGACGATGGTGATACTGGAATGCTTGATGTGTTGTTTCATGGTGATCTCCTCAAAACCAGATGTGTAAACCGGCGACGAGCTGCGGCTCGAACACCGACTCGCCGGCGGCGCGGACGAAATCTGCGGTCTTGCCGAACCGCCGGGTGAAGTCGACGCCGACGTACGGGGCGAATTGACGGGTGATCTCGTAACGCAGGCGCACGCCGAGTTCGGCGTCGGACAACCCCGCACCGATGTGGCGTTGCGGATCGTCGCGGCCGTACAGGTTGGCCTCGAAGCGCGGTTGCAGGATCAACCTCTGGGTCAGCAGCAGCTCGTACTCGGCCTCAAAGCGCAAGGCGGTGCGGCCCGACTGGCCCACGTATGTCGTAGCTTCGACATCGAACCAGTACGGTGCCAACCCCTGCACGCCGAATGCAGCCCAAGTGCGATCCGGGCCGACACCGAAATCGTGCCGCACGCCGAGTTGGATGTCCCAGTATGTCGCGACGGGATGATCCCATAACGCTTCCGTGCGCAAATCTTGCAAACGGCCCTCGCTTTGTTCGCCTTCGGCCTTCAACCATAATTTGTTCTCGTCGTTGCCATACCACGCTTGCGCATCCAGCGACGCGCCATTGGAATTGCGGCCGCTGAAGTACTCCAGACGGTCGATCAGAAGCATGCCGAGCGCTTTGTCATCCGCCATATTCATGCCGGTCATCGATCCGTAACCGACCCCATCGGAATAGTCCGGGCTGCGCGCGTCCGGTGACGCCTTGCCACCCTGCATCGGCGGCATGTCCTGCATCGCATCGCTGGCCATGGGTCGCAGTCCGAGGCCGCGTATGACCGGACGCTCCCCGATTTGCGAACCGATATCGAGCTGCTGCAATTGACCGGTGGTTTGCGGCGACGCCATCGGCATCGAGCGGTCCATGCCGTGCGTCGCAGACATGTTCGTGTCCGACATCGAAGTTGGGGCCTGTTTAGACTCCACCGGCTGGGCCTTTTCAGCGGACTTTGCCTTCTTTGTCGCATCATTCTCCTTTGCCGGCGCTGCCTGGTGCATCGATGACATGTCCATGCCCTGCATGGTGTCCTGCGCCAGCGATGGCAGCGTCACCATCGCCGCGGTCACAACGGCAACCCACAAAATGCTCCTGCAAGATTGCATGCTCATGACACCACCACTTCGCGGAACATGCCCGCTTCCATGTGGTAGAGCAGATGGCAGTGATAGGCCCAGCGCCCGAGCGCGTCAGCCTTCACGCGATAGGTGACCCGCTGCGCAGGCTGCACGCTGATGGTGTGCTTGCGCACCTGGAATTTTTCTTCAGGCGATTCCAGCTCGCTCCACATGCCATGCAGGTGGATCGGATGGGTCATCATGGTGTCGTTGCACAGAATCAGGCGCAGGTGCTTGCCATAAGGGAAGTGCACGGGCTTTGCCTGCGAGAACTTGAGCCCGTCGAAACCCCACACAAAACGGTTCATGTTGCCGGTCAAGTGCAGTTCGATTTCGCCGGTCACCGGCTGCGGGTACAAGGAACCGCCGACGGTGTGCAGATCGGCATAAGTCAGCACCCGGCGACCGTTGCCGCGCAGGCCGATGCCCGGATCGTCGAGATTGGTGCGCGGCATGTCCACGCGCATGTCGACGTTCGGGTTGTCGTACTCGGTGCGCGCGTGGTGTGCCTTCTTTATGCCAGCGGGATCAAGGTTCATGCTGTCCATGTCCATGCCCGGCATCGAGCGGTGGGCCGTGCCGTGCATGCCGGGCATGTCGCCCTGCGCCATCGCACCCATCATGTCGACCATGGAGATTACCGGCAGTGGATCGAGATGCGGCACCTCGGCCTGCATCCCCGCGCGCGGTGCCAACGTGCCGCGCGCATAGCCATCGCGGCTCATCGACTGCGCGAAGATCGTGTAGGCCCGATCTTCGCGCGGTTGCACAACCACGTCATAGACTTCGGCGGTACCGATCCGGAATTCATCCACTGACACCGGCTCGACGGCCTGGCCGTCGGCCGCGACCACGCTCAATCTCAAACCCGGGATGCGCACGTCGAAATAGCTGTTGGAAGAACCATTGATGAAACGCAGTCGTACGCGCTCGCCGGGCTTGAATAGCCCGGTCCAGTTGCCGGCCGGCGGCGCACCGTTCATCAGATAGGTGTAGGTGGCTCCGGTGACATCGATCAGGTCGCGCGGGCTCATGCGCATGTCGTTCCACATACGTCGCGACGCCAGCGCCTTGCGCAGGCCCATCTTCGACACGTCGGCGAAAAAATCCGGTACGGTCGGCTCGCCGTAGTTGTAGTAATCGCCCATCTTCTTCAGATGCGCGAACACACTTTCCGGGTCCTCGTCGGTCCAGTCGTTGAGCATGACCACATAGTCGCGCTCGGTCTGGATCGGATCCGGCCCGGCGGGACCGATCACCAGCGGGCCATACAGCCCGGTCTGTTCCTCAAAGCCGGAATGGCTGTGGTACCAGTAGGTGCCGCTCTGCCGTACCGGGAAGCGATACACGAACGTCTCGCCCGGCGCGATGCCGGGGAAACTGATGCCCGGCACGCCGTCCATGCCAAACGGCAACAGGATGCCGTGCCAGTGAATCGAACTCGATGTACGCAAACGATTGGTCACACGCAGAGTGACGGTCGTGCCTTCGCGCCAGCGCAGCAAGGGGCCCGGCAGCAAACCATTGACGGTTGTCGCATGGCGCGCGGCGCCGGTGAAATTCACCGGGGTTTCGGCGATCTCCAGTGCGAACTCGGTGCCGGACAAGACCGTCGGCTGGCCGGGGCTTCTCAAGGCCCAGGATGGTTTGTTCCACGCGCCGAGCATGGCGGCCGCGCCGCCCAACGCCAGACCCTGCACAAAACGGCGGCGTGAACGATCCGGCACCCAACACGCCGGATGAGTATCGTGATTCTTCATGGGATTAAGTTCCGATTCCCGGGCGCAACGTGCACGCCCATGACGACAAGTCGTCCGTTGCACACGTGCATCCAGGGCACAACGAACCTGCGGATAGCGGCGTATGGCGCCGCGGTCGGGAATCAGGCGATCGGTGGTCGCAGCGGTGGCGCGCTCAGCGCCGGCACAGGATCGGCAGGTGCGGCGATCGGGAATGCCGCGTGCAACCAGGGTTCGGCTACGACGAGGCGCGGCACCGAGAGCACGGCATTGCACGCCGAGACGCAATGACAACCGCCGTGACAGCAACCGCCGCTACCCATCGGCAGCGCCGGTGCATGACCCAGTTGCGACGCGGTGCATGTCATCGCGCTGCCGTCGCAACGTGGCGCGACCGCTTGCAGCTGCACCGACTGCGCCGATGCGGTCGCATCGAGCATCCGCGCTGTCCCCCCGGCCAAAGCACCGGACGCGGGCATGATCCACGCCAGGGCCGCCAGTACCAATACGGCGCGAAAATAGCGGGAACGCGAGCGCAGTAGATGACGCATACCTGCAACATACCAGCTTCCCGCCACCGAGTAATCCCGGAGCTGCTCCATCCCCGCCTACCCTGCCGGCCCAATCGCGACCGCCCGGCGAGCGCGCAACGAACCACGGCCACGTTCTCCACACCGGCAACTTTGCAGACGTGCCGGTGCTATTTGAATGACCGCTTTGCGGCGATCCAGTTAAAGGGTGACTGGCCGCAGTTGGCCGACTCCTGCCCTCCGCGAACGGCGGACTCGCTGAAGTGATCATCAACAGCAAGCAGATCACGTTCGACTGGAACTTGTGATCATGCTTGCCGGAATACGCACTGAAACGTGGCGAGACGTACAAGTCATCGAGAACGGCCTCGGCAATCATCCCCTTTGGCACGCTTCGTGATGTATTCCCGGTGCCGGCATCACCGGAAACCTTGCCCACGCGACTCCATCACGACCAGGCATCACGCACAGGGGGGCGAATGCCGATCCGCACGTACGAGATTGAAGCGCCAGCAAACGGTGGGGCTGCGCCGTGCTGGATCGTGGACTTTTTTGAGGACGGCCGCCGCGCTGGCGGCGCGCTTTTCGCGGTGTCCGCGTTCAACCACGCTGACCATCCTGGCCGGGCCGCTCACGAGGCCGCCGAGGCGGCCGGGGAACGCTGGATTGCGCGCGAGGGTAAACGCGCAACCTGATCGGTTGACGGCGAAGCCGCCTGGCGTGCGGAGACAGCTCGCCCACGGCTACGCCAGCAGTGCCAGCCCCAGTGGGACGTGAAGTGTCCCAGACGGGCAGGGAGTGGCCGATCTCCGCCTATTGCGAACGGCGGGCTGGTGATCGTGTTTGCCGGAATAACGCAATTGGCCCATTACGGCCCGGTTGCTGGGCCTAGACCGTAGAAGTCCGCGCAAGGTGGCCCAACCGCGCGGGCTTTCGGGTAGACTTTCAGGGTATACCTTGATAGCCCTAGCTGATGTACGAACCCATAGTTGCTTTGAAGATCGCCGTCAGCGCCACGCTCGATGCCGAGCGCCGCTGTCGTTTTCAGAAGGCGACTGAACGGAGTGTCAGGAGTCGACGGCACTCGCCGTTTCCAAGGCGGCATATAGAGCCGTCTTGCCGACTTTGAGCCGTGTAGCGGCCTCGCGGACGCTCAGTCCGCTAGCGATATAGTCCCGGGTTCGCTGCAATTTCTCTGCACTGACGACAGGCTTGCGCCCGCCTTTGCGCCTACGAGCGGCGGCAGCGGCCAACCCTGCCTTCGTGCGCTCACAGATCAGATCGCGCTCGAACTGGCCCAAAGCCCCGAACACGTGAAAGATGAGCCGTCCGCCCGACGTGGTGGTGTCGTTGATCTTCGTCGCTTAACCCAGTTTTCCGTTCCACTGCGCCCCAAACCCCGGTTTCGCCCGCCTTGATCAGGGCGTTGTCTTCTCGGTTGTTGCGTTGGCGGGTGACTTCAACAAAGGTAGCGTCGATCATCTGTCCAACGCCCGGTTGAGCCCAGAACGAAACGCTTCCCAGTGGATATGGGTCTTCAGCCCGGCTAGAGGATCGCCCCGCTGGGTCGAATCGTTATGAACACGTGAGCACGTCGTACGCGCGCTTTAAGTCGATCCCTGACGTCGGGCGCTTTCTCAAGCCGGGTCTGAGCTTCGCCACGCTCGATATACACGCCCATGCAATGACCGGCAATCAGGCTGCAGAACCACTCAACCGGGAACATGGCAAGTTGTTCCAACGCATCCGCCACAAAGCGGCTTGAGACCCTATACCCAGATCGTTCAGACTCATTTCACATTTTGGAATGTGCTGTGCGTCCGCCCTCGCTGCAGCGCTTGCCGGCGCACGCAAAATGCACTACCGGCAGTGCCGGTAGTGTCCAGGAGAAGCCGACTCCTGCAGACGTCAGAATTGCTTGGCATCCAGCGTCATCAGCGTGTCCGCGCCAGCACGCGCGGCACTGACCCGGAACTGCGTCTCGGGCAGCAGCTTGGCGTAGTAGAACCGCGCTGTGGCCAGTTTGGAGACGTAGAAGGCATCACCGGAATCCTGCTTGTCGCCGATCTTGTCGAGGG
>Ga0307374_10005158_pt1 | contig 21329 bp, 16 predicted proteins | sample OX3MG_FD_202532 | JGI IMG/M metagenome (GOLD analysis project Ga0307374, IMG submission 202532) | Soil microbial communities from Risofladan, Vaasa, Finland - OX-3 | ecosystem: Environmental > Terrestrial > Soil > Coastal area > Acid sulfate soil | place: Finland: Risofladan, Vaasa | collected...
CGTCGGTGGAGTGATCATTCTGGCCGCCGTGATGGCCGGTTTCGGCTCCTCGGACTGCCTCGTCTCGGAGGACGACATCCTCGACGGGATCGTGAGCAGCCTCCGCTGAGCACCCACCGCCCGGGCTTGGTGTGAGGAGGGCGCCGGGACGCTACTACGAGGGCGGGCGTCTCGGGCTGGCGCCGCCGGCCGGACGCTGTCAGGGCTGGCGACACGGCAGGGATTCATGCCTACCATCCGGGGGTGCCGCTCACTGATCGCGTCCTTATGGGCCCCGGACCGTCGAATCCGTACCCGGAGGTCTCCACTGCCCTCGGTCGCCCGATGCTCGGTCACCTAGATCCTGAGTTCCTGACCCTGTTGGACGAGACGTGTGAGCGGCTGCGCTTGGTCTTCCGGACGGAAAATTCGCTGACCTTTCCTGTGAGTGCGACGGGCTCGGGTGGCATGGAGACGGCATTCGTGAATTTCGTGCGTCCCGGCGATCCGGTCGTGATCGGAGTCAACGGTCTCTTCGGTCGCCGGATGTGCGAGGTGGCGAGCCGCCTGGGAGCTGAGGTGATCGCCGTCGAAGCGCCATGGGGCGAACCCCTCGATCCTGACGCCGTGCTCGGCGCCCACGACGCTCCGACCGTCATCGCCCTCGTCCACGCTGAGACTTCGACGGGGGTGAGAAACGAAATCGGCGCCATCGGAAGGGCTAAGAGAGACGCCCTGCTCATCGTCGACACGGTGACGTCGCTGGGAGGAATCAATGTCGAGATCGACGGCTGGAACGTCGATGTCGCCTACAGCGGATCGCAAAAGTGTCTCGGGACGCCGCCGGGATTGGCGCCGATCACGGTGGGGGACAGGGCGCGCCGCCGGCTCCTCGATCAGCCGCCGTCGTGGTACTTCGACCTGAGCTTGCTCGCACATTACGTGGACGGGAGCGAGGGGCGGATCTATCACCATACGGCACCGGTCTCCATGATCTACGCGCTGCATGCCGGACTCGGTGTGCTGCTCGATGAATCACTGGAGGTGGCGTGGGCCCGGCATGAGAGCTGTGGCCGTCTCCTCCAGGAGGGACTCGTGTCGATGGGACTGCGTTTGGTGGCCCCGGCCGAACACCGGCTACCCCAGTTGACCACCGTATGGATACCCGACGATCTACCCGGGGGCCGTGACGAGGGCAGCGTGCGGCGCTCTTTGCTTGACGACTTCGGTATCGAGATCGGGGCCGGAGTGGGCCCCATGGCCGGGAAGGCCTGGCGCATCGGGTGCATGGGCCACACGGCGCGGCATCGCAATGTGGTGACGCTGCTGGCGGCGCTGGGCGAGGTTTTGGGACGATGATGGCGCGTGGGGCCCGGGTGAGCCCGCTAGAGCTGACTGGATGGCGTATACGGTTACGGACTTTGACCGAGGACGACTACGGCGAGTGGTACGAGGTCCGGGCTCGCTGCCGGGAGTGGCTCGTACCGTGGGAACCTCGTCCCGACGGTGCACCGACGACACCGGAGGATAAGGCCAGTTTCGTAGCTCGTTGTGCTGCTCGCGAGCGCGAACGGCAGATGGGAACCGGGTACGGTTTCGGCATCTTTGTGTCCGGGAGGTTCGCCGGCGAGATCACCCTGTCGTCCATCCAGCGCGGACCCTTTCAGAACGCTTTCGTGGGTTACTGGGTCGACCAGGCCATGGCCGGCGGTGGATATGCCCCCGAAGCGACCGTGGCCGTGCTGCGCTTCGCCTTCGAGGAGCTGACGCTGCACAGGATCGAAGTGGCCATCGTCCCCCGCAACCGGGCCAGCCGGCGGGTGGTCGAAAAGTTGGAGCTGCGCGAGGAGGGTGTCGCTCTGCGTTATCTCGAGATCGACGGCCGCTGGGAGGATCACGTCAGGTACGCCATCACGTCCGAGGAGTGGGCCGTCCGGCGTGCGGCGCTCCTCAAGACGTGGATCAGCCAAGCCTGAGCGGCCGACCAGAACCGTGCCCGGTGGCGCTATGCGTCACCGGAGATGTGCACGATGGCCGACGAGTGTCGGAAGAACTGCTCGATATCCTGCTCGTAGGTGTATGAGGCCGGTGGCTTACCCACGCTCCGGCGCAGGCGCAGGGCGCGGATGAAGTTCTCGACCGTGCCGGCGGACGTGTAGCGGCACGTGAACCCGGTCTTGGTCAGGCGCGAGGTGTCGACACCGCGGCCGTAGCGCAGGATGTCCCCCAGCTCCGGCGGGAAGTCGATGAGACCGAGGCGGACAAGTGGCGCCGCCACACTGAGCGTGGCCACCGGGGGTAGAGGCAGCAGACGCGTGCCGCACATCTCGGAGACCTCGCTCCAGGGCAGCTTGCCGGCACCGGCCACGTTGTAGAGACCAGGGACGCGGTGCCGGGTGACGTGCTCAAGGCAGCGCACGACGTCGTCCTCCTCTACGAATTGCAAGAGCGGGTCATAGCCTGCCACCGAGGGGCACAGCGATCGCGACAGATTGGAACTGATCGGGGTCACGATGTCGGTTCCGAGCACGTTGGCGAAGCGGAGAACGGTGACCACGGTGGCCGGGTTGTCCTCGGCGAAGTCCCTGACGAGACCCTCGACCTCGAGCAGCGACCTCTCCACCCGGGTGCGCGCCGGGGAGGTGCGGGACATCTCCTCGCGGAACCACACCGGGTCGGTCGAGGCCGACCCGTAGACCAAGGTAGAGGACTTGACCACCACCTGACGGACCGGAGATCCCGTCTGTCCGGCCGCCGCCAGCAAGTTCATGGTCCCGATGACGTTGATCTCGTGCAGCGCCCGGCCCGAGGTCCGGGAGGAATCGACCACCAGGAAGGTGTGGACGATGGTGTCGACCTGGGTGGCGCGGACGATGCGGGACAGGATCGAGTAGGTCTGGTCAGCGCGGACGAATTCGGTGCGTTCCAGGGCGACGGAGGGCTCTCGGGTCCCCATACCGAGGATCATCTCGACTTCCGGATCCGATTCGAGGGCCTGCGCCATGCGCCCTCCCCAGAACGTGTCTAACCCAGTGATGAGGACGCGCCGCCCCATTGGCGTTAGCCGAACCAGACACTGCGCCGTTCGCGCAGCATCTCGTAGAGGGTCTCCTGGAGGTGCATGCGAATGGTCTCGGCCTCCTCCATGACGCGGCTCTTGGAGTAACGCTCCTGCGCCGGCGGGACATTGAATGTCACCGGGTCGAGGACTCGGAGCTTGAACTTGGCCGGGAAGTAGAGACCGAGACCGAGGGGCCCGAAGAGCATCATGTTGGCCGTGACGGGGAAGTAGGGCACTCCGATGAGCTTGGCCAGTCGGGGGACCCGAAAGAGGATCGGCATCGACTCCTCGGCGCCGACCACGGCGATGGGGATGACCGGCACACCCGCCCGCATGGCGATCTCAATGAAGCCACCGCGACCGAACCGCCGGAGGCGGTACCGGTCCGTGTAGGTCTTGGACGGCCCCTTCGTCCCCTCCGGAAAGACGAGGACGAGCTGACCCTGGTCTCTCAGGATCCGTCGGGCATTGTCTGGATGAGCAGGCACTCCTCCGGCCCGGGCCCACATGGTCCCGACCCACGGTGCTTCACGGAAAAAGTAGTCGGCCAAGCCGTAGACGGGGCGGCCGAGCTCCTCTTCGATGCCGTGCATAATCACCGGGGCGTCGGAGGGGATGGCGCCGGCGTGATTGGCCACGAGGAGGGCACCACCCGTCTTGGGTATCTTCTCGAGCCCTTCCCACTCCACCCGGAACCAGTGTTTGTACAGAGGTCCGTACAGCCGGCGCGCCAGGTTCCGGATGTGCTCGGAACGGCCCCACTCGTCGACGTCGGACAGACGATCGCCGTCGATAGTCTCGTCGGCGGGCCGGGGCAGGGGAACCAGAGAGGCACGTTGCTCGCGTTGTGCTGTCTCTTTGCCGGTGGCCATTGAGGTCATGGTACCCGGCCCCCTGGCCGCCGACGAGGGCCGGTCACCTTCGGCCAGACGACGAGGCCCCCGGTGTGAGTGTCGACGATCGTCAGGGACGTCCAGCGCCCACGAGGCCGAAGTACCAGATGGGGTCGAACTCCACCACGGTTCCGGTGTGAGCGGCCTGAATAATCGTATTGGCTCCGTAGGGCCCCGATCCGACGTAGATCACGACATGGTCGATGCCGTCGCCTCCTAGGTCGTAGAAGAGCAGGTCGCCGGGCTGGACCTGGCTGAGAGCAATGGGCAGGGACTGACCACGCTGCAGCTCCGCGGAATGGACCAAGGAGACCCCCGCCGCATGCCAGGCGAGCATGGTCAGTCCGGAGCAGTCCAGGCCGCTCGGGCTCGCCCCCCCGTATTTGTAAGGCACCCCGAGGTAGCGCTCGGCCGCCGTCAGAGCGACGGACCCGGCTCCTTGCGCGTCCTCGGGTCCACCGTTTCCGACTACCTCGGCTCCACCCCCCACCCCCGCCGCCTGGTTGGCCGAATAGATGGCGGCGGTGGCGGCCGGCGACCCGGCCCCGACGGTCTGGGCCACCTGGGCGTCCTGGGCGGCCTGTTCGACCGCATGACGACGCGCCGCGGCATCGGCGGCAGCGGCCGCCGCCGCGGCCTGCCGAGCGGCTTGAACGGCAGCTTGTTGGGCGATCATCTGGGCCAAGCGGCCTTTTACCTGTGCCAGTGTCGCTTCTGCTGCCGCGGTCGCCGTCTGGGCCGCAAGTTCCGAATGGTGCACGTTGGCTGTCGCGGACTCGGCTTGCTTCACTTCGGTCTGCAGTCCCTGCTCGGTGGTGGCGAGCTGATGTTCGTCTGACCGGACTCGGTCGACGGCGGCATCGACGTTTCCGATGGCGGCATCCTGGTATTCGTGGTGCAGAGCACTGCCGTCGGAGGCGGAGGAGAACAGCGAGCTGATCGATGTCGCAGGCGCGTCGTAGACGTAGGCATTCACGGCATCTTCTTGGAGCTGCCGATGTGCGGTGCGATAGCGGCCACGATCGAGAATTACTCGAGTGCGAATCCGCGCCAGCTTCGCCTGCACCTGAGCCAGGCGGGTGGTCGACTGGTCGAACTGCTCGGAAAACCTGACGACAGTCTGCTGTTGCCCGGCGATCTGCGCCTCGATGGCGGCCACTTCAGCCTCGGCTCTCTCTGCTGTCGGGTCGCCTGTCGCTGGAGGGCCGGAGATGGTGGAAGGCGGCCCCGGAGACCCGTCCGCAGGGTGGGCGACGAAAAGCACCGTCGTCACCAGCACCAGCACGCTCGGCGCCCATCGCCTCATCCGATGCCGTCGCCCCGCGGTCCCCCTGGTCACAGAAGCCACAATGGCAACAGTAGCCACACAAGGTCACTAAATGAAGGGGGCGATAGTGGCCATTCCTGGCAGGTCAGCGCCCTACCGAGCACCACCCCAGGGGCACCTGGTTCCCGGCCCATTGCTGTGCAGCCGGCGTCGGAAGGGCGTGGCCCGGGCCGCACATGGAAGAATGCCCGCCTTGGTGAGGTGGGCAGGCATCGAGGGAGTCCGCGAAGAAATATTGCCCTCTTGCCCGGCGGACCACCCTCCCGGGAGGCAGATGGTCACGGGGGGTGTAGCCCAATTGGCAGAGGCAGGGTGCTTAAAACGCCCACAGTGAGGGTTCGAGCCCCTCCACCCCCACCAGATTCTCCATCGACGGAAGAAGCGTCGTCCACCGAACTGAAATTCCGGCCGTCAACAGAAGCGGAGAGCGACCTCCGGAGCCCCTCTCGATGGCGACACCGACCCGAGGCTCCTCGCCCCCGGTCCCACGGTGATGGACACGACGTCACGAGGCCGCACCGAAGGAATCATCCTCCGGAGCACACCCGCGCGGGCTCGGTCATCCTGCGCGCATTCAGCACTCGGAGGGTCCGCTTAACGATCATCGGGTCGGCAAGGTCAGGCCGGGGCCGCACGAGCGGGGAACTCACTCATCGAGGCTCCCCGTCACCTTCCGCACTCCCCGGCGACGTGAGCGAGCGAGCCTGCACCTACGAACGGCTCCCACGGCCCGACACCTCACACATATACGATTGCCGCAATCGGGGCCACCCGTGTCCAAAGGGGTTGATCATGACGCAGCCATCATCAGACAGTTTTCGCCAGTGGCTCGAGCAGCAAATCGCCAGCGAACCCTACTGGTTCCACCGGATCGAGCTATCTCCCGACCTCGTGACGCCCGGATGGAACGATCCTATAGAACAAAAGGTCCCCTACTTCAACCTTCCGTCTGACATGACAGGGATGCGGGTTCTCGATGTCGGTTGTTCGGAAGGCTTCTTCACATTCGAGGCGGAGCGGCGCGGTGCCGAAGAGGTCATTGCCATCGACTCGGCACCGGACGGGATTCGTCGCTTCAACATCTGCAAGAACGCCCTGGGTTCGAAGGCGAACGGATACCTGACCAACGTCTACGACCTGCACCCCCGGACCTACGGAACATTCGATCTCGTCATGTTCTTCGGAGTGCTCTACCACCTCCGCCACCCGATCCTGGCGCTCGAAAAGCTGCACTCCGTCTGCTCCGGCGACCTTCTCCTCCAGACGGCTGATTTCGAAGACGCCGATGACGACACGGCCGCGGCCCGATTCCACCCATTCGGCATCACGTCCGGGCCGCCTGACAATCCGGTCCACGACAACACGGTCTTCTGGATACCGAATCCTGCCTGTGTGCGGGATATGCTCAGACACGTCGGCTTCGTTGACATCTCCGGCGGCCACACCCCGGCGGCCGCCGTCTTTCGAGCCTCCGTCGAGAAGAAGGCGAAGGGCTTCGGTCCAGACTGGTCCAAGGCGCCCTTTTCCTGACGAAACCCGCCGGGAAGAGTTGTCGACGAATGTGCTCTGCGATGTGTCCCTCCGGCGTCCCAAGGTGACGAATTCCAGCCGGATATTGTCACCTTTGCGGCGTTCGTGCCGGCGCTGGATTTGGACAGGCGAGAGCCCTTCTGGCCTGATTGGCGACTCGCGGGGCCGACCATGACAAGACGTGGCGGACGCCCGGTGTCGCCATGACGGCGGACGTCGAGGCCTCCTCGGTACCGCCCGAGCTCTTGCATGGGCGGCGGGGGGCGAGGATGGGAATCGCATGGCAGGAGTGGGTGTCCACCCGGCATCTGGGACTCCTGGGTTTGGCCCTTGTCTGCACCGTTGCCAGTTGGGTGCCGGTGAACCTCTCGCCCATCGCTGGTTTGGACGCCTCATGGCGCGCCGGGCTGGCCATGGCATTCGAACACCATCTGGCGTGGGGTCCGAGCATCGATTTCACTTATGGACCACTCGGGTTCCTTACCGTTCAGAGCCTCTACTACGGATCGACGGCGGCTCTTTCGCTGGTCTGCATCTTCGCCCTCCACCTCATGATGTTCGCGTTGTTGATCTTCTGGTGCTGTAAGAGTTTCAACACGCCTCTAGCCGTCCTGCTGAGCTACGTCGTCGGAGCGACGGTCGTGACACTGATGGGAACGACCGATCTCATTGTGGTTCCCGTTCTCCTCCTCGCCATGATGATTATGCGTTATCCACCTGACCGTCGGACGCCGGCGTACGTCGCCCTCCTCGCTGTCCTCGCCGCCGTCGGACTGTTGCTCAAGTTCAGTGACGGGATCGTGGCCATGGCCCTAATTGTCGTGATCGTCGTGGTTCAACCCCGGCAGCGTCGCTTGCTTACCGGCGCCATTTCGGTTTCCTGTTACGTCGTCACGTTGCTTGGTGCCTGGCTCGCCACCGGCAACAGTCTTGCCGACCTACCCTCCTTCGTCGGAAATTCTCTGGGGATCGCCAAGGGGTATTCGAGTGCCATGCAGATCGAGGTGGCCCGCCCTGATGAGTGGTGGTACGCCCTTATCGCGCTCGTCGTCCTGGCGACAGTTGCGGTCGTGAGCCTCCGGCGTGCCGCCTTTCGCCAGCGCGTCGGGGGGGTCGCTATCCTCGTCGTCGTCACGTGGTGGGCCCTGAAGGAGGGTTTTGTCAGGCACGACAGCGGGCACGACGTCCTCTTCTTCAGCGTCATTCTGGCCGTCGTTTCCTGCCTCCCTGTAGCCGCAGCACGACTACGGCCGAACTACACCGTGTCGATTCTGGTCTTGGTTGTCCTCGCCTGGATCGCCGGTGGGGGGGTACCCCAGGATCTCGTGGCCGTCGTCAATGACACGAACTCGCTTCGGACCGAGGCCACCACAATCGTCGATTCCCATCAACGAGCTTCGACGATCGAGGACGCTCGGGCGGCACTCCGGTCGACGTACAAGTTCGATCCGGCTCAGGTGGCTGCCCTAGAGGGTCACACCGTGGCCATCGAGCCGTGGGAGAGCACAGTGGCTTGGGCATATCCGACGATCCATTGGGACCCTGAGCCGGTCTTCCAGGCGTATTCCGCCTACACCGGTCCTCTCGACCAGCTCAACAGCCATTTTCTGTCTTCGCCAAGAGCTCCGTCGCGCATCGTGGAGGCGCCACCGCTGGCCGTCGACGGCCGAGATCCGTATTTCGAATCTCCGACGGCTTGGGTAAGCACGGTGTGTCACTATGTCGAGCTCGACGCAACGGTCTATTGGCAGGTCCTGGCCAGGGTGCGAGACCGTTGTGGACTACCCAGGCTCGTCGAACATGTCCACGCCACGTTCGGTACGGTCGTGAGGGTGCCCAAGGCGAAGGTGGGTGAGGCCCTGGTGGCGACTTTTACGTCGCTCCCCCTGGCCTTCGGTTACAAGGTCTCCGCCCTCGTCCTCAAACCGCCACTCGACTATCTGGTCACTCCCACCGGAAAGTATCGGTTCGTCGACGGGACCGCTTCCGACATGCATATCCTCGAGACTCCTTCATCGCTCGGCTACTCGACTCAGTACACCCCGGCCCCCATCACGTCATTCGAGATCGAAGGTGCGGGAGTCTCGTCCGGGAGCGGAACCTTCACCATTGACTTCTATTCGATTCGTGTCCGAAGATCGAACATGGATCGATGACTGACACCGCTGAACCGATGAGCGACCTCGCCTTCGAGGAGCTGGCGGAGACGCGTCCTCCGGAGCTAAGCCGGCCGGTGCGGCGTCGATCGATGCACGCTGTGAGGACGCGTCCACGACTCAACTCCCGTGGGTGGATGGCACTCCACCTCGCATCGCTTCTTGTCTCCCTGGCCATCTTGCTCGTCCTGAACAGGCACGCGTGGTTCATCTATGACGAATGGGACATGGTCGTCCGGGCCACTCAACCTCTGACCCTTCATGACTTATTTGTTCCCCACAACGAGCATTGGTCGACGATTCCGATCCTGATCTACCGGATGATGCTCGATGTTTTCGGACTCCGGACCTACCTGCCCTACATGTGCGTCCTATTCGCCGCCCACCTGGGTCTTACTCACCTCCTGTGGCGACTGATGCGACAGGTGGGCGCTTCGATCGGCTCCGCCACCGCCCTGGCTGCCACATTCGGCGTACTGGGAGCCGGTGCCGAGAATCTGACCAATGCGTTTCAGCTGTCGTTCGTCATCTCCGTGGCTGCCGGAGTCGGCGCAATGGTGCTCGTCAATGTCGATGTGCTCCAAGGGGCCAGGAGACAGGTCGGGGCAGTCGCACTGTTGCTCCTGGGACTTATGTCCTCGAATGTGGGTATCACAATGACGATATGCGTCACCTTGGTCGCCCTTCTCCGACATGGTTACAAGGTGGCCCTGCGCCTCGTGACTCTTCCGGCTGCGGCATACGGCGCGTGGTTCATGGCCTTCGGGCACTCGTCGCTCTCGACCGATCGGATAACTCTCACGACGCTTGCGGGACTCCCGAGATACGTGTGGACCGGGTTCACCTCGGCCCTGGCCGGGTTCTCCGGGATTCCGGGTTCAGGGGGTGTCCTGGTATTGGTGGTCGTGGTCTATTGCCTATGGCGATCATCTGTGGCTCAGACCAAGCAGGCACCGGCCCTGGCCGGTGTGCCCTCGGTGATCGCCCTCTTCCTGTCGGCCGGTTTGGTCCGCACCTTTTTGGGCACCAGTGAGGCAGCATCGACGCGCTATGCCTACATCGCCGTAGCGCTACTCCTGGCTCTCTTTTCCCTAGGGATCACGGATCTGTTGCGGAGGACGGACCACTATTTCGGCACCATCCTCGGGTTGCTCGTCCTCCTGTTGGTGGCGGGTGGAAATCTAGCTCAGCTCCGCTCTGCGGCTGTTGGCCTCAGACCACTCGAGCGAACGTCACAGGAGGAGATCTTCTCATCCGCGGAATTGGTCAGGAACAACGCACAACTGGCGGGCGCACCCCCGGCGCCCCAGCTCGATCCCAACGTCGATGAGGCGGCGTTGCGCGCCATTGTCCGCGCGGGGTTCCTGCCCAGAGATCTGCCCGTGAGCGCCTCGGCTCGCCTGGACGCCGAGACGGCCATGCAAACGGCTGCGACGGCGACAGCCCTCACACCCCCACGGGCCATGGTCGTCCTCGCCGTCCGAATCGACGGCGGTCCAGCCCATCCCGACGCCCAAGGCTGTGTCTCGGCCCCAGGAGTCGGCGCAACGGTGTCTGTGTCCACCGACGGTCCGACGGCGCTGCAGGTTGAACCGTTATCGGGGACCACCATGGGAATTCAGTTGCGGACAGGAACATCGGGCGGCACCGTCGGCACTCAGGTGTCGGACGCCCTGGCTGCCAGCGGGCCGACGTATCTGGACCTTCTGGGCACCCAGATGTTCGTTGTGCTTACCTCCATGAACCCGACGTTCACCGTCTGCGGCCTGCAGAACCGAGGTCCGAGCGGGATGGGGAGATGAGCAGGTCATCCCAGGTCGCTGCAGGGCACCGGAGTGGCCCATCCGGTCGGGCTGGTGATGAGTGACTCGGACATGGCGTGTGTGCGGTGACATGCGGAAGTCGCCCGCAGGACCTCGGTGCTCCAACTAACCGCCACCGACCGTTCGTTCGGAGTTCGTAAGTCGACGATCCAACAGGGAACGAGCAGGACCAGACAGAGGAGCACTCCGACGTTCAGGTGTCTCACTCCTCGTCGCCACCTCATACCGTCGGCTTCGACGATGAAAGCGCTGAGCACTAGAAGGACGGGAACCGCCACATAACGGCTGCCGAAATTGACGGTCGTGTTGGTCATGACGGGCGCCGCTCCCCTTACCCACACCGGGACGACAAAAGTCAGACAGGCAAAGACAAGGGCGACCCAGACGAGCAATTTCACGGAGCGATCCCGCTGAAAGCCGGCGGCCAAGCCAACGAGGACGATAACGAAGATCCCGGCGGCGACATAGGCGGCGTGGCGAGACGTGATGATCAGGTTGGTGAGGCGCGTCCCGGTGAAGGAGCCCAGTCCGACACGGAGGGCAAAAAGGTCGCCGAGCTCGTGCAGAGTCCCGTGGGCGGTACTGCTCTGATACCCGGCGTTCAGGAGAGCTGCCAATTGGTAGAGGAGTCCTCCGAAGAACCCGATGACGACAAGGTTCTCCCTGACGCCTCTTACCTCGGCCATCCGGACGACGGCGAGGGGAAGGAAAAGGCCCACGGAAGGATCCGAGCCGGTGGCGAGAAGGCAGATGGTGGCGGCCAGAATCGAGCCGGGCCAAGACAGCGGCTTCCAGAGCAACATCCAGAAGGTCACGTAGAAGAGCCACCAAGGGACGTTGACCACATTGTCGAGAAGCTCAGCCGTCGCCAGGGGAAGCAGGATCGTCGCAGCGACCAGCACGCACCGTGCCCCCGATGACGGAATGTGACCACGCGTCGCGTGGAACACGATGAGAGCGAGGGCGGCCACGGTCATCGCCCCGATCAAGGCAATGACCCCCGCTGCATCTCTGACGGGAAAGAGACGGGCGACTTCCATGGCGAGCCGAGGGAACAGTTGGTAGTACCCGGCGTAGGTCGTCGTGAGAGTCTGACCGAATGGATGCACGAGTGCCTGGGCGTAGAAGACCGGTCCATCCTCCGCCCAGATCGTTCTTGTTGAGGAGACCCCCGACTGCCTCAGGAGGACGACCGTCGTGAGAGCGAAGAAGGCGATACCGTAGAGAATGACGACCGCCCTCCGTGCTCGCGAAGGGGGCGGGGTGTCGGGGAACAAGGGCTCAAGGACCGAAAGGCCTCTTTGAGCACGTCCGAGGAAATCGGCTGTCCTTGTCACCATTGGTCGTCAGATGCTCGAGGAAGAGGGTGCTGAGGAACAGTTTCTTGGTGCCCGAACCTTGGGCAAACAGGCAAGAGAGTCCCGCCTCTGCGACGCGGGGCAGGCGTCAGATGGAGCCTTCTTTGATGGCACCGGCGATCCAGGGAATGACTTCGTCAAGCATCTCATCGAGCGTGGTGGCCGCTTTGAATCCGAGGATTCGCTCGGCCTTTTCCGTCGACGGGATTCGCCGGGCGACGTCAAATTCGAAACCGGGGTCCGAGACGTAGCGAAACGGCTCGTCGGGACCGTTGACCTTGTGCCAGATCATCTCGGCCAGCTCGAGCACCGTGGTCGATTCGGCGGTCGAGACGTTGAAGTCGTCGTTGATCGCGTCGGGATGTTCCATAGCGTCGACAATCCCTCGTGCGACATCCCCACCGTATGTGTAATGACGGATCTGCGACCCGTCGCCCAGGATATGCAGAGGATCCTGACCCTTCAGGACCTTTTGGACGAGATCGGGTACGACGTGACTCATGGCTAGTTTGACGTTCCCAGAGAGGATCTCAGCGTCGCCCAGTGCCCGACTCTCTCCGATTCCCACGCAATTGAACGGACGGACGATGGTGAACGGCAGTCCATACTGATCGCGAGCTGCTCGGGCGAAGTACTCGACCGCAAGCTTCTGAAAGCCGTAGGAAGACAGGGGGGGTGGGATCTCCAGCTCCTGTCCCTCGTGCGAGGGCCAGGAGCTGGTCGATTCGTAGACCATCGACGAGGAGAGGAAAGTGACCTTCTCGAGGGTTCCGGCCCCATGGGCGGCGATGGCGGCGTCGCATGAGGCGGCGATGATGCGCTCGTTCGTGGCCAGGAGATCGTAGGCGTAGGTGTGAAAGTAGGAGATACCTCCGATCATGGCGGCACCGGCGATGAAGTGGTCGCACTCATTGGCGAGTTTTGTTAGCAGATCCACGTCTCGGCAGTCGCCTTCCACGAATTGATAGCCGTCGCTGCTGTCGTAGGACTTCGAGACCCGCCCGTATTTCGACAGGTTGTCGATCCCCACCACGCTGTGATCGCGCCGGAGCAACTCCTCGACGACGTAGCCCCCGATGAAGCCAGCCGAACCGCTGACCAGGACTTTGCTCATTTCTCCGTGCCTTCTTTCTTTGTCAGTCGTCGAGGCGGAGGACTGTCTGTCCGAGTGGCGGAAAGAGCGGGTGCCTCCGACGGGGGATCGGCAAGGAGGCGACGGTGCGGGGTGGCCCCGAATGCGTGGAGGTACCATCGGAGGTACCGGGGGATCCACTGCCGGAGGTGGAAGTTCGACTGGCCGAAGCTGCGTTCCAGCCAGATGGTCGGGAGCTCGGCAACCCTGAGACGTCGCCGTCGGGCCTTGGAGACCAGTTCGAGCCCAACTTCGAATCCGTGGTCGGACTCGATGCCCACTTCTCGTACGAAGGCAGCCGAGTACGCCTTGAACGAGTTGGTGGCGTCGCGTGTCCCCACCCGGGTGAGCAGGTGCAGGGAGAGGCCGGCCAGCCTAGACAACGTGCTTTTCACCACTGGTCCGCCGATCTGCTGGCCGCCGCGCATGTACCGCGAAGCGGCAGCAACCACGACACCACGCTCCACCAGCCGGACCAAAGGATCGATCTGCATAGGATCGTCACAACCGTCAGCCATGGTGACAACGACCACATCGGCCTGCGCATGGTCGAAGCCGAAGCGAATTGCTCTCGCCGGGCCGCGCCCGTAGGTGTTCAGCGTGGGGACCACCCGCGCGTCGCCTCTGGCATACTTCTCGACCCATGGAGCGGTCGTGTCATCGGCCGAGTCGTAAACGACAAGGACCTCGCAGGGAAGTGTCACCGATTCCAACAGCCGATCAAGGTACGGGACGATTTCGTCCCCCTCGTTGTAGGCGGTGACGATGATCGAGACCCTGGGCTTCACAGTCGTGTCCCTTCGCCATCTGTGCCCCATATATTGATGATCGGCACCGTGGCCTTCAGGTTCCGGTAGCCGTTGTGCGGTGCCCCCACGATGAGGAGATCGGCTCGGTCGATCACCTCATCGAGCGGAAGCAGCCCGGGATCGGTTGACACATAGGGATCCGTGCAGAGAACTTGGCGCGCCTTGAATCTCAAGATCCTCTTGAGTTTGTAGGAGAGGCTGGATCGCGTGTCGTCAGATTCCCCCTTGAAGGCCATACCCAGGATCCCGACCGTGAGGCCTCCGAGGGTGAACCGATGTTCGAGTCGCGAGACCATGTAGAGCGGGAGACCTTCGTTGACCATCATGGCAGCGTGACCGAGGACGAAGTTGTTGTTGTTGAAGGCAGCCAGCTGCATTGTGTCCTTCAGCAGACAGGGCCCGGCGGCGAAACCGGCCTTCGGAAGATCGGCCGCCCTCGGGTAGTCGAAAGCCAGTGCTGAACGGATGTGCTCGTAGTCGAGGCCGAAATCATTGGCCATCATAAAGAGTTGATTCGCCGTGGCGAACTTGATGTAGCGCCACGTATTGGTGAAGAGCTTGGCCAGCTCCGCCTCCTCGGGTGTGAGTCGTACCATTTGGGAGGCCAGATTGCCGAAGAGCTTCTCGGCCCGCTCGAGAACGGACTCGGACCTTCCGGAGACGATCTGCGGCAATTCGAACAGTTCGGTCATGGCCTTGCCCTCGGCGATGCGCTCGGGACAGAAGGCGACCCCCAAGTCTTTGCCCAGTTTCGCCACTTCGCGTTCGACCAACGCCGTCGTGCCCGGGAACAAGGTCGAGCGCAGGATCAGCAGTTGGCCGTCCGTCAGATAGTGATCGAGGCCGGCAACAGCGGTCGACACCACATTGGGGTCGGGATTGAGGTGTTCGTCTACCGGGGTGCCGATCACCACGATGACGTTTTCGGCCGTACCCACGATTCGGGGATCGGTCGATGCCGTCAACCGGTTGCCTATCACCCGGTCCAATACGTCCTGGCCACCGGCTTCCTGAAAGGGCATGCGGCCTGCCATGACCCCGGAGACGGCCTCTTGGTTGAGATCGAAGAGGCCGACATCGAGGCCTCGGTCGGCAAACGCGAGTCCGAGTGGTAGCCCGACGTGGCCGCACCCTCCGACGACGACGACATCACGTTCAAATCTCATCGCAGAGCTCCTCTGCCCACGGCTTGGCGGCCCGACCTGACGAGATGCTAGCGCCCGCCCCAGATGCCCTCGGGGACGTCCTGACCAGCGTCGGAAACGATGCATTCGAAGCGGCCGATCCGAGGGGGCCACGACAGGGCGTAGTCTTCGGTGTTGAGCGTCAGGTTGGGGTTATAAGCCGGATCGGCCCGAAGCAACCCGTCCCATCTGTCCACCATGAATGCGTACTCGCGCTGTGCTCGTGCGGCGTTTCGCGCTTCGACGTCGGCCCCACGGCTCGTTGATTCGTAATGGGTGAGTTCAGCGAAAGGGGTCCATACCGTTCGCCAACCATGAGCCCGTGCCCGAAGGCAGTAGTCGACGTCGTTGTAGGAGACAGCGAGATTCTCATCCAGACCGCCGACGGCTTCCCATAGCTCTCGACGTGTCACCATGCACGCCGCGGTCACTGCCGTGGCCTGCCGCATGAGCACGGCGTGGCCAAAATGACCGAAGAAGAGGTGGTCGAAGAAACGGAAACTATGGGCGGCGATTCCGCCAAGTCCGAGGACGACACCGGCGTGTTGGATCCTCCCGTCACCGTAGTAGAGCTTTGCTCCCACGATCCCGACCTCAGGCTGGAGGAGCGGGCCGACCATCTCGTCGAGCCAATCGCCGTTGCGCACCTCGACGTCATCATTCAGTAGGCAAAAGACGTCTCCCCGAGCGTGCCTGGCGGCAACGTTGTTCAATACCGAGTAGTTGAAGGGTCGGTCGTCGCGAAACAGACGGATTTTGTCCGCACGGTCGGCCAGATAGCCGAGGATCCGGTGATCCTTGCTCCCGTTGTCAACCACAATCACTTCGTAGCGGGGATATCTGGTGCGAAACCACAGGCTTTCAAGACATTGCTGGAGACGTGGGCCGTCGCGTGTCGGGACGATGATGCTCACAAGGGGAGGGGTGTCCGGCAGGGCCCAGCGCACGGTCTGATAACCGATCCGACCCAGGGACTCCACCACTCCTGCTTGTCCGACCCGGGCCAGATGCTCGGTCGTGGCTCGCCGGGCCGCCACAGCGGCGTAGGGCTTGGCGGCCTGGTTGGACGCCGTCGAGGCCGGATGAAGGCGCCAGTGGTAAAGGACGTGCGGAATATGTCGTACCTGGCTGGGCCGCAGTCCTTCGGTGACCCGTAGTGCAAGATCCCAGTCCTGAGCTCCCTCATAGCCTTCACGTAATCCGCCCAATTCTTGAACGATGTGGCGACGCACGACACAGAAGTGGGTGAGGTAGTTCTGACTAAGGAGAAGAACAGGATCCCAGTCCGGCTTGAAGTAAGGATCTGACCTCACCCCGCTCAGATCGATCTTGTCCTCGTCGCTATAGATCAGAACCGCGTCGGGCGTACGGGCTATCGTCAAAGCCACGAGGGCAAGCGCTTGTGGGGCCAGTCGGTCGTCGTGGTCGAGGAATCCGACGAATGCACCCGTAGCCAGGCTCAGAGCCGAGTTGGTGGCGGCACTTATGTGTCCGTTGTCGGAGCGACGGATCACCTTGATTCTGGGGTCGGACGATTCGTACTCAGCCAAGAGGTGAAGGATCCAAGGTTCCGTCGATGCGTCGTCGGAGATGCACAGCTCCCAGTGGGGGTAGATCTGCTCCACCACAGACCCGATGGCGTCGCGAAGGTGTTGCTCGGAGGGATTGAAGACCGGCAGCAGGACCGAGATCAAAGGCGGATCAATCAGGTCCGACGTGAGGGAACGAAGCTCGTCACGACCACCTGTGTCGAGGCAGTCGAACGCTTCGATCCAATCCGCGTACGAGGCGTGTGGGGGCTCCTCTGGCTTGGCCGGCGGTGAGACCGAAGGGGTATCACGGGGCGATGACGAAGCGTCCCGGGGTCTCGCCGACCGCACCAAACCGTAGACCTGGCGAAGCACGGAAGAGTACCGGAATACCTTCGTCCTCTTCATGGCATCGAGTTCGCGCCTCGCCGATTCCGCTACTTCGGTCGCCCGCGCCAGATCGGCTTCGAAGCTGGAGCGTTCCACCACGAGGAGGCTTTCCAAGCGGTCCCTGTCGGCGTTTACGCCGTCTACATAGGCGGAAGCGGCGACGAGCTCTTCAGAGAGCCGCTCACATTCGGCGGTCACGCTCTCGAGATTCGTTCTGGTGGTCTCGAGGCGTTCTCGAGCGAGGTCCAATTCCGGAACCAGCAGGTCTCTCGAGGCCCGGGCTCCCTGAGCGGTGCGATCGGCCTGCCACCACGCTCGCTCATACGCCTCGGCGACATCGACCATTGTCCATGCCCGTTTTTCGAGAAGCACTGCATGAGGCGCGACGTAGGTTGCGTCGTGATGGAAGTTCCGAAAGAAGCCCTGGGCGGCGAACAGGCCGATCCAGTAGTCACTCGGTTGCACGTTCAGATGGGTCGGCTCTTCAAAATCGTCCGGAGACGAGGAGAACAGGATCACATCGGTGTGCCGACACATGTTGGCAATGGCGGCTTCCGCTTCATGACCGGGCATGTGCTCGAGAACTTCGGTCGAGATGATTAGGTCGTAGTTCTGGTCGAACTCATCGGTCAGGCGGCCCACTTTGCAGTAGGGGAGCAGGGCGGGTGGCACCTGACCGATGGCCCACTCGGAGATGTCGACTCCCCGAGCATCGACCCCTCGTGACCGCAGTTCCTCGACCAGGAATCCGATGGCGCACCCGGCGTCGAGGACTGTGCTCGGCTGCAGGCGTTCAATGATGGTGTCGGCGATGGCCCCGAAGAATTGATGCCAGTGCGCCTCCCCTCGGCGATAGGGAGGGGAAAGCAGGCGGCCCTCCTCGTCGCGAGGTCCGTAGGCTTCGTAGTAGCCGGCGTCGTACAGCTCCGCCGGTGATCTGCCTGCCTGGCTGTCAGCCCCGGTCTCGGTGGGAACGATCGATTCAGTTTCAGGGGCTGTCATTGCGATCTGCCTCGATCCGTGGCCGTCGGAACCCGACCGCCGGGAGGATCGGGGGGCTGAGTCGAATCCGCATTCGGCGGCAGAGCGCGCCGTGCCGCGGCCACAGCGACCCTGGCGAGCTGCCTCAGTGGCCGGTAGAGCCAGGGGCGCCGATGGATCATGGTGATGAGCCGGTCGATGACACGATGCGATATGCGGCTCCGGTACGCCGAGTACTCGGCGACGGCCTCGAGCTGCCTTCCGGCAAACTCGTGCATCGATTGAAGCTCGGTCTCGAGATGAGCAATGAACTCCTTGCGCACCTCCAGTTCCTGTGAGAGATAGCGCACATCGTCGTCGAGCTCTCTATTGAGAGCCGTCTGCTCACGCAGACGACATTCGAGCTCCTGGGTAGCCGGTGATGCATCCGGTATCACCGTCGCGTAGTCACCAGCACCCGACTGTGTCGGCGACAGTGTCATCGATTCCTCCGGTCCGGACGTGGACCTGGTGGCTCCGGTCGACGATTGCTCCTCTGTTCCTGATGTCGCTTCCACCGTCCCAGCGTGCCCTTCATCCGCCATGAGCGCTAGTCGGGGTGGCCGCCACCAGTGTGAGGCGGCGCTCGAGTGCGCCGTCGATTATGTCCGTCCAACTCGGGGACCGCGCATCCGTCTGTTCCCAGACTTCGTGCAGTCTCGAGATATGGGCGCGTTGAGCGAGCCATGCATCGCGGTCCACCAGCAGCCGAGAAACGGCTTCGCTGAATGCCCGCGGATCGTCATGGATGGAGATGGCCCCCGTATGGTGAAGATCGATTCCCTCAGCCCCGATGCCGGTGGCGACAACGGGTACTCCAAACTGCAGTGCCTCGATCGTCTTTATCTTCACCCCACTTCCGAATCGCAGAGGCACGATCACGCACCGGGCTCCTTGATAGAGCGTGTTCAGGTTGGCCACGAGACCTTCGAAGACGACGCCGAAGCCGGCCAATCGCAAAAGCGCTTCGGGCGGTGAGTCACCGGTGATCCGGAGATTGACCCAGGGGACATGTCGTTGGACGAGCGGGAACACTTCGGTGATGAACCAGGTCAGGCCGTCGACGTTCGGCGAGCTTGTGCCCGCTACCCAGCTCGCTACCAAAACGATGTCGCTTCGATCCTCGAACGGGCGATCGGTGCAACTGATACCACCTAGGAAGGGGATCTTGGTGATGACCCGTGCCTCGTCTGTGACCTGTCGTGCGATCGAAGCTTCGTCTTCAGAAAGACAGACAACAAGATCGGCATCGGCGAGGATCTTGAATTCGAGCGTCCTCATCTCGTCAGTCTCCACAGCCCATCGGGTTCGCTCCGACCTATCGGAGAGAAATTCGAGTTGCCTCTCCATCCGCCGGAAGAAGAGGGCCTCGGCGTCATAGATGATCGGCGTAGTGGGGAGTAGTCGGCGAATGATCGACGCATGGTCGCCGTAATTGTTCGGTCGCGAGATCAGCACGACATCGTAACGCACCCCCTGTCTCGCCAGGTGGTCGGACACGGTCTCTCTGACGATCTCGATGCCTGCCCGGGCGAACGGTTCGGAGTCGCCCGCCTGCGTATACGTGGGCAGGAGGGCGACGTGATGGCGACCTGTGGCGGCGAGCTCGGACGCAAAGTCGTACATCCTGGGAAACCCGGCACCCAGGGCAGGAACTGGAATGCGGTCGTCCACGACGAGGACGCGAAGCGGAGCGCCCATGGCCCGGTTCACGGCGAACGTGATGGCGGCCGCGGAGTCAGGGCGAGGTGGTTCGCGATTGCCAAGAACACTCTCCCAACGTGCCACAAGTTGCGGGCGGTTCCTCTCGATCAGGAATTCCTTGAACCACGGTGAGCTGCTACGAGACTCCAGATGGCGCACTCTCGACGTGGGTTCGTACCAGACCTCCTCGCCACCTTCGGCGATCCGTAAGCAGAAGTCGACATCTTCGCAGTAAGCGGGGAAGTAGGACTCGTCTAGGCCGCCGAGACGGTCCCAAGTTGTGCGACGGACGAGAAGCGAGGAACCGGAGCAGTAGTCCACGCGTCTCGCCCACTCGAAGGCGTGCTCGTCGGCCGGGGAGTCTCGGCCGACTCCGCTCGTGGATCCGTCAGACCACAGAACCTGCCCCGCTTCCTGCAACGTCCCGTCCGGATTGAGAAGCCTGCTGCCTACCGCTCCCAGGGTGGGACGTCGTTCGCATGCGGCCACCAACGATTCCAGCCAGCCCGATTCGACGACGGTGTCGTCGTTCAGAAGCACCAGGTATTGACCTCTGGCGGTTGAGGCGCCGAGGTTGCACCCTCCAGCGAAGCCTCTGTTCACCCGCGACGTCAATATATGCGCACCTTGGACTCGGCGCCCTATCTCGGACGCCACTTCCCGGTCGGCACCGTTCAGCACGACGGTGACTTCGTAGGTCGTGGACCGGACGTTCTCTCCTACCGAGCGAAGGCATTCCAGCAGGTGGGGAGCATTTCCGGTGGCGATGACGATGATCGAGACAGAGGGCCACGAACTCTCCGGGAAGCGGACCTGGGTGGATCCTGTCATCGGGCTCGGGCGCTGGTCATCGGGCCGTCACCTCCGCGTTAGATCCGCCACACAATAGTGCCGTTCCCCGGTCTGCCGTGTCGATGATCACCTCGAGATCATCTCATCTAGATTCTCTGGCTCCCGGGTCCCCAACCGCCAATCCCCGCACCGGCACCTCACCAGGGGCCGGAGGACGTCACTTCGGCGACGAGCCGATGGCATGTCTTCCCCGAGATCGTCTGCTCCGGGCGACATGGTCGACGCCGACGGCGGCGAGGACGACGATGGCGGCATCGAGGGCGGTGCGGTATCGGGTCTGTCCGAAGGTGGCGGCCGCCACGAGCATCGTGATCACGATGAGTGCCACAAAAGGCAGGACAACCACGCGACGCTTTCGCATGGCGACGACTCCACCGACGGCCAGGAGGGCGACGAGATAGTAAGCGCCCATGCCAAGCCACGCGGGAAGTCGAGGGCGGCCCAGGATGGACCATTCGAGGTCGATCTGCTGCAGGGGTCGGTAGAGGTCGAGTTCGCGCCCCAATCGGGCGGCGACGACAACGGGAACACGACTCTTGTGACGCTCCGCGTAGTGGATCGCCGCTTCACGGTACTCATGAT
>Ga0307374_10005159_pt1 | contig 21328 bp, 23 predicted proteins | sample OX3MG_FD_202532 | JGI IMG/M metagenome (GOLD analysis project Ga0307374, IMG submission 202532) | Soil microbial communities from Risofladan, Vaasa, Finland - OX-3 | ecosystem: Environmental > Terrestrial > Soil > Coastal area > Acid sulfate soil | place: Finland: Risofladan, Vaasa | collected...
CGACATGGCTGCGACCCCGCAGCCCGGGTGGCTGGCGCGCCTCGTCCGGGACTTCTCCGACCTCATCGGCGCGCACGGCTTCGCCGTGAACCTCGTCGCGGTAGTGCTCCTCGCGGCGGTCGGCCTTGCCTTCTGCTCGGGCCGCCGCCGCGCGCTGCGGTGGGCGACGGTCGCGAACGCCGTCCTGTGCGTCGCGGACTGGGTCCTCGTCGAGGACCTCGGCTTTCTCGGGGGTGTCGGCACCGACCCCAACACGATGCTCCCGTTCATCCTCTTGGCCACGGCGGGCCTGCTCGCGTCCCGTGGGGCGGCCGTCGCGGCGGCCGCCCCGGCGCCGGCGGCTCCTCCGCCGGGCGTTCCGTGGCGGGCGCGCCTCGCAGGGCTCCTCGATCGTCCGGCCTTCCTGCTGCGCAGCCTCGCCGCGCTCGGCGCGGTCGTGCTCCTCGCCCTCGGCGCCGTACCGATGGCGGTCGCCTCACTCAACCCGGTGGCCGACCCGATCCTCACCGAGGCGATCGACGGGGCGCCGAGCCCTGCCGACTTCCCGCTGCTGTCGTTCTCCCTACAGGACCAGCGCGGCACGACGGTGACGGCGGCGAGCCTGCGCCGCAAGGCGGTCCTGCTCACCTTCCTCGACCCCGTCTGCACCACCGACTGCCCCGTGATCGCCCAGGAACTGAAACGTGCCGACGCGATGCTCGGCGCGCTCGCCGGGCGCGTCGAGATCGTCGCCGTGGTCGCCAACCCGCTCTACCACTCGCTCGCCGCGATTCGGGCCTTCGATGCCACCGAGGGCCTCTCCTCGCTCCCCAACTGGCTCTACCTCACCGGCCCCGTGCCCGTGCTGCAGCGGCTGTGGGCGAACTACGACGTGGCGGTGGCGGTGGCGCCGGGCGGGGCGATGGTGCAGCACGCCGACATCGCCTATCTCATCGATCCGCACGGCCGGGTCCGGGAGATCCTGAACAGCGACCCCGGGCCAAGCAGCGCGGCGTCGGAGTCCTCGTTCTCCGGAGTCGTCGTCTCGAGCCTCGAGAAGGTGCTCCCGTGAGGGGCCGCGCGATGCGCCTCGTGGCGCTCGTCACGCTGGCGGCCGGCCTCTCCACGGCACTGCCCTGGGGGGCGGGCGCGGCCGCCGACCCGCCGGCGCCCCTCGCGGTGCCGCTCGCCGTCTCGCTCTCCGCCGGAGGGCGGAGCTGGGTGTCACTCGCGGCGAGAGCGGGCGAGACCGGGCAGGCCTTCTGGCAGCTCCTTCGCAACGACGGGAGCGGAGGGTGGAAGCTGGCGACGCCGCCGGGGGTGGCGAGCACCGGTGGGCTCGTGATCACGAGCGCCGCCGGCACCGGGCTGTTGAGCGCCTTTTTGCCGAGCCAGCAGCTGCGCTTCACCCCGCTCGCCCGCACGAGCGGGGGGGCGAGCGGCTGGTCGGGGACGATCCTCCCGAGGCTCGTCTCGCCGCTTCCCGACGCCCTCACCATCGCTGCGAGCGGGACGGCGTTCGCGCTCGTGCGCTCGCCCGCGGTGCTGGTGAGCGCCTCGGGAGCGCTCGCCAGCTGGCACCAGGTGGCGAGCCTCCCCGGGCTCGCAGCGAGCCCGGTCGCGAGGGGTTGCGCGCCCGAGGCGCTGACGGCGGTCGCGGCCCTGCCGGACGGCTCCGCACTCGTCGGCGCGGCGTGCGGCCGGCCCGGCGGCGTCGGCCTCTTCCGCTTCTCCGGCGGCGGCTGGCGGGCCTACCCGCTCGAGCTCCCGGCGGGAGTGCGCGGCGACCGCCTGCGCGTACTGCGCCTCGCGACCATCGGGAACTCCGCCGCGGCCCTCCTCCTCGCCACGAGCGTTACCCACCGCCTGCTCTTTGAGAGCGGCACCGGGGCCGCGGCGGGGCGTCCCGCCGCGGCCGTGGCGGTCCCGAGCGGTGCCCACCTCCTCTCGACCGGCCTCCTCTCCCCGGGGGGCCTGTTCGCGGTCGTGCAGGGCGCAGGTGGCGCTTTCGTGTACGGCCCGCGCGCGCTGCGCCCGCTCACGCCACCCCCCGGGACCTCGGTGCTCGCCGTGGAGCCGTCGGGCGCCGTCGAGGCCTTCGTCGCCCGCGGCGGTGAGCTCACGATCGAACGGCTGTCCGCCGGCGGATCCTGGCAGGTCGTGCAGCGGCTGCGGGTGCCGCTCGAGACGTCCCCCTCGCCATGAGCCGTTCGTCGCGCCGCGAGCCTGCCTGTGCCCTTGTGCGCGAGGCGCTGTCGGCGCTGCGTGACCGGGAGGCACCGCCGATCCCCGCTGAGCTGGCCGAGGAGCACCTCGTCCGTTGCGAGGGGTGTCGAGCGTTCGTCGCCCGCCTCGACGTCCTCGACGCCCTGGTCGCTCCGGCGGTGCGCCCGTTGCACGGCCTCGAGGAGCCCGTCGTGGCCGCGCCCGGCCGGCGCGACCGCCCGCGTCAGCTCGGTCGCTGGGCGGCGGCGTTCCTGCCGCTGGCCTTCGCCGGGGGCGCCTTCGCCTCGGGACTGGCAGCGCCGGCGGCGACGCGCCCCACCCGTCCGGCGACGCCCTGCACCGTCGGCCTCGCGGCAGCGCACGTCGCGGGCCGCTCCGCGGCCGCGACCCTCAGCCGATCGGGCCGTAGGTGACGCAAAGGCCTGCGGCCTCGATGAGCAATAGCGCGAGGACGAGGCCGGCGATGACCCTCCTCCGCCAGCCGCCGCGGTAGCGGGCGATCGGTGGCGGCATGTACCAACCGGGGAGGAGCCCCTCGCCGGAGGAGCGGCCCTCGTAGAGGGTGACGGCGGGGGCGAACTCGAGCTCGTCGAGGGGGCGCCCGAGCGCGAGCGCCTCGAGCTCGACGTCGCTCGGGAGCTCGCCGTCGGGGGCGGTCCAGAAGGGCGACCCGCTCTCGCTGCAGCCGGCGCTCACCCCGCCGACGTTAGCGGCCCCTCAGTGTGCTCAGCTCTCAGCGCCCCGCTTCGGTGAGGCCGTAGCGGTCGCGTCCAAGGGCGCGCACGCGACCGTCGGCGATCGTCGCCCGCAGCGCCGCTCGCAGGCGCCCCGGCCCCCAGTAGCGGCCGCCGCTCACCGCCGCGAGCTCGTTGAAGGAGAGCGCGCCGCCGGCGTCGCGCAGCGCTGCGAGCACCTTGTCGACCTCCGCCGGGCGGTAGGGGTTGTCCCGCGGGTACAGCGAGCGTTGCGGCCGCGGTGCCCACGCCGTCGGCGAGACGGTCCCCCGTGTCGCCGGTGCGCGCGACGGGGCCCCGGTCCCCCCGCCGTCGGCGCCGACCGCGCTGAGCGGTGAGGCGATGTCCTCGAGGCTCTTCTGTTCGGCGTCGACGCCGAGGATGATCTCGACGAGGCCGGCGGCGAACATCAGGACTCCGCCGACCACGTAGCCGATCGCCACCTCGCTGGCCTTGTTCGAGGCGATGAGCGCCCCGAACAGCACCGGGCCGATGATGCCGCCGATCCCCGTGCCGACCGCGTAGAAGAAGGCGATCGCGAGCGCCCGCGTCTCCATCGGGAAGATCTCGCTCACCGTCAGGTAGGCGGCGCTCGCCCCCGCCGAGGCGAAGAAGAAGATCACGACCCAGGCGATGGTCTGGGTGAGGGCGGTGAGGTCTCCGGCGGCGAAGAGCCAGGCGGTCACGCCGAGCATCGCCCCCGAGAGCATGTAGGTGGAGGCGATCATCGCTCGCCTGCCGACGGTGTCGAAGAGGCGCCCGAGGAGCAGCGGGCCGAGGAAGTTCCCCACCGCGAACGAGATCAGGTAGTAGCCGACGCTGTCGTTCGAGACCTTGAAGAAGGTGGTGAGGACGAGCGCGTAGGTGAAGAAGACGGCGTTGTAGAGGAAGGCCTGTCCGACGAAGAGCGAGACGCCGAGGACCGAGCGCCGGGGGTAGCGCAGGAAGAGCGTCTTGCCGACTTCGAGCACGCCGACGTCCTCACGGGGCTTCAGCGTCATCTCCTCGTCCGGCTCGTCGAGGCGGACGCCGGTCGACGCGGTGACCTGGGCTTCGATGTCGCTGACGGTCTTTTCGGCCTCGTCCTGCTTGCCGTGGGTGAGGAGCCAGCGGGGGCTCTCCGGGAGCTGGCGGCGGACGATCAGGATCGCGATCCCGAGCACTGCTCCGAGGCCGAAGCAGGTGCGCCAGCCGATGTCGGTGGCGAGGAAGTTGGGGTCGAGGAGGATGAGCGTCGCTGCCGCCCCCGCCGCCGTGCCGACCCAGTACGAGCCGTTGATGACGAGGTCGACGGTGCCGCGGACGCGCGCCGGGATGAGCTCGTCGATCGCCGAGTTGATCGCGGCGTATTCGCCGCCGATCCCCATTCCCGTGAAGAACCGGAAGGCGAAGAACATCCAGGCGTTCACCGAGGTCGCGGTGAGCAGCGTGGCGATGAGGTAGAGGGCGAGGGTGACGAGGAAGAGGCGCTTGCGGCCGAGCTTGTCGGTGAGGTGGCCGAAGAGCAGCGCCCCGAGGCACGCCCCTCCGACGTAGAAGCCCGCCGCGTCACCGACCTGCGCGGTGGTGATCGCGATGTGGCTGCCCGCCCTGGTGATCGTGCTGCCGACGGCGCCGACGATCGTCACCTCGAGGCCGTCGAGGATCCAGACCGTGCCGAGGCCGATCACCACCATCCAGTGCCACTTCGACCAGGGGAGGCGGTCGAGGCGAGCGGGGATGCGCGTCCGGATCTCCCCGCCCTCGTCGGCGCCGTGCCTCGCAGCGACGTCCAATGCGCTCATCGCCTTCCGCCTCCCGTCGTCAGCACGCCCGTGGGCCGATGGCTCGCTGCCTACCCGAGATGGAATTCCGACAAACGGCGTGGTTACGGGACGCGCCATCCGGCGTTGCGGATATGTGCCCGGAATTACGGCACCGCCGCCCTCGGCGTCGGAATGTCGACAGCCGGCGCGGGTGCCGGATACGCCATCCCACATTGTGCATTTCCGCTCAGAACGACGGCCTGGGGTCGCCTCGCGAGGGAAATGCCGACAAATTGCTGGCTACGTGCCATGCAATCCCATCTTGCTGATTGTTTGATCGGCGCACGAACTGCATCTGAGATGATGGTCTCTCGCTTTGCAAAAACATGGGACTCGTTAGAAGCCCGCAAAAGGGGGTAGATGGCGCTCGCTGTCAAGGCGTGAGGGAGAACCGCGAAGTGAAAATTCTAGTTCAGCGCGGCCAAATGGCCCGCAGATGTGTACAAGGTTTTGTGGCTCTGAGCTGTGCCGTTGGCATGGTGACGGTCGCCGAAACCGTCGCCAGCGCGCACGGGAACTACGTGCAGGGCGTCGTATCGTGCGCCAGCCCTCTCGGCTCCGGGTACAAGACCGCATGGACCGTGTCAAATGACTGGAGCGAGAGCGAAAACGCCACCGTCACCGCCGCAACAGGGGGTGTGCCGAGTGTCAGCCCGACCTCTTTCACCATCGCTCAGCAGGGAAATGGGTCAAATCAAGCCGCGCAGGTGCCCTACGAGACCGCCACACTGAACCAGACCCTCCCGGCCGGCAGCAGCGGTACCGATTCCCTTACGGTGAACGGCAAATGGAGCGACGGCACCACGAACTCGGTCTCCGGCTCGGTGATGCTGCCGAGCAACTGCGTGGCGCCCACCGGCCCGACCGGGTCGGGCACGCCCCCCGCCCCGAGCTCGGCGCCCGCCCCGAGCACCCCGAGCACCCCGTCGAGCAACTCGTCGACGCCCGCTCCGAGCACTGCCCCCGCAGTGACCCCGAGCCCCACCCCGCCCACGGTGGCCCCTACCGTCGGCCTCACGCTCGTGAAGACCGAGCGGGTGAACAACTCGGGCGCCTTCGTGCGCGGCCCGGTGCGGGCGAGGGTCGGTGACGACCTCATGTACCAGATGGTGGTCACGAACACGGGGAACACCTCGCTCACCGTGACCCTGAGCGACCGCCGCTGTGACGCCGGGACCCTCTCGCCTTCGGACCCGGTGGTTGTCGCGGCCGGCCAGTCGGCGAGCTTCACCTGCTCGCACGTGCTGCTCTCGGTGCCGACCGGAAAGATGTTCCGCAACCTCGCCACGGCGACCGGCACGAGCCCCCAGGGTCTCACCGCCGGCCCCGTGAGGAGCGAGGTCAGGGCCGACGTGCGGGTGCCCCAGCTGCGGGCGAAGGCCCTCACCCCGGCCAAGCCGGCGAAGCCCGTGCTCAAGGCAGCGAGCTTCACCGGCTGATGCGGAACCTCCTGCCCTTCGGACGGCGCGGCCGGCCCGCCACCACCTGCCGGTCGCCCGTCCGGAGGGTCCGCCAGGTGCTGCTGGTCTCGTGCGTCCTGGCCCTCAGTGCACCACTCGCAGCGGGCGCGGCGATTCCAGAGCGCGGCGCCGTTGCCCAGGCCCCCGTCCGCACGCTCGCCTCTCCGCAGGCCGTCGCCAGCGCCAGGGGGACGATCGTCTCGCTTTACGCCTCCCCGACCTCCCGCACGCCGTACCGGGTCCTCTCGGCCCCGGCGGGCGGTCAGCCGCTCGTCTTCCTGGTGTCGGAGCTCTCCCTGGCGCCGTCGTGGGTCCGGGTCTACCTGCCGCTGCGCCCCAACGGGAGCCAGGCGTGGATCCATGGCAGCGCGGTGCAGCTCGCCTCGGACAACTACCTCGTGGAGGCGAACCTCACCCGGCACCGGCTCTACGTCTTCTCGGGGAGCCGGCCGATCGTCTCCGCGCCGGTCGGCGTCGGTCGTTCCGTGCTTCCGACCCCGACCGGCGTCTACTACCTGGTCGGGCTCTTGAAGCAGCCCGATCCTCACGGCGAGTACGGCCCGTACGCCTTCGGCCTCTCCGCCTACTCCGACGTGCTCCAGAGCTTCGGAGGAGGCCCCGGCGAGATCGGACTGCACGGCACGGACGTGCCGAGCTCGGTGGGCGGCTCGCTCAGCCACGGCTGTCTGCGCCTCTCCAATTCGATGATCACCGAGCTCGCCCGGATACTGCCGCTCGGCACTCCCGTGGTGATTTCCCGGTGATCTCGCGCGGTTCCAGATCGCGTCACAGAATTGTCACAGAACTGATGGCGGGTCCCGCTGCCGGCGGCTGGAACCCCCGCTGACCTGGGAAAAAAAGAAGTTGGTTCTCGAAGTTTAGGAACTGGAGGGGCGGGTATAGAGGCTCCTGAGGGCTGATGTCCTTGCTTTGGCACGCCCCAGTGGCAAAAATTTTGGCGTGCCAAGCCGACTTCGGACCGCCCTCGCGGCGGCTGCGGCGGTGGTCGCGCTGGGGATTGCCAGCGCTCCCGCATCCGCCATCTCGACCTCTTCGACGACAGCGCTCTCCGCGAGGCTCGTTGTCGCTCGGATCAACGCCCTTCGTCACAAGTTCGGCCTGCCGCTCGGCCAGCTGACGAAGTCCTACAGCGCCGAGGTGCTGCAGGGCGTCCGCGACAACAACGACCCGCCCTTCGCGCCGGTCGCCGCCGGCGTCGTCGGTGAGGAGAGCGTGTGGGGACTGCTGCCGACGTCGGCGACGGGCCCGACTGCATCCCTCCCCATCGTCTCGGCGTGGGTCTTCCACGACGGCTGGCAGGGCTCCGCGGCGGCAACGTGGAACCTCGACTGCACCTCGCCGAGCGCGCCCGGCTGCAACGGCCACCGGAGGGCCGTGCTGAGCACCCCGCCGGTTCCGGGCGCGAAGCTCTTCATCGACGCCACCACGCTCGGATCGAGCACATCGGGCGGCCCGGGAGTGGCGCTCGCCGCGCTCCTGGTGTGGAAACTGCCAGCCTGATCCCGGCCGCCGCACCCCGCTTCTCACCGCCTCCCTCTTCCTCTCTCTGGTGCCGCGCTCCCCGCGGCTGACGCCTGCCCACCCGGGCTGAGGCAGCCCCGGACTACCTTCCTCGCTGTTCCGCCGTCGGTCTGCCGTCCCGGAGCCTCGCCCACGGGGCCTCGTCAGTGCAGATGACGGCGCGGCCCGCACTTCTCGGCCTGCGCCGCTTCCCCTTGGGAGGTCCGGCAGGTGCCCCGTTCCACGACCGATCCGAGCTCGCGCATCCCCGAGCTCCTCCACGACCTCGCCACGGGCGTAGAGCAGCTCACCTCGTCAGCCGAGTGGCGGCGCTATCTCGAGTTCCAGAGCCGCTTCCACCGCTACAGCTACGCGAACGCGCTGCTCATCGCGGCGCAGTTCCCCGAGGCCACGCAGGTCGCCGGCTACGCCACCTGGCGCCGACTGCACCGCGTCGTGCGGCGGGGCGAGCAGGCGATCTGGATCCTCGCCCCGATCCGGCGTCGCAGCGCCGAGTCTCCCGACGGGGAGCCGGTCGAGCGGGTGCACGGCTTTCGCGCCGTCGCCGTCTTCGACCACTCCCAGACAGAGGGCGCACCCGCTCCCGCCGTCTTCGTGCGCCTCGCCGGCGGCGATCCGGGTGGCGCGTACGCGCGACTGCGAGCCGTGGCGAAGACCCTCGACTTCTCCGTCGAGGAGACGAGGCTCTCGGCCGGATCGAACGGGGACTGCTCGCACGCCCGCCGCCTCATCCGCGTCGAGGAGCGGAACGCCCCGGCCCAGCAGGTGAAGACGCTCGCGCACGAGCTCGCGCACGCGCTCCTCCATGAGCAGTTCGTCAGCCGAGCCCTCGCCGAGCTCGAGGCCGAGTCGGCGGCGTACGTCATCTGCGCGGCGCTCGGCATCGATTCCGGGGACTACTCCTTCGGTTACCTCGCCACCTGGGCCGGGGGAGGGGCTGACGCCGTGGCGGCGATCAAGAGCTCCTGCGCCCGCATCCAGCGGGCGGCGCGTGCCGTCCTCGACGCGCTTGCCTGGATCGAGGAGGTGGACGGCCTGGAGGGCGGCCCCACGGCTTCTCCCGCGGTGCGGCTCACCCAACTGGCGCTCCGTTGAAGCGCGGTCGCGAGTACCGCCGCGCGCGGTCGACTGCTCGGAGCGCGCGAGGCGCGTCGGCGCGCTCGTGGCGGCACCTGCCGCACCGAACGCGGCGGCGTCGATCTGCAACGATGCGTGCAGCGCCTCGACGCCCGATCGACTAAAGGGAGCGGTTACCCCAATGGCTCAGTCCCCAGCGCCCCGCCTTCCGGGACGCCACCTCGTCCAGGTCCCCGGCCCGACCAACGTCCCCGAGCGCGTGCTGCGGGCGATGGCGGCACCGACGCTCGACCACCGCGGCCCGGAGTTCGCGACCCTCTTCCAGGAGTTCATGCCGTTGTTGCAGCGGGTCTTCTCCACCTCGGGCCCCGTGGTGATCTTCCCCGGCTCGGGGACGGGAGGCTGGGAGGCCGCCCTCGTGAACACGCTCTCACCGGGCGATGCCGTCCTCACCGTCGAGACGGGCCACTTCGCCAGCCTGTGGGCGAAGGTGGCCGCGCAGTTCGGCCTCGACGTGCAGACGATCGCCACGGACTGGCGCTCTCCGGTCAACCCCGCGCTCGTCCGGGAGCGCCTCTCGGCCGACGCCGCCCATGCGATCAAGGCGGTCCTCGTCACCCACAACGAGACCTCGACCGGCGTGACGAGTGACATCGCCGCGGTCCGCGAGGCGATCGACGCGGCGGGCCACCCCGCGCTGCTCTTCGTCGACGCCGTCTCCTCGCTCGCCTCGATCGACTACCGCCATGACGAATGGCGGGTCGACGTCACCGTCGCCGGCTCCCAGAAGGGGCTGATGCTGCCGCCGGGCCTCGGGTTCAACGCGGTCAGCGAAAAGGCGCTCGCGGCGAGCACGGGCGCGTCGCTGCCACGGGCCTTTTGGGAGTGGAAGCCCGTCCTCGACCAGAACGCGAGTGGCTTCTTCCCCTACACCCCGGCGACGAACCTGCTCCTCGGCCTGCGAGAGGCGCTCGGCATGCTGATGGAGGAGGGGCTCGAGCAGATCTTCTCCCGCCACCTCCGCCACAGTCGCGCGGCGCGCGCCGCGGTCGAGGCCTGGGGCCTCGAGCTCCTCTGCACCGCCAAGGAGGCCTACAGCCCGACGGTCACCGCCGTGCTCCTGCCGGAGGGCCACACCGACGCCGAGTTCCGCAAGGTCGCCCACGACCACTTCGGGCTGGCGCTCGGCGCCGGCATGGGCCAGCTCGCCGGCAAGGTCTTCCGAATCGGGCACCTCGGGGACTTCGACGACCTGTCGCTCATCGCCGCCCTCGCCGGAGTGGAGCTGAGCCTCGAGCGGGGCGGCCTGCCGCACCACCACGGGGGCGTCGCCGCGGCGCTCGACGAGCTCCGCGCCTCGGCGTAGGGACCTGCGCACGCGCGACGGGCGCGGCGCGGGTCTCGCCGTTAGAGCGCACGCGCCTGGGGTAGGCACCGCGCGGCCCCGGTGCCCGTCGACGGCACCAGGCGAGGAGGCGATGACATGCCGCAGGGAGCTTGGAGCGCGAAGCGCGAGCGTCAGTACCAGCACGTGAAGGAGGGCTTGAAGCGCCGAGGCCGTTCGAACGACGTCGCTGAGGAGATCGCGGCGCGCACGGTGAACAAGGAGCGGGCGCGCGCCGGCGAGGCGCGCACCGCGAGCCGGACCTCGACCGAGGACCTCTCCTCGGGGCGGCGCGGCGGCCTGCGTTCGCACCGTGGCCCGGGAGGTCGCACCCTCCGCCAGCTCTACCAAGAGGCGCGCCACAAGGGCATCAAGGGACGCTCGAAGATGAACAAGGCGGAGCTCGAGCGTGCCGTCGACCGCTGAAGACCTCGTCTCGTAGCCGCCGGGCGGCGGCCCAGCTGAAAGGTTGATATCTCGATCAACCTTGCACGAAGGCGGTTCCCGGCGTTACGGTGGGCCAACGCACGGCGGCAAAGGAGCGAGGGGCATGGCAACTGAGCGGAGCGTTCGCACCTCCCGGGGGGACCGCTTCCTGCGGTCGTTCATCGACACCGAGCAGGGCACGGTCAACCGCGAGCTGTACGTGAACGAAGACGTCTTCCAGATGGAGATGGAGCAGATCTTCAAGCGCTGCTGGCTCTTCCTCGGCCACGAGAGCCTCGTTCCGAACCCCGGCGACTTCGTGATCTCGCGGATGGGGACCGAAGAGGTCGTCGTCGTCCGTGACCGCAAGGACCTGCAGATCCGCGCCTTTTTGAACTCCTGCCGTCACCGCGGCGAGAAGGTCTGCCGCTACGACCAGGGCAACGCCCTCGTCTTCACCTGCCCCTTCCACGCCTGGACCTACGACTCCGCGGGACGCCTCGTCGGCGCCTCGGGGCAGAACCACCCCGAGTCCTACGCGGGATCGATCAACAAGGACGAGTGGGGCCTCGTCGAGGTCGGCCAGTTCTGCAACTTCTACGGCACCCTCTGGGCGACCTGGGACAAGACGGCGCCCTCGTTCGAGGAGTACCTCGGTCCCTTCGCCGAGAGCGTCCGCTACATGTGCGAGTCGACCGACGGCACCGAGAACGGCCTCGAGGTCTTCACCCCCTTCCAGAAGTGGCGGCTGCCGACGAACTGGAAGGTCCCGGCCTTCACGAGCTCGCGCGACCCGGAGCACGCGGCGATGACCCACCGCTCGGTGAACGCCGCGGCGATCGGCCCGATGCGCGAGCTGCAGGGCGGCGACCGCGGTCAGCGGCGCCACCGCATCCCGCACGTGAAGTACGTCGCCGGGAGCCACAACCTCGGCCACGGCGGCGACTGGCTCGCCTACAAGGAGCCGGGCGTCGCGGACTACCTCGATGGCTGGTACGAGGCCGGAGTCGACGACTACTACCGCGAAGCGCACGCCAAGAAGGCCGAGAAGTACAAGAACCGGATCATGCCTCCCCAGGGCCACGACGCCGGGCACTTCTGCGTCTTCCCGAACTTCATCATGGACAGCTGGCGGTGGCGCTTCTGGCACCCGCACGAGGTGGGCATGGTCGAGCGCTGGAGCCTGTTCGGCGTGGACAAGATGGCGCCGCAGTTCGTGAAGGACGCCGTCCGCCACTACGCGATGCGCTACAACGGCCCGTCGGGCGCGACCGAGTCCGACGACATGGAGAACTGGAACTACGTCTACCCGGCGAGCCGCGGGGTGATCGCCAGGGACTGGAACTACAACTTCTCCAACGGCCTCGGCCGCGGTGTCGAGCAGCCCGACGCTGCAGGGGTCCTCGTCTTCAACGACAGCCGCACCGAGGAAGCGCAACGTGCCCGCTTCAGCCGTTGGCTCGCCTTCATGGAGGCCGAGAGCTGGGACGACCTCTACCCGGTCAACCAGACCGTGAACCACCGGATCTGGTAGGGGGCGAGATGTCGGCCAAGTACGACCTGACGGGAGTGCACGGCGCGGAGGTCTTCCGCGACCTGCCCGAGGGCGTGAAGCTCTCGCTCGCCGACGGCGCCGTGGGCGAGATCATCGCCAACGCCCACGACGGCGCGATCGTGATCCTGAGGATCGTCGACTCACCGAAGGACCCGAGCCGGGTCGGCACCGAGGAGACGGTCTTCTACACCGAAGTGAACGACGTAGTGGAGGACGACGAATGACCGAGGTGCAGGGCACCCAGGAGGAGCTGCTCAACCGGCTGCTCCTCGCCAAGGAGGTCGAGCAGTTCTACTACCTCGAGGCACGCCTCCTCGATGAGCGCCGCCTGAAGGAGTGGTTGGAGCTGCTCGCGGAGGAGATCCACTACTTCATGCCCATCCGCCGCAACGTGAAGTTCGGCGACTGGGAGCTCGAGTTCTCCGACCCCGACAAGGAGATCTCCTACTTCGACGAGGGCAAGGACATCCTCACGGGCCGCGTCCGCCAGATCGACACCGGCGTGCACTGGGCCGAGGAGCCGGTGTCGCGTTTCGAGCACCTCATCTCCAACGTGGAGGTCGTCTCCGTCGACGGCCCGGAGGTCCAGGCGAACAGCAAGTTCTTCGTCTACCAGAACCGCCTCGCCGATGAGGTCCAGATGTTCGTCGGGCGTCGGTACGACCTGCTCCGGCGTGACTCGAACACCTCCTTCAAGATCGTGAAGCGCAAGATCCTCCTCGCGCAGAACGTCCTCTTGGCGAAGGTCATCAACACCTTCTTCTAGGAGTGCCAATGCCGGTACGGATCGAGTGGCGCCACGGCGCCGAGGGTGAGGGTGCGCTCCTCGCCGTCGAGGAGAGCACCGAGACCGTGGTGAAGGCGTGGCCGGCCAACCCGGAGCTGCTCACCGACTTCCTCAACGAGATGGTCGAGATCAAGGCCCTCGAGAGGGAGGACAGCGCCCGCAGCGAATCGATCCCCGGCAGCTGGGGCGAGCTCGTCATCGCCCGCTCCGAGGACGGTGAGGTGCTCGACGTCGACCCCCAGCTGTACTGGGAGGGCATCGCCGAGCTCTTCCGCTCGCACGGCACCGACCCGCACCTCTGGCGCAGCCGCCACTGACCCGGCAGGGCGCCCCGGTGGGCCCGGCCGTTACGAGAACCGGGAGGTTCGATGCACGTCATCATCAATCTCGAGCTCTGCGAGGGCCACGGGCAGTGCGTCGACGCCGCTCCCGACGTCTTCGAGCTCCGCGACGACGGGCTCGCCTACCTGTTGATGGACGACATCCCCGAGTCCTATCGCGCCCAGGTCGACAACGCGGCGCTGCGCTGCCCCCCCGAGGCGATCCTCATCGTCGACTGACGAGAGCGCTTCGCACGGCTCGGCGGTGCCTTTGCGCGGGCGGTCTGTGCGTCCCGGCGCCGTCGGCGGCCGACGGGCGCCGCGGAGGTCCGGGCGTTACCGCGCCCCCGCTCCCGGGTACGTGAGGGACAGGGCCAGCCGCGCCACGCGAGGGGAGCACCGTTGAACGAACGCCGCACGGTCGCCGGTGCTGCGCCGAGCGTCGATGCGCCGGCGCCGCCGTTCGGGCGGCACGGGCCGGACGTCGTCGCGGTGATGCACGTCGAGCACGAGCAACTGCGCTCGGCACTCCGGGCACTGCGCGTCGCCCCGACCCCCACCCGCCGCGGCGTCGATCAGTTGATCGCCGACGTAGTCGCGCACGAGACGGTCGAAGAAGAGCTCCTCCACCCGCTCCTCCACCAGCTGGAGGCGGGCCGCTCGCTCCGCCGTGACCTGCTTGCCGAGGAGCGGGCGCTCACCTCGCGACTCGTCGGCCTGCGCCGCAGCCTGCGTTGGTACCGCCGCCGTCGCCACCTCCCCGCCGAGCTGCAGGCGCTCGGGGAGGCGCTCGAGCGCCACCTCCACCACGAGGAGGCGCTCGTCTTCCCGGCGGTCGAGGGGCACGAGCCCGAGACCGCGCTGCAGATCCGCGGCACGTGGGCGGCGCGGGCGCGGCGCTTCACGCCCACCCGCCCCCATCCGCACGTCCCCCAGGGCGCCGGTCTCCTCTTCGTCACCCCGTTCGTCGCACTCCTCGATCGCAGTCTTGACCGTCTCGTCGGCCGCCGGCTCCTCGATCCCCGCCGCGGGCGAGCGCGTCGCTGAGCCGGCCCGCTGGGGTGTTCGACGCAGGGTCGGTCGCGGGCCGCAGCGGTGCGCACCGCTGCTCAACGGGCGAGCGGGCCGTCAGCCGTCGGTCTGGTCCTCCGGCCGCTCGCCCTCCCAGTCGGCGGCGGGGGAACCGGGGACGCGGGGCAGGACCCCCCCGTCGTCGTTCTCCTCCGGCCGAGGTGCACCGCAGACGGGCACGTCTTGTTCGGGAGCGGCCGAGGCCTCCGTGGCGGTGCGCGGTCGAGTCATGGCACGCCAATACCCCGGACGGGCCGCTCCCAGTCAGGTGGCCGATCGCCCGGCGCGCCGCTGCCGCCGCGAGGCGGTCTGGTGCGGAGGCAGGCCCGTTTTCCCGTCGCCGGGGCCGCCGTGGTGGCTCCTCCGGTTGGAGCGCACACCTCGGCGGGTAAAGCGCAGCTGGTGACGGCGATCGCAGGCCCGGCGGAGGGCGAGCCCTTGCACCTGCCCGCCGCTCGCGGCGGGCTCCGCGGTGCGCGCCCCGCGGGCGGCAGAGCGCTATCTCGGAGGGAGCGAGCGGGCGAAGGCCGTCCCTCGGTCGACCCAGACGCGGAGCTCCGCCGCGCTCGCGACGTCGGCGGCGGCCAGGCGCAGCCAGCCGGCCATTGGCCGCCCCCGCATCACGGCGACCTCGGCGGCGCTCTCCTGCACCAGCGATTCGCTGGCCGCCGGGTCCACGCGCACGAGCAGCCCTCCCTGGCCGCTCGCGGCGAGGGCCATGTTCCCGCCGACGAGGAAGGCGAGGCCACCGAACATCTTCTTCTCACTGAGCGCTGCCTCCGAGCTCACGAGCTCCCGGATCCGCTCCGCCAGCTCCTCGTCGTAGGCCACGACGCCGATTATCGCGGACGCCGGCGGGGCAGGCCCGCAACCCCGAGCGGCGGGTCGCCCACGCCGCGCCACGACCGCACCACGGGGGAACGGGCCGGGCGTTGTTGATTAAGGTGCCTGCTCACCGCGGCTCCCTGGGCGAGGCGGGGAGCCCATCTCCGCGCGGCCCGGACTTGGGGACCGGTCGGTGATGACCATGACCGAAGCGCGGGGGGCGATGCTCGAGGCCGATACCGGTGGCGTCCCCACCCTCGCGGCGCGCCGCCGCCGGGAGGGTGGCGCCTCGCGGGCGGCGCTCGTGGTCCTGCTCTTCGGGGCAATCGTCACCGTCCTGCTCACCGTGAGCTCGCGGGTGGGCTACGTCCACAACGAGCAGCGACTGACCGGGCTCGAGACCCAGCTCACGGGCTCCGCGCTCGGGGGAGCGCAGGTCGACCTGGAGCGCCGTCTCGGCCAGGCCGCCGGCCTGGCGGCGATCGCCGACGACCCGGTGGCGACCTTCCGCACGGTGATCGCGCCCTCGCTCGCGCCGAAGGGGCCCTTCATCACCTCGTCGCTGGTGCTGTTGAAGGGCGGCCGTGCGGCCGTCCTCGCACACCTCGGCGTGCCGGTGATCGGCGACCCCAACTCCGCGGCCGCGCTCGCCAACGACACCCTCGCCGCGAAGACCAACTCGCTCATCGTCGCCCGCGCGGTCACGCCCCGCCAGCAGCGCCTCGTCCTCCTGATGGCCGCCCGCGGGATGGGCGACAGCGCCTACGTCGTCACCGCCGCCGAAGCCCTCCCCGCGGACCGCCGGGTCGTCGTTCCCGCCTCCTCGCCGGACGCGGGCCTGAACATCGCCATCTACTTCGGGAACACCACGGCCAGCCCGGCGCTCCTCGAGGCGACGGTCGCGCAGGTGCCGCTCGCGGGCACGACGTCGCGCACCACCGTCCCCTTCGGCAACCACGTGCTCACCCTGGTCGCCTCCTCGAAGGGCTCGCTCGCGGGGAGCTGGGCGGAGTTCCTGCCGTGGGGGATCCTCGCCGTCGGCGCGCTCTTCTCGGTCGGCATCGCGGCGATGACCGAGCGCCTCGTCCGCCGCCAGCGCCACGCCGAGGACCTCGCCGTCGCCAACCGCGCCCTGTACCGCGAGCAGCGCAACGTCTCCGTGACGCTGCAGCGCTCCCTCCTCCCGAAGGTCCTCCCCGAGATCGAGGGGGTGGAGCTGGCGGCGCGCTACATCCCTGGTTCGACCGGCGTGGAGATCGGCGGTGACTGGTACTCGGCGATCGCGGTCGACGACCGGCACTTCACCTTCGTGATCGGCGACGTGTCGGGCCACGGCATCATGGCCGCGGCGGTGATGGCGTCGCTCCGCTACACGACGCGCACGCTCGCCCGCCTCGGGCAGGACCCGGCGAGCATCTTGAAGATCGCCGCGCGAGAGCTCTCGATCGACAGCGACCAGCACTTCGCGACGGTGCTCGTCGGCCACGCGGACCTGGACCGACGCGAGCTCGTGCTCGCGAGCGCCGGCCACCTCGACCCGGTGCTCGACCGCGACGGCGTGGTGGGTTTCGTGAAGGTGCCGACGGGGGTGCCGATCGGCCTCGGCTCGGAGGACTACGCCATCGTCACGCTGCCGATCACCGCCGGGATGACGCTCGTGCTCTTCACCGACGGCCTCGTCGAGCGCCGCGGCGAGATCCTCGACGAGGGGCTGGAACGCGTTCGCGCCCGCGTGAGCGCGGGGGCGGAGTCGATCGACGGGCTGGTCGGCTCGCTGGTCGAGGAGCTGAGCGGCGGGCGGGCGGACGACGACACGGCCGTGCTCGGCATCCGGTGGCTCTCGTGAGCGACCCGAGGGCGCTGCCGGCCAGCCGGCGCTTTGCCTCCGTACCCTCCTCGGTCGCCGCCGCCCGCGCCTTTGTCGCGGAGGTGCTCGGCGACCTCCCCGGCGAGCTCTGCGCCGACGCCGCCCTCGCCGTCTCGGAGCTCGCGACGAACGCGATCGTCCACGCCGGCAGCGACTTCGAGGTGCGCATCGAGCGCGACGGCTCGCGGGTCACGGTGCGGGTCGCCGACAGCGGCCCGGGCGGGCCGGAGGTGCGTTCGCCGCAGGCGACCGAGGCGCACGGTCGCGGCCTGCAGATCGTCCGCACCATGGCGAGCGCCTGGGGGGTCGAGCACAGCCCGCAGGAGCTCGGCAAGGCGGTCTGGTTCACCCTCGAGGTTGCCGCCCGCTGAACGACGCCGGCGCCACCGACCTCCTCCCCGCGGCGCCGCGCCCGCGCCCGGAGGTCATCTTCGCGAGGCCCGCGGGCCCATGTTTGGGCGGCCGACGGCCGGGGTAGGCGGCGGTCAGAAGGGTCGTGGGGCGAGCCACCGACGAGGCTGGCACGGGCCCCCGACAACCGCCCGCGGCGGCGCATGGACAGTCGGAGGCAGCGATGGAGCAGAACCGCACCGGTCCGATGGAGGCTTTCCCCGATCGCCTGCCGACCCTCGAACGCGGCAGCCATGGCAGCGGTGAGCCCGGCATCTGCGCGATGGAGGCGGCCGCCTGGCTCGCCGGCGAGCCGTGGACCGATCACCCCCGTGCGGTGCACCCGGTCATCGCGAGGGTGGCGCGCGCGACCAACGACGCACTCGACGACGACGAGCGACAGCGGCTCTGGCCGCTGATCCTCGCCTCGATCGGGACGGGGCGCCCCCGCCACCTGATGGTCTCGCTGCGGCTGTGGCGGACCGCGCAGCGCGCCGTCGCGGCGGACGGCGATCGCCTGCGGGTGCTCTGGGGCGAGCTGCTCGGGGAGTACGACCGCAACGTGCCCCGTCACGAGCGGCCGCCGAACCTGCGGCGCCTCGAGGAGGCCGCCCTCGAGCACCACCCTGGCAGCTGAGCCAGGGCCCGGCGCTCGGCCGGGAGGTGTCTTATTAGGTGAGCGCGGGGGCGACGCGCTCCGCGACGAGCTGTAGGTGGTCGAGGTCCGAGAGATCGAGGACCTGCAGGTAGCAGCGGCTCGAGCCGGCCTCGGTGAAGGTGCCGAGCCGATCGACGATCTCGTCGGGCGTGCCGGCGAGGCCCTTCTCCCGCAGCTCCTTCGGGTCGCGCCCGATCGCCGCGGCGCGCCGGGCGACCTCGGACTCGTTCTCCCCGCAGCAGAGCACCTGCCCCACCGACCAGACCATCGATGCGGGGTCGCGCCTCGCCGCGGCACAGGCTGCGCGCACCGAGTCGTGGCGCTCGCGCGTCGTCTCCACGGAGGCGAAGGCGACGTTGAACTCGTCGGCGTGGCGCGCCGCGAGGCCGGCGTTGCGGGGACCGCCGCGCCCGCCCATGATGAGCGGCGGTCGGGGGCGCTGCGCCGGGCGGAGCGGATCCGCCTCGAGGCGCACGTGCACGGTGTGGCCGGCGTGCTCGAAGACGGCGCCGGGCGCCGCGGACCAGACGCCCTCGAGGATCGCGAGCTGGTCCTCCAGCAGGTCGTACCGGGCGGCGGGGGAGGGGAAGGCAAGGCCGTAGGCCTCGTGCTCGGCCTCGTACCAGCCGGCGCCGAGGCCAATCTCGAGGCGTCCCGAGCTCATGTGGTCGACCTGCGCGGCGATCGCGGGGAAGGTGCCGATCGCCCGGAAGGTGACCGGGGTGACGAGGGTCCCGAGGCGGATCGTGGTCGTGTCGCGCGCGAGGCCGGCGAGGGTCGTCCAGGCGTCGGTGTACTCGGGGAGGCCGCTCGCCGAGCCCATCTTCAAGAAGTGGTCGGAGCGGAAGAAGGCGCTGAAGCCGAGGCGTTCGGCGGCGAGGGCGACGGCGAGAAGGTCCGCGTAGGAGGCGCCCTGCTGGGGCTCGGTGAAGATGCGCAGGTCCATGGCCCACGCTACCGCCGCGTGCGCGGCAGGGTCGGGGCGGCGGTGGCGTCGCGCCGACCGCGCTCCGCCTGGTAGCCGGGGCACGCCCCAGTAGGGGGCGGTCAGTGGTCGGCGCGCAGCACCTCGCGGATCCGCACCCGCTGCCCGGTCCGCAGGATCGCCCGCCGGTAGATCCCCGCGGCCACCTGCGCGACGCCGACCGTGGCCGCGAGGGAGAGCGCGACCGCGAGGAGGAAGCCCCACCACGTCGCCTGGCCGAGGCCGACCAGCACGGGCATCGCGAACGGCGCCGTCGGTGGCAGGTAGGCGAGCACCTTGAAGAACGTCGAGGCGTTGCCCGAGGAGGCCGTCGTGATCGAGACGATGTAGCCGAAGAGCATCGGCAGGGCGAGGGGGAAGCTCATGCTCTGCAGCTGGGACTGGCGCTCGGTCAGCGAGCCGGCGGCGGCATAGACCCAGCAGTAGAAGGCGTAGCCGAGCACCAGCCAGGCGAGCGAGCTCACGAGGTCGAGCGGCGCCGCCCCCTTCAAGATGTCGGAGCCGAAGATCTTCGCGAGCACGAGCGCGAAGCCGACGACGACGGTCGCCTGCGCGAGGGCGGCGGCGCCGATGCCGAGGACCTTCCCGGTGAGCAGGTGGATCGCCCGCACCGTCGCGAGCAGCACCTCGACCACGCGGCTCGACTTCTCCTCGGCGACACCGATCAGGATCCACGCGCTGTACTGCGAGAGCAGCACGAACAACAGGATCAGCCCGATGATCGTCGTCGCGTGCACCTCAGCCGGCCTCGCGGCCGCCTCCAGCCCCGTCACGGGGATCCGGACGGGATGGGTGAGGCGGGCGAGCTGCGCGGGTGAGAGCTGCGCGGCGTTCAGGGTGGCGCGCGTGCTGAGGGTCGTCGCCAGCGCGTGCGCGAGCTGCGCGTCGTCGGAGCTGTCCGTCGCGGAGATCCCCTGCTGGACGACGATCCGCCGGCCGTCGACGATCATCGCGTCGAGCGTCCCGGCGCGCAGCGCCGCCTCGGCCGTCGCGAGGCTCGGCTCGGCGACGACGTGTGCGGTGAGCGGGACCTCGCGCGCCGCCGCGGTGATCGCGCTGCGCAGCGGAGCGTCGAGCGTGCCGATCACCCCGACGCCCGCCCGCGCCGGCGCCGAGCTCGACTTGTTGAGCGCCGGGATGATCACTGCGGCCGCGACGGCGGCGAGGATGACGAGCGTGCCCACCCGGTAGATCCGGCCCCGCGTCCGCTCGCGGAACTCGCGCGCGGCGACGAGGCCGACGTCGCCGAGGTGGGTCTCGACGAAGCGACGCGCCGCCGACGGGCCCCGCGGCGCCTTGGTGGGACGCTCGCCGCGGCAAAGGTGGCGCAGGGCGCGCGCGACGAGCAGCACGGCCAGCACGGCGAGCGGGATCAGCCGTTTCATGCGAGCGCCTCACGGAAGACCTCGGAGAGGCGCCGACGCTCGAAGCGGAACTCCGTCACCGCGCCCGCGCGCTCGGCCGCGTGCAGCACCTGCTGGCTGTCTGCGCCCTCGGCGAGGACGAGGCGCGCCGCGCCGCCGGCGACCTCCGAGACGGTGACGCCGGGCAGCTGCCGGGCCCATCTCGCCTCCCGGTCGCCCTCCACCCGGACGACGAGGCGGTTGCCGCCCCCGGTCTCGAGCTCGTCGACACCGCCGCTCGCGACGAGACGGCCGTGGTCGATGATGATCACCGACTCGCAGAGGTCCTCCACCTGGTCGAGCTGGTGGCTGGAGAAGAGCACGCCGCTCCCGGCGCGCGCCTGCTCGCTGAGGACGCCGCCGATCGCATCGATTCCGGTCGGGTCGAGGCCCGCGAGCGGCTCGTCGAGGACGATGAGCTCGGGCTCGTGCACGAGCGCGGCGGCGAGCTGCACGCGCTGCTGGTTCCCGTGCGAGAGGGCGTCGACCCTGCTCGTCGCGCGGTCCGCGATCCCGAGGCGCTCGAGCCATCGACCACTCGCCGCCGCTGCAGCCTGGCTGTCCATCCCGTGCAGCCGTCCGAGGTACTCGACCTGCTCGCGGACGAGCATGTTCGGGTAGAGGCCGCGCTCCTCGGGCATGTAGCCGAAGCGCCGCCGCTCGCGCTGGCCGATCGCCGCGCCGTTCCAGAGGACCTCTCCCCGGTCGGCCTCGACGAGGCCGAAGATCACCCGCATCGTCGTCGTCTTGCCGGCGCCGTTCGGTCCGAGGAAGCCGACGACCTGACCCGAGGGGACCTCGAAGGTGAGGTCGTCGAGGGCGGTGAGGTCACCG